>Ga0105352_1001086_pt1 | contig 14841 bp, 10 predicted proteins | sample EN8Hudsemesocosm_FD_83507 | JGI IMG/M metagenome (GOLD analysis project Ga0105352, IMG submission 83507) | Methane-oxidizing microbial communities from mesocosms in the Hudson Canyon - EN8B Hudson Canyon | ecosystem: Environmental > Aquatic > Marine > Cold seeps | place: Hudson Canyon...
GCTGCATTCCCACGCTGGAGCGTAGGAACGATGAGTAGTAATGGTTTATTTATTGCGAGTTGCCTAATGCAGGTTAAAGCACTGCGCTGCACTACCATTACTCTTAAACTTAATGGTAGTGCAGCTTTAAAGCGGGTAAGTTCATTCTTTTAAGGTTCCTAAGCTAACCCGAGCTACAGATAATGGATAAATAATCTTCTGTGGCTTATTTAAAAAGATCTTGTTTATCTTTGAGTATTTGACTGATTTGTTCTGCTGAAACGGGTTTGCTAAAGTAAAAGCCTTGAACTTGGTCACAATGATGGGATTGTAAAAAGTTAAGTTGATCTTCCGTTTCAACGCCTTCTGAAATGATGCTCATATTTAAACTTTGCCCCATTGCAATAATAGCCTTAATTAAGCTGTCATCTCCAGAGTCTATAGTAAGTCCACTGACAAAGGATTGATCAATTTTTAATATATCAATAGGAAACCGGCGTAAATAGCTGAGAGATGAATAGCCAGTACCAAAGTCATCAATAGAGAGCTGGAATCCCATCTTTTTGAGTTCTATTAGAATATCTATAATAAATTTTGAATCTTCCAGCATTAAACTTTCAGTTATTTCCAGTTGAATCTTCTGTCTTGGTATTTGATACTGTTGCAGCAGTTGATTTAATAAATTGATGGTATCATTTTCTCTGTCAAATTGACGGCTAGACATGTTGATTGCAAGGTTCAGATCAGAAAACCCTTGCCTTTGCCATATGGATAATTGTTGACAGGCTTGTTTTAAAATCCATTCCCCCAGTTTTAAAATTAAGTCACTTTCTTCTGCAATAGAAATTATTTTTTCTGCAGCAATTTGGCCATGCAGGGGATGCTTCCAGCGTAAAAGTGCTTCAACTGTGCAAATGCTTTTTGTTTTTAAGTTAATAATAGGTTGGTAATGAAGATATAACTCATTATTTAATAAGGCTTTATATAAGTCCTTCTCCAGTTCCATGCGATAGTTCAGATGCGAGGCCATGTCAGGAGAGAAAAAGGCATAAGAATTTTTACCGCTTTCTTTCACTTCATACATAGCCATATCGGCATTTTTTAACATACCCTTTAATTCTTCTCCATCATCTGGAAAAGTAGTAATACCTATGCTGCAGCCAATATGAATAATTTGACCATGTATTTCAAATGGCTGGGCTAGTTCATATATGATTTTATCGGCAACAATTGCAGCATCCTGTTTTTTCTGTAATTCAATTAAAGTGACGGTAAACTCATCTCCACCCAGGCGAGCAACCGTGTCTACACCGCGTAAACAGTTTGAGAGTCTTTGACCAACCTGCTCTAGTAATAGATCCCCTATATGATGTCCTAAGGAATCATTTACCTGTTTAAAGCGGTCAAGGTCTATCAGCAGTAAAGAAAAGGAGCTGTTATTACGCTTTGATAATTTGTAAGCATAGGCAAGGCGCTCATTAAACAAATTCCGGTTAGGCAGTAATGTGAGTTGATCATAATTTGCTAAGTAGTGCAGTTTTTCATATGTTTTTTGTTTTTCTGCAATTTCTCTGGTGAGTTCTACTGTGCGTTGCGAGACCAGTTTTTCTAGATCGGCTGTATGCTGCTGTAATTTTTTAGTGGTTCTTGCCAACGCTAGATGGGTTGCAACGCGTGCTTTGACTATAGGAGGACTAATAGGCTTGATAATATAATCAACAGCACCGGAATTAAAGCCTTTTACCTCGTCTTCTGTTTCATTTTTGACCGTTAGATAGATGATCGGTATTTTACTGGAAAACTCATTGCTCTTGATTGCTTTACACACCTCATAGCCATTAATATCTGGCATGACAATATCAAGTAAAATTAAATCAATATGATGCTTGTTTACTGCCTCTATGGCTTGTTGTCCATTATTTGCAATGATTGTACGATAGTCCTCTTCAAGGATGTTTTCTAATAAATTAGAAAAGAAACGTTCGTCATCTACTATCAGGATAGTGGCTTTGGACATAATATATTTTGACTATTACAGTTGCAAACTCTAGGCTGGCTTGATTAGGAGGAAATCTAATTGACTAGAATATAAACTTAGTCTTTAGCTACAGCAAGTGTTGCATTTTATAGGCCATTAAGCAACAGAGATTTGCAAGTTATCAGATATTTCTATAAGGATGATGATGGCTTGTTCAAAATCATAATTTTCAATAGTTTGTTGAAGTTGCAATACTTTTTGTGCAGAACTGGCTGGAAAATAGCTTTCTATCCCTGATAGTGTATCAATTGCATCTGTGTCACCGTCATTGAGTAATTGATAAAGTTTTTTGATTTGTATGCCCAGTTGCCCATCAGATAAGGCGGGAGCCACTTTAGAGGTATTTAATTGCAGGTTTTTAAAATGCTTTAGCTCAGACATTAAGGCATTAAAGTGTGTCTTAAATAGATTGAAATCCAGCTCGTAATCTTGTTTTAAATTAATTGATTGTTCTAATAGCATCGCTTGTTTGTGAAGTTTTTGAGCGCCAATATTTCCAGTAACACCTTTGATGGTATGGATTATACGCTTCATATCCTCAGTTTGTTTTTGCTCAAAAGCCATTTCTAGTTTTTGAATATCGTTAAAATGATCGTCATAAAAGTCTTTCAGTAACTTACTGAATAGCTTTCTATTTCCGCCAATTATTTTAAGCCCCCATGCAACATCAAGATGTTCTGAGTAGTCAGGTAATAGAGTTATATCTTCAGGTTTTGTGATGGATTTAACAGGCAGGGAAGGGGAATCTGAGCGTTGTAACCATTGTTGTAATTGCTTGTAAAGTTCACTGGGGTCTATAGGCTTGGTTATATGTTCATTCATACCCGCGGCTAAGGATTTTGCTTTATCCCCCGTCATGGCGTGTGCAGTCATTGCAATAATGGGCAAGGATTTAAAGCTAGGGTTAGCCCTGATTTTTTGAGTTGCTTGTATACCATCCATTTCTGGCATTTGAATATCCATTAGCACCAGATCAAATGTATGATGATGAGCGCTTTTCAGCGTCAATTGTTCAATGGCATCTAATCCATTAACTGCGATTGTGACTTTTAAGCCAAAAGATTTGAGTAATTCTTCAGCAACTTGCTGATTAATTTTATTATCTTCAACCAATAAAATTGAGCCTGAGAGTAATTTCTGTGATTGAGTGTTTTGGCTGCTTGTTAGTGCTGGGGATAAAGAGGGGTGTAATACTTTTATAATTTGGTCAAATAATGTTGAGGGTGTCGCTGGTTTAAGGATAAAACTGTCTAAATTATGTTGTTTAGCTTCATTAATGACCTCTTCCTGAGCGTAGGCTGTGAGCATAATAATGGCCGGGATATGGTTTAAATGCAGCTTGTTTTTTATGTGTTTAACGGCATCTAATCCATTGATTTCAGGCATGGACCAGTCCATTAGAATAAGGTCAAAGGCTTTTTCGGCAGACTTTATGACTGCATAGGCTTCATTAGCACTGGCTACGGTGGTTACTTTAAAGGATAAAGAGGCTAATTGGTTACGCAGTACCTGACGGGCAGTCATATTGTCATCTACCACTAGGACTTTAAGATTTTTTAATTCAGGCTGCATCAAGGCGGGCGAGATTTTTTGCTGGGAATCAATACCACAGTCTATAACAAAGAAAAAATGACTGCCTTTTTCAGGCTCGCTATTGACGCCAAGCGAACCATTCATCAAACCGATCAATTGTTTACTGATAGCTAGGCCTAGCCCTGTTCCCCCATGTGTCCGAGTCGTGGAAGCATCTGTTTGAAAAAAAGAATTAAATAGGTATTGTTGCTGTTCTGGTGCAATACCACAGCCGGTATCTGTTACTGAAAATTTTAACGTAGCTTTATGAGTTGAGGTTTCAATACTCTCAACTGTTACTTTTATTTCTCCCTGTTCGGTAAATTTAAGGGCATTACTGCAAAGGTTTATTAAAATTTGCGATAAGCGGGTGGGGTCGCCAATTAAGGTTGCAGGTATTTTTGGATCAATATCAAAAATTAATTCAATGTTTTTTTCTTCGCAGCTAAACCTGAATAAGTCAGCCAGTGTTTCAAAAACAGAATCTAATTGAAAGCCTATGGATTCTAGATGCAATTTGCCTGCTTCAATTTTAGAGAAATCAAGAATGTCGTTGATAATGGTTAATAGTGATTGGCTGGCAGTTTGAATTTTTTTAATATAATCCTGCTGCTGAGAGCTCAGTTCAGTTTGCAGTGCTAAATAGCCTAAGCCTACGATAGCATTCATCGGGGTACGAATTTCATGGCTCATATTAGAGAGAAAATTACTTTTAAACTGATTGGCCTTTTCAGCTATTTGTTTGGCTTTGGCTAATTCAATTTCAGCCTGCTTATTTTTTGTGATATCAAAGATCGCTCCTTGTAAATAGTGTGCTTGATGGTTGTTATCATAGACTGCAATACCTTTTTCATGAATCCAGCGGATAGATTTGTCTTTATGAATAATACGATATTCCATGGTGTAGGGCAGCAGTGTTTTAATGGCTCTGTGCACGGTTTCTGCAATGATGTGAATATCATCAGGATGGGTGATGGCGGTTAAACTCTGCTGCTTGCTAACAAAAAGACTTGCCGGATAGCCACTAACAGTTTGAATGGCGTTGCTAATAAAAGAAATAGACCAGCCATGATTGTATACAAATTGATAAAAAGTACTGGGTATTGTGTGGATTAATGAACTGAATTGCTGTTCGCTTTTTTTGAGTTTTTGTTCAGTTAGCTTCCGCTTCGTTATATCTGTACGAATAGCAATGTACTGTTCTAAGATGCCTTGAGTGCTGAATATTCCGATGATTGTACTGTCGACCCAATACAAGGAGCCATTTTTAGCTTTATTACAGATTTCTTGTCGCCAGGGGATGCCTTTTGAAGCTTGTCTGAACATTGCTGTCCAAAATGATCGGGGGTGGGTGTTGGAGTTTAAAATGCGATGGTTTTGTCCAATCAACTCCTCTTGGCTATAGCCACTAATGAGACAAAATTGTTCATTAACATAGCTGATGGTTCCCTTTACATCGGTGATTACCACGATAGATGAAGCATCCAGAGCAAATTTTTGCTGTTCCAGTAAGGTCTGGGTGTTTTTTTGTTCAGTAATATTTTGTTGGGTGCCTAAAGAACGTATGGCTTTACCATTTTCTGTGCTTACAACAGAACCAATAGAGCGTATATGTAGATATTGGCCAGATTTGTGTCGCAGCCTGAATTCATGGCTATATTGTTTAGAGCATTGTTTTATTTCTCTCGCTAAAAAATGTAAGGTGGCTTTTTTATCATCAGGGTGTAGTAAGTTTTTCCATGAGGCATGGATTTTTTCAAGTTCCTGCTGCTGATAACCTAACATTTCCGCATAGCCAGGGCTAAAATAGACTTCATTTGTTTTAATATTCCAGTCCCATAATCCTTCTTTAGAGGCCTGCATGGCTAACTGGAAACGTTCCTCACTGAGTCGGAGGGCATCTTTTTGTTTTCGAATTTGCCATATCCAAAGGCTATACATTAGAAAAAGGCATAAGCCTATAGCGATGATCTTCCATATCAAAGTTCTATCAACTCTGTGATCGTAACGGATAGAAAACCATTTCTTTTTAAAGGCATTACTTTGTTTTGCTGAAATACTATCTAAAGCGTGTTGAATAATATCAAGCAGTTCAGGCCAGTCTTTACGAATTGCAATGGACAAATCATTGCTATAGGGAGTCGGTGCAGCGACTTTTATATTAGTGATCCCCGTTTGTAACATGATATGGCTGGTGGCTGCCAGGTTACCCATATAGGCATCTGCTTGTCCTAACGACAGCACTGATAATGCTTGCTGAGTATTATCAACCAGGATTAGATTTATTTCTGGGTAACTGCTTTTTAGGATGTCGTGGTTGGCATAATTTTTTTCAACGACGATGGTTTTATCAATAAGTTCCTCAATACTGGTAATCAGGTCTGCATCGTTGCGAGTAAAAATAACATAAGGAAATTTAAGGTAAGGTCTGCTGAAGCTGAGGTATTTTTCACGTTCAGCTGTTTTTGACACGGCAGGTAACATATCAATTTCGCCCGTTTTTACTTTCTCAATCACCTGTTCCCAGCTTAGTTCTGGATTGTAGCTGGCTTTAATGCTCAGGGCCTTTTCAAAATAATTGATATATTCTGAAGCAATACCTAAATATTTTCGTGTGTGGGGATCTATATATTCAATGGGTGCCCAGGCAGGGTCTATCCCTATACGAATATTTTTGTGGGCTTGTAGCCAGCTATGATCTTCTGTACTGAGAGATAATGACGGTGTTTTTTTTGTCTCTCTATTGCTGTTAAAGTGTATCCACTTTCTTGAAATCTCTCGATGCTGGTCATTAGAAATGCTATCCAGTGCTTTCTGCAATATGCGATGAAGTATGGGGAGGTCTTTATTAATGGCAAACGCTATTTTAGATTTTTCTGCGGGCAAGCGATTATCGATTCGAAGATTGGTTAACAAATCTTGTTCGATAAAATGACTGACAACAGCTAAATTTCCCACGTAAGCATCTGCTGTGCCGAGTGAAACAGCTTGTAGTGCTTCCTGGTTGGATTTAACAAATAGAAATGAAATTTTTTGAGCTTGTTTTATTAGTAATTCATGGATATAAGTCCCTTTGGGTAAGGCAACTGTTTTATTGGCCAGCTCGGTGAGTGAGTTGATGGGTGTTTTCTTAACACGAGTAACGAAAACAGTATCAATTTCTATATAAGGGTGGGTGAAGTTAAGATACTTTCTTCTTTCTTCAGTGTTAGAAGCACAGGCGAGCATATCCAGTTGTTTGGATTTAACACCATTAATCACATCCTTCCATACGCCAGCTGTAATCTTAAATTGAATGTTAAGTTTTGCAGAGATTAGATTGAGATAGTCAGATGAAATTCCCTGATGTTTTTTTTGGGCATTAACAAAGTCAAAAGGCGGCCAGTTTTGATCCGCACCGACAGTAATTTCAGGGTGATTTTTTAACCAACTTTGTTCTTCTTTAGTTAGTTGCAATGGGCTGACCGTTGCATAAACCTGGCTATAAAATAAAAAAAGCAGAACGATGAATATTGCCTTTTTTAGAGAGCTCTGAAATAAGTTTATAAAGTTCATGCTAATCAGGTAAATGTTCGTTGCATAGTTGGGATATCTGTTCAAAATCAGTTTCTATTTCAATAAAGGCATCCACTATATCGGGGTCAAAATGCAAGCCTTTTTGCTGTTTAATATAGTTAACTGCCTCGTTATGTGAATAGGCAGGCTTATAGATCCGTTTATTTACTAAGGCATCATAGACATCAGCAATGGCCATAAGACGAGCGCTGAGAGGGATTTGTTGCTGTTTTAATCCCTCCGGGTAACCACTGCCATCCCATTTCTCTTGGTGCGAGTAGGCTATCTCCCTTGCTAGCTTTAGGAATGAAGAGCTTCCAGATAGTTTTTCTGCATTTTTAATCGCATCGCCTCCGTAAGTGGTGTGCTTTTGCATTTCTATGGTTTCTTCAGCCGTTAGAGGGCCTGGTTTTTTTAATATAGTGTCAGGCACAGCAATTTTACCAATATCATGTAAAGGAGCCGATTTAAACAGCAAGTTTATGGTGTGGTCATCAAGAACATCAGAGTATTTGGGGTTTGCTTGTAATTTTTTCGCCAGCGCCCTAACAAATTGTTGGGTGCGTTGAATATGTTCACCTGTTTCCTGATCCCTGGCTTCTGCCAGCATAGACAGGCTATAAATGGCCGCGTCCTGGATGAGTTCAATTTCACGCGTCCGTTCACGAACTTTTTGTTCCAGAAGATGGTTTTGATGCTCCAGAGACTGCCGACTGTTTAGCAAAGAGAGTTGGGTTTTAATTCTCGCTAGCACAGTGGCTGGGGTGACTGGTTTGCTGATGAAATCTACAGCGCCATAATTAAAAGCTTTTTGCTCTGATTCCTGGTCAGTTTTTCCTGTTAAAAAAATAATAGGAATATCAACCCAGGCAGGATTGTTTTTGATTTCCAGACACGCTTGATAGCCATCCTTTTCAGGCATCATTATATCCAGCAAGATTAAATCGGGTTGATTATCCGCTATTCTTTTTAATGCCTGTTCAGCGCTTTTGGCAATATAAAGTTTATATTTGCTTTTAAGCAGTTCGACTAATACATTAATGTAAAAACGCTCATCATCAACAATCAGAATTGTTTGTTTGGTGTCCATATGAATTATCCTAGCATTTCCCCCAGTGTTGCTAACTTCTAGTGTCTTTGTCAAGTCCTTTGAAGATATTGCTTCTAGGAATCTGTCCGAGAATATTTCTCGTTCCCCGCGTATTCGGTAGAAATGCATACCGTGCTGTGATCCTAGGTAGATATGTATTCCCACGCGGGAGCATGGGATCAAAATGGGCTAATTTTTTGCTAAGCCGTGCTTTGTTAATAGCCATGTTAAGTTAATAATGTTCCTGATTACCCACAAGCTTCAGTCTTTTTATACAAGCCTTCAATGTCTGGATCAAGACATTCTTTACCGAGATGGGGTGTGAAGCTTGCATTACTAGTGCTCTAAAATATCTGAGACTCGTATCTAACCCTATATGTTTTTGTTTAAAACGTAGAGTCAGACATTTTGTAGAGACGTAGCATGCTACGTCTCTACGTATCTGGAAAACCTCAGTTGAATAATCAATTCTAGCTTATTTCTCGTTCCCATCGTCTTCGGTGGGAATGCATACCGTGCTGTGATCCCAGCTATGTATTCCCACGCGGGAGCATCAATGCCATTAAGTTAACAGTAATACAACATGGGGCGCAGTGCTTTAGCCTGCTATTTTTAGCTATGAATGCAGGCTAAAGCACTGCGCCTCAACGGACTAATCCCTTAACGTAACGACATTGGGCTAAGCTGGTTTTAGCTCAGTTATTTTTGACAAACTGAACAAAAATAACTGGCTCGTTGAGCAATTTTTAATTGCTGTATAGAGGATGAACAGTTAATACACGGTTCATTTTCTCGCCCATAAACGGCTAAAGATTGCTGGAAATATCCTGGTTTCCCTTGTTCGTTAACAAAATCGCGTAAAGTGGTGCCGCCTTGTTCTATGGCTTGTTGTAGAACGATTTTTATACATTCAGCCAGTTTCTGATAACGTTTGAGGGAGATTCTACCTGCTTGTCTGCTGGGGTGTATGCCTGCCATAAATAGAGATTCGCTGGCGTAGATGTTACCTACACCGACCACATTATGAGCATCCATAATGAATGACTTTACAGTTGCTTTTTTATGTTTTGCTAATTGATGCAGGTGTTTTCCTCTGAATTGCTCGGATAATGGTTCAGGACCTAATTGGCTGATCAGTTTGTGCTGAGTTATTGGTTCGGAAGTGGCTAAAATTGCACCGAAACGCCGGGTATCATTAAACCTTAACACGGTGCCATCGGTGAAGATGAAATCGACATGATCATGTTTACCCGCTGCTTTTTCGCTATTAACGATGCGTAAACTGCCTGACATGCCTAAATGAATAATAATGGTTTCAGTCGCCTGCGTTTTCAGTAGACAATATTTGGCTCTGCGACTGACTGATTTGATAAGCTGGCCTAAAAGTAATTCTTTAAGGTTTTCAGTGATTGGCCAGCGTAACTGCTTTTGCCGAATAACAACATCAGCAATAGTTTTGCCGAGGATGTGCGGGCGTATTCCTCGACAGGTGGTTTCAACTTCGGGTAATTCGGGCATTTGTTTGGAGTAATATAATAGTTTTTTCGTAGCTACTTAGCATGAATTTGAAATGTAGTGATATTCTGTCATGTTGTATTGACTGGGCTTGCCTTTAAGCCCTCCCTTGCTGGGGAGGGTTGGGTGAGGAGAGGTTAAAATAAATTCTTTTTTCCTTATTCTTTTTGCCTTTAGAAATAAAGAAAAAAGCATTTTGCAAAAGAGAATTATTTAATTCCTCCTCACCCAACCCTCTCCAGCAGGAGAGGGCTTTATCTCGTGCCCATCCTACGTTTTGAGTATCTTATTGGCTAAAGATAGATTAACGTCGCTTACGATTACGCCAAATAATAAAGCCCGTTAGGACAAGCAGTAATGGCAAAATCAAAAGAAAGCCAAAACCTATAGCGGCAATGGATAGTTTGCTTAGTTGTAATGATTTTCCTGCGACTATTTTGGCTGGAATTTCTATAAACTGGTCATCATGGGTTAGCCAGTTGATAAGCCTGAAACCAAGTTCGGAATTACCGACATTACCTAAATAACTGTTGGATAAAAAGTCGGTATCACCTATAGCGACGATACGTTGTTGTTTTTTGTCAGTAAAATCCTGGGTCAGGGCATAGGCAATAGCCAGTGGGCCTTGTTGTTCTTCGCTGTCTACATTAAACTGAATTTTACCTGCGATGTTGTCTGTTTCTGTCCAGGAGCTAGCAACGCTACTGAGTAATACTTCTGTGTTAAATTCACTTTCCTGATTAATTTCAAAAGCTGCCGTGATAGGAAAAACAGTCATGCTGTTAAAGTTAATCGTAATTGGGTGGCGGCTATACTCACTAATTAATACAAAGCTAGGGTCATCTATGCCATAAAGGCCTGAACTACTGTCAACAATAGTACCGCTTAGTTTATTCAGGCCTATGAGTTGTTCTATAGAATTTAGTTGATGATTATTAGGGTCAGTTAATAGCAGTAAATTACCCCCTTGCTCAATATAATCACTAATAATATTGAGTTCGCCTGCTAGTAACGGTACGGCTGGTGATGCTAATACCAATAATGATGAGTTGTCTGGAATACTGCTGTGTTGAGCCAGGTTAATCGTTTGTACTTTAATATGACGGCGTTCCAGTTGATTGGCAAACAGTCCTAAGTCAAAGTTGGCATTACCTGAAGGTGAGCGTTCACCATGGCCTGTTAAAAAAGTAATCCAGCGGTCGCCGGTGTTGGCTAATTGTAATAAAGCATTGGATAGGGTGGATTCATCCAGGTAAGTGAGTTTCTCGGTACGCTCCTGATATTCAACAATAATGGCGCCTTGTGGGCCAATGTTAAGCTCTCGTGCTTTTTCTGGCACTGTCGTAGGGTCGATAAATTTAACAGAAATATTGCTTTTAAATCGCTGGTATCGATTAAGTAGTTTGGCAAGTTGCTGTTGTAAGGTAGGTTCTTTAATATAAGCGCTTACACTGACGGGGTCAGCTAAGGTCGCTAATATCTTTTGCGAAGCAGCAGACAGGGTGTTGCTGTTATTTGCTGTTAAATCAATTTCTGCAGTATAGCTACGGCTGAGCCAGGCCAGACATAATATTGTCGAGAGTATGGCTAGGGTTAACAGTCCGTTTTTTAACCTGATACGTTGATGTATATGCTGATTAATGATCATCTTTGTAACCTGTCATTCTCTAGTCTACGGATGCTTAAAATAAGAAAGGTACTGATAAATAACAGGAAATAACTGATGTCTAGGGTATTTAGCAAGCCGCTCTGGATGCTTTGAAAATGTTTCAGCATAGACAGGTAATGAAACAGTTCACTACCTTGGCCTTTTATTCCAGCAGTCCAGTCTAGTACCCAGAGTAGAAGTAAGATGCCAAAGCTACAAATTGCAGCAATGGTCGGGTGGCTGGCAATGCAAGACATATACAGGCCGATGGATGCAAAGGCAGCGACTAATAAGCTGAGTGCCAGGATATTGCAAAGAAATTTACCTGTGTCTAGCTCCCCACCGATCAGTAAGGATAAAGGCATTAAACTAATCAGGCCAACAATTAGCATTAGCATGCCTAAAATACCAAAAAACTTGCCCAGAATTATTTCAGTACCCGAGAGAGGGGCTGAAAGTAATAGCGATAAGGTTTTGTTCCGTCTCTCTTCGCAGACTAGGCGCATAGTCAGCAGTGGTGTGACCAGGAGTAAAATAATGGAGGCATTACTAAATAAAGGCAATACGATAATATCGGTAATGCCTGGTGCATTTTGGATGGAGGCCAATTGTGCCTGGAATGAAGTGAATGTTTCAACCTGAGTTAAAAATAGATAGGCAAGAATAAATTGCAAAACAGCTAAGATTGACCAGGCCAGAGGGGATAAAAACAGGGTTTTTAATTCTCTTGCCGCAATGGTAAAAATCATGCTGATTCCTCTGCATTATGTTCAGATGTCAAGTTGATAAATATATCTTCCATGGTTTTTTTAATCGGCGTTAACTCTAATAATCCCCAGCCAGCATTTATAATAATTTCAGCAATCACTTCTATAGGGTTGCTGTCATTAGCATGATGAATCAGGTAACTGGTATCTGAGCTATTTTCAATCTGACTGATGCTATTGATGTTAGAAAATACGCTTAAATCCATTGTTGAGCGGGTAACAACCTTGATCATAGAGGTGTTCATGCGCTGATTTAAGCCGCTGATGGTTTCTTTTAAAATCAGTTTACCCTGATTAATAATCTGAACGTGAGAGCAGGACTCCTGAACTTCAGATAATATATGGGTTGATAGAATAATGCCGTGTTCAGAGCCCAGTTCTTTGATTAATGAACGAATTTCTCTAATTTGAATAGGGTCTAAGCCAACCGTAGGTTCATCAAGAATAATTATTTCAGGGGTGTGTAATATGGCTTGGGCAATACCGACACGTTGCTGATAGCCTTTAGATAAGTTGACGATTAATCGACTGGCAACATCATTAAGTCCACAGCGGTCTTTTGCCAGATTAACGGCTTGTGATACTTCTCTAAAGGAAATTCCGTGTAGGCGAGCGCAATATTGCAAAAATTCGTCTACGGTTAATTCTTTATATAGAGGGGGGGTGTCGGGTAAATACCCCAGGCATTGTTTGGCTAGTCTGGGTTGGTCTAATAAATCAATGCCATTGATGTCAATTTCGCCTGCGCTAGGTGCAAGATTTCCACACAGCATTTGCATGGTGGTTGTTTTTCCTGCGCCATTGGGGCCAAGAAAACCGAGGACTTCCCCTTTAGCTAAAGAGAAGCTAACATCATTTACTGCACAATGCTGGTCATAATAACGACTCAGGTTTTTGGCTTCGATTAATAATGGCGACATGGCGAGCTTATTTAATCTATTTGAGTGAGAAGAAATTTGACTTCATCTTGTAGCTTTTTACGGAAAAACAGAAATTTCCAGCGAGCGCCACCGCATTGTCGCCAGAGTAATGTGGCACGGATGCCTGATAACAATAATGCTCTGATTTTGTTAACGACATTAGGTTGAGACAGGTATTCCTGTTCACCGTTAACCATAATACGAGGTTGCAATGTGCTGACTGTACTATGGTAGAGGTCACCTAGATTGGCTAAAACATTTTCATGCAGCGGGCCGAATGTTTCTGATTGTGCTTGAGCCACTTCAATGCCTGTGCCTATTTTTTTAAGCATTTCCGGTCGGTTTGACAGCTGTTTCTCTAAAAAAACCAAAGAGGCGGCATAGCGGGCCTGTTCTGGATCAGCAATGGTGCGGCTGGTTATTTGCTGTTCCAGTTGTATCAGTCCAGGCTTAAGGTTTGATAATTCACCATAAATATCAATCACACCAGTAGAGTCAATTTTAAGTATGCTATTGATAGATGTCTCTAAAGCAGCATTATCAGTCGTTCCTGTGGTGGCTAGTTGTTGGACTAGCAGGCAGGCTTGAGAGATACCGGCTAGTGCAATAGTCTGGTTAGTTGTGGAGTTTAAGGACATATTATTAACAGCTTAGTTTGGGGGAACATTCTTTATTTACTTCATTTCCCGCTTTGATCCAGGGCAAAATACCATTGGATAAGTGGTAAATGTTTTTCATATTTTGTTGCTTGCTTAACATCTTGCCAACCATGCCGCTTCTGGACCCTGATCGGCAGACTAAAATAACCGCTTGATCGGGAGATGTTTTTAGTTGCTCTAATTCAGACAGCCATTTTTCGGTATTATATTTTCCTGTAGAGGAAAAAAATTGTAATTTATGGCTGTTTGGAATCGTGCCTGTAGACGCCCATTCTTTTTCGGTCCGAATATCGATGACTAAAGCGTTTTTATTTTTTTGTAATGAGGCAAGTTGCTCAGCAGATAAATTTCCCAGTTCTGCTGCAGAAATAAAACCAGAAAAGAGTGTGAGTAGTAGAAAAAAAGTCAGATTGATTTTCATAAGTTTATTTGGCAATTTTGACTAAAAAGAGATGGTTTAATTTGTGTATAATTAGGCTATTATGCACCATAATGATGAGTTATATCATGTTCAACTGAAATTGCTTGAGTATGATGAAGAGTTTATATGACTTTGTGTGAATTTTTAAATAAGAATGGAGAAAAAAATGTCAGAATCAGTTTCTTTAGATGTAAGCGGTATGAAGTGTGGTGGTTGTGAAACTAATGTTAAGAAGAAATTAGCTGAGATGGATGGTGTGATTTCAGTTGAAGCGATGAATAAAGAAAATAAAGTGGATGTTGAGTTTGATGCAGAAAAAACCAATGTAGAGGCTATTTCTCAAGCAATTACAGATGCTGGGTTCGTTGTAGAGTAATTTAAAAGCTGTAAATTTTTACTGGGGTATTAACATGAGTGATGAGAAGCAAGATAGTTTAGCTGATGAAGGCTTAAGACTGTCAATACTAGGCATGAGCTGTGCTGGTTGTGTGGGTGCTGTTGAAAGTGCTATAGCCGAAGTTGATGGTGTAGACTCTGTCAGTGTTAATTTTGCTGATCATACGGCATTGGTTAAAGGCAGTGCAGATCCTGATGTACTAAAGAAATCGGTGCAAGATGCCGGTTACGATGCAGCTGTTATGGAAGGCCTGGAAGACCCCGCTGAGCAGGAAGAAAGA
>Ga0105352_1001116_pt1 | contig 14632 bp, 13 predicted proteins | sample EN8Hudsemesocosm_FD_83507 | JGI IMG/M metagenome (GOLD analysis project Ga0105352, IMG submission 83507) | Methane-oxidizing microbial communities from mesocosms in the Hudson Canyon - EN8B Hudson Canyon | ecosystem: Environmental > Aquatic > Marine > Cold seeps | place: Hudson Canyon...
ATGGGACTTACTCTTTATCGCATGCTGGCCCTACAAACACCTGAAGCAGTCACTATGGGTAGCGTTGCTTTTTTAGCCCTACTGGCAAACCTAATTAGTGTTGCGCTACTGGTTCGATATAGAAACGGCGATGCCAATGTGAGATCGGTCTGGCTGTGCAGTCGAAATGATGCCATCAGTAACTTAGTTGTTATTATCGCCGCCTCTGGTGTTTGGATGACGAGTTCAGCCTGGCCAGACCTTATCGTCGCACTATTGATGGGTGCTTTGTTCTTAAGCTCTTCAGTACAAATAATTCGTCAAGCTAGAAAAGAAATGTCGAATGAAGCGGCTGTATCAAAGTACAGCGCATAGTACAGCTCAAGATGAGCTTGTGAATTCAATATCCATGCACTCGATATCGACATACTTCACACTTTAAAACATTTTTTGCATTATTATCCTCAATACAAAAAATAATTTGAATTATTCAGCAAACTGTTGTTGATCTTTTTTGAATTAGGATTATTATTAGCAGCATGAAAAACATAGTTCGTCAACATACCACCTCAGCAGTCGCAACCAAGCTTTCGAAGCATTGGTGTAACGTCTGCCGACCGTATTCACGTCATCATACGAGCGGTGTGAAGATGCTGGCGTTTTATATTATGAACTAACCTTCCTGCTTCGGAAGGTTAACAAGCCTTCCGGAATTAGAGCCCCTAACAGGGAAAAACATCTAAAACCCGGTCGGCGAAAGCAACCGGGTTTTTTAATGCCCTGATTTAACAGTACGTTAACAAAGGAGCTAACTATGTTGTCGCTACGTATATTACCACTACATAAATTGCCCCAGCATTGGCCATGGCAATCTAACGTGAAAGACAAGGCATTATTCGAGACATCTCGCAACTGCCCAGCGGTTAGCTTCGTTGTTAAGCAGGCCCTTGACGTGGAATCAAATAGTTACGGACAGAATAAAATGCATTATCCGCCTATTAAGACGGTGCATTTGTTATTTACCATGAAACGGATTAACAAGCGCGACAGCAACAAGACTAGAAGCAAGACCAGAAATATATGTAACACAAGTAGAGTACTAACGAGCACTTAGCCTACAAGATAAAAAATCTGGTAGGCACTAGAGAAAAACACGAAAAATAGCCAACCAGGTCACATTCCCAAAAAGGAAACCCGGTTGACGAAAGTTTACCGGGTTTTTTATTGAACTTTTATGGCCACAACACAACTTATAAGGCAGGAGAACAGCAATGGAAACGAATCTCGCGATCGCGGGACAAAATCGACGGATGAGCTTATTGGAAAGTATTACCGGGGTTATTGCCGGTTATGTAATGACTGTTCTGATTCAGACTCTGATGTATCCCCTATTTGGTATTCTGATACCAACACAGGATGCACTTTTGATATCTCTGTTGATAGTTTCCATCGCATTTTTTAAGAATTTTGCGATTCGACGTTTTTTTAACAGCTTACATGTAAAAGGAGCAAGATCACCAGGAGGGGGAACATGACTAGCATACACGTCTGTTAATCAGATCGTCATACGTTAAAGGTAGAGTTGTTACCAACAACTCACAAATATTGTTTATTATTTTGGAGGTTAGCATGTACATTGAAGACAATTTCGATGACTTAGAAGACATCGCTGTTTTAGGTTACAACTAAGCAGCCTTTCAAGGCGTCACACATGGCCAGTAACAACGACTCTGTTAGTTTGTGCTGGCCATTCCTACCCTGCTCCGCTTCATATACCAATGCATCATTCCTATTAACAAACCCGCATTGAGGTACATTATTAAGGAATAGACCGTTGGCACTATCTCTGAGTTCTGAAGTAGTGTTGCCGCAATAAAAATTTCTGCCGCGCTATTCTGCACACCGATTTCAACACTCACAGTGATACTTTGCTGCTCATTCAGCTGAAGCAAACGAGCCGTAATAAAACCTAACAACATAGTGACAAAATTTAATCCACAGGTAACAGGCCCAGCCATAGCTAATACATCCACTACCGCTGCGCGCTCTTTTACGAGTACCCCTACCACAATTAAAACAAAGAATACCGTCGCCAGTTTATTAATGGGCTTTTCCAACCGTTGAGAAAAGCCTGGGTAATAATGACGGACTAACATAACGGGCAACATGGTAATAGCGAACAGCTTCATGTTGGTACTACCTATGGGTAGTACTGCTTCTTCCGTAGCGCCCATAAACTCATACAGTACAAAATTAATAACAAAGGGAATAGATATAACGGTGATACAACTACTAATCGCCGTCAGCGTAACCGAGAGCGCCACATCACCTTTAGCCAAATAAACAATCATGTTGGATGTGGCGCCGCCAGCACAGGCAACTAACATCATCAACCCGACAGAAAACTCAGGCGTCAACCCAAATTGAGATGCGAATAAAAAACCCACTAGCGGCAATAGTAATATCTGGCCGACTATTCCGATCGCAACCGCTTTGGGATAAACGAAGACTCGCTTAAAGTCCGCCACAACGAGTGAAGTTCCCATACCGAGCATGATAATTGCCAAGCTAATAGGGAGCACTATTGTCGTTAGAATGCCGCCTTACATATTGTCTCCGGTACTTCCTTTGATATGCCCTTCAATATTTTAAGCGCACCAACTCAACGCCCTTCAAACACCTAAGCACCAAGATGATTCACGCTTTTTGTTGTATCGACAAGAACATTAATTTTAGTTCATAAAATGGCAAATTTTGATGGTAAAAATGACCCAATTACCACTTCAATCAATAGATCCAAAAGCGGCTATGCTCCATAATACGCGCCTTTCAACAACTGCCTACGGAGTAACGCTGATGAAGATCCCTCAGATACTATTAATCGAAGTTGAACACGCCCCTGGTAACCTGGCTCGGGTGTTACAACAGGTGGGGGACGAAGGTTTGACCGTCAGCAATCTTGAGGCGACAAATCGTACGCCGACTCACACTTTATGGGAATTGACCATTGAAGTGGATGAGCAAGAAGAGCTTAATTTAGTAGATCACATCAACGCTCTACCCTGCGCTAACATCAAAGGGCTTTCCGACCGCGTTTTTGATCGTCATAAGGGTGGCAAAATCAAAACTGTATCCAAAGTTCAACTAAGCTCGCAACAGGTGCTCAGAGACATTTACACGCCGGGTGTCGCACGAGTTTGCTTGGCAATACAAGACGATCCGAAAAAAGCGGATGACTATACCAACATCAAGAATACCGTTGCCGTGGTTACCAACGGCACAGCTATTCTAGGTTTAGGTGACATCGGCGCAGTGGCTGGCATGCCAGTTATGGAAGGAAAAGCTGCCCTGTTTGACGCATACGCCGATTTATCCGGCGTCCCTATTCTTATCGAAAGCAAAGACAGCCAAAAAATCATCGACACTGTAGAAGCAATAGCACCATCTTTCGGGGCTATTCAGTTGGAAGATATTGGCTCACCTGAATGCTTTGAAATAGAAGAAGCACTCATCGACAAGCTAAATATCCCTGTTCTGCATGATGACCAGCACGGTACCGCCGTAGTTGCACTGGCCGCCTTAATTTCCGCGACTAAAAGTGTCGGAAAAGAACTACGCAACAGCAGCATTGGTCAAATTGGTTTAGGTGCAGCAGGTATAGGCATTTCACGCTTACTGCTACAGTACGGCGTTAAAGAAGTTATTGGCTCTGACCTCAACAAAGACGCCATACAACGCCTTGAAGGCCTAGGCGGCAAAAGCGCATCACTGAACGAACTAATGGAAACGGCAGATATTGTTATTTCTACCACAGGCGTGAAAGGTTTGATCAAACCAGAAATGGTACAGCAAGGTCAGGTTATCCTTGCGCTAACCAACCCAGATCCTGAAATCGAGCCCGAAGTAGCCATTAAAGCAGGCGCAGCCTTCGCAGCTGACGGTAAAAGCGTTAACAATGTACTCGGATTCCCTGGCTTATTCCGGGGTGTTATTGATGCCGGTGTGAAGACCTTCTCAGATGCAGTACTTATCGCTGCAGCGGAATGTTTAGCAGAGAATGCACCAGAGGGCATGCTAATCCCTGATCCACTGGATCGAGCAGTGCATGACAAGGTGGCAGCAGCCGTAAAAGAAGCGGCATTATCTACCAACTAAACCAACCAACTAAAGCCAGCCAATTAAAATCCGACTGACCATTCCACAAAATCTGGTCTAATACCCTTTCGGTGTTAGACCAGAAAGAATATCCATTTCAGCCTTCCAAATAAATTTTCCAAAAAGCCCCCTACTACTGTAAGTATTGATAGACTACTTTGTCATATTCACCACTTGCTCGGATACTCTTCAAGGCTGCATTAAAGCTATTCACAAATTCAGCTGGTACATTTTTTTTGCTGAACATCACGAAGATATCACCGGAACGAACCTCCAGCGGATGAATATCCACCAAATGAAATTTCCCTTTCTTTTTCAAATCATAACTCACATGATGTCGTTCACCGAGAAACCCATCAATGCGCCCAAACAGTAGCATATCGTAGTTTTGCGCATCACTCTGAACTATGCTTAGCTTAGCCCTGTACTCTGGGTACTTATTTAAGGCCCTCTCATACACATCACCATACGCATAACCTAAGGTTGCACCAAGAGAAAACTGGCTAACAAAAAATTCGTCAAAAGTTCGTTGGGGGTATTTTTGCAACTCTCCCTTGCGTACAAACATAACCATTTTTTCGTATCGAAAAGGCTTTGAGAAATACCCTATCTCCATTCTCTCTTTGGTTTTTGAAGCACCTATTACAGCATCTATACCACCCACATCCATCTCAGTAATAATACGTTTCCACGGCATTTCTGCGAATGTAAACTTGCAACCCGCTTTCACCATAACGGCACGAAACAAGTCAAAGTCTAACCCGGTATATTCCTGGAATTTATCTTGGTATTGAAATGGCTCCCACACTTCCCAGCCGACGGTGATCGTACGGGAACATACGGCACTCACAGAGTTTGAGTTAAGAATAAATACGATTACAAGACAGGCATTTAACGCAATATTTTTCAGCACAGACCATCGATTATGCATGATACTGCTTCCCACGAGCTCCAACGCTAATCAAACACTAGAGCATCAAGTTATTCCAATTTAATACCACGTTCGATTAGTTCTTGAAGCTTTAAACCATGACACCCTGCAGGTAATACATTCACTATCTCGTATCCTGCCATTTTTTCATTATTTTTCACTTTTGCAGTATCTATGACATAACCATCAACAGGTTTTTTATTTTCATTCACCACCAAGTGAATCCTTGGCAACCGGCGGTTTTGATAGTTATTTGACACGACGATCGCAACACAGCCATTTTTCAATTCAACTAAATTACCCACCGGATATAAGCCAATACACTTGATAAACTCAGTCACCAAATGTGAATCGTATTTAGTACCTTTACCTGCATATAAAATTTTTAACGCCGACAACGAGGAATTACCCGCTTTGTAACATCGCTCACTGGTCATAGCATCATAGATATCGACCAGAGTAATCATACGCGTAAAGGGATTCAGCTTATGATCTTTAAGACCTCTCGGGTACCCTGACCCATCTAACATTTCATGATGGTTATGAGCCACATCAACGGCTCCCGAATACACATCCGACTTACCAACTAAGAGCTTACTGCCAAAGGTCGTGTGCTGACGCATAATGGCAAACTCTTCACGGTTTAGTTTGCTGGGCTTATTGAGTATCTCTTCCGGTATTTTTGTTTTACCCACATCATGTAACATGCCACAAACACCAAGTTTTTCTAAATCTTCTTCAGGTAATTGCAGGTGACGACCAAAGGTAATGGCAAGAATGGCCACATTTAAACTGTGCTCAGCAAGATAATCGTCTTTGTCTTTAATTTGAGAAAGCCACAACAGCGCAAACTGATTCCGCAATATACTGTCAACACACTCTGATACTGTTTGCTTAACCTGTTTCATATTCAGGGCGTTACCCAAACGCACCTCATCCAGTAAGGTTTTGGTGATACCACGCGCTTCACGGTGGAAACCATGAATTTTACTGTGTTCCTGGTTTGAAGGGACTTTATGAATATAACGAGGTTTAGACTGATTGCGGTTGCTGACTATCCGCTCTTCAGGTCGAACGAGCGTATCTCTAACTTCATCGATGTATACATACTCACATACTTCAGCGACACACTCGATATCCTGGGGAGTTTCTAATAAGAATCCCTGCATCAGAAAAGGAGTTTCGAGCCAAGGCCGATCTAACTCACAGATATGCATACCAATCTGGAGGCCAGATACATGAATCTTAGTTTTATCCTGCTTTTTAACGGTTCGTGCAGACCTAACAACACTGCTCTTAATCATCTATACCTCAAAATAAATAAACACCTGACCAAGTGTCATATATAGAGTAACCCAATATAAACCCACAATATGCCAACCCTACTATCACTTTGCCCTCTAAGGGTAGCGCCTTTATAACTTATATCACTACTTTATTTATAGACCCATAACTTCCAAAAATCCGTCACTGGCTAAAACTACCGGCAACACTTAACTTATTGATTTGTTAACAGGTAAGAAAAGGTAAGCTATCTTAAGCATAGCCTAATCATTCTAATTGGTAGTGGGCTCATGATAGCTGATGAATGTGTACGAATGAATACTATGTATGCCGTCGTTTACCCATATCCTGAGCCATGAAGGGGTAAAAACCAAAGGCCGGAAATAACAAAACAATTTTGGGTAAGCGATTTAGATTAAATTGATTTGTTTGTCTGTGTAAAGCGTATCTAGCGTTGCTCGAAATGAGCTTTTAACACCCCTTTATCTTCAAAAGTGATGACCGCAATCAACGCAGTCTCTTTTACAGCAGTCGAGGGAACGTCTACCACAAACTCCTTGGTCATCGCTTGCTTACCATCGACCAGCCATGAAACAACAATTGGGTTACCTTGATACCTTCGAAGAGGTAGCTTGTTTGAACATTCACTTCCTGACAGAACAAGACCACAGAAAAAAAGCTCTTTAGTAGGCTTTACTTGGATTTTCACATTCTTAATATGATCATGTGAAGTATTCTGAATAACCACTTCATTGATGCTATAGCCATCATATTGACCTATCACTCCCACACAAGACAGTAGGAATGAAGACAACAATAGAACACTAATTTTGTATTGCATTAAAAAACACCCTTCGCTTAAACGAATACGCTAATTAGAAAGGGGCTATCCTATTCTCCCTTTCTTCCACTGATATCAAGCTAGTTCTTTTTGCCAAACAACTTACCCTTTAATTGCGATGCGGCCACTTCCAGCGGTTTTCTTTTACGAGTTGGCCTTTTTACCAACTCACCATTACAGTTAGGACATATATGATCCATACTTTCAGTGCATGTATGACAAAAAGTACATTCAAAGGAACAAATATGAGCTTCATCAACAGCAGCCAAAGCTGCCTCGCATTTTTCACATTTATTTTTCATTTTTAACATGAAACCCTCCTATTTTTATATATTCTTAGTAGCGCTTTAGTAACTATGCCTTCATGCTTTCCAATATACCCTTCACGATATCCACCGATTCTTGCAGTGCTTTCCGCTTATCCTTCGCACGAACAATACTCATAGATGTCTCTACCATTAAACCGTAGATGATTTCAGAAACTAGATCTAAGGACCTTTGCTTAAACACCCCGTTATTCATTAATAGCTCCACAGACTCGCGCACTAAGCCCATGGTGTATCTCATATCAATCTCACGCCACTGACTCCAGCCAAGCACTGTCATCGCTTCTTGCAAGGGAATCGCTTGACTACGATGTTTCTTCCCAATCTCCAAAAAGGCATAACAACGCTGCAACGTACTCTCCCAAGCACAATTAGACTCTAGGGTTATCTGCCCCAATTTATCAGCCACTTGCTTAACTTGCTGTTCATAACAAGCCGCAAACAAGGCCTCTTTATTTTTAAAGTGATGATACAAAGCCCCCTTGGTTAGCCTCGCCGTAGTAACTACTTGATCCACAGATGTTTTATTAAACCCTTGAGAGACAAAGAGTGTATGCGCTGTACCTATTAGCACCTGGTAGGTTTCGTCAGCGTATTCCTGACGCCGTGTTTTATGTTGTTTCATTTAATTCATCTTTTCGATATTTCAGACAGCGCTTGTACTCACATACATCGCAACATACTCAGCCACTATCACCACAATACTTTCACATACTATCGGTATGTGAAATAATCGTCAAATACCTCCGATAATGACGCTAAGGTAATGCCATGAACACGCCAGTGAAAAAACAGGAAGCGAAGCAACAAGAAGTGACTCAGCTAAATTCAAACACTGAATCATGGCAGCATTTGGCAAGTGATACTGACTATCAGATCCCCCTGCTCTGGTATCCAGCACAACAAGACCAGGCAGAAGCTAACTTCGTTATACTCCCCGCCCTAGGAACAGACGCGAAGCACTACACACTTTTTGCACAAGCCCTTAACAACCAAGGATTCAATGTAGCCGTTGTCGAGCACCGTGGTTACGGGGAAAGTACACTACGCCCATCTAGAAATAATGACTGGGGGTTTAAAACCGTTATTTTCAATGAAATCGCAGAGAGTCTACGCTGGGTTAAATCACACAATCAATCTACGCCAACCTACCTCATAGGACACAGCCTAGGAGGACAACTGAGCGTAGCATCCAGTGCCTTATTAAAAGATTTGTATGATGGATTTATTTTAATAGCCTGCGCATCACCATTTTTTGGCAACTATTCCGGCAACACTAAATTTCAGCTGCGCCTGCTAACCTATCTAGCGCCATTACTGTCTACATTATATGGCTACTTCCCTGGCCCTAAAGTTGGTTTCGCCGGAAATGAGTCTCGTGGTCTGTTTAGAGACTGGCTACAACTCGCAAAGTTCAACCAATATGATATCAAAGGGATTGACCGCAATATTAACCCTCATATCGAGCGCTATAACGGCAACACTCTTAGCCTAAGCTTTCAACAGGACCAGATGGCACCCTTAAAGGCAGTCACTAACATCAATAGCAAATTGAAAAATGCGAAATTAACCCATAAAGAGTTTACTGAGAGTGAGTTAGGTTGTCGTTCAGGTCATTTTGACTGGCTGAGAAAACCGGATGCCGTGTGCACCTACATTATAAATTGGCTTGAGAGACTATAACTTTTTCATCAGCAAGCACTACATCATTGTTGCTCATCACATCCATAAAAAACGACCAAACGACATCAGCGGCCTCCACATCTCCTGCTGCACCACCGAAAAAAGCGCCATAACGAACAAAACGAGACGGCACTACGTGGCCACTACCACGCATAGTATATAAACGGACCTGATACTTTCCTTTCCAGATTTGGACATCAATAGTTGTTACTGGATCACCATCAACTTCAGGCAGCTGCTTTCTCGTGACCACTAGAGGTTGCTCTACTTGTTCATTCACGCGCTCTGCGTGCGCCCCACTCATTAAACTCAACCAATATTCCATCGTAGCTTGACTCGATAATACGGCTCCTCGACTTCGATCACCCAATATTTCCACGACGCCTCCATGATAAGGATTGACCGGGTCTTCCGTACCGTTAAATATCGCCACATTCATAGGTGTACCACTTTTACGGCAACCCAGGTTTGTATCTTCTGGCATGCTAGCAGCCATTGGTGCGATAGCTCGAACCAACTCAGGTGCCTCCAATGCAAGCCGGTAGGACATATGCCCACCGTTGGACAATCCCGTGGCAAAAATCTTAGAACTATCTACGCCATATTCTCCCTGCAACTGCAAAACCAATTCAGAGAGAAACCCCACATCATTAATATCTAGCGTATTAGCACTGTATTTAGCACTTGCTCGACAATCATTCCAATGACGCTCAAATCCATCGGGATAAACAACGATAAAACCCTCTTCTTCCGCCAAGGTTTCAAAACCGTAGGCGGTGATGCCTCGCATATGCAAACCTTTAGACATAGAACCATGCATAACGAGTATCAATGCAGGATTTGAGGACAGTTTTTTTGGCAAGTAAAGGTGATAACTACGCTGCCTACCGTCAAATTCCATCGTCTGACTCAGCAGTTCACCGCTTATTTCTGGCTCATTAGGCCCACTGATATGAATGAAATACACATACAGCGTAGACAATGTTATCGCTGTACCTATCAGCGCTAGCAGTAACCATCTAAGAATACGCATGGAAAATTCTCTTGTTATTTGAGCTTAGGCGTTATTTGACAATTCACCCTTAACAGGCACGCAATCTCTTTATTGACTGGCACTGTATCAAATTTTTCAGTACCGAGCCTTATCCTGGATCTAGGTATCCTCAACGTTACGGTTATGAGCAATAAATCGTAGCGCAGCCTCTATCTACTTTTATAGACAGATTTGTTTGTCAGGTAGCCTATTTCTCATAAAGAGTCACTATATTCACTGTGTATTTGTGATATCGTGTTAAAAAAGTACGGACAATTAGCAGGCTGCTGAAAAACGTTTAACAATAAGAACAAACTTCCGACAATCATCTAAGACCCAAGGAAAGCCCCGCATGCCAATCTCGTGGAATATCTTCAGCGCTGTAGCTTTATCCATCTGCTTAATCGCCCCCATTGCCCATGGCATGAAAAAGGATAAACCTAAGAATTACCGCCCGGACGGTGTATCCAAAATGTGCGTTGAAGAGGCCAAAGATCCCAGTAATGAATATGGCGAATCCACGTACGTCGCCACCACTTATATCATCGCCCACCTCGCTGGATACAAGGAGCTAGATGCCTATACCCTTGGCTTCTACTCCCGCTACCCTGATGAAGACACCAACTTTTCCGCCAAACATCTAGAATACATTAATATGCTCACGCCTTGGCGATGGGATTGGCGTGATCGGATAAAGGACACACTACATGCCCTTCATGGTGGTGATGCAGAGAAAATTGCCGAACGACAACAGTACATTGAAAAGGTTGCGTCGAAACTCTTGGCCAAAAGAAAACCCAATTTCTGGCACACAGGCATTATCCTGCATGCCTATGGCGATTCGTTTATGCATATAGAGGGCTTATCGACAGACACAGAACGGGTAGCAAGAGAAGGACTCATCGGTGAACCCCACCGACTTTTCGTGGCGGAGCAAATCGCCCACCCAGAAGTATTTCCAAAATATCTCGATTACACCGATCATTTATTCCAGCTGCTCAACAAAGCAAATAAAGGAAAAGGTAATACTAGGGCCTACAACACGTTTAAAGCACAGATGACTGCATTAGCCTGCAAGTCTGACGATCAGTGTGATGATCCTGAATTTGAAAAAATGGATGCTTTCATGGCCAACATGGCGACACAATTTAGTTACGACCTAAAAATCTATAATTGCATGAAGGACAAAGGTCGACTTTTGTATGAAAGTGAAATGAAGGAAATTTTGGATACATTAGAAACAGAATAAATAAATCGCTCTGGCAGTTATTAGCGTCTATATAATAACTGCCAGTGAACCCCCTCTTCATTGCACTACCACTTGCTGTACCACCACTTGCCCTACTACACTCAACCCAAATGTTTTGCCACATCATTGTGCCAAAAATTGATACGTCTAGAACTAGGCACTAAGAATATATGCGCTAAAAAAGCCCCAGTTGATCATCAGTGATATCACTAAAAGACACACCTAGAAAATGAAGAATACCATCTACTATCGGTTCAATTTGACGCTCCACATATAGATCATAATCTAGCTTGGAGGTTTGATATTCTACCGGCTCTGGACCATTCAAGGTTAACACATACTGAATCCATCCCCCTCTATGGTAGCGAGACTCTTTACCTTCACTTAAACGCTTTTGATCTGCCAACCGTGCAGCTTGCACGTGGGGTGGCACATTTTTTTGATAATCATCCAGTCGTCGCCTAATGCGTTTCCGATAATAAAGCTGATCATCTAACTGCCCCCCCTTCAGATCATTCACCACTTGCTGGATATATTCTTGATAAGGCTCATCGTAAAAAATGCGGCGATAAAGCTCATACTGAAATGCTCGTGCTAATGGCGTCCAATCTGTTCTTACGGTTTCCAAGCCTTTAAACACTAAATCAGTTCCACCATCCCCTTTTGTCACTAGACCTGCATAGCGTTTTTTACTGCCCTTATCAGAGCCACGAATGGTAGGCATAACAAAACGGGAAAAGTGCGTCTCAAACTCTATTTCCAAAAAACTTTTAATTTTGTAAGTATCAGCCAAATATTCCTGCCACCATTGATTCAACGTACTTGAAAGTTCTTTGCCAACGCTATTCACATCTGATGTACTTATATGCTTGTTTTCTTCTTTCAGCCACACGAATACCGAATCCGTATCACCATAAATCACCTGATACCCTTTTTCTTCAATAAGTCGCTTAGTCTGCGTTAACACCGCATGACCTCTAAGGGTAATAGAGCTAGGAAGACGGTAATCAAAAAAACGACATCCAGGCGTACCTAACACACCATAAAATGAATTCATCAGTATTTTAATAGCCTGAGACATAGCCGCATTATTCTTGCGCTTGGCTTCATCCCTCGCCGCCCATAACTCACCAATAATATCTGGCAGCAAGTTTTGGTGTTTTGAAAACGCGGCGCCATTAAACCCTGGCACCATATTGTCATGTTCAGTAATTTTCGTTTCCAATCGATCACGAACCGGCTCCTGCCCCGTCAAATCAACACCTATTGCCAATGCCATGGGATCAATTTTGAAGGTACGAATAATACTGGGATACAGGCTTTTAAAATCTAACACCAACACATGATCATAAATTCCTGGCTGAGAATCCATCACATAACCACCAGGACTACCGACACCTTGGGGGTCTTCAGGTAGATTCGGCGCCACATAACCAGCTCGATGCAGCCGTGGCAAATAGCGGTTATCAAAAGAAGCAACCGAACCACCAAATCGATCCATCGCCAAACCCGTCAGACTAGCGCGTTCAACGGCAAAATCTATTAATTCTGTTACTTGAAAAATATCCCACACTAGCTGACAGTCTTCTAAGTTATAAGCAGCAAGTGCGAGCTTATCCTCGTTAAACAGACGAGTGATTTCTTCTCCTCTATCGTCAGCATCATGAATCAATTTTCCGCGCTTAAGTAACTCATGGGATACATATTGAAGCGAAAAGCTCTCGAAGTTGTAGGTCGCTGAACGCAGCGTATCGATACCGTCTAAAACCAAACGTCCTGGCACCAACAAGGTATAGTGCTCATTGTCACCACGAGACGAACGCCAATCTATCGGGCCACGATTACGTCCCAGATTCAATCGCAACTGAAGCTCGTCCGCTTTTCGTTGTAAAAATCTAAGATCAAAATTTATAACATTCCAACCAATGATGATATCGGGATCAAATACCTCTAACCATTGCATGAAAGCGATCATCAACTCCCGCTCACTGTGACAGGCCACTAAATATTCAGGGGCATTATCAATGGAGTTCTCCGTCAATATAAAGACTCGCTGATAGAAACAACCATCTCTTTCATCCGTGCAATTCGTAGCCAAGCCTATGGAATAAAGATGATCTCCCGTGAGTGAAGTTTCAATATCCAAAGACAACACCTTATAACTGGGTGCGTAAATTGACTTTTTGATTTTCGGATTAATAAATTCTCGAAAGCCTTCTCGAACAACAGCATCTCCCTCAACATGTACCGGCCCAGTGATAAACCGCTCCATAAGAAACCGGTCTGTAGGTTGAATATCTGCCTCTAAAGGCACTACACCATGATTTTTTAAGACTTCACGAGCGCGATAAAGATTTCGCTGTTCAGAAAAATATACGGCCTGCACTTGGCCATGACTAAAGGTATTCAATTCAAGTGGCTTGGTCCGCCACAGGTTTCTATCCATGGAACCAAAAATGGAATCCAGGATAACCTTCGCAGACGGAAAGTCCTCAACCAAAACAAAGAACACCGATTCTTGCTGGTTGAAAGTAAGTTTAGCGGGACCATCATCCGTGGTAATCCAAAAGCACAATTCAAGTAATTTAGGTAATTGAGTCGGCTTTCGGCCCTGAACATGAGCAGGAATAGAGTTCGAATCTTGATTATTCGGTATAGAGACATCATCCCACTGCCGGGTAACGAGAAAACCTTTAACTGATTCGACCACTTCTATACCGCTAGGAAATTTAATAGGATGACTATTCAATACAATCTTACACTCAGCAAAAAACTGAGGTTCTATTTTAGCCTGAAACCAATAAAAAAGGCCGCTGATTTCTCAGCGACCCATACCCTATAAGAAGTCATAAAAGAATATTTTAGTGAATACCCATAAGAGCACCTAGAAAGATATCTAGAAACTTACCTCTCTATGTCTTCTATTTACTCACCACAAGTACCCGTTACTGAGCGAATCCAATCGCCAATCAAGGCACTACCTTCTTTATGATTTAAGGTTCTACCTAGTTCAGGCATACGTATCGCTGGGTCTGTTGACTCCATTCGATAATGAAGAATAGATGTCTCAGGACTACCAGGAACGATATCGTACGCAAAACCACCTGAACCTAGACCAGCTGCCACAGGCGGCTTACATAATCCAAATGCA
>Ga0105352_1001121_pt1 | contig 14594 bp, 12 predicted proteins | sample EN8Hudsemesocosm_FD_83507 | JGI IMG/M metagenome (GOLD analysis project Ga0105352, IMG submission 83507) | Methane-oxidizing microbial communities from mesocosms in the Hudson Canyon - EN8B Hudson Canyon | ecosystem: Environmental > Aquatic > Marine > Cold seeps | place: Hudson Canyon...
AATATTGGTACTTAGTAGCACTTAGCGTTACTTAATACGGGTTCAACTCCCCCCGACTCCACAAATTTCAGGTCTTACAATTCCTAAGACAAACTTAAAAGTCGCGCCATTTATTTGACTGCGGCTTTTTTGTTTCTGGTATTCAGCCCGAGAAAACACTCTCAAATTCTAGCTACTATTATGGTATACATCTGGCCAGCTCCTCTGATTTTAGGATACCTCCACTAATAGCCTCACAGCCGCTACAAACAATGATAAAGCCTACTTCCAACCTAAAGTTGGGGGGCGATTACTCACCATTCGTGTCATCATGTATCCAGCACAATAGTGTAAGAATTAGAATTAAAAGTATGTGCAAGGGGAAGCTACATGAAAAGGATTAAGAAAATAGTCGCCATTACCACCCTAACAATATTACCTATAACAACTTTCGCACTAGAAGCCATGGAAGATGACGCCATGGAAGAAGTTTCAGGTCAGGAAGGAATAACCATCGACCAATCTTACGGTAATACGATTGAACAATTCCAGTACATAGATGGTGATGGTGACGGAAGCGGTGAAACAGCAGGGCAAATATCTGTCACCGACATTCAAATTGGCGACTTATCCAATGCAGCCTGCTTGACCGATTGCGCAGTAGGCCAACAAATTGATGCAACTGACAACGGCGTAATCATTGGGAATCCTAATATTGGTCCAGCTGCCGGCACCCTACCAACCACCCCAGCTCCACTGAGTTTTGCTCAAGGTCGCCAATACAACCCTCAGAGCAGACAGTTTTCAGCGCCACCAGCCGTAATGGGTAATCTAGGCGATCGTATAGTTCGCTGAAGCCCTCACCCCTAATCTAGCCGGCGCCTTTCTCGGCTAGATTAACTCTAAAACACCCATTAATTGCCCTGTTCTCACAAAAAAAGCCTTCCCTCTACCAAACAATAGTAAGGGGATAATTTGATCAAAATATGAAATAATCGCTACATACAAAGAATAAAAAGACTATCAGAAGGTAATAAAATGAAAGGACTTCAGAAACTAGCACTTGTAGCCTCGATAATATCTGTATCATCAATTAGTCACGCCCTTGATGCGCTTGAAGACGACGAACTGAAAGATATTTCAGGTCAAGAAGGGATCTCCATTGATCAGAATTACATGAATACTATTGAAGAATTTCAGTACATTGACACCGATGGCAATGCCTACGACATTATTGGCACAGCAGGTTCTGGCAAAATAGTAATTACAGGCGATATTATTGTTGACCTAAGCGACCCAGATGCAGGCACACTAACGGCTCCTTCTGGAAATAATGTAACTATCCCTGACTTCGTTGCTGGCAGCACACCAAAGCAAATAGGTTTTACACAAGGCCGACAATACAGCCCTCAGAGCAAGCAGTTCCAATCTACACCCGCTGTAATGAGTGACCTAGGCGACCGTATCGTCCGCTAAAACCCACTCTAAGATAAACTCTTCAATAAAAAGGCCGGAAACTATTCCGGCCTTTTTATTATCCAAACACCCCCGATTAACACTCAACTGAATCCTATGTAAATTAGGAGCAATGAGGACTTGTAGGCATAAAAAAAGCCTGCTCGAATATCTCAGACAGGCTTTTCATAACTAAGATTGTTTGTTACTAACAATCTTAGTGAGCGTAAATAGACGTAGTACCAACCCAGTGATTACCAAGAATAGCCACACTACCTACTGAAGTACCACCAATCTTAATCGCATCAATAGTCATAGACCTCATGCTTTCTTGAGCACTTAACACTAATTTACCAGCCTCTACATCAATGGTCATCGTACTGTAAGCACCCATGATCACATTGCCAGAGTTATTGGCTTCGCGCTCAGTACCATCCCCCATACGGAACGTTGTGATACTTTCAATCTCGATGGTATTTGACGTGTCATAGACACCACCATTTTCATGATCCGAATACTGAACCTCACCAATGTAACTAAAACTATCACTGGAGATAACAACACCGGTACCTGATGTTTTAGATGAAATCAGTGTAGTACCCGTAATCCAGCTATTATCAGTATTAGCTGCAATCATTGCTGCAATTGCAGCATCACCAGCAGCATCTGCGGCAACAGCATCTCCACTTGAACCAAACTCAGTAGCGTAGGCATTAGAATACAATTTCTGTCCTGCCACGCTAACCAAACCGGAAGCCAAATTACCTGATGCATCATAGGTACCCAAATTAGCACCACCAACACCCATGTAATTACTCTGATCAATGACAGCGATCGAACCTATACTGTTAGTTCCGCCTGCAGCATTGCCAAGATGAATTCCGCCAATTAGGAGATCCTTGCCACCAACAAAGGTACCGGTTGTATCGTCACCGATGCGAGCCTCACCAATTAGAACACCAGTTGCTGACGCATCAATAGTCATGCCCGTTGTATAAATACGGTCTGTTAACATATCGATCGAGCCACCCACAACCTGATTACTGGCTCCAACCTGAATATTTGTCACTGATATTTCGCCAGGGCCAGAAACTCCGTCCCCATCACCATCTACATATTTAAACTCTTCAATGGTATTGGCATAGTGCTGATCAATGGTGATACCTTCCTGGCCAGTAATTTCGCCTAGAAATTCATCATCCAAAGCCTCTAAAGCGCTAACGGTAAACGGCACTGTAGAAATTGCCGTTACTAGCGCAATTTTCTTTAGGTACATAAACCTTCTCCTAAGATTTATTGAGCTCAAACTTCTTGTTATTCAATTAAGCTCTTTCTTATTAAGTCTTACCAAGCACCCTTGGGGTTAGCTATGGTATTCCCTTACAAGGCCATGAAATTGCCAATGGCACTTACTACTCCTTGCATATTATTCACCCAATTATGGGTAAGCGATGACAGGATTATTTGTATTCTTATTACCTGCATCACAAAGAGACATGACGGTAAAACTACCGGAAACCCCCATATACACAATAGTTACACAGTTTTACACGAACTACACCCAACTAAAGGTTGGTATCGAAGACGCCAAACAACTGCCTACGAATATAGTACCAATTGAAAATTTCAGGGCTTTCAAACTCAATAATTAGGCATGAAGATCCTACAGATAGCGAGGCAGTCATAGCCGATGCGATACTCTATTAACCTGCTCTCTAACAGCCTCACCAAGTCAAACCTAAACTAAATAAGACCATCCTTCTAAAGTAGATAATCGCAAAAGAATGCCTCATGCTTCAAAGCTAGCCACTCAACTATTTTAATTCTGGGATAATTCATGGAATCCGGCTTCTTTACTATCTCCAAGCTTGCTTGGTTTCTAATCGCACCCGATCACCTATTACTTTTACTACTGATTATCTGCTGGATATTGCTTTTGGCGAACGCCATACGCAAAGCAAAGATTCTTTTCAGTTTTATTATGCTGAGCTTACTAACTATCGCATGTTTTCCAGTCGGCGGGTGGCTGCTGTCTCCTCTTGAAACTCGTTTTATCACTAATCCCCAACTACCCGATAAAGTTGACGGACTTATAGTGCTTAGTGGACCAGAAGACGCGACCCTATCTAACTACTGGAAACAAAATGAATTGGGCAATGGTGCAGAAAGGGGCTTAACGTTTCTATCGCTCTCTCGAGTGTACCCAAATGCCAAGCTAGTTTTCACCGGCGGATCCGGTAGCTTATTGAATCAAGAACATAAGGCTGCTGACGTCGCCAAAAAGCTTTATGCAGAATTAGGCTTCGACGTTGATAAAATCATTTTTGAGCGCGAAGCACGTAATACCCATGAGAACGCTATTTTCAGCAAAAATTTAGTAAAGCCTCTGCAGGGTGAAAACTGGCTACTCATTACCACTGCATGGCACATGCCTCGTTCAGTGGGTATTTTCTGTAAGGCAGGCTGGCCTGTCATTCCTTATCCAGTAGACCACACCACATTACCTAGACAGGAATTAGAATTTCACTTAGATTTCGCCAGTAATATGACAGAGCTAAAAACCGCGGTAAAAGAATGGGTCGGATTACTTGCTTATTATCTGACAGGAAAAACAACCGCCTTATTACCCGAATCCTGTAACTAAACAAAAAGAAAGGGAGCCAAAAAGCTCCCTTTCTTTTCAAACAATCCCCTTGAATTCAAATAACTATACTTCGAGTAATTAGCCGGCAGACGTAACAACACCTCCATCAAGAACAATGGTCTGTCCTGTTACCCAAGCCGATGCTTTCGAAGATAAATAAATGGCCGTTCCCGCGGCATCGTCCGGATTACCAATACGACCGCGTGGAATAGCCGCACCAATCTGATCTTCATTACCTTGAACAAAATAGTTCGTCATCTTGCTAGGAAATAGTCCAGGCGCAATACCATTAACATTAATAAACTGAGTCACTAAGTCAGCCGCCAAATGCTCAGTCATTCTTACGACTGCGGCTTTACTAGCCGTGTAGGAATAATTAGTCATTTTAGAGTTTGCATAGGCATTGATAGAGGCAATATTAATAATTCTTGCTGGATCTTCTTTAGTTCCTGCGTCACGCATAGGAGACAATAGTTGCTGAGTCAAAAAGAAGGGCGATTTAACATTTAAGTCCATTACCTTATCCCAACCCGCTTCAGGGAAACCATCAAGCTCTTCTCCCCAGGTAGCACCTGCATTGTTCACTAGGATATGAACTTTCTCTTCTTTCTCTTTCACTGCGTCTGCAAAGGCCTTCACACCTTCTAACGTTGAAAGATCAGAGGCAATGACAATACATTCACCAAACTCTGACAAAGCATCAGCCGTGGCTTGCAGTTCTTCCATTTTACGGGCGGTGATATAAGTTCTAACGCCATTTTCCACATAGCCGCGCGCGATCATGGCACCAATACCACGTGATCCACCTGTCACAACAGCAACTTTTCCTTCTACCGAAAATAGATCTTTCATTCTTTAATCTCCAACGTAATCGGGTTTTCCGCTCTATAGATATCCACGATTATGGCAATTTAGTCCTCGCATCACCATGACCTCAAAAGTCAGGACAAGGTAACAGCGCCTAAAAATCGACACATACAAAAAACCACCCCTAGGGGTGGTTTTTAAGCTGCTCTAGAATACTTTAAAACTAACTTAAAGCACTTCGAACAATCCAGCACCGCCTTGTCCACCACCAATACACATGGTCACAACGACGTATTTAACACCACGACGCTTACCTTCGATCAGTGCATGCATAACCATGCGCGCTCCGCTCATGCCATATGGGTGCCCAATAGAAATTGCGCCACCATTAACATTTAGGTTTTCGTTAGGGATTCCTAATTTGTCACGGCAATAAAGCACCTGCACCGCAAAAGCTTCGTTCAATTCCCACAGACCAATATCGTCCATAGTCAAACCATTGCGCTCAAGCAATTTGGGGATAGCAAAAACAGGACCAATACCCATTTCATCAGGCTCACAACCTGCTACCGTCATACCACGGTAGATACCCATAGGCTCAACATTACGTTGTTGCGCTAAGGTGCTATCCATCATTACAACTGCTGCAGCCCCATCAGAAAGCTGCGACGCATTACCTGCAGTGATGGTTCCGCCTTCACGTACTGAGTTCAGACCGGACAAGCTATCCAGCGTAGTCCCAGGACGGTTACCCTCATCTTTAGTCAGAGTTACTTCTTCATTGCTCACTTCACCGGTTTCACGGTTAGTTACAATTTTAGTTGCGGTAACAGATACAATCTCATCATCAAACTTGCCCGCTTCTTGTGCAGCAGCCGTACGTTGCTGTGATAGCAATGCATACTCATCTTGCGCTTCACGGGAGATGTTATAACGCTTAGCCACAACCTCTGCCGTATCCAACATAGGCATGTGAATATTAGGTGCATGAGCCATCGCTTTCGGATCGAGCATACGTTGGATGTTCATATGCTCGTTTTGCACCAAGCTAATTGAGTCACAACCACCTGCGAGAATAACGGGCGAACCATCCATTACGATTTGTTTTGCGCCGGTAGCAATAGCCATCAGACCTGAAGAACACTGACGATCGATGCTCATGCCCGCCACAGAAACGGGTAAACCTGATGCCATAGCAACTTGACGACCCAAATTAAAACCCTGTGTTCCTTGTTGCAGCGCTGCACCCCACACACAATCATCAATCTCAGCTGGATCAACACCTGAACGTTTAACGGCAGCTTCTACCGCAAATGATGACATAGATGGTGCTTCTAAATTGTTAAATGCGCCTTTATAGGCTTTACCGATTGGCGTGCGAGCCGCCGCTACGATTACCGCTTCTTTCATTGTTCAATACCTTTTTAAATAATTTAAATTACTGCTGCGCTTGTACGTGGGCAAGAGCTTTCGTTAAGAATTTCTCAGATTGCTTCGCACCTGATTCCATTTCTTTTTGGTTAGAAATGTCACTCACGGTATCCCACTGCGCCAATACCGTTTCAGGCGACTGCTCTTTTGCAGACAAGAATATTCCATCCGTTTCAAACAAACGCGTGCTGGCATAACCACCCGCACCCGCACAAAGGATATAACGCGTAGGCGAATCATCATGCACCAAAGTAAGCGCTCCTGCCGTAACGGCCTCGGATGTTAACATGTCAAAGATCTCGGGAGGCATTAAATCTTCCGTCATGCGTGTACCCGCTGTAGGTGCCAACGCATTAACTTTAATGTTGTTCTTAGCGCCTTCAATAACCAAGGTGTTCATCAACCCAAGTACAGCCATTTTAGCCGCACCATAGTTCGCCTGACCGAAGTTACCATACATACCGCTGGAAGAAGTCGTCATCAAGATTCGACCGTAATTCTGCTCACGCATAATTCCCCAAACAGCCTTAGTACAGTTCACAGAGCCCATTAGGTGAACATCCATCACCAATTTAAAGTCGTCCAATTCCATCTTCGCGAAGGACTTGTCACGCAAGATACCAGCATTATTAATAAGAATATCTACACGGCCCCACTTATCCATAGCTTGTTTGACCATATCTTCCACTTCGTCAAACTTGGCAACATTAGCGCCATGAGCGAAAGCTTCTCCGCCTTTCTCTTCAATCAATTTAACCACTTCCTGCGCAGCATCTGAAGAAGCGCCACTACCGTCGCGAGAACCGCCTAAATCATTTACCACTACCTTGGCACCACGCTCAGCTAGCGCTAGCGCATGGGAACGACCTAAACCATTACCTGCACCAGTAACAATCGCCACTTTACCTTCAAAACTCACAGTCATCTTATTCACCTTCGTAAAGGATCAGCTCACTTGCCGATCTTAAATTTTAAATTTTCTGAATTTTAGCACTTATACCTTAAAAAAGGCGCTAAGCAACAAACTGCATGGAAATCCACTCGGCAACTAATGCAGGCTTCTCTTCACCTTCAATTTCTACAGTCACTTCTGTTTTCACCATGAATTGACCTGGCTTTTTCTCCACAATATCAAGCGTCTTTGCATGTGCACGGATCTTGCTGTTTACCTTTACCGGCGCGAGAAAACGAACTTTATCAAACCCGTAGTTCATCCCCATGTATACACCATCAATAATGGTGCTGAAACTCTCGGCAAATTTGCTCAACATCGACAATGTTAAAAAGCCATGAGCGATGGTTGTACCAAAAGGTGTTTCCTTCGCTTTCTCTTCATCTACGTGAATAAACTGATGATCATGAGTGCAGTCTGCAAATTGATTAATTTGATCCTGTTCTACGGTAAACCAAGGAGTGGGTTCCGCTTGATCGCCGATGCTCTGTGCTATTTCGTCTTTCTTAATAATTTTCATACCTTAATCCTTATAACCTTTTGACTACTTATGTAGCAGATCTACAAGCTTTAAAACCAATAAACTTAGAACCACTCCGCTTGCATGTCATAGCTAGTACTATCAAAATCCACCAGCAATTTGGCCCATCCATTGATCTCCGGTAACTCGGATCTGAAAAAGTACTGCATCGCCTGTAACTTGCCACGATAAAACTTCTCATCTTCTTCATGAGGCTGTTGCTCTAATGCGGCATTCGCCACAATGCCTTGTTTCAGCCAAATCCAAGCGATGACCACATTACCAAATAGCTCTAAGTACTTCACTGAATTTGAAAGTACCATATCAATATTCTTCTCTAACATGCCGCCGAGCAATGTATCCGTTACATGAGCCAATGTCTTTGCCGCTTTTTGAAGCTCACCCGCAAATTCGGCCAATGCATCTTGCTGTTTCGCTTCGCCAATGGTCTTTTCAAACTCGGCCAGTACTGCGTGATAACCCGCAAGGCCATTCATAGGTACTTTACGCGCCAACAAGTCCAACGACTGTATACAGTACGTTCCTTCGTGGATCGGATTCAAACGATTATCTCGGTAGAACATTTCCACCGGATGTTCGTTGATATAACCATGGCCACCCAAAACCTGAATAGCCAAACTGTTCGCACGAGGGCCGTACTCTGAAGGCCAGGATTTAATAATGGGCGTAAGGAAATCTAACAGGGTATGTGCGTGTTGACGCTCTTCTTCCGTAGGTGCTGTTTTCTCATCATCCGCCAATTGTGAGCCTAGCAGACAAAGCGCATAGGCCCCCTCGGAATACGCTTTCTGCGCCAACAGCATGCGACGCACATCTGCATGCTCAATAATATTTACGGGAGCTGACAGTGGATCTTTACAGGAAGGCAAACGACCTTGTGGACGCTCCTTGGAATAGTCTAACGAGTATTGAAAGCCCGCTAACCCCATAATGGCTGCAGCAGAACCCACCATGATCCGAGCCTCGTTCATCATGTGGAACATATAACGCAGCCCCTTATTTTCTTCGCCAACAAGGTAACCAACAGCGCCGCCACTCTCACCAAAATTCAATGCACACGAGGTTTGACCACGTCCACCCATTTTGTGAAATAAGCCAGCCAAGGACACATCATTACGCTCACCCAAGGAACCGTCTTCGTTCACCAAGAACTTAGGCACTATAAATAATGAAATACCTTTAATGCCTTTCGGTGCACCTTTAACTCGCGCCAGCACCAAATGGACAATATTCTCATTCAAATCATGGTCACCGCCGGAGATAAAGATTTTGTTACCCGTTACTCGATACGAGCCATCATCTTCTTTAATCGCGGTCGTGGTTAGATCAGCCAAACCAGAACCAGCACTCGGCTCCGTCATTGCCATAGTGCCGGCAAAGCGACCACTACGCATAGGCTCAACCCACTGTTTGATCTGCTCCTTTGTTCCATGAGCACTAATCAAATTAGCATTAGCATTCGTCAGACCGGTATAACCCAAGGTCGTACTACCAGCGGCACCAAGATAAGCACTAGCCGCATTAGCTACAATTCCAGGTAACTGCATCCCACCCAGCTCATAATCAGCCGAAGGCGACATAAGACCGGATTCAATCACCGCATCAACCGCTGGCTTAATCTCCGGAATCATATGCACGTTCTTGCCATCAAAGGTTGGCTGATGAGTATCGACCTTTTGGCGTATCGGTAAGAAGAACTTCTCCGCAACCGTCTTGGCCGTATCTATAGCTGCATTGAAGGTTTCCTTGCTATGATCTGCATAGCGCTCACGAGTCGTCATCCCTTCAGCATCGAACAGCTCATAAAGCATAAATTCAAGATCACGGTGACTAAGTAGTGGTGCTGGCATGTTGGACTCTCTCTTAATAAATCAAAGGGCTTTACCCTATTGTCCCGTTACAGCTTGCAGGCTACCATGACCTAGCAAGTCCAGTTTCAACTCATTGTTTCTACTAGTTATTCAATAGTAAATCAGCCCATCCCATGGAGCACCAAACAAGCTTATGTGCAGCGCCTCCTCAAATATGGATACCGACCTACCCTTTGGGCGACTTTTGAAGTTTTGGCGAAGTGTCCACAAGGTTAGCCAGGAAGAGCTAGCCCTGCGCTTAGAGTCCGCTAGTCGACATATCAGTAGGCTAGAGAACGGCCGAGCTCACCCCAGTAAAACAATGGTGGAAAAAATTGCGGACGTATTAGCGCTTGGCCAAAGAGACACTAACCATTTGCTGGTTTCAGCCGGCTACACACCCATACTAAAAAAAGTGGATTTTCATGCTCCTGAGTTAAAGTGGCTTCGAAAGTCTATGATATTAACCCTAAGAGCCATGGACCCATTCCCAACCACTGTGATGGATAGCGCCGCCAATATATTAATGGTCAACAAGGGATGGTTAGGTTTATTCAAAACGGCTCTACCTGCAGAAGATATTGAAAGTGTTACCAGCCACTTTGATTTCTTATTTACACAAGCGGGTGTGTTACAAGAATTCGAAGATACCCTATCGGTCATCCTCATGTCCCTACAACAAACAATTTTATTAAGTGGTGACTCCGAGCGGCAAAAAGTATTGGATAATTTAGCAGCGGCTCCTGCTGTACCTAAGGACTGGAAACAGCGGGCGGCTAAACTAGAACCGATGGCAAGCTTTCGTATAAAAACAGAATTTAATGGCAAGATGACCAATTTTTATAGCGTCAGCCAAACCGTTGGTGCACTCGGGCCTAACGCTTTTGTCTCAGAACCGAATTTGACAGTTACGACGTTTTACCCCGAAGATGATGATTTAGATTTAGCCCCTCTGATCCAGAGCGATTTTAAACATCCTCTTTTATTTTATTAATGCTGTAACAAATAGGCTGTTTTCAATCTATAGTCGCCTGCTGCTCTTCGCTTACGCTGACATCAACACCCTGCAGCACTGAAGAAATCAATGTGGTAAATTCATTCACATCTACCGGTTTCGAAAGATAACCGGCAAAACCTAACTCTAACGCCAGCTTTTCATCAATCTTGTCACTGTAACCGGTACAAACAATAATTTTCTGCTCAGGCTGTAATGCCAAGATCGTCTTCGCCAGATTTTGGCCCGTCATCTGCGGCATGGTTTGATCTGTAATTACAAGATCATATTTATCCGGATCACGTTCAAATAAGTGCAGCGCCGCATAAGCATTATTTTCAACCGTAACACCCAGACCAAGCCCCTCCAACACTTCACCAATATAATTACCAACCGCAGGATCATCATCCACAATCAACACATGGCCATCACGAATATTTTTTGCTGATGCGGGTTCTTCGGCATCAGCAACGTGAGCAACAATTGTAGGCTCCTGTATCGGATTAAAAAATAATCTAAAGACAGTGCCTCTACTTACTTCCGTATCAACCACAATGTGGCCACCATGTTCGCTCATAATACCGTGAACCATAGCCAGCCCCATCCCCGTCCCCTTACCGACATCCTTGGTGGTAAAAAAGGGTTCGAAAATACGGTTCACGTCTTCTTGGCTCATACCAACCCCGGTATCAGCCACCGACAACTCAACAAACTCGCCACTAATAATTTCAGCACTGGCATCACAACTTAAATCAGAGACCGTTGATAGTTTGAGCTGAATAATAATACCCCCAACACCATCCATTGCATCACGCGCATTAATACACAGATTCATCACCATTTGCTCAAACTGCAAAGGATCTATTCTTACCAAAGGTAACTCATCACCATACTCAACATGCATCTCAACACTGGATGGCAGTGACGGCTGCAACAGGGTGATGGTTTCTTCCAATAATGGTCGAATCTCTACTTCTTTAGGTTCACTATCACCGCTGCGACTAAAGGTGAGCATTTTAGAAATCAAATCTCGGGCACGCTCTCCTGCCTTATAAACCTGATCTAAATATTCTTTTAATTTAGGCTCACCATTTTTACCAAATCGATCCAATGCAAGTCCGGTGTAACCCATAATACTAGCCAGCATATTATTAAAATCATGAGCTATCCCGCCCGTTAACTGGCCAATCGCTTCCATTTTTTGTGATTGACGTAATTGCTTCTCCAGCACATGTTTTTCTTCTTCCACTGCTTTACGCGCGGTAATATCCTGAACAGTTCCCGCCAATCGGTATAGCAAGCCATTTCTAAAATAACCACGACCTATCATTTTTGCCCAAAGCTCACGACCTTCCGATGAAATAAGTTTTACTTCACTTACCCAAGGCTCACCAGTTTGTAAACATTCTTCAAAAGTTGCACTCAGCTCATATAAGTAATCCGGGTGACTGAAGGATAACGTTTCTGCTAAAGAAAGCTCAGCCCCTTCAGGCAGATCCAGCAACTTGCATAATTGTGTCGCAAAACTCATAGCGCCGGATGCAACCTCTAACTCCCAACCACCCAACAATGCAATGGACTGAGTTTCCTGGTGCAATTCATTTAACTTCTTCAACTCAGAAGTATCTCGAAGGATACCCGTGTAAATAACTCGACCACCAATGAGAGCATTACTCACTGAAAGCTCTAAAGGAATTGCCATGCCATCTGCATGTCGCCCCACAACTTCCATCGGTTTTCGTAAATTGTGATGTGCCGGCTGACGCCAAAATTGTTCAAACGATGAATCTGGCGTAGCAACAGAAGCTGCGGGCATCAAACTTGTGATATGTTTACCAACCATAGAACGCTTACTAACACCAAACATAAGTTCGGCCGCATAGTTCATAGTCTCAAGTAAACCAACATCACTGATGGTAATAATACCGTCGGCTGCGGTATTTAGAATGGTACTTAGTCGCGCTTCATTTTCTCTAAGAGCTTCCTCAGTGCGTTTACGGTCAGTAATATCCATAACGACACCATAATAATGCGTCGGCCGACTGCTCTCACCGCGCTTTATCCAGATACGAATATTTGTCCATCGAATCTGACCAGATTTAGTGACTATGCGTATTTCAAAATGAAACCCATCACTATCTACATCCGTATTATGCTGATCCAACATATCCATCAATAACGGAACGTCATCAGGATAAACAATGTCAAGGGTCGTTACCTTGCCACTGGTAAAATCATCTGCGGTAAATCCAAAATTCTGAATATTGTCGGTAACATACTCAATGGGCCAAGTATCGCCAGCATTCCATAGCACAGCAATCGCATGACTGTGATTAATAATACGCTCCAACTCTTCACGCTTAGCCGCTAATTCAACGATATAAGACTCAGCCCGAACTCTCTTAGTAATGTCTGATGCAATGAACTGATACTCATCACAATCTTTACTGCCCTTATTGGAAATACGAATTGAGAACCACGACTCCTCGCCTCTTTCACTAAGAAGTTTAGTTTCATAGCCATCAGGCAGACCACTTTCATAAACGCTACTAACGACTTCGGCAAGCAACGCCTTTTGGTCAGCCGGCACAAGATCGTAAATAGTACATTCTGACGAAGTATCTGCGACAACACCTGGGAGCACATTATTAAAGAAGAGAACCGTTCCGTTAGCATCAAAAACGGCTATATAGTCATTGGAACCATCAATCAAAGATTCCCATTTTGATTCCGCTTTTGCCAGACGGCGAGACAAGGTATTGGTTCTCATTTGATTTCGCAATAACAAAGCAATGAGAACGATGATAACTGACGCTAAAAGCGCAATGACGTACAAAGCAGTACTTCCTGTACCAAATTCGGAACCTGCAGCAAACTCAGCCCCCATACTCTCCCCTTCAAACTAGTCAGGTGCACTATCAGGTTCAGTGCAAGCAGATTAATGCTTATTTTAATTATTATTGCTGTTGTAGCCTGCTTTCCCTGCGTGCTTTTAGAAGCCGACCTTGCTGCCGTACTACATGTTGAACCAATAGTTCCTGGCTAGCATCATCGACTTGCTCAAAATCAACCCTAGTAAGATAAACCTGCCCACCATTTCTTGCCACAACTTTATCGCAAGCAACAATACGCCCCAAGACCGGAAAATGCAGCTGTGAGCCGTTTAGCAATATGTCCAACAGCAGTATTTCCCCAGACCGCATCATGCTAGTGCACTCAAACGCCACACCACAGGCACTAAGATTAACCCCCACCGGTGGACTCATCGCGGGCACATTAGATGATGACTGAGCGCCCCCTAAAATGGATATTTTTTGATTAAGAAGATCAATCAGCTCGCACACCTCTGGTGATTGAATGCGTACGGCTTCAAGCAAAACGGTTATTTGCCTATCAAGTATAGCCGTTTCACTATCTTCGATAGGCAAACGGCCTTCATGAAAACCTACAACTTCTTCCTGTGTCAACAGGCGATATCTCAACCCTATCTCATCATCAATCCTGAAATAACGCCGACGCTCCATAGTATCCATCCATCACCCCCTAAATAGTAAAACTACACAACCTTAGAAGACTTCGTCAGGCGCTAAATCGAAATTGGATGTATCTTCATTAAACAAGTTATACAAATCTGGATCTTCGCCTTTCACTGCATCCATTTCTTGTTTTAATGCATTACTCACACCCTGCTTTACAACAATTTCTACACGGCGATTACGAGCACGATTTTCCGGCGTGTCGTTGGGCGCTAGAGGATGAGTCTCGGCATAGCCTATAACCTTAAAACGATTCTGATAGATAACACCGCCAAGCATCAATTCATGCGCAACAGAAGACGCACGGCGTGTTGACAAATCCCAATTGGAACGAAACTGATAGGTTTCAATGGGAATACTATCGGTATGACCTTCCACAGAAATAGTGCCCTCCGTATCAAGGAG
>Ga0105352_1001143_pt1 | contig 14365 bp, 12 predicted proteins | sample EN8Hudsemesocosm_FD_83507 | JGI IMG/M metagenome (GOLD analysis project Ga0105352, IMG submission 83507) | Methane-oxidizing microbial communities from mesocosms in the Hudson Canyon - EN8B Hudson Canyon | ecosystem: Environmental > Aquatic > Marine > Cold seeps | place: Hudson Canyon...
CGCTCGCGATGCACAGATGATTGACGCACTGGAAGGCGAGCGTCGCGACCCTTTCATGCTGCATTACAACTTCCCTCCCTACTCAGTAGGTGAAGCGGGTCGTATGGGCGGCACTAACCGTCGCGAAATTGGCCACGGCCGTTTGGCGCGTCGCGGTGTTGCCGCTGTGCTGCCAAGTCAGGAAGAGTTCCCTTACACCATTCGTGTGGTAAGTGAAATTACTGAATCTAACGGTTCAAGCTCTATGGCTTCTGTCTGTGGTGCAAGTTTGGCCATGATGGATGCCGGTGTTCCTTTGAAGGCGCCTGTTGCAGGTATCGCCATGGGTCTGGTTAAAGAAGATGACGGTTTTGCTGTATTGACCGACATTCTCGGCGACGAAGATCACTTAGGTGACATGGACTTTAAAGTTGCCGGTACAGCTCGCGGTATTAATGCCCTACAAATGGACATTAAAATCGAAGGCATCACTGAAGAAATTATGCAAATTGCACTAGAGCAGGCACTGGCCGCTCGTTTGCACATTCTTGCAGAAATGAACAAGGTGATTGAAGCAGGCCGTGCAGAAGTGAGTGACAACGCACCGCGTTTCCACACTTTGAAAGTGCACACCGACAAGATCCGCGACATCATCGGTAAAGGCGGCGCAACTATTCGCTCTATTACTGAGCAAACGGGTGCCTCTGTAGATATCGATGACGACGGTACTGTTAAGATCTACAGTGATGACGCCGTAGCGCTTCAGGCTGCTGTTGATATGATTGCGGGCATTACTGCTGAAGCTGAAGTGGGCGAAACTTACGAAGGTAAGGTTGTGCGTATTGTAGACTTCGGCGCCTTTGTTAACTTCTTGCCGGGTAAAGACGGTTTGGTTCACATCTCTCAAATTGCTGAAGAGCGTGTTAACGCTGTAAGCGATTACTTGAAAGAAGGCCAAATGGTTAAGGTTAAGTGTTTGGACGTTGATCAGCGTGGACGCATTAAGCTTTCTATTAAAGAAGCTTTGGCTGAAGCCGCAGCAGCTGGAGATGCGCCAGAAGCTTAATTGGCTTTGGTGTATTTAGAGTTGTAAAAAAACCCGCTTCGGCGGGTTTTTTTTATGGCTAAAGGTAAAAAGCGAGGCCGGCTATTTAACGGTCATCATTAAAAAACCAGAAAAAGCGGCGTTGGATGGTGAAAGGTTTTTGTCTACCGTCTTTTTGGCATCATTAATAAGTGTTCTGTATTTTTTATAGAAATCCCAGGTGGGTGCGGGCTTATAAATAGGGTCTGCAATTTCAAAATGTTTCAGAATGTTTTTCGCCGTGGTGGGTTTCACAAAAACTTCTTTTGTTGGCTTGTAGTAGGCTGGGATGATGGTGATCAAACTCCATTTGGCCAGCTTCTGAGTTTTTAGGATGTCTACCATTGCCTCGAAGCCGAGTTGCTGTTTGCCGTGCAATATCTGGCTGAGGGCTCCCACTAAAAAAGCTTTTTCATTTTCGTCCATGCCTCGCACAAAGTCTCTGAACTTAGGCTTCTCAAACATTGAAACCATAGACGAGCGGCTGACTACCTTGATCATGTTTTCAGCTGTGACATGAACATTGGAGCAGGCTTGTTTGGTGAAGCACTCTTTGGTCATGTCAGTCATCTTGACAACATTGTGCTTTTTTCCAATCTTGAGCATTTCTGGGTCGGAAAAGCCCTTAGGGTACTGCATTAGAAAATCGCCTTCTAAGACCTTAAGTTTTTTTGCATCCAGCATTGTTATCTCGCGTTTTTTATAGGGCTAGTTTAGGGTCGGGAATTAACCGAAAGTGTGTTCAGGTCCTGGGAATACACCGGTTCGAACATCCCCTACAAACTTTTTCAGTGAGCCTGGTATATCTTCCGATTCTACTAAAAAGTTTTTAGAAAACTTTGGTGGCTGCTCGGTTAAACCGAGTATGTCATTGATGACCAATACTTGGGCGTCTGTTTCCGCGCCCGCACCGATGCCGATGGTGGGCATGGAAACTGCTGCGGTAATTTCCTGAGCTAAAGTGCTTGGCACGCACTCAAGCACCAGTAAATCGGCGCCAGCTTGGTCCAACAACTTCGCGTCTTTCAGCATGATACGTGCCTGCTCGTCACTGCGCCCCTGAACGCGATAGCCACCCAGCTTATTAACCGACTGAGGTGTAAGCCCCAGGTGCGCACAAACAGGTATGCCTCGGTCAGATAGCATTTTCACCGTCTCTGCCAGCCATTCACCGCCTTCCATTTTTACCATGTGCGCGCCTGCCTGCATTATGCGAGTGGCATTTTTCATCGCGTCTTCTGGGGTGGCGTAAGACATGAATGGCATGTCGCCCATAATCAAGCTTTTGTTATTACCGCGCCTCACCGCTTCTACGTGATAGATCATTTGTTCCATGGTGACTGGAATAGTGCTGTCATAACCCAAGACGGTCATGCCGAGTGAATCGCCCACCAGCAGTACTTGTACACCGCTCTTTTTGGCCATGGCTGACATGGGTGCGTCGTAGAGAGCAACGGTCACAAATTTTTCTTTTTCTGCCTTCATTTTGTGCAAGGTGTGAATAGTGACTTCTTTATCCAGGGCAGAGTCTTGCGTAGGTTTTCCGTAGGGCATGGTATTTGTCTCGTCAATCAAAGCGTGGGCGTCGGATTGTAGTAGTGGCGGCCACTGGTGGCGGTGAGCATATGCTCTACCAGCTTGCGATAATGCTCTTCATTATTGGCTAAATCCAGCTCTGCAGCGTTCACAATTAAAAGTGGCGACTGGTCATAGAAGTGAAAGAAGCGCATGTAAGCGTCGTTGAGCGTGTTTAGGTAGTCAATATTAATGTGTCTGTCTAAAGTCTTTGCGCGCTGTTGTATGCGCTCGTGGAGTACTTTAACAGGGGCCTGAAGATAAACCACTAAGTCTGGGCCCGGTGCATCAAAGGTCATTTGCTCGTAAACCTGTTGATACAACTTCAGCTCTTCGTCGCCCAGTGTGGCTTCGGCAAAAACCTGATCTTTCTCCATGAGGAAGTCGGCGATATGCGTGGGTTCAAACATGTCACCTTGGCGCAGTTGTTGAATCAACTGAGAGCGATGAAACAGGAAAAACAGTTGTGCGGGGAGCGCGGCCGATTTGGGGTCAGTGTAAGCTGACTCTAAAAACGGGTTGGCGCCAGTGTTTTCCAGTAGCGTATCGTAATTGAAGGTTTGTGCCAGGCGTTTGGCCAGAGTTGTTTTACCTACGCCTATTGGGCCCTCTATAGCTATGTAGCGCGGTAAGTCGCGGTCGCTTAGATCTAAGGGTTTCTCAAAAAGTGGTTCCACTCAATCCCCCGATGAATAGGTTTTAATTATTGGTTGGTGGGCAGGCGGTCTAAGCCTGCTGCATCGCAGAGCGTCAATAATGACGTAAGTGCCTGGCCGGAGGGAAGCACTAAATTGGGTGCGATCTCAGCAAGTGGATACAGTACAAAGCTGCGCTGGGCCAGCCACGGGTGCGGTACTTGGAGTCGCTCAGTATCAATGATGTGGTCACCGTAAAGCAGCAGGTCTAAATCCAGTGTGCGGGGCCCCCAGTGTTCAATGCGTACTCGCTGGTGTTGCTGCTCCAAGGATTGCAGGGCGTCTAGTAAGTCATGAGCTGGCAATTCGGTTTGCAGGCAGGCAACCGCGTTGATGTAGTCTGGCTGGCCGGGCGGACCCTGTGGGTCGCTGCGGTAGCAGCTAGACTGCCCAATTTTATGACTTAGGGGCAGCTCACCGAGTTCATCGAGAGCTGTCTTCACTTGTGCCAGGGGCTCGTCTAAATTGCTCCCAAGACCAATATAGGCGGTGATCATTGCCAATTACAGTTCAGCGTTCGGGCTTGATGTATCTTTGCCTGCGTCAATTGCACTGCTGTCTTCACTGTTGCGTTGGGCGGCGGGCTTGCGGCGCCGGCGCTTGCGCTTGGGTTTATCTTGCCCTTGCTCGTCGACTGAGGCGACTAACTTCTCTCGAGCTACCTCATTGGCGTCTTGATAGCGCGTCCACCAGTCTCCCAGGCCACCTAGATTTTCACCCGATTGCTCGCGCAGCAAAACAAAGTCGTAGGCAGCGCGAAAGCGTGCGTGTTCAAAGCTGCTGAGCGCCCGATTGCCGCTGCGCTGAGGAAGACGCAATTGCAGGTCCCAGATCTCACGCATTGGAATTTGAAAGCGTTTGGGGATAGAGGTGTGCGCCAGCTGTTGGCGAATCACCGACTGTGCCGCTTGCTGCTGCAAGACAATTTCGGGTACTTTTTGGTTGCGCTTTTGTTGGCGCAGCACGGCAAGCTCGGCCTGCATGGGCGGCCAAAGTAGGGTGGCGTAGATAAAGGCGGGCGTTACGCGCTGCTTGCTGCGTATGCGCTTATCGGTATTCACCATAGCCTGATTGATGAGTTCCTCGGCCTGTTGGTCACCGCCCGCTAATATGGCATCGGTGGCGGGGAACAAGTGGGCGAGCAACCCATAATCTCGCAAAAGATTGAAGGTGGCTGTGGCGGCGCCGGCCATAAACAACTTAAGTACTTCTTCAAACATTCTGGCTTCTGAAATGTTGCGCAGAAGGTGGGCTAAATCCGGAATGGGTTTGGCGGTTTTGGGCTCTATGTTAAAGCCAAGCTTGGCCGCAAACCGCACGGCGCGCAGCATGCGCACGGGGTCTTCTTGGTAGCGTGTGGCTGGGTCGCCAATCATGCAAATTAAACGCCGTTTAATGTCTCTGGTGCCGCCCACAAAGTCGTGAATGGCAAAACCTTCGGTGGTGTAATATAGGGCATTAATGGTGAAGTCTCGACGCACAGCGTCGGTTTCAAGGCTGCCGTATACATTGTCGCGGGTAAGCATGCCGTGATCAGTTTGCTGGGCCTGCTTGGCGTGAGAGGCGTCTTCATGGCTGGCGCGGAAGGTTGTTACCTCGATAACTTCACGACCGATGCGAACATGCACAATGCGGAAGCGACGACCGATAATGCGAGCGCCTCGAAATAGGCCTTTAATTTGCTCCGGGGTGGCGTCGGTGGCCACGTCAAAGTCTTTGGGGTGGCCATTCAGTAATAGGTCGCGTACGCCACCGCCCACGAGGTAGCCGGCAAAGTTGGCTTCGTGCAACACTTTCATGATTCTGATGGCGGCCGAGCTGATATTCTTGCGCGAAATATTGTGCTGTTCACGCGGGATAACTTGTCGTTTTACCGCGGTGCGGTTGGGAATGAGATTATTGAACAGCCGTTTCAGCATAGAGTATGACTTCACTGGGTAAGAATATAGGTCGATAGACCGTGAAAGAGGCGCAGTTTAGCACGGTAGCGGCGTGGGGTAATAGGGCCTTGCAGATAGCAAAACGGGAAGGCTTTTGGCCTTCCCGTCTAAGAATATTGTTGTTTTTATAAAACGGCGCTTCCTTGCCCATTGGTCATTTGCTTTACTGGCAAATCCTATCCAAGTTTTTTATTTGAGTCAGTTCGTTCACTTCTTTTTTATTATTGTTGTTTTCTATTTTTATTATTGTTTGTTGTTATTATTCTTTTTTGCGCATTTATTATTATTTGTTGTTGTTATTAGTCTGTTTCTTATTTGTTTTTATTATTTATTGTTTTTATTTTGTGTGCATTAAAGCATTTCGTATGCCAACTATAAAAAATTGATTTAAATCAATGGCTTGTAAATATATCGGCTTTATTCCTCTCAGTCGATGAACTAAAGCCGTTACCGTTGGTCTCGAATCATGTTACGAATTAGGAAAAGAGTAACAAGTTGTGACACCGGTCACAGAGGCAGTGTGCGGGAGTAGCTTGAAATTGGCTTGCTTAAGGGTGGAATGCTCCCGTGATCGCAATTTACTGAGTAAACAGGCAAGTCTTCCGCCGCTTGTCGTTGGCGAGGCAATTGGCTCGTTGAATTAAGCGCTACTTATGTCAGCAACTCAGCTAAGGCCTTAATACCTGCAGTGCGCTCTTGTGTCGTGGTATTGGCAAAACCCAGAACTAAGCCCTTTTGTTGTGCTTCAAGGTGGTAATAAGCGCTCAGTGGAGCGTTGCCATACCCTTTCTGGGTGAATTCTCGAGAGAGCTGTTTGTCATCCCTAGTTTGATCTGTAAACGCCAGCGCTAGGTGCATGCCGGCACTGCGTGCAATAGGCGTCATTAGCCCAGTCAGGTATTGCTCACTCAGCTCCCGCATATGTTCCCACTTTTGCTGATAAAGGTGACGCATCCGACGTAGGTGGCGAACAAAATGCCCCTCTTCCACAAAGTCGGCCACGACAGCCTGAGTCAATAGAGGGGTTTCACCGCTGTTGAAATCTTTGGCTTGGCTGAACGCGCCAGCTAAATGTTTGGGTACTACCAGATAGCCCACACGCACCCCTGGCATCAGAGTTTTGCTGAAACTGCCCATATAGATCACTGGAGTCTGCTCAGCCATGCCAGCAATAGCGGCAATGGGTTGACTGTAGTAATGAAATTCACTGTCGTAGTCATCCTCTAATATCCAGCATTGCTGCTGTTCAGCCCAGTCGAGCAAGGCCAGACGATCGGCCGCAGGTAGAATGCCGCCCATGGGATATTGATGAGTTGGAGTGCAGTAAAGAATAGATGCTGGGCGGTCTGCTCCAGGCACTAAAGGCGGCGATGTTAAATTTGCCGTATCTAAACCGTTAGTGCCCAGTGTTAGTGGGTGTAAGCGAGCCCCCGCAGACGCGAAGGCCTTGCGCGCGCCCAAGTAGCCGGGTTCTTCTATCAGGGCGGTATCGCCAGGATTGAGCAATACCTGTGCTGCCAGCGTCAGCGCCTGTTGAGCGCCTTGGGTGATGATGATTTGCGAGGCAGCGCAGCGCAGACCCCGGCTGCTATTAAGGTAGGTCGCCAATGTTTCTCGTAAGGGTAAATAGCCCTGGGGGCAGTGGTAGCCCATTAGGCTGCGTCTATCGCTGTGGCGGCGAAGCAGTTGCTGCCAAATCTTGTGCGGGAAAGCGCGGGTGTCGGGCAGCCCAAGAGTAAAGGGAAGGTTGGCATTGACGTCAGTGGCATCGGACGACTGGGCCAGCTCCTGGAGCTTGCGGCCATAACTGGAAGTTGGGGGCCAGTGCTGCAAGTTGCGCTGATATTCTCGGTTTAAGGCTAGATCTTTCTGGGGAAGATGGTCGCAGACAAATACTCCGCTGCCGGTACGGCTTTGTAAATACCCCTGGGCGCGCAGTTGATCTAGCGCTGTGTTTACGGTATTGCGACTGATCTTTAAATCTACGGCCAATTGGCGGGATGCGGGTAATTGGCTGCCAGCTGCAAGTTGCTGCATGAGTATGCGCTGCCGCAAGGCCTCAGCAAGTTGCTGGGCTAGACCTTGCGGCAATGAGCGGTTTAAGAAAATATCACGGAGGTTCAATTGGTACTCCAAATTTGTAAAAACTGGATCTTTTCGTGGTGCCAATAGCATAGGACAATTCAATACTGATGTGTAGCTTTTGGCGCCATCTGCGAATTAATTTAACAGGCTATTGGAAAGTACTCATGGAAACCTCTGTAGAAAACTTATTGGAAAACAACACTGAGCAAGTAGAGTTCAGACCTTCTGAAAAAGGCCGAGTTAAGCGCGGCCGCAAGCTCGCCACTTACAATAAAGTTGATATATTCAAGTTGATCGACGAGCTTAAGTTCGGCCACATGGGTTTTGTTAGCGAGGGTCAAGCCATTGTTATTCCTATGACTTTTTGGCGTGTTGGCGAGGACCTGTATTTTCATACCTTGAACAAATCTAGGCTGGACAAACTCGTCCAAACGGGAGAAGAAATATGTGTCTCCTTTGCCGAGACCTCTGAATGGGTGTTGTCAAAATCGGCCTACCATACCAGTGTGAATTACCGCTCTGCTGTGGTTTTCTGTACCGGTAGCCGTGTGGAATCCCAGGAAGATTTTAATCAAACCTTTAAAAGTATTATTGACGATATCGAGCCGGGTCGCTGGAGCCATATTCGTCCGCCCAGTGTAAAAGAGCGCAAAGCTACGGCACTATTGAAGCTGACGATCATAGAGGGCTCTTATAAATGCCGCTCGGGTGGCCCAAATGAGGAAGTGGAAGATTTAGATTTGCCGGTATGGAACGGCACCGTGCCTATCGACCGCGAAGGACGAAAGGCTGGGGTTTGCCCTTTTCACCGAGAGTAATGTTGGGTGAAAGGGCCTTGATACGGGATCTTGAAAAGAAGCTTACTTAATTGCCGCTAAAGTCGATTTTTTGCGGGGGATACCTAGGCGCTGTCGACGCTCCCAGAGGCATTTGCGGCTTACGCCGAGCTTGCGGGCGAGTTCGGTCTCGCTCATGGTGTCTTGGTGCTCCAGCACAAAACGCTGGAAGTAATCTTCTAAAGATAGGTCTTCTGCAGGGTCAATATTGTTGTTGATGATCATGTGGGAGGGTTTGAGATTGTCGGCTTGATCGTTGTCTATATCAATTCTTACTAGGTCTAAATCGATGGCCAGCAGGTCGTGGCTAATTTCTTTATCGTCTTCACAGAGAATGACTGCGCGTTGAATGGCGTTCTCCATCTCACGTACGTTGCCAGGCCAAGTGTAGGTAGTAATAGCTTGAACGGCCTCTGGGCTGAGTTTGAGTGAGGGACGCTTGAGCTGGGAGCAGAATTTTTCGAGTAGAGATTCAGCGATGGCAATAATGTCTTTGCCGCGCTCTCTCAGTGCGGGTAGAGAGAGCTGTAATACATTAATTCGATAATAGAGGTCTTGTCTGAATTTACCCTCTTCGGAAAGTCTGCGTAAGTCTCGGTGGGTGGCAGCCACTAAGCGAACATCTACTTTGCGGGACTCTACAGAGCCTATGGGCCGCACTTCACCTTCCTGTAGAACTCGAAGTAAGCGAGCTTGCGCTTCGAGAGGGAGTTCGCCAATTTCGTCGAGAAATAAGGTGCCTCCGTCAGCGGCCGCTACTAAGCCTTCTCGGGTGCTGGCCGCGCCAGTGAAGGCCCCTTTCTCGTGACCAAATAGTTCTGATTCAATCAGGGTGTCGGGAATAGCGGCGCAGTTCACCGAAATCATAGGTTTGCTTGAGCGCTTGCTTTCTTCGTGCAGTGCTTTGGCTACCAGCTCTTTACCTGTGCCTGTTTCCCCGTGAATCAGTACGGTGGCGGTAGTAGGGGCAACCTTGTGAATGCGGTTATAGAGGTCTTTCATGACGGCGCTGTTGCCAATCATACCAGCGACGGCGTGGCTGGTGGTTTTCGATTTCTTGTTTAGGCGCGCAGCATCGTTGGCTTTGCCAATGACCCGTTTTACGGCGGCAATCATTTCGTCATGATCGAAGGGTTTAGCGATGTAGTCCACGGCCCCCATGCGCATTGAGTCGACCGCTGAGCGCAGGCTGGCATAACTGGTCATTATCAATACAGGAATGTCGCCAGCGAGCTTAATAAGGTCGGTGCCAGGAGCGCCGGGCAGGCGTAAATCACTGATAATCAGGTTGTGGTCAGTGAGCGTGAACTTGCTTGTCGCCTCTTTGATAGAGGCTGCTTCGTTCACAATATATTTGTTTCGCTCAAGTAATTTACGCAAGGCACTGCGAATAATAGCTTCGTCTTCAACAATCAGAATTTTGCTCATAACACCGGATTCAAACATGATTAGAGTAAAAAGGTAACGCGGTTCACGTAGTTGTACCACGCTCACGTTCAGTTGCAAGCTGGCGAGGCAAAATAATGTCGAATTTCGCGCCTCGTTGCTTAATTTTGTCCACTGGGCTCTCGATGCTCAGATGCCCGTTGTGGTCTTCAATAATGCTGTAAACCATGGCCAGCCCTAGGCCTGTGCCCTCGCCAGGGTCTTTTGTGGTGAAAAATGGCTCCAGGATACGTTCTTGCAGCTCTTCGCTAATACCCTCACCTTCGTCGATAACACTGATAGTTACATGATTTTCGTCTGTGTTACTGGTGAGATAAATTGTGCTGTCTGCAGGGCTGGCGTCTCGGGCGTTCGACAATAAATTGATAAACACTTGAATGAGGCGTTGTGTGTCACCGGGCACGATGGCATCGGCATCAATTTCGTTACTGAAAGCTACATCGTGCTTATCAAGTTGCAGTGAGAGTAGGTGTATCGCTTCATTGGCGCAGGTGGCTAAGTCCAGCATTTGAAAATCGTCTGGTCGCTGCTGGCCGCTGTGAGAAAAGCTCACTAAGGAGTGAACAATGCGGCTGACACGTTCGGTTTGGCTAAGAATCTGCGCCGCTGTATCGAGTATCTCGGGGTTGTCTGTCTCGTATTTCAGGTTTTGCACTAGGCAGGCTATACCGGTGATGGGGTTGCCAATTTCGTGAGCAACTCCGGCGGCCAGTCGGCCAACGGATGCCAACCTTTCGCTGTGCACAAGCTCGCGTTCCAGCAGCTGGGTTTCAGTGACGTCCTCCAGCAGTATTACTTGGCCCGAGGTGATAGTGGCGTGGCCTTCAATATTGGCTTTGTGCAGGCTAACCCAATGTGGACGTTCATTAAGTGTGATTTCACAATTGTGCGAGTGGGCTTGATCATCGTGGCTGAATTCACCAATTAAGCTCTGCCATGGTTGCGGCAAACTTCCTAGGTGTGAGCCCGTCACCTCTTCGCTGGGAATGCCTGTGAGTTGATGCATGGCGCGGTTCCACATTAACACCTCTAAGTCTTGACCTAGAGAGCAGGCCGCCATCGGCAGTTCTTCTAAAGTCTTGCGGTGGTAAAGGCGTAAATTGTTGAGTTCAGCCGCCATGCCGGTAAGGTGATTGCGGTATTGCGCTAGGCGGTTTTCGATAAAGTTAATGTCGGTGGTTCCAGATGCTTCCGGCAACTTGAAAGGAATATATTGGTCAACAATTTCACTGGCAATGGCGACACCCATCAGGCCTGCAAGGTTCGCTTCAATTTGATCTCGCAGACGTCGCAGGGCATAGGGGCGCCGCTCATTGTTACCGAGGTTTAAATCTTTCAGTGCGCGATTCACCTCAGTCTTGGCGCTGGTTTCACCTAGTGGGTTCTCTAGGCGTTGTTTAAATTCTTTTGCGGAGTGAACGTCTAGCACTAGGCGCATGGGCTGGCTGAGCTCATCTTCGCCGCATAGGTCGGCGCTGTAGCGCTCTTCGTCTGATTGATCGCTGAGTAGTGAAACCACGGCAAAAGTCACCGTATTCAAGCCGAGTGATAACAGCGTGATCAAATTCCAGTGTTCGTGGCCTACGGGAATTACAAGCCCCAATGAGGGCAGGGCAAGGGCATTATTACCGCTGATCGCGGGCAGCAGTAGGCCGATGGCCCAGATGGCGCCACCAACATTGAGGCCCGCCATAAGGCCTCGGCGATTGGCTTGAGGCCAATAGGCTACTGCAAAAATGCCAGGTAAAAATTGTAAGGTGCCAATAAAGGCCATCAAGGCCAGGTTGGTGAGGCCGTACTTGCCGCCCAGCAACTGGTAAAAACTGTAGCCGGCGGCAAAGATTAAAATAATGAGTATTCGGCGCAGTAAAACCAAATGACTGTATAGGTCGGGTTTTAAGCGCAGTCCAGCGAAGGGCAATAACCAGTGATTCAGTAGCATTGTGCTCATTGCCAAAGCTGTGGCCACTAAGGCGCCAGTAGCGGCAGAAAGACCGCCTACAAAAGCAAGAATCGTGAGGGTTGGCGAATTCAGCGCCATTGGAATACCGAGTGTGAAATATTGTGTGGGTAGCGCAATATTCAGTTCAAAGCCCGCCCAGAGGATGGGGAAAAGGGGCAGTGCCATTAACAGTAAAAATAGCGGAAAAGCCCAGCTTGCCGTGTGAGTTGATTCGCCGATAGGGTTTTCTACCACGCTCATATGAAAGATGTGGGGCATGGCGACTGCGGTCGCAATGAAGACCAATAGTAATGTATGTGACGAGCGATCTTCCGATGCGCTGTAAAGTTGCTCAATTCGTTCGGGGTTGTTCGCCAACCACAGGTCTAGGCCGTCCAAACCGTCAAACACCCCATACACGGCTAGCAGGCCAATAGCGCAGAAAGCGCAAAGCTTAATTAGCGACTCAAATGCCATAGCCGTAATTAGGCCTCGGTGCTTTTCGCGATTGGAGCCAAATAGAATGGTAAAAATAGCCAGTACAGCGCAATACAATAAGGCCATCACCTCTTTGAAAGTGAAGCCAATATCGCTAAGTGGCAAGTTAGGTTTACTGCTCAGAGTCAAAATATGCAGGGTATCTGCCACCGCCTGAATTTGCAGTGCGAGTAAGGGCAGTAAAGCCAAAAACATGAGTAGTGTCACCAAGCTGCCCGCTGCTTGGCTGTGATAGCGAAACACGAGAAGGTCGGCCAGCGAAGAGATTTGATAACGTTTCGCTAATTCTACTAAGGGTGCCAGCGCTACCGGGGCAAATAGGAAGAGTGCTCCTGTGCCTAAATAATAAGCCAACGCTCCGTAACCGTGTTGATTGGCAAGCTCAATCACACCATAAAACGACCAGGCGCTGGCAAAAACGCCCAGTGATAAGATATACGTGGCTGGGTGCCTCACTACTGCGTCGGGAATCCAGCCTTTGTCTGTACTGAAGGCAACCCCAAACATCACGAGCAGATACAGGATACAAATAAGTGCTATTTGGCCTAACTCAAAGCTCATGTTTTTTTCGGCGCCCAGAGATTAAAAAAGCCAGCACAATGACGATTGCCCAAACTAAATAGGGCCTGTACCAAGATCCATAAGGGTTGAGAATCCAGCTGAGTAGTGTTGGCGAGAAAACATAAGCCATAACCAGCAGCAAAATGATCGAACGTTGATTATTCATAGAAACCGTCTCGTAGCCCCTCGGCGGGCAAACCAAGTCTGGCAGGAATCAACCCTGGCTGCCAGTGGTTGCTTGCCCAGTCCAGAATGTCGCTAACCCCGGTGTTCAGCAAACTTCGTGGGGGTGCTTGCTGTAAGAACTTCAATGCCTCCCACAGATTATGACTGGCTTTCTTGCCGTCAATGGGGGGCGCCAGATTCTGCTTGCTTAATTTTTGCCCCTGCTCATTCATCGCCACAGGGATGTGCCCAAATACTGGTGGCTTTGCTCCGAGTAAGGTAAATAAGTAGCACTGTCTAGGGCTCGAATCCAGCAGATCACTGCCGCGAATAATATGGGTGATGCCCTGGAAAATATCATCGGCTACTACCGCCAGCTGGTAAGCCGTAAGGCCGTCCTTGCGATGAATAATAAAATCGCCTACTTCTTGTGCTAAATCCTGACCATAGGGCCCTTGGAAGAGATCTGTGAAACTGCCGGCTGATATCAGCGTCGAATTATCCAGAGCGCAGTCAAGCCTTAGTCGAACCGCGTGAGGGCTTGTCACTGCCTCTTTGTGCCTGCAGTGACCATCATAAACCCCCATCAGAGAGTTGATTCGAGCTCGATTGCAGTCGCAGGTGTAAGCTTTTTGCGTTGATAGAAGTAGATCAATGAGGGCCTTATAGGCGTCTAGGCGTTCACTCTGATAGAGAATTTCGCCATCCCAGTTTAGGCCGTGATCTTGCAGTGATTGCAAAATACTCTCCGCAGCGCCGGGTATTTCTCTCGGTGGGTCCAGATCTTCCATGCGAACGAGCCATAGCCCTTGGTTGACTCGGGCGTCGATATAGCTGGCAAGAGCGCTGAGCAGGGAGCCAAAGTGAAGTGGACCAGTAGGGGAGGGAGCAAAACGCCCGATATAAGAAGCTTTTTGATCAGCCATCATGCTGTCAGTGACGGCGGCTTGTGGCGACATGGAACTTCAGTCCTTGGCTCGCTGCGCAGAGGAGAAGGGGGGCAGGGGCAGGCCCTAAAGCTTGGCTAGGTCGGCTAAACGCGCCGACCTAAATTCTGCATTACCCGCCGACTTGCTTCTCTTTGATTTCATCCAGCGTTTTACAGTCCACGCACAGAGTTGCTGTAGGGCGTGCTTCAAGCCGGCGTATGCCAATCTCTACACCGCAGGCGTCGCAGTAACCGTATTCATCAGTTTCCAAGAGCTCAGTAGTGCTATCAATCTTCTTAATCAACTTGCGCTCACGGTCGCGGGTGCGAAGCTCAATGCTGAACTCCTCTTCTTGGCTGGCGCGATCTGCTGGGTCTGGGAAATTGGCCGCTTCGTCCTTCATGTGGCTCATCGTGCGGTCAACTTCTTCCATCAATTCGTTTTTCCAGGCAAGCAGTAGGCCTCTAAAATGTTCTTTCTGCTCATCATTCATGTACTCTTCGCCTTTCTTCTCTTTATATGGGATAAAATCCCGAGCGGAGGAAGAGCTGTTTTTACTAGAGTTTGTGGGCATTGTTCCGACCTTGTAGTGACCTATTGTAACTTCTCGATGAACCAATATTGGGGCAG
>Ga0105352_1001147_pt1 | contig 14341 bp, 14 predicted proteins | sample EN8Hudsemesocosm_FD_83507 | JGI IMG/M metagenome (GOLD analysis project Ga0105352, IMG submission 83507) | Methane-oxidizing microbial communities from mesocosms in the Hudson Canyon - EN8B Hudson Canyon | ecosystem: Environmental > Aquatic > Marine > Cold seeps | place: Hudson Canyon...
AAGCCAAAATAGAAGAGATATTCGTTAATACGCCTCCTAATCTATATGATTGGCTGATACTACAAGGCAGTCTTTCCTTTATTTTTATATTCCTAATTGGACTAGGATTGAGAAATAGATTTAGAATTTAAATCAGAATGGTTGCACAAGCATCAGCTAGTTAAATCACATGTAAACGGAATAAAGTATGTCCATTGAAGTAGTTAAAGAGCAGATTAAGTTATTCTTAAAAAGAAATACCCCAGAGGTTATTGCTATTAAAGGGGGCTGGGGAGTTGGGAAAACTTATTCATGGAATCAGTATTTATGCGATTTCAAAACAGAAATGAGCTATGACAAGTATTCATACGTGTCATTATTTGGAATGAACTCCATAAAAGACCTAAAGCAGGCAATATTCGAAAACACGATCAAAAAGAATATTATTGGTAAAAGTGCTGATATAGATACTTTCAAAGATAATACCTTTGAATTATCTCAGAAAATAACACGAAAATTCTGGGGTGTATTTAAATCCATACCATTAACTAAAAGCTTTTCCCCAATGTTTGATTCACTATCTTTTCTTTCTTTAACCCAGACGGTTATCTGTCTAGATGATTTAGAAAGAAAAGGCAGTAAGTTAGAAGTGGGGGAAGTTCTCGGCCTGATTTCGCAATTGAAAGAGCAAAAGAACTGTAAGGTAGTCCTTCTGTTGAATGACAGTGAGGGAGATATTGAAGATTATAAAAAATATAGGGAGAAAGTGATTGATCTAGAAGTTGATTTCTCACCCACTCCGAATGAGTGTGTAGATATAGCTTTTAAGGGAGGTGATTGGCTGACTTTAATGCTAAAGGAACAATCAATTAAGCTAAATATTCGAAATATTCGAGTTCTAAAGCAAATACAGAAATTAGCGAAGGATGCCCTGGCGATCATTAGTGATGTTAAAGTTGATATTGATGAGAAAGTAAAGCTCCAAGTAATTAAGTCTTTAGTCCTTTTCTCTTGGTCTTTTTATTGCTCAAAAGGTAATTGCGGAATACCAACATTAGATTACATTCAAAAGCCAATACTTCTGAGCCTTGATTCTGGTAGTAATAACGAAAAATCGGATAAAGAAAAAGCCTGGGATGACTTGCTGAGAGACTACGAATACTTTTCAACAGATAAACTTAATTTGGTTTTACATCAAGGTGTATCTGCAGGGTACTTCAATAAAGATAGCCTGATAGACAGTATCCTTGATAAGAATGACGAGATTATAGTTTCTAAGTCTGGGCAATCACTTACGGATGCTTGGGGTCTCTACCATGAAAGCTTAGAGGATAATCAAGCAGATGTAATAAGTGGCTTTTATTCAAGCGTAGAGGATAGTGCGAAACACATAGATGTTATTAACTTGAATGAAGTGGTGAAGTTACTCAGAAAGCTAGAAGAACAGCATAAGGCCAGTGAAATAATTGATCTATATATTGAAAAAAGAAGGGAAACTCCGAAAGTATTCAATACTGATCCGCTTGAGAATCCACGACTAAGGGGACTAGACTCAGAGATCGAGAGGAAATTTAAACTTGCTTATAGCAATGCTTTTGTCGAAGAAAGTCCTGATAAAATCATTGCTAGACTGGTAAGAAATGAGCGACATAAAAGTAGTGATCTCGTCAGCCTAAGAAAATTATCAGTTGATGATATGTATGACTTAATAAGGAACACTACTAAAACCCCCTTTCTTTTAGTAATCGATGCTTTTGTGAAAATAGGAGAAGTTGACTATCAGCACAATAATGATTTAACGATAAGTCAGAATTTAAAACTTACAATTCAGAAACTTACTACTACATCTAAAATCAATAAACTTAGACTAAGTTCGTTTTCAGATGAAGCAGATGAGATCAATAATCATGTGCCTGAAAGTGCCCGCTCTTAGCATTAAGCCGAGCGGTGGCTTTTAAAGCATCCCGCTTAGATTAGGAGGTTTAGTGCCGAGCTTGGAACTATATGTTACTAGTTGTTTTTGATACTATTATCTTTTGGTAATCGCTAAATATATATTATGAAATATCTAATGCTATCCATTTTATTATTAAGTAATTGGACTATTGCGGACACCCCGACATCCTTCAGGGCTGCTAAAAAGATCGCACCTCAGATCTACTTCGATCATAAACAAACCTTTTATTGCGGTTGTGATTTCGAGTGGAGGGGAAAGAAAGGCGCCGGCAAGCCAGACCTAAAGAGCTGCGGTTATGAGGTGCGCAAACAATTAAAGCGTGCCTCAAGAACAGAGTGGGAACATGTCGTACCTACCTAGTCATTCGGCCACCAGCTCCAGTGCTGGCAAGAGGGTAAAAGAAAGTACTGCAGCAAGAATAGTCCTCAATTCAAAACGATGGAATCTGACCTTCACAACCTGGTACCGGCAATCGGCGAAGTTAACGGAGATCGTTCTAACTTCCAGTTTGGTGATTGGAATGGAAAACCAACTAAGTACGGCCAATGCCCAATCGTTATCGATTTCAAAGAGCGTCAGGTTCAACCGCCAAAGCAGAGCAGAGGGGCCATAGCCCGGACATATCTGTATATGGCAGATCGTTACCCATTCAAACTATCCAAATCGCAGAAGCGCCTAATGAAAGGCTGGAATAAGACATATCCGGTAAGCGAATGGGAGTGTGTTCGTAATCGGCGCATTGAAAAGGTGCAGGGTTGGGGTAATGAGTTTGTTAAGAGCCACTGCAAGAAGTAACTTTACGGAGTTGATTATTATATTCCTTTTTAGAGGCCGGCTATTATCATGGTAAGGGTGATCACTAGACGTATTAAGTTAGTTGGTATAGCGTTACTCCTCTTTTATCAATAGGAAGGCTTAACGTGTCAGGATATAAATTAATCCAATTCGTACCAGCGCCAGGTAAAACAATTGTCGCTGCTCAAACTGAAAGTGGCAGCAAGGCTTATGAAGAACATAGCGTTTTTTATTGGGGCTTGTGGGAGCATAAAGAATCGAAGAAGCAGTCATTTGGTCCTGTGTGGCCTATTTACACAACTGAAGGCCGAGAGCCTATTCCGGCACATGAAAACCCATTATTTATGGGAGTTATTGTTGATGGTGTTATGTATGAAAAAATAACTGTGACAAGCGATTCGACTTTTCGAAATGCCTAAAATTGTTAGCCTAGCCTGCGATATGGTTAGGCTTGCTTTAAATAAGTGATATAATATTAAGCTAAATTAATCAGTTATATGGATATTTAAATGTTTTTGCACATCAAGCCTAGTCCAGGTGTATTCACAACCAGCTGCGAAAGAATTTCTACTCCTTCAATGTACGAGAACGTAGAGCCTCTCAAGCTCGAAAGGTATCTTAATCTCTCTCAAATTCTAAGTGTTTTCCCAGAAAAAGTAGGGGCGCTTGATCAGTCCGGTGGAGCACCAGAAAGTAAAGTTGATGAATGGGCTGCAGTGGAGCAAGCGCACAGTTTGTGCTTTGCTGGAGAATATAACAGGCTTACCTTGATATTCACCCAAGAAGGCATGGGCGAGTACAACCGAATCAAGCGAATCGTTACCGGCGAGAAATAAAGCAATTTTAAAGTAGTACGCACTACCTATGTTTTTCGGAGTCACTGTGTTTTCTATTATCGGTATGTTGATGGAAACTTTCTCTGGCCCAGCTAAGATGCCGGGCTTGCTTTAAGTAAATTGTATAGTTGGGAAGGCAATAGGGAGGTTAATAGTGTTAAATCTTTTTAAAAGACTCTTAGGTCAGAAAGAATCAAACCAACAAGTTGATGAGGTTGCAAGTGATTCTCATGGAAACTATATATCCCTAGCTACTCTAGAGCATGTTGAGTTTATAACTGACGAAATACTTAAAGGCTCTAATGTCGGGAATTACAATAGAGCATATGCACAATATCCTAGGCAAGCATTGCCCGGTTTGGAGAAGCAATTACGCGACAGTATTCAACATAACAAATTCAGCATCGGCAGAGGGGATTTGATTACTTCTGTAATATCTATTGCTCATCACAATAATGAAGTTTCTGGCTTTTGCTGGAGTACCAGCCCATCAAAAAACACTTATGAGGTGTTTATGCTGTCAGTAAGAGAGGATAAGCGCAGAGATGGTCTGGGCAAGGCACTGCTGCTGGATGCCTTGGCTTCGTACCCTGAAGAGAGCCTGGTTATTGCTAGAATATATAAAGACGAATTTAAATCTGATCTCAATAGATCGATGCAGAATATGCTTTTTGAAGAAGGATTTGAAGAGCCTCAAGAACAGCCAAATAAAAAAACGACTTTATTTTCAAAAAAACTAAACTGATGCTCATACTCAAAGTACGCACTGCGCACTAGCCCGCGTACCACAAATCAAGGTGCGCACTTGTCGCGGAGTCTGAACGAATTTTAAACATCAAAAAGGACAATGATGTGAGTGATAAAAAGAAGAACAAAATGAGCGATAACGAAAAGGTGTTGCTTAGAGCTGACTACCTAAAAACCTGGATTACAACCTTGCTTGGTGTTGTTGCAGGGGAGGTAGCTCTTATAAATACCTTTTATAAGGATGCTGACTATTTATGGTTGTTATTCATTTCGGTTTCTTTTTTCATATTAGCTATCATATTTTTGCTGGGAGCATATGAAGCGTTGGTAAATAAAGCCGCAGGTGTTCCGTCCACCAAAGGATATTTACTGGGCCTCTTGATCCATACGTCACCTAAAACCGAGATTTTATCATGGGGTCTTTCTTCTGTTTCTGGGGTGCTAATAGGCTTGGGGCTTGGCGTATTCGGGGGGTTTATTATTTTTACTTAAAATGTCGACCGATAACAATGAACCCAAACCATATTTATGATATTGCTCCCACCATTGGATTTTCACCCATGAGATCTGTAGTAATATAAGAATTCCAAGGACGTAGAATGACCGTTGAAAACACCAAGCCTTTCGAAGGAAAAACTTGTTTCGTAATTACACCAATCGGCGGAGATAACACAGACATTCGTAGAGAAGCCGACGGTATTATTGATGAGGTGCTAATTCCTGTATTGGAAGAAGAGCTTGGATTCACCGTTGAAGTAGCTCACCGTGTTGATGCCTCAGGCTCCATCACTCAGCAAGTCATTCAATCAGTGATCGAATCTGATTTTGCTATATGCAACCTGGCAACCCTTAATCCAAACGTTATGTACGAGCTTGCTCTAAGACATGCAGCTCGAAAACCAGTTGTTACTATTGCGCCTCACGGAACGAGCCTTCCTTTTGATATTTCAGATGATAGAGTCGTGTTTTATAAAAATGACATTGCTGGTGCTAATCAGCTTAAAACTGATCTTCTTCCCAAAACTATTGCAGCCATGAGCGATGAAACACCAGACAACCCAGTTTATAGAGCAATTAAGTCCGAGAAGGTAATACAAGAGGTGCATGCAGAAGGCGGGGCTAATGCTGCAATATTTGATGCTATTGAAGGTCTTTCAAGGAAAATTGATAGAGTTGAATCTTCAAGCCAGAGCGTAAAACCCATGATAGTGCCTGGTAATACTGGTCTTCCTGAAGATTGGTATAAAATAGGCATGAAGGGGATTCTTCTTGTGTCGACTTCATTATTCGAGGCTATAGAAGATAATATGTTGGATAAAATTATCAATCTTATTGATTCAATACCCACTCTACGGGAGCTTAAATACACGGCTGAAGTATTGCGTGTAGATGAAAACACCATTTCGGTTAGGCCGGTAAGTAATAATAGGGAAAGTGATCGTGGTTTCTCATATAGGATTATATTTGCCACAATTGCGCGGCAACTGTCGATAAGCTATAGGTGCACTGCCATATAATAAGTTAGCCAAGGATGGCCAATGACAAAACGACTAAAAATCTTACTCCCAGCTATGGCAGCTCTCGTTGCCATGAGCGGATACTACTTCAGTTTAAGGGCCGAAGCGTACGGTTTTCGAACTGAATCGGATAGTTGTCAGCAGTTTTCAGAGGTTGTAGCTGAGCTGGGATTAAAGAAAGCCATTGGGCTTGAAGCTTTTAGAAATGTTGAAGAAGACGGTTTTTTCTTAGTGAAAATGGCCAAGTGGTTTGGAATCAAACAAGCTGCGCGTGATTGCGTGGATATGGAAGGTTAAAAATGAAAGAAAGAGTTGGTTATATTTGGTTGATTTGGTTAGTTATCGTTTCGTTGCTCTTTGGACTTGTTGCTTATTATTACAATCACTTTGCCAACAAGTTAAGATTTGGATTGTCTAGTGACCCCGCCTCCTGGGGGGCTTTTGGTGACTTTATTGGTGGAGTAGCGAACCCTATAATTGGATTGTTCACTGCAACAATAATAATTGTAACTCTGAGAATGACAAAAAAAGCTTTAGAGCAGAATGAAAAAGCTCTTAAGCAAGCGCAAGCCGCATTAGAGCAGGGGGAGGAAGTGATTAAGCAAAACGCAGTCGAATTAAAAGAATCTAGAGAGGAATTAAAGCAAAGCCGCATAGCGCAGCAGAAACTTGCGGGGACGGAGGATGAGAAACTAAAAAGGAGTATTGCTTGGAATAATATTACCAATTTTAGAATGATTTTAGATGATTTATCTATTGTTATTATGAAAGAGCTTCAAGCTACAGCCTTTTATTCCACATCAGATAACTATGTAAGTGGCTCTATTCTAGATCAAATAGCGGAAGAAGATCGCCCACTATTTAGAAGAACTAACTTCGATGCGGACACTGCATATAAAATCACAACCAAGTTGCACCCTATTTCAAGGTCTTTAGAAAGATTCATAAACTGCTATTCCAAAATTATTAATGATTTCGACGTTATAAATCAGGATTTTGTTGGTCTTGTAGGTGATAGCAACAAAGTTCTTATGGCACTCCACTCGCTTTCATTTGCTACTGTCGACCACGGAATGTCCTATCGGGAATATTTAGAAAAGTTATTATCCACCCGGCAAGGGGAAGATAACGGGTGGTATGAAATCGAGACTACTTTAAATGTTCTGAATGCTGCATTTAAAACTGATAACTTTGATATGATACGGGTTGGCAATCCAACCAGAAGCGAAGTAGTAAACTCTTAGTTAGATAATATTTACTACACTTGCACGGCGATGGTGATTTAAAAGTGAATATTATTAATAACTCAATGGTAATGACGTGATCAAAAACATTTTTCTATTTGCGTTGGTAATAGTAGTTGCTTCGATTGTTGGTTGGCAGTACTACGATCAGTTTGGATTTACACTTAGTCATACAGGCGTTAATGCGGGTGTCGCTTCAAGCTGGGGGGCGTTTGGTGATTATATTGGCGGAGTATTGAATCCGTTCATTGCTGGCGTTGGGTTGGTATTTTTTATTATCACCCTAAGACAGAATGAAAAAGCACTGAGGATGAGTGCTGATGAGTTAAAGCTAACAAGGCAAGAGCTAAAAAGAGGCGGTGAAGCTCAAAAGAACATTGCTGAAATTGAAAGGATCAATTTGCATGAAGACCGACTTGTAAGGCAATTAGATCAATACCTAAAATCTGAACAAACATATATTGCTAAGTGGAATGAGCTTGCTGGTTTGAAATTAAATATGACTTGGTCGTCAGGAAGTGTGGCCAATAATGAATTGTCACTGAAGTCTTTTGCAGGGGCAACAGGTGGCGCTATAAGTATTAATGGGCTTGAGTTTACTCACAGTAAGAGCTGTATTGAAAAAATTAATGCTCTAAGAGTGCTATTAATTACTACTACGTCATTTTTAAATCAGTATGTAGCTAATGTGAATCGTTTATCTCTTATTGCAGATGAATTAAATATCGAACTATTTTATGAAATCAATCCTTGGATACTCAGCATGCGATCAGGACTAGAGAGCGCACTGATATCAAACAATCAAAACTATCAAACATTAATTAGTCACCCATCATTATCTACAGAAATTGTGGAGTTATGCCAGTTAGTTGATGAGAATAAAGACCTGTTGACATAGCCTGCGCAGCAAAGTAGTATTTTTCCCACACTAGCGAAATTACATATAAAGCTCGTTCATTCATTTGAACGGGCTTTTTTTATGCCCGAAGGAAAGTCCCAATGCTTGAAAATATCGACCCGTCAACTGTGCTGGCGTTGCTCTCGCTGTTTGCGACTGTCGCCATGCAGCTGATCGGCTTCGGTAAAATCATCGGGCAAATAAACATTAAATTATCTGTTCATGACGAGAATCTTATTCGTCAGCAAACACGCATCGATGAGCATGCAAAAATAATCAATGACCATGATCGTGACCTAGCGATTTTAAAAGACCGTCGCGAAAGAGGTGAAGAGTACTGGCTGAAATAAATAACAGCGCTAAGAAAGAAGTGGCGCAGGGCGCTGACTCACCATAGTTACTTCAAGTAACTCACATCATTTAATATCTATTGGATTTTCTGGTGTGAATATGCTTACGAACAAGTCCGGCCCCGGGTACCATCCTTCCCTTGGCTTTCAGTCAAAGCGGAATATCTAGAAAACCCTGAAGTTCAAGAACCAGCATTATTAGAACTATAGCCAGAATAACTATAGCTCCTGATTTTCTATATATATTTCAAACTTAACACCTTGCCCCAATTGACTAGTGCAATCGATATGCCCATGCAATGTATCGGTTATTAATTTATAAACGATATTCATTCCAAGTCCTGTACCACCTTTTCCTTTACGCGTAGTGAAGAAAGGGTCGAAAATTCTTTTCAGTGATTCTTCCGACATCCCCTTGCCATCATCTTTGTAAGTTAAAAGGACTCCGTTATCTTTTGCACTGACATCAATAGAAATATAACCCTTATCAATTTCTTCGAAGCCATGAATGATAGAATTCATAACTAAATTAGTGATAATTTGAGCCATGGCACCGGGCAGTGTAGTAATCACTAGGCGCTCATCCCCAGTTACTTCAATAACATGCTTCAAAGTTTTAATTCTAGGCTTAAGGGTAGAGAGTAGATCAATAATATAACCATAAACGCCAAAAGGCCTAAGGTCTTCTATGCACTGATCGACTGCCACTTGCTTAAAGTTTTTAATCAGCTCAGCAGTGCGGCTTAAATTTGCACTTAATATATCGCTATTATCCAGTGCTATCTTCATGAAATCGGTAAAGTCTTGGCGGGACATATTACCTTCATTGAACTTTTTCTCTATCAGGGACGCTTCATCACGAAAAAATGACTCTGAAGTAATGCAGATCCCAATAGGCGTGCTCACCTCATGGGAAACTCCTGCCACCAGCTCACCTAACGACGACATCTTCTCAGCTTCAATCAACTGCATCTGCGTAGACTCTAGCTCCTTACTTTGCGTTTCGAGCAGGCTTTCTAGTTCGTCATGACTCTCTTTAAGCTGTTTGCGCTTTTCATGAATATCCGCAGACATTTCATTAAAAGCCTTTGCTAAAAGCCCGATCTCATCATTAGTATCAACCTCAATCGAATGCTCCAATTCACCCTGAGCCAGCGATTCAACACCGCGCATGAGCTTTGAAAGAGGGGCATTAATAATACGAGCGATAATCAAATAATACAGTGCACAAACAAGAATTGTGCAAAGAACAATAACCATGAAGACTTGCATAAACAGCTTAAAATTTAACTCTTCAACCTCTGATACCGGACTAAGGGTTAAGATTTCAAGTTCACGCAAGTCGTCATTGCCCGCGGTAAAAGCCACCTTGCTACTAGCGACAAAATAATCGATTCCCGCATTATTTACCTTGCCATCTTCACGAGCGCGAATAAAATTTTCAGTATCATCTAGAGTGCTAACCAAGACGCTATCATCGATTAAAGCAACAATATCAACATTCACTAGATCTTTAAGGCGCAATAGCTGGTTTAAATCAACAACCCGCTCTAAAACGATAATGAATGAATTAACGCTTTCGCCTCCCCAGGTTCGAGGGTTTGACATCGACAATTCAATATATGACGTTGTCTGAATGACAGGAAGGCCGCCTACAACAATCAACCTGTTTACCTTTTTATCGACTTCAACTTCAGGTGCCTCTGGTGTCGCGAATGAAATATTCGCTTCAATGTTTTTTAAAAAATCTTTCAAGGTCAGCTCATAAATAGAACTCACATTAAATAACGCAGCATGACGCATAAAATCAGTATCGGTAATGCTCGACGATAGGGCAGATAACCTATCTTTTGCTTGGTACTGTGCCATTTCCAGATTATCGCCCTCCAGTTTTATTGAAAAAGCAGGGGCTTCAGAGTTATCTTCAGTAAATACAGGATTATGATACAAGGTAATGGAGTCTAGCTCTTGGCTTAAGCGCACCGAACTAAGCAGCTTTCCTAGTACCAGTTGTGATTGCAGGCTGTATATTTGATCGGCTTCTTCTATTTCACTACCCTCAAAATCCTCTTCGAAATAAAAGGGACCCAACGTGGAAAGCAATACCAGCAGGTTCTTGATTTCAGTTTGCTGATCAATGCTCAAAAGAACCTCACTACTACTTTCAGCCATCTCCTCAATTTGCCTGGTGATAACATGGGCAGAGCGAATTAGATTACTACGAGTAATCGATTCTAAGTTTGCGTAGCCATTAATACCAATCACAATCGCTATCGCTGCCGACATAAAAAACATAGCGGCAGCGATAATCGATATTAACTTACGACTTATAACCCTAGTTTTATCCTGCATGTTAATTCCATTCCTTAATTAAACGCTCATAAGGAATGGTTTTTGGTTCACTTCGTTTTCTGATTGGTTTTGGCGCCCCATCTTTCAATAGCCAATGCTGCTCTGTCTTTTGAGCATTTAACTTAGGGGATAGGCGCGACATTTTTAATCGTGACATTATTTTATCTTGCTGCTTTGCAATTGAATCCATCGCCTGAGAAGCAGTAATTTCACCCTTAATTGATTTAGCTATTTGCGGCCACCATACTTTCGACATTGAAGGGTAGTGAGGTACGTTTAAGCCGGTATCAGTCCATAAGGTTTCATTTTTCGAGGTATAAAACTCTACAATACCTCCCCATTTCTTTTTGTTCTTCTGAATGTGGCTAGACGTTAATGTGGACAATCTAACCGGCGTCCCCCCGGCGATAAACTTATCTACGGCAACGGTTTTAGAAACACAAAATTGCGCCCATAACCAAGCAGCATTACGCTTAGATCCCTTCACCCCTTTAGGAATAGTCCAGCTACCGGCATCTTGGTAGCCAGCTTTCATGCCTTTTTCCCAATAACGGCCATGGGGAGTAGGGGCTACACGCCAAACGGGTAAGCCGTCTTTGCCCAGCATAGGGCTGCCTGGTTCAGTGAAACTTTCGTCGGATAGCCAGGTAATGTACTGAAATACCCGTTGCGCGATGTTCCCGTTAGCGGCTTTCGGCCCGGCATCCTCCCAGCGCCAGTTGAGCGCTTCTGGGGGGGCATATTGCTTCAGCCAATCGATATAGGTTTGCAAGGCATATACTGCGGCGGGGCTATTGGTTGCCCCTCCTCGGGAAACAGATGAACCGACGGGAACATTCTTCTCTACTCGAATCCCCCATTCATCAACGGGATAACCATTCGGCAAGCCTTTATCTCCCACGCCGGCTATGGCCAGCCAAGAATCCGTAAAGCGCCAGCCGAGAGAAGGTGACTTCTTACCATAATCCAAGTGACCATAGACCTTCTTGCCATCAACCTTGGTCTTAGTAAAGAATTCTGCGATATCTTCGTAGGCGGCCCAATTCACCGGTACACCTAACTCGTATTGCTTATTCTTGCCATATTTATTAGCGGTGAATTTTTTGAACTTATCTTGAATATCCTTACGGCTAAACCAATCATGGCGGAACCAGTACAGGTTAGCGAATTGCTGATCCGGTAGTTGCAGTTGGTTGCCTTTTTCATCTTGAGCAAACTCAAGATTCATAAAGTCTTTTAAATCTAAATAGGGGTTAGTGTACTTTTTACCTTCTTGCGCCATATAGCGGGTTAGATTTACAGCGCCATCCATGCGCATATGTGTACCGATTAAATCAGCATCACTAACATAAATATCATACGTATTGCGGCCGCTAGTAAGCTGCTTCATCAACAAGTCTACGACAGCACCTTCTCCACGAATATCGTGCTGCACTTTAATCCCTGTCACGTCAAAGAACGCCTTAGCCAATACATCGCGCTCCCAATAATGGGTTTTAATGCCTTCAGCAATGGAAGTTATCTTTTTTCCCTTAAACTTTGCACCGGCTTGGCGAAACCAGTCTAACTCCGCTTTTCGCTGCTTAGCTGAGATTGAGGAGTGACTGAATTCCTGCACCCAATGATCAACCGCTTCGTCAGTCGAGACAAAATCGGCCAGAGAAGCCTTCGATACCAGCAGTACCAATACCAAAGCAAAAGAATATTGGAAATTTAACTTCATCATCACAAGCCTTACATACATGCATACATTTATTGAGTATAGAAAAGGCTGCAAGCAAGTAAAGGCAGACTCTTTGGTGTAAAATAAATAATATTTATTAATACATTTTGGTTTCAACAGTCTGGTTTCAACAATGCTGCAATATATAGAACCCGTTTTTCGTCCTCCAAGCGAAGGCCGCTCATTAATTTTACAAGTCACCAATGGCTGCTCTTGGAATAAATGCACTTTCTGCGACATGTATACCCAACCGCAGAAAAAGTTTCGTGCAAAAGCTGAAGATGAGACCCTGGCCGAGATTAAAAAGGTGGCAGCAGCGGGGCCACAATTCGATAAAGTGTTTCTCGCAGATGGGGATGCACTCGTTCTGCCAACTCGCAGGCTAATCGAGATTCTCGAAGCCATTCAGCAATACCTACCCTGGGTTCGCCGGGTAAGTAGCTACTGCTTGCCGCGTAATATTCGTAAAAAATCGGTCGAGGATTTACAAAAATTACAGTCCCTAGGCCTGGGCATGGCGTATGTCGGTGCAGAGAGTGGTGATGATGAGATTCTCGAGTTTATCAATAAAGGTGAAACTTACGAATCTACCTTGTCAGCCTTAACTAAACTGAAGCAAGCAGGAATCAAGACCTCTGTAATGATCCTAAATGGCATGGGTGGCATGAAGTACAGTCAGCAGCATGCGGAAAATTCAGCAAGACTAATGAATGAAGCTCAGCCTAATTTCCTATCAACTCTTGTGGTCAGCTACCCGATGGGTGATGAACGAGTACGAGAAGGCTTTAAAGGAGAGTATGAGATGCCTGATCAGCGCACCTTGTTTATGGAAATGCGCCACTTAATCGAAACCCTTGAATTAGAAAATACTATTTTTCGTAGTGATCACGCCTCCAACTATGTAACCCTAAAAGGCACCCTAGGCGAAGATAAGCAAAGGTTCCTCGATCAGCTTGATGATGCCATCGCTGGGCGTATTGCACTGCGCCAAGAATGGCAGCGAGGGCTCTAATATGAGTGAAAATACAGGGAAAGACCTATTTAAAATGCTGGGCAAATTTGAGCAACAGCAAAAAATGCCACCGGTGGAAAGCTGGAATCCTACAGTAGAGGCTGAGATCGATATTCATATCGACTCCCAAGGTCGCTGGTTTCATGAAGGCGGGCATTTTGATCGCCAAGACCTAGCCCGCATGTTCGCCTCTATCTTGCGTAGAGAAGGGGATAACTACTACCTGGTCACCCCTGTAGAAAAATTAAAGATTCGTATTGATGATGTGCCATTCAGCATTGTTCTTATGAAAACTGAGCTAAAAGATGGATTGCAGACACTTAGTTTTATGACAAGTCTAGGTGATGAGGTCATTGCCAGCGAAAAAAATAGAATTGAATTTAGACTCAGTTCAAGCGGTGACCAGATTCCCTACATAGAAGTCCGCAATGGCTTATGGGGCAAGCTCAATCAGAGCACCTATTATGAACTGATAAATCTTGTGCAAGAGAGGAAGGATGGTTTCTTTATAAGTAGCTCTGGCTTCGACTTCAAGGCTCCTGCATAAAAGAAAATTAACCACAGAGGTCGCAGAGAACACAGAGAAAGGCGGCAAGAGGCAAGGAGCTGCACGACTCTGATTAGCATCCATCTATTCACTTGCACCTCCTCTGTGTAGCGCAGCGCTCTGTGGTAAAACGCTTTTGTCTTTTAATCTGCACAAATAACAAGCTCAAAAAAAGCGGCCTGAGCCGCTTTCTTCAATACAATCTACCTTCTTTACAGAAAGTGATTACATGTTTGGATAGTTAGGACCACCAGCACCTTCTGGAGTTACCCAGGTGATGTTCTGGGCAGGGTCTTTAATATCACACGTCTTACAGTGTACACAGTTCTGAGAGTTGATCTGGAAACGCTTGTCGCCATTTTCTTCTTCAACAATCTCATATAC
>Ga0105352_1001151_pt1 | contig 14320 bp, 8 predicted proteins | sample EN8Hudsemesocosm_FD_83507 | JGI IMG/M metagenome (GOLD analysis project Ga0105352, IMG submission 83507) | Methane-oxidizing microbial communities from mesocosms in the Hudson Canyon - EN8B Hudson Canyon | ecosystem: Environmental > Aquatic > Marine > Cold seeps | place: Hudson Canyon | collected...
ACGTGGGTTTTAATCACTTTTTCCATGCGCCAACAGAAGAGCATGGCGGGGATTTACTTTACATCCAGGGACATTCGGCACCAGGCATTTACTCGCGGGCATTTCTTGAAAATAGAATCAGTGAAAACCAGTTAGATAACTATCGACGAGAAGTTGATGGAAATGGTTTGTCCTCTTATCCTCACCCATGGTTAATGCCTGATTTTTGGCAGTTTCCCACTGTATCCATGGGGCTGGGTCCGCTACAGGCAATCTATCAAGCTCACTTCATGAAATATCTTACCAACCGTGGTGTTTGCGATAACAGCAATAGAAAAGTGTGGGCCTTTGTGGGTGATGGTGAAATGGATGAGCCGGAATCTCTCGGGGCCATATCTCTTGCCGGCAGAGAAAAGCTCGATAACTTAATCTTTGTTGTGAACTGCAATTTACAGCGCCTTGATGGTCCTGTTCGCGGTAATGGAAAAATTATTCAAGAGCTAGAAGGCGTATTCAGGGGTGCCGGCTGGAATGTTATAAAAGTGGTATGGGGGCGTTTTTGGGATCCGCTGCTCGAAAAGGATAAGTTTGGTCATTTGCAGCAACGGATGGATGAAAGTGTTGATGGCGAGTATCAAAATTATAAGTCCAAAGGTGGTGCTTATACTCGGAAGGAATTTTTTGGAAAAGACCCTGAGGTTTTAAAACTGGTAGAGCATTTATCCGATGATGATATTTATAAATTAAATCGTGGCGGTCACGACCCCTATAAAGTGTACGCTGCATATGCAGCGGCAACTAAACACAAAGGGCAGCCAACGGTGATTTTGGCTAAAACAGTCAAAGGTTATGGTGCCGGTGATGAGGCGGAAGCTTCAAATAAAAGTCATTCCGTGAAGGAACTTAATATAGAAAGCTTAAAATCTTTTCGTGATCGTTTTGATGTTCCTTTATCAGATGATGAATTAGAACAGGTACCTTATTACCGGCCGCCACAAGATAGCCCTGAATTACGTTATATGCGTAAGCAGAGAGAAAAGTTGGGCGGTTTTCTTCCGCAACGTAGGAAAACCAGTAAAGCTCTGGATATTCCCGATCTGAGTATTTTTAAGGGATTACTTGAAGGCACGGGGGAGCGTAAAGTTTCTACTACGATGGCCTTTGTTCGTTTGTTGGCTAGCATTGTGAAGGAAAAGCAACTGGGAAAGCGGGTTGTGCCTATAGTGCCAGACGAAGCAAGAACCTTTGGTATGGAAGGTTTATTCCGACAGCTGGGAATTTATTCCTCTGTAGGGCAGTTATATGAACCGGTAGATTCAAATGAAGTGATGTATTACAAGGAAGATATCCGCGGCGCCATTCTTGAGGAAGGCATCAACGAAGCGGGCGCAATGGCAGCTTGGATGGCTGCGGCGACGTCTTACAGTGTTAATGATGAGCCAATGATTCCCTTCTATATTTATTATTCTATGTTTGGGTTTCAACGTGTTGGTGATCTCTGTTGGGCGGCAGGAGACATGCAAGCAAGGGGTTTTTTGCTAGGGGCCACTGCTGGCCGAACAACCCTCAATGGTGAGGGGCTGCAGCATCAGGATGGACATAGTCATCTTATTGCTGACACGATTCCTAATTGTGTTGCCTATGATCCAGCATATGCTTACGAGTTGGTGGTGATTGTTCACGACGGTTTGCGTCGTATGTATCAAGAACAAGAAAATGTTTTTTATTACATTACCTTGATGAATGAAAACTACAGTCACCCCGCCATGCCGGAAGGTGTGGAGCAAGATATTATTCGGGGAATGTATTGTATCTCGGAGCAAAAAATATCTGATAAAGCACATGTGCAGTTATTGGGGTCAGGCACTATTTTACGCGAAGTGCAAAAAGCGGCTGTTATTTTGTCAGAAAAGTTCGATGTGACGGCGGATGTGTGGAGTGTTACTAGCTTTAGTGAATTACGTCAGGATGGTTTAAAGAAGGATCGAGAGAGTTTGTTGTCAGTGGGTGGTTCTACGGAGAAGCCTTTTATTACTGCATGTTTGGATGGTCGTAAAGGGCCTGTGATCGCAGCAACAGATCATGCTAAGTCGTATGCCGATCAAGTAAGAGCCTGGGTACCTGCTTCTTATACGGTATTGGGGACTGATGGGTTTGGACGTAGTGATAGCCGGGAAAAATTAAGAGACTTTTTTGAAGTGGATGCTAAGTTTGTTGTTTTGGCGGCACTGAAATCACTGCTTTCGCAGGGAGAGATAAAAGCTAGCGTTGTAAACGATGCCATAGCTTCTTTAGGTATAGATATTGATAAAAAGAACCCACTTAGTAGCTAGTCTGTTTATGGTTGTATGTGCGCAAAAAAAGAATTTTTAAGGAGCTAGTCCGTGAGTCTACAGCAAATAACAATTCCAGATATCGGTGGGTCGGAGTCTGTGGATGTTATTGAGCTGTGTGTTTCCATTGGTGATCAGGTAGAACAAGAAGATTCTCTTCTGGTGTTGGAAACCGATAAAGCCACTATGGATATTCCCAGTCCTGTTACGGGAAAAATTATTACGCTAAGAGTACAAGTCGGCGATAAGGTGAGTGAAGGAACTTTGATTGCTGAAATTGACGTTGATGGAAGTACAGACGCCACAAATAATTCATCCTCAAAAGCTGACTCACCTGATGAAAGTATTTCTATCGTTAGCCAGCAAGATGTTTCTACCGCGAAAGAAAGCAGCAAGACGCAACTACACATGACATCCAGTGCGGAAACCGTGATCGAGATCATCACATTACCCGATTTAGGCGGTGCTGAAGATATACCTGTTATTGAATTATGTGTGAATGAAGGTGATGAGGTTGAGCAAGAAGACTCATTGTTGGTGTTAGAATCTGATAAAGCCACCATGGAAATCCCCAGTCCTGTTCCCGGTACGCTGAATAAATTCTTGGTAAAAGTAGGGGATGCTATTTCGCAAGGTTCGCCAATCGCCGAAGTTTTAGTTCGAACTGTGGATCAAACTACACCTATTCCTGTGCAGGATAATCGTTCAGTTGGTGCGTCGACTAAAACTCTGGTTAATACTCAGGAAAACGTTGTTAAAAAGGTGGTAGAGCCATTAGCGCAGACGACACCTCAATCTACACAGATTCAAACTACTCCGAGTCAGAAGGTTCATGCCGGCCCAGCCGTGCGCCGTTTAGCGCGAGAATTGGGAATAGATTTAGCGAAGGTTTCGGCTTCAGGGCCAAAAAATAGAATCCTGAAGGATGATGTTAAGGTCTACGTAAAAGAGCAGTTGGCCCAAAAACAAAAAAATGCGGGGGTGTTAAATGTACCCTCTATTCCTGCAGTGGACTTTAGTCGGTTCGGCGAGATTGAACGAGTGAAAATGAGCCGCTTACGACAGATTGCAGCCAATAATTTACACCGCAGTTGGGTGACTGTTCCTCATGTTACTCAGTTCGATGAAGCTGATATCACCGACCTAGACACATTCCGCAAATTTCAGGGGCGGTTCGCTGAACAAAAGGGCCTTAAACTAACGATACTGCCCTTCCTTATTAAGGCGATTGCCTCAGCCTTAAATCAATTCCCTAATTTTAATGTTTCCTTGGACCCACAAGGTGATCACCTAATACATAAAAAATACGTGCATATTGGTTTTGCCGTTGATACACCTGATGGTTTGCTGGTCCCGGTCATACGGGATGTGAATAAAAAAGGGGTGTGGGAGCTAGCCCAAGAGATATCTGACTTAGCAAAAAAGGCGCAAGCCTCCAAACTCACACCGGCTGAAATGCAAGGCGGTTGTTTTACCATCTCTAGTCTTGGTGGGATTGGCGGTACCGCTTTTACGCCCATCGTTAATACACCGGAAGTCGCTATCCTGGGGGTTTCCAAAGTTCAAATTAAACCCATTTATGACGATGAAAAATGGGTTCCTCGTAAAATGCTGCCGCTTTCGTTGTCCTATGACCATAGGGCTATTAATGGCGCAGATGCAGCTCGATTTACTGCATATTTGGCCGATATCTTGAGTGATATGCGTCAGGCGCTAATGTAGCAATATGTAGAATTAGTGTTTACTTTGTTGCAATTGGTCGCGGCTTTAGGTGCTGTTGTAGGTTTTGGGTATCCCACTATATGAACTATCCTTAGTATCTGCTGGTGCAATAGAGATAAGTGCTACCAAAAAGTATTTCGTAATTAGGTAGTTATCCATTTATTTGGCAAGTATTAACGGAGATTGCCAGTGAAACGTCTGTTTCTGCCCGCCATATTTTTCATGAATCAACTTGGACTACAGCTCAAGTTTTTAGTGATTAATATAGTCTTTGCGGTACCTTTAGTATTACTGAGTTATGGTTTTTGGGCTCAATTGAACGACGGTATTAAAACGACGTCCTCTGAAATACAAGGCTTAACCCTGTTACAGGGCGTTTATGGTTTTGCCAAGGCCAGCGAAGCTTACAGAGATAGTTATTCAGTAGACTCTACTAGAGATAAAACGCTTCTGGGGCAAAAAACCCCACTGAATAAAAAACGCGTAGAAGAATCCCTCATGTTGCTAGAAGAAATGGCCGTTAAGCAAAAAGGTCAGGAGGTCTTGGTAGAGCGACTTGCCGAAGTACGCAGTATGTGGCGTCGCGTGGCAAACATCAGTGGTGCTACTAATCACGCTATGATTTATAGTGGATTTAGTGACTTTGCTCGTCAGTCGGCACAGTTGTTGGATATGGTAGCCCAGACTTCTGGTCTGAGTCGTGATCCTAATGTGGAAACGGTGTCCTTATTGCGGGTGCTTACGGAGTTAGTTCCAAAAGTAACTCACTCCTTAAGTGAAGCGCGATCTTACGGTACTTATGCCGCAACCAATGACTATATGGGGTCTGGCTTGGCGGATGATTTGGATCGTATTTATGATGCTATAACGGCCAGTGCGGAAAACCTTCAGCAAACAACAGCGGTTGTTGTTAGCAACTCTCCACAACTAAAAGCAGAACTGGGTGATGTGGTCGATTCCAGTCATGCGGCTATTCTAGACTCTCAGGTTTTTCTTGAAGATAAAATCATTCTTGCGTCGTCTTTAGATTACCCTGCCGGACAATATTATGATGAGCAGACTCGCTTGCTAGATAAGGTCTATGGTTTTGTTGATTCAGCAATTCCTGTGATAAATGTTTTGTTGGAAGAACGTTTGGCGGAACAGAAACAACAAGTTAACTTGTTGTTTTTTGCTCTGGCCGTTGTTTATATCACTATTATATTTTTATTCGGTGGTTTCTATCTATCTATAACCGATTCATTTAGACGTTTTATTGATGCCGCTGGAAAAATCGCCGAAGGCGACATGACGGTTTCTATTGATTTAAAGTCCAAGGATGAGGTTCAAGAGCTGGCGAATGAATTTAATGCCATGTCGTCCAAGGTTCGGGAATTGATTAGTGAAGTGTTGGTAGTTTCCAGTGATGTATCCACAAAATCACAAGATGTAGAAGGTATTGCTGAAAAAAGCTCTAATGCCATTGAGCGCCAGTTAAGTGAAACTGCTCAAGTTACTACCGCAATGAATCAGATGGCCGACACGGTGCAAGATGTTGCACAAAATTCTTCGCAAGCTGCAGGTGTGGCTAATAAGGCTAATGAAGAAGCCGCAATGGGGCAGAAAGTTGTTGAAACAACACTGAGTGATGTAAATAGTCTCGCTCAGGAAATTGATACTTCAGCCAGTGTTATTAATCGCGTTGCAGAAGATAGTAATAATATTAGCCAGGTGCTGGATGTTATTAAGGGTATAGCAGAGCAAACAAACTTACTGGCGTTAAATGCCGCAATTGAAGCGGCGCGAGCGGGTGAACAGGGTCGTGGTTTTGCGGTGGTAGCCGATGAAGTTCGAACGCTGGCACAACGAACGCACCAATCGACAGAAGAAATTGAACAAATGATTAATCGTTTGCAGTCAGGTGTTGGTGATGCCGTTAAAACGATGGAAATCAGTCATGAAATGGCAAGTCGAACGGTAGAACGTTCCGGCAAGGTGGGTGATGCATTGGTGAATATCGTACAAGCGGTGAATGATATTGTCGGTACGAATAACCAAATTGCGACAGCCGCTGAAGAGCAATCGGCGATCGCCGGTGAGATAAATCATAATATTCAGCGTATCAACGAGGTTGGGCAGGAAACAGCAACAGGAGCCGCGGATACCAATAAAGCGAGTCATGAAATGACAGAGCTTGTGAGTACATTACAAGGCTTGGTGAATACATTTAAAGTATAAATAAAAGAAAATGTTGTCTAAGGCGCCCTCGTTAGGGCGCTTTTTTTTGAGTGCTGTAAATATAAATAAAATGGTCGTTCGCAATGAACACTACCTTATAAAAATACGAACTAACACATAATACGGGGGAACGGCGGCTTGTGAAATACGCTGCTTAGGATAGTTATGAAACGATTTTTCTCACCATCTATTTATCTGATGAACCAGCTTCCGTTGAGCTGGAAGTTTTTATTAATTAACACTGTTTTTGCCGTTCCGTTGGTGCTACTTAGTTATGGCTTTGCACAACAAATGAAAAGTGGCATAGAAGCCACAAGCCAAGAGCGAGCTGGATTAGCCTTGTTGTCCAGTATCTATGACGTCTCTAAACTGTCTCAAAAGTATCAGGATTCTGCTTCCGTCGAGGGATTTTCTGGCCATGTAGCAGGTTTGCCGCAGCGTATTATTTCAACACGTAAAGAGGTGAATGAAAAAATTTCACAGTTGGAAGAGCTTGTTGTTAGTCGAGGTGTTAGTGAGAATATTAAGGCTGAGGTATTAAATGTTCGCAGTAACTGGCAGCGAAGGTCTAGTCAGTCATCGAGCAGCAATGGCGGCTTTGTCTTGGGTTATAAATCTTATAGAGACATAGTGTTACCCACTTTTCAGCTCGTTGATATGGTGACTCAGGAAACTGGCCTAGTGCGAGATACCAACGTAGAAGTCATTAACTTGATTCGTTTAATCAGTGAAATAGTGCCGAAGGCAACACAATCGATTAGTCAGGCAAGAGCTTATGGAACCTATGGAACAACCTTAGATTATTTAGATTCTATGTTGGCCAATGAGCTGGATGACACATATGAGAGTATGAATGTAACTACTGATTTACTAAAGCAAGCAGTGAGTACGTCTATTCAATCAGTGCCGTCAATGAAGGACGCTTTGGGCCCATTGAGTGATGAGAGTATTAATGCACTTGTTGCATCGCAAAAGTTCTTGGATGAAAAAATAATTATTGCCGAATCTTTAGACTATCCAACAGAGCAATACTTTGATCAACAAACCGTTGAGATTGAAAAGCTTTACAGTTTAGTGAATGCAGTAATCCCTGTTATCGATGGTGTATTAAGTAAGCGTTTGGCTGAGCAGGAACAGCAGCTGTATTTGTTGTACGGTGCATTGGCTGTTGTGTATGCCACTATTATCTATTTATTTGGCGGTTTCTACCTATCCATCATGAGCTCTTTTGGTCGATTCATTAAAGCGGCCGGTAAAATTGCACAGGGTGATATGACGGTGAATATTGATCTTCGCTCCCGAGATGAAGTGCAGGATCTTGCTAATGAATTTAATGCAATGTCTGCTCGTGTGCGTGAGCTTATTAGTGATGTGCTCGTTGTTGCAAATGACGTTTCGACTAAGTCAAAAGATGTCGAAGGGATCGCATCCTCCAGTGTTAATGCCATTGAGCGGCAGCTGGGTGAAACATCACATGTGACAACGGCTATGAATCAGATGACAGAAACCGTGTATGGCGTCGCGCATAACTCAGCGAAAGCAGCATCTATTGCCTCTCAAGCTAATAGTGAAGCTGAGATGGGGCAAAAGGTCGTTAATACCACGCTGGATGATGTGAATAAATTAGCGCAGGAAATTGATACATCCGTAGCCGTCATTAATCGTGTGGCAGAGGACAGCAACAACATTAATCAGGTACTGGACGTGATTAAGGGTATTGCTGAGCAGACCAATCTATTAGCACTTAATGCAGCCATTGAAGCTGCTCGAGCAGGTGAGCAAGGCCGAGGTTTTGCCGTTGTTGCTGATGAAGTCCGGACCTTAGCGCAGCGTACCCACCAATCGACTGAAGAGATTGAATCTATGATCAATCGTTTGCAATCCGGGGTGAATGACGCGGTTAAAACCATGGAAACCAGCCATGAAATGGCGAATCGTACCGTTGAGCGGTCAAGTACAGTTGCAGATGCCTTGGTGAATATTGTACAGGCCGTGAATGAAATTGTAGGGATGAACCATCAAATTGCGACGGCTGCAGAAGAACAGTCTGTTATCGCTAAAGAGATCAATGAGAATATACTACGGATTGATCAAGTGGGTAAGGATACGGCAACCGGTGCACAGAATACAAATACGGCTAGTCAGGAGATGGCGCAGTTGGTTGGTAAGTTACAGGGCTTGGTGAATACTTTCACTGTCTGATTTTAGGGTGTAGTCTGCAAAAAAAGGCGCCTAGGGCGCCTTTTTTTATATAAATGAACTCAGATGGAGGTGAGTTTTTATCGACTTATAGCTGTAAGTTATTTAAGCCCGGATTAATAGTTTTTTTGAGCTTAGATGAATACTATTACTCTGGATTTTATTTATTCTCCAAAACCATCGCCTATACTGAAAACCAAATAACGGTGATTTAAATTAGATTTTTCGATAGCATAACCCAATGATTAATAAATGTTTTCCCTTTGCAATGGAGTAGTTTAGTGGAAAAACTGTTTCTCCCGGCAATCTATCTAATGGATCGGGCTAGATTAGGGACTAAGTTCTCTCTGATTATTTTTATTTTCTCGATTCCACTGGTGTTGTTGAGCTATGGATTCGCATCACAACTAATTGATGGTATTAAAGAAACTGAAGCTGAGCGAGAAGGTTTGGTGATTCTTGAGCGGGTTTTTGCCCTAGCTAATGCTAGTCAAGCCTATCGGGATATAAAGGCCTTAGCATTAACCCGAAATGTAGAGGAATATAGTCATCTAGCGCAAAAAGAGAAGAGCAGAGTAGAAGAGGTTTTTACTGAGCTAGATGCCATGGATGTTGGTGCTAATGGCAGGGAAAAAGTGAGAGAACACTTAGATGAGGTTAAAGCTTCCTGGAAGCAAGTTAATGCTGATTGGGCCGGTGCGCAGGTGTATTCCAATACCTATTCAGGCTTAAATCATTATATATCGAAATCTTTTCAGTTGATGGATACTGTTAGCCAAGTTACCGGTATATCACGGGATCCTAATGTAGAAACGGTATCACTGTTACGATTATTGATGGAAGTCGTTCCAAAAACCGTCGCTCCGATGAGTGAGGCCCGAGGTTTCGGTACCTTTGGTACTAGTTTAGATTATCTGGATTCGAGTTCTGCCAATAAAATGGACGAGATCTTCGATGCATTGATTAATGTTGAGGGAGTTCTGAAGCAGGCAACAGCCTTAACTATTGATAGTTCACCGTATTTAAAACAGCGTTTGGGCGATGCCGCCGCCGCAAGCATCCAAGCTATTATGGATATGCAGATTTTTTTGGAAGAGAAAACAATACTAGCTGAAAGTTTAGAATACCCGACGGCACAGTATTTTGAGGAACAAAGTCAAAATATTGATGTTGTTTATGGACTTGTTGATGCCTCTTGGCCAGTGGTTGATGGATTACTTGCCCAGCGTTTAGAAGAGCAACAGAGGCAACTCTATATACTCTATGGTGCGCTAGCTATCGTTTACACGGTTATTATTTATCTCTTTGGCGGTTTTTATCTGTCAATGAATAGATCTTTTTCACGATTTTTTGATGCGGCAAGAAAGGTCGCTGCTGGTGATTTAAGGGAAACGATTAGCTTAACGGCGAGAGATGAGGTTCAGGATCTTGCTAATGAATTTAATACCATGAGTGTGAGAGTTCGTGAGCTTATTAGTAAGGTGTTAATGGTTGCCGGACATGTTGGGAAAAAGTCAGATGATGTTGAAGGTATTGCCGAGGAAAGTACCGTCGCTATTGAACGTCAGATAAGTGAAACTGATATGGTCGCCACAGCTATGAATGAAATGGCAGCGACAGTTCAGGATGTAGCGCGAAATTCAGCGGAAACAGCATCGCTTGCGAATACAGCTAGCCAGGAGGCATCTGTAGGGCAGCAAGTGGTAGATGGTACGCTAAATGATGTAAGCAATCTCGCGAAGGAAATTGATAGTACTTCAGCGGTGATAAGTCGAGTGTCAGACGATAGCGATAATATTAGTAACGTATTAGAGGTTATTAAGGGTATTTCTGCGCAAACAAATTTACTGGCTCTAAATGCGGCGATTGAAGCTGCTAGAGCAGGTGATCAGGGGCGTGGTTTTGCCGTTGTTGCGGATGAGGTTCGTACCTTGTCGCAGAGAACGCATAAATCAGTGGAAGAGATTGAGACTATGATAAATCGGTTGCAGACGGGTGTTGCTGATGCAGTTTCAACGATGAAAGAAAGCCATGAAATGGCGAGCTCTACATTAGAAAGATCCGGTAAAGTGGGCGATGCTTTGGTGACTATAGTCGGTGCTGTCGATAATATTGTAGGGATGACTGATCAAATAGCGACAGCCGCTGAAGAGCAGTCAGCTATTGCCGATGAAATAAATGATAATATTCTTCGTATAAGCGAGGTTGGCCATGACACAGAAAAAGGTGCACAGAGTACTTCAGTGGCTACCCGTGAAATGGCGGAGCTTGTAAGTGAGCTACAGGCGTTAGTAAATACGTTTAAGGTTTAATAGTACCTTCTTTTGTTTTTTTATTAGGCTAGAGTGGCCGCCCCTTTATTTTTAGTTAATAATTTCAGTGTAAGGTCTTATGGCCTGCATTTATAGTGGGTCTTCTGTGAATTGAGTTATTTTCAAAAATCGTCATTGCTTGAGTTTAATCTAATAATTATTATGTTCATGGATAACTTGTCGGTATGGTAAATATTTCGACTTATAAGCTCATTTTTTTTGTTAAAGTGTTTGAATCTACCTTTTAGGTTAAGTGTCTGAAGTGATATATGGCGAATAAATCTGATAAGCATGAACAAAAGATGAAAAACCTTAAGTCAAAGGTGGATCTTAAGATTGCCGCAGCGACAGAAGAACGCGGTGAAATTATTGTGATTACGGGTAATGGCAAGGGTAAAAGTTCATCAGCTTTTGGTACGGCGTTGCGTTCATTAGGGCATGGTTACAAAGTAGGTATTGCTCAGTTTATTAAAGGCGCACAAAGTACCGGTGAACAGATGTTCTTAGAAAAACTGCCGGACGTTGAATATCATGCCATGTGTACGGGCTTTACCTGGGAAACGCAAGATAAAGCTAAGGATACGGAGGCAACGCTAGAACTTTGGAAAGAGGCTGAGAATATGCTTGCCAATCCTGATTTGCATCTAGTGGTTTTGGATGAAATTACCTATGTTGTCAGTTTTGGTTATCTCGAGTTGCAAAAACTTGTCGACGCGTTGAAAGCCCGTCCTGTCGAGCAGACAGTGATTATCACGGGGCGTGGTGCAGGATCTACTTTGAAGGAAATGGCTGATACGGTTAGTGAGGTGAAAGAAGTAAAACATGCTTTTCAACAAGGTTTAAAAGCCAGAAAAGGGGTCGAGTACTGAGTTATTAGAACCGAGCTTATATAGCTGCGTTCAGATTGATTCCCTAATCTATTATTCCACCGCTAATATAGTGTTGAGCCGACCTTAATAAAACGTCTGATTTTTCTGCATGTCTTTAATGAGTTCTAGTAAATTCTGCTGATCATCTGTGCCGGCTTCTTCTTTGTTATTGTCAGTCTGAAGTTCCGTTGTTGATGTATGTTCTGAATCTTTCCAGCGATCAAAGCTGATCAGTTCATCTAGGGGTAAGCGTTGTCGCCAACCTTTGGTGGCTAGTTCCGGTTGGTCTAAAAACTGAGAAGTGTAGCCCATGCATAAGTAGGCGATAGGCACAATATTTTCAGGTATACCAAGAATATTATGCAATGCCTCTTTATGGATAATGCTAACCCAGCCCACCCCTAATCCTTCGGATCGAGCTGCTAGCCATAGGTTTTGTACCGCACACACGGAACTGTAGAGATCCATCTCTGGCTGGGCTGTTCGGCCCAGTGCTACCGGACCTACTCGATCTCGATCGCAGGTGATGCACAGGTTGATGGGGGCTTCGATAATACCTTCAAGCTTTAAGGCTCTATAGCTTTGTTCCCTGCTTTCGTTATTGCTTTTTTCAGCCTTAAACAGTTGGGCGGCTTCTTCATTAGCCCCTTGAAAAGCATCTAGGATTTGTTGCTTTACGGGGGAAGATTTCACCACGATGAAATTCCATGGCTGCATAAAACCCACTGAAGGTGCGTGATGGGCTGCCATTAACACTCTTGCGAGTACTTCATCTGGAATGGTTGTATCAATAAATTGAGCTCTTACATCTCTGCGCTCGTAGATGGCTTTGTACAGACCATGCTTATCAAGTGCAGAGAATTCACCCCCTTGGGGCTTTGAACTGGACGGGTCTGATTTGCTCATAGATGCTCAATTTCATGAAAACCTCAAAGGTCCCTGAATCCTGACGTGGGTCTCTGAAAGTAGTTAGGCGCGCTATAGGCGGCTTGCAAAAACTGCTATTATCCCGGTCCGAACAGCCAATGAACAGAGGATTATGAAAGAACTTATCTTGGGAGGTGCACGTTCAGGCAAAAGCCGATTGGCACAGGAAAAGGCTGAAGCTAGTGGCCTGACTGTGATTTATGTGGCGACAGCTGAAGCCCATGATCAAGAAATGTCTGAGCGAATTCAGTTGCATCAACAGGATCGACCGCAGGAATGGTACACCATTGAGGAGCCTATTCTGCTAGGTGATGTTCTTACAAAGCAGGCCCAAGTAGGCACCCTTATTTTGGTAGACTGCTTAACCTTGTGGTTAAGTAATCTACTGTGTCTGGATGACGAACAACGTTTTAAGCAGGAAGTTGAGTCCTTTTTATCACTTGTGCCCACATTACCTGGCAGTATTATTTTCGTTAGTAATGAAGTGGGCCAGGGGGTTATCCCGACTAATTCATTAGCGCGTCGTTTTGTTGATGAATCGGGTTGGTTGCATCAACAACTGGCTAAACTTTGTGAGCAGGTGACTTTTGTTACCGCTGGCTTGCCCCAAGTACTAAAATCGAAGCAGTCGCTTAACTCTAGTCAATGTCTATGACCTGTTCATTATCATGATAGTTGTTGATGTCTGGTATTTTGTGTTGGTGGGTGCCTTAATCTTGGACCTATGGTTAGGTGAACCTAAGCGTTTTCATCCGTTGGTAGGTTTTGGCTTTTTTGCGCAGCTTGTTGAGCGGAAGTGGAATCTATTCTCAAATAATAGCGTTCTGAAAACTAGAGCAGTAGGTATCGCTGCTCTTTTTGTTGTCGTTGGTTTTCCTCTTGTAGCTTTGCTTCTTCTTAAGGTGACTTTACCCTTTTCAATACACTGGTGTGTAGATCTTCTGATTTTGTACTTAGCCGTTGGACGGAAAAGCTTAGTTGAGCATGCTTTAGCTATATTCAAACCGCTGCAACAAAATAATATGGCTGAAGCACGAAAACGTGTGGGCTATATCGTTAGCCGTGATACTGCTGCTATGGATGAACGACAGGTAACTAAGGCTACTATCGAGTCCATTCTAGAAAATGGTAGTGACAGTGTTTTTGCGGCGCTGTTTTGGTTTCTTGTTGCGGGGGCACTGGGAGTTCTTGCTTACCGTCTGATTAATACCCTTGATGCTATGTGGGGGTATCGTACGGAACGTTATAGATACTTCGGTTGGGCTGCGGCTCGCATAGATGATGTTCTTAATTGGATTCCTGCGCGGTTAACGGCAATAAGTTACGCAATTTTGGCGATAAAAATAGGAAAAGGCTCGTTTTTACAAGCGATAAAGTGCTGGCGAGAGCAGGCTCAGTTATGTGAAAGCCCTAATGGTGGAGTGGTAATGACCACCGGCGCTGGTGCGCTAGGTGTCTGTTTGGGTGGCGCTGCGGTTTACCATGGAGTCGTAAAAGAGAAGCCAATAATGGGCTTAGGCTATGACCCTGAAATCAATGATATACATGCAGCAGTAAAACTAGTGAATTATAGTGTGTTACTTTGGCTGGGAGTTACCGGGTTAATAGTAATGTTAGGGTTGATCATATGAAAATGATTTACGGTGATGAAACCCACGGCGGACAGTTAGCTAAAGCGAGTCAGTTGTACCAAATTCCTGTGAGTGATTGGTTAGACTTGTCGACAGGCATTAACCCTAACCCTTGGCCAGTGCCTTCTTTA
>Ga0105352_1001161_pt1 | contig 14251 bp, 13 predicted proteins | sample EN8Hudsemesocosm_FD_83507 | JGI IMG/M metagenome (GOLD analysis project Ga0105352, IMG submission 83507) | Methane-oxidizing microbial communities from mesocosms in the Hudson Canyon - EN8B Hudson Canyon | ecosystem: Environmental > Aquatic > Marine > Cold seeps | place: Hudson Canyon...
ACGGTTTAGTGAATGTGTTCATTGTATTTTCCTTTATGACGGTTTCGGATAATAAATAGGAGCTAAGATTTGACGTTGAATTTGTTGTTGATTCGATTTATGTCTTCCAGTCAAATTGCTGAAAAGGTTTATCTACAGGGGTATCTGCGAGGTGGTTGGTATAATTACTAATCACTTTTTGCGAAATCCCCAGAATGATTTCAAGTAGATGACGACGTTCATATCCAGCGGCAAAGAAGTCTACATGCTCTTTTTCGCTAATATGACCACGGTTACGAACCAAAGCTAATGTGGTTAGATGCAAGGTTTGCAGTCGCTTGTTTGGAAGATCGCTGCGATTGCGTAGGGCATCAATAATGGCCGAATCAACTTTCATCCCATGAGCAATCGCGGTATGTGCAGGTACGCAGTAGTGGCATTCATGCTCCACATTGATGGTCTGCCAAACAACGGTAAGCTCCTCTTTATCGAAACTCGTTTGCTGAAAAAGATGGTGGAGATCCTGATAGGCCTTAAGCGTTGCAGGTGATTCCGCTAAAACGGCGTGCAAATTTGGAACCATGCCAAAGTCTTTAACTGACTTCTCCAGTAGTTGGCGGCTGTCTGCGGGTGCATTTTCGCGGTTATACAATTCAAATCTCATTAGCTTATCTCCTGGTTAATTTGTTCTTCGTGCGCTGTGTTGTTTTGAACATGGGTCTATATTAGGTTGTGCCTGTTAGGTGGTAAATAATCGATATAGCACTTATGATGTGCAAATATGCACATATAGGTTCGAGCTGGATGGACGGATATTTCGAGGAGGTTGGCAGTGAATTGGGATGATTTGCGCTTTTTCTTAGCTCTGGCTAGAGAGGGGACGGTAAGTGGGGCTGGCAGGGTATTGGCGGTAAAGCACACGACTGTTGCCAGACGAATCACCGCTTTAGAGGACCAGTTCGGGAGCCGATTATTTGATCGTTTGCCGGGTGGTTATGCGATGACCCAGGTGGCCGAAAATCTGTACCCCCATGCACTGTCGATGGAGGAGATGGTTCAGGCGGCAGACCGTGAAGTGTTCGGAATGGATGCTCAGCTAAGTGGGACTTTGAGGCTGACTGCATCATACGATGTTTTTACTCGACTGATTACACCCAAGTTGCATCAATTTACGGATCAATATCCGGGTATTAATCTTGAGCTGTCTTCCTCAACGAGTCTCGCCGATCTTGCTAGTCGCCAGGCTGATATAGCCTTGCGTTTAACGCCGAAACCACCGGAATATTTAATCGGACGTGAAATCGTGTCTTTGCAGCACGGCATTTACGCCAGTGCGAATTACCTTAAAAAGAAACGCGCTTACGAGAAGTTAATACTATGGGAGCATGATCAAGCTATGCCGGAATGGGTTACCGAGCATTTTACAGGGTCTCGTGTTGTGGCCAGAACCAGTGAAGTGATGACCATGATGGATGCGGTCAAAAACCATATGGGACTCGCCAGAATGCCCTGCTATGTTGCAGATGCAGAACCTAGCTTGCGACGCCTTGATGTGTCATTAACCTCATCTACTTGGGGGGTATGGGTGTTGAGTCATGTGGATCTCAGGTCCACTGCTAGGGTGCGCGTATGTAGAGACTTTTTGATCGATATTATTGAGCAGCAACGTGATTTGATAGAAGGGCAGTCCTCAAGGTACTACTAATCAACATCAATAAATCCTCAGCGTTTTTACCGATGGCAATCGCTATCAATGCGATGAGATCGTAGGCATAAAAAAGCCGCAGTTAACTGCGGCTTGATACCAGCCCGAGCTCATTCCTAGGTGGGCCGGGAGGGCTGGTATGTCGAAAGTTGATTTCGTAAAGATTACTTTTCTGTGGTTACTAGCAGCTTGCCGGTTCTGATACGTTGAGGGTGATCGCCCACGGGAATGCTGGCGATTTCTTTCTCTTCTTCAAAGGAGATGATAGAAACTCGGTCCTGTTCACTAACGGAGATGTAACAATATTTGCCGTCGGCGCTCTCAGTAGCCCAGTAGGGTTTGGCGCCTAGAGGCTTTTCGGACAAGGATATATTGGTGTACTCGAAACTCTTACGATCTACGATAGATGCGTAACCTGACATGGTGGCCGCTACACAAAGTTTGGTGCCTTCGCTGTTAATGGCTAAACCATGGTGTGCAGAGTTTAGCTGATAACTCCAATAACTCATTTCTTCGATTTCTTCGGGAATAGGTAAGTCCAACTTGCGGGTGATTTTGTCTTGTTCTAGGTCGTACTCAAAAAAACCGTGGAAGAATGATACTTGGAGGTAGACAAATTTTTCATCCGGTGAAACCGCCATTGGCCGTACGGCTTTATCAATCCAAGGCATGCCAGCTTCTTCGAGTTTTTCACCAATATCGATCCGCTTTAACACTTCCATCGTTTTTGCATCGACCACTTGCAGCCAGCGATCACCCTTGATCCAATCAAATAACCAAGAGGTCGTTGGTAGGTAAACTTTGCCGATGCTAGCATGATAGATTTTGCTGCCATCCTTTGAGTAGTTGTTTTCGTGGGGCTGATCACCTGATTCAAACTCACCAATGATTTTACCGGTGGCGGTATCAATGGCTTGTACCTTGCGGGCTGTTGAAGCCGAAACTAAAAAGGTTTTACCGTCGGGCGAGATCGCAGCATGATCCGCACGTACGCCATCAATGGGTGTACGCCACACGATTTCTTCAGTGTTCATATCAATGGCCACAACGTCGGCAAAGCTTGGGCGAGATGCATAAAGAAAACGACCATCGTGGGATGTAAACATATCATCAACGAGTTGATCATGGCCTTCGCCAATCACTGTGCGAATAACATGGAACATGATTTGTCGTATGATGCTGGAATCGTTAATTTCTTCCATCCGTTCTTCACGATCCGGCACTATGTTTAACGTTTTAATAAGTTCAAACGTCTCAGGATCAAAGATTTCAGCGGTGCCGTCCCAATTGCTTCCCACAACAACCACGTCTCTTAGTGTGTCTGTTTTTGGTGTGGTGTTGTCTTGGGCGAATGTGGTGTTAGAAAACGCACACCCTAGCAAGCTGATAGTAAGGGTGAGTTTGGCAATGGCCTTTATGCCTACATTCCCTAGGGTTCTGCTAAATAATGGTGTTTTTAAATTAAGACTTCGCAATGGGAAATACCTGTTATAGATTTTGAATTTAGGTGATGACGTCTTCCTGACCGTTTTCTTGGTCTAGATTTCTGGGTCTAGGTTCCCATGATCTGGGTCATCTCAGTTTGGCTGGCGATAGTCTAACCATAGTGGCGCGAAAAAGGTGTAACCTAGTTGACAGCCTAGAGCGATTTATCCCGAAGACGCTGTTTATTGTTTGTAGAGTAGCGCCTTCTGGGCAAAAGGCGCATTTCTCATTACGTTAGGAATTGCTAGGAATCAGCTGTTCGACAGTGCTCCTGGTTCTAAATCTAATTCTGATACTGGCCCATATTGGTCCAGCGCCGGAATACATTGAATTCTTCTTTTTTGTTCTCTAGCCGTAGATTTTCGGTTTGCTGTTCTCTATTGCTATGGTGGTGCGTGGTAGGGAAGGTAATGATGTGGCATAGGACATACATGATTTAGGGATAATGGCGTGTTCCAGGGATAGAATTTACAACGAGTTACGGTGAGCTAGGCTAAAGGATAGTTACTGGTGCCTAAGAGAATGCTGATATGGCCGTTATCCAATTTAATAATAGGGAATACCCAACATGGGGCGAGCTTCCAGAAGTAGGGAAGGATGTTCCTGATTTTAAAGTGGTCGATGGTAATTTTCGTGATGTGGGACTAGCAGGGTTTAAACATAAGCTTCTAGTGTTTAATATTTTTCCGAGTATTGATACGCCCACTTGCTCTGCATCTGTGAAGAAATTTAATGAAATGGCTGTCAAGCTTGCTGACGTATCTGTACTTTGTGTGTCTGCGGATTTGCCCTTCGCGCAGAAGCGTTTCTGTGACAGTTTTTCTTTAGAGGATGTACACCCACTGTCAACATTTCGTGGCAATTTTGGGCAGGTGTTTGGTGTTGAAATTGCGAGCGGGCCTATGCAGGGGCTGATGTCTCGGGCTGTGGTTGTTGTCGATTCCTTTGGTAAAATTCGTTATACCCAGCACGTAATCGATCTGCTGAACACGGCGGTAGATTATACTAAAGTATGGCAAGTACTCTCCCAGCCTTATCGTTTGGATTAGCAGGTTTTATCTTTTGGGTTAGTAGATATTATGAGCCCTTCATAAATATCGACTTTCTTATTTTTAGTTTAGATCACTTCCCGCGCACTTGTTGGTAGGTATTTAAATATATGTTTTATGTATGTTTTGCAGGTGATATATTCACTAATCTTATGTCGGGTAGAGCGTAATATCATGAAGGTAAATCTGCGTAGTGTTGATTTAAACTTGCTGACGGTCTTTGATGCGGTGATGCGGGAAGGCAAGCTATCCGATGCGGCGGTAAAGTTGGGCATGACTCAACCTGCAGCAAGTAATGCAGTGTCCCGGTTACGCCTAACCTTTGATGATGACTTATTTATTCGTACCCGCCAGGGTATGGTGCCCACACCAAAGGCGAAAGAATTAATAGGGCCTATCCGGGAAGCGTTAGAGCTCATCCAGGGCTCACTTGACCCTTCTTCCGATTTTGATCCGGATGTATCAGAGCGAACCTTTAAATTGGCTATTGGTGATTACGGTGAAATTATCTTATTGCCTGCGTTGTTAAGCATATTTAGCCAGCATCAAGGCGCGTTGAGGATTCAAACTTTTCCTGAAATGGATAAAACCAGTTATGAGCTTGTAAAGCAGGCGCAAATCGATTTTTATTTTGACTACAAACCTCCCGTAGATGAGCAATTGGATTTTTGTCAAATTGGTGAGGAAGAAGTGGTGGTGATTGCTAGGAAGGGGCACCCGACTATAACAACCAAGCTCAGCCAAAAAGACTATTTAGACGCTAACCATGTCATTCTTGATTTTCGTCATCATGATTTGACTATGCTCGAAGATTTATTACGGGTAAAAAAGCGAATTCCTAGAAAGGCGATGGCAGAGGTCAGGCAATTTGTCTCTGTTCCTGAACTCGTGACAAAAACGGATTGTATTGCCACAGTTCCACGTAAGATGGCTGAGTATTATTCCAAGCGTGATGAAATCAATATATTTCCACTCCCTTTTAAAATTGATAAAGGGAAAGCTTATATGATTTGGCATAAAGCCATGAACCGTGACAAAGGTCACCAGTGGCTAAAAAATAATATTATTGAACTAGCGAAGTTAGTGGATTAGCGTTATAGCTTTTTCGATATTCGCCCGGTGTGCAATTATACCAGCGCTTGAAGGCACGGTAGAAATTACTGTGATCTGAAAAACCTAGTTCATAGGTTACCTGTTTCAACGAAACAGAAGACTTAGTAATCAATAAATCGGCCAGTCTTTTTCTTGTGTTGTCTAATAAGGAGGTGTAGGTCCAGCCATCCTGCTTTAATCGCCTTTGCAGCGTACGTGGCCCCAGATTAAAATGCTCGGCAACGGTTTTTACTGCTGGCTCCCCGCCGGATATTTTCTGCTTTAGGAAGTCTCGCACCTGTTCAGAGAAGTTTTCTTTATTCTCTAGAGTGATTTGCTGCTCTTGTAATGTTGTCACTATGTTATTGGAAAATATTAGAGGGATATCTAAATCTTTTTTGTTGATGAATACCCCGTATTCAGGTTGGTCAAATTTTAAAGGGCACCTAAATAATTCTTGATAGGGTGAAATATCACTGGGTTCTGGATGTTGAAAACTCACATATTTTGGAATTATATCCACGTTGCTACAAAAGCGTGTGCTAAACATGAACAAGGCTAATGATGCATCGAAGCCTTGGTAAATAGGGGATAGTTCACCGCCATGGCGGTGGAACATGATCTTGTTGCCATCTTCATGCTGTTCCATGGATGCGTAAGTGGCAAGCCCCGATGTGTGTTGCAGGTTTATAAAGCGTTGTTGTGCTTCGCCAACGTTTTTACTGGACATCAAGTTGAGTGCTATAGGGTTGGTCATGCCCAAGTTAGGGTTCTTGCCCATGGTTAAACCAATAGCAGGATTGCCTGATAGTTGAGCGGCCCCTTGCCATAAACGAGTCAGATCATCTTCCGTGAATATAGCATCGGGAGTGTTTAGCTTGTAAGAATCGATACCGCTTTGATTGACTAGTACGCCGGTATCCATGTCGATTTTATTGAGGGAGTCTAGGATTAAATGTATCCAGGTTGCAGATACGTGATGTTCAGTTCTCATTCGACTTACCCTCAACGTAGTTTCTTATTAGGCGTTAGCAAAAAGTGCTAGCTGGAGTGGAGATTAGATCCTAAGCGCTTGCAGGAGTAGCTGCATGTCACTCTCAGACAATTAATTGGCATTCTCCGCCAAAGCAAGATGTCTTTGCATGACATAGTATTTTCCCTCTTAATCCACAAGTCTTCATTAATATTAATAAGAATCTAGAAAAAACAAGAGGTTAGCCAATGTCTGAGTATGAATTAACGCCGCTAGATCATTTATATCGCTGGGAGCAGGATCAACCAGACCGGGTTTATCTGAGACAGCCGCGGAATCGACAATGGCGTGAATACACCTGGAAAGAAGTGGCTGATACGGCTCGTCGTATGGCGGCAGCGTTACAAGGCCAGGGTGTGGAGAAGGGGTCTCGTGTCGCTATTCTTTCAAAAAACTGTGCTGAGTGGATTATCGCTGATTTGGCCATCATGATGAGTGGGGCTATTAGTGTTCCTTTATATCCTATGCAGTCTGATGATGCGGTGAGTTATGTGTTAGAGCATTCTGGTGCATCCGTTATTTTCGTGGGTAAGTTGGATAACTCTCCACAAGTAAGAGCCATGCTTCCGGACTCCATTACCCAAATTGGTTTTAATTACGAAGGCACTAAAGCAGATCTGATGTGGGATGACTTGGTTCGTAAATATGAGCCAACCACTAAACCTTATCACCCAGAATTAGACGATACTTTCACCATCGTATACACCTCTGGCACCACCGGTAATCCAAAGGGTGTAGTGCATGACTTCCGTTCAGCTACATTTGTGGCTGTTAATGGTATTAAAGAGTTTGGTTTGTCGACTGAAGATCGAAGTTTATCATTTCTACCATTAGCCCATGTTGCAGAAAGGGTGCTGGTTGAAATTCCCAGTATTTATGGCGGTATGGTTGTGTCTTTTGCTGAATCCTTGGACACCTTTGCTGAAGATATTCGTTTGGTCGAACCAACTCGTTTCTTCTCTGTGCCGCGTCTATGGACTAAATTCCAGATGGGTATTTTGGAGAAGGTGCCACAAGAGAAACTGGATAAGATTCTTGGTATTCCTTTATTAGGTTGGTTTGTAAAACGCAAAATACGCAAAGGTTTGGGTTTGCATAAGGCGGACATGTTTATATCCGGTGCCGCGCCGTTACCAGTTTCTGTGATGGAGTTCTTTAGCCGCCTGGGTATTAATATCCAAGAAGGTTACGGTATGACTGAAAATTGGGCATATGGATCCATCAACCGAAGAGAAGATATTCGCGTTGGCTCAGTTGGTCAGTTAATGACAGGAGGCGAAGTAAAAATTTCAGATGATGGTGAAATTCTTTTACGAAGTCCTGCCACCATGAAAGGTTATTACCTGGATGATGAAAAAACGGCAGAAGTTATCTGTGACGAAGGCTATTACCACACCGGTGATGCAGGTGAAGTGTGTTCTGATGGTTTCATAAAAATCACTGGACGTATTAAGGACACCTTTAAAACCTCTAAAGGTGAGTTTATTACGCCTACTATTATTGAAAACTTGTTATCCCAAAATACCAGTATTGAGCAATTATGTATTGTTGGATTAGGTATGCCGCAGCCAATGGCCTTGGTGGTGTTATCTGAGCACGCACGTTCCAGACCAAAAGCGGAAGTCACTAAAGAGCTTGAGGCAACGCATAAAGAAGTGAATGCTAAGTTGAAATCCCATGAAGTGATTAACGGCATGATTGTTGTTAAAGGTGAGTGGTCGCCTGAAGATGGCTTTATGACACCAACACTTAAAGTGAAACGTAACGAGGTGTTTTCTCACTATAAAGATATTCTCGAGAAGAACGCAGAATCCAAAGCTGTCGTTTGGGAATAATTTTCTTGTACGGGCACGACGTTAAATAATAAGGCTGATTTTTTTAGCGTCGTGGCCGTAATTGCCAGTATCTTGGCCGACATAAAGCTACCTCTGATAGTTAGATAATATAGAATCTCTGTGTCTGAAAAAGATGGACAGGATATTTTCTTCTTTTATGAAGGGAATATATCTTTTGAGACTCGTTGTAATCTCGCCAGTAAAAAATAATAGAATTCCCATAAAAAATAGGACGAAGGTGCTATGAAAAAAGCAATAATCCCACTTGTGCTGGGTTTAAGTGTCGCCATCAGCGGTTGCGGCTATAAAAAATTAACAATTGAGGCTGGTGCAGATGCGCAGGGCCATACTGCGCCAACCCAAGCAACGATAGACGCTAATGCTAAAGTGCTTGAAGAGCTTCCCTTTGAAAATATGGAAGACTTCGAACAGGCGAAACGGGGTTTAATCGCCAGGGAATCAGATCTTCGTATTAAAGGACCTGGTATTCAAGGTGATTACTCTTGGAATCAGGCTGAATACGACTTTGTAAAAGGTGATGCACCGGCTTCGGTAAATCCAAGTCTTTGGCGACAAGCCAAGCTTAATGGTATCCACGGCTTGTTTAAAGTCACTGAAGGTGTGTATCAGCTACGTGGTTATGACTTGTCAAACATGACCATTATCGAAGGTGATAAAGGTTGGATCTTAGTTGATCCGTTAACATCTGAAGAGAATGCTCGGCATGGTTTAGCCTTTGCCCGTAAACACCTGGGTACTAAACCTATCTCTACCATTATCTTCACCCACAGCCACGGTGATCACTTTGGTGGTGTTCTTGGGACGTTGACGGCGGAAGAGAAAAAGACGGTCACGGTTATTGCACCAGAAGGTTTCATTGAAGAATCCACCAGTGAAAATATTCTGGCTGGCCCTACCATGATTCGCCGACTCGGGTATATGTACGGTGGTCGTCTGGCCCGTACCGAGCGTGGACATGTTGATACCGGTTTAGGTAAGCACCCAGGCATGGGCACCGTCGGTATTTTACAGCCCAATGTTATTATTGCCAAAACGCCGCAGCCGATGAAGGTAGATGGTGTTGATTTCGTTTTCCATAATGCGCCAGGAACCGAAGCACCGGCAGAGTTAATGTTCTACTTGCCGAAGTTGAAGGCTTTCTGTGGTGCTGAAGTAACCTCACGTAATATGCACAATCTTTATACCTTACGGGGAGCAAAGGTGCGTGATGCCTTGGCGTGGAGTAACGCCATTGAAAAAGCCAGAATGACCTTTGCAGATGCGGATATTTATTTTGCTAGTCACCATTGGCCTATATGGGGCCAGGAAAAAATTCAGGATTTCTTGAAAACGCAGCGTGATACTTACAAGTATATTCACGATCAAACCCTGCATTTAGCGCATTCCGGTGCAACGCCTATAGAGATCGCAGAGAAACTCAAACTGCCTGAATCATTACGTACTACTTTTTCCAGTCGTGGTTACTACGGTACGGTGAGTCATAATTCTAAGGCCGTTTACCAAGGTTATTATGGTTGGTTTGATGGTAACCCTGCTAACTTAAATCCATTAACGCCGGTTGATGCGGGTAAGGAATATGTTGAGTTTATGGGTGGAGCGGAAGCATTATTGGCGAAAGCAGCGCAGTCTTTTGAAGAGGGAAAATACCGGTGGGTTGCACAAGTGCTAACCCACTTGGTTTTTGCTGAACCTAATAATACAGAGGCTCGTAGCCTATTGGCACGTACCTATGATCAGCTAGGTTATCAGTCTGAGTCTGGCCCATGGCGTGATGTGTATTTAACGGGAGCGTATGAGCTGCGTCATAACCGTCCAGAAAAAGGTTTTGACCCAGCCAATGCGAAAGGCATGTTGATGCATGCACCGCTTGAGAGGTATTTTGATGCATTAGCGGTTCGATTGGATGGTGAAGCAGCCGATGGTGAAAATATGACCATTAACTTTACCTTTCCTGATTTAAATAGAACTCACGTAGTGACGATTGAAAACGCCGTACTGCATCACTATATCGGTGAGCCTGATCCTAATGCTGACGCAACCATCACTCAGGATCATGAAACCTTTGTGGATATAGCGGTTAAGAAAGTAAAGCCTCTTGAAGCTATGATGGCGGGTAAATTGGAAGTGGATAATCTGCTAGCCATGCGCAAGTTTAAAGGCATGACTTCAGACCCAGATTTTACCTTTGATATTGTGTTGCCATAGATCGTTGTTCTGCTGTAATTAAGCAGTATGGCGTAATTAAGTTGTAAAGCTTAATGACACGGCTCATCTTATGCTGTTATACGCAGCGGAGATGGGCCGTTTTTGTTTCTACTGTATGGTTGGAGCGATACAGGTTTTTTACAGACGGTGATATTCAGCCACTTAATATGCGCGGCCAACGATTATGTACTGCTTCGTCAAATTCAGGCTCAACCGTCACGATATAAAGGCGTTGTTCCTGTTGATGGCGTGCGATGAGGCCCTGAATAAATTGGCCTTTGGTAATATCAAACCAATGACTGTTGCCTGAGATATCTTTTTCCATAAACTGATTAACTAATATTTTCACCGCTTTTTTTTCCCAGCGATCCCAGCGTCCGCTGTAAATGGAATCAAGCCGTGCCCAACCGCCTAGCGGTAGTACCCCAGCTTGTTTCTCTCGTCGCCCCCAAGGTAATAGCTCAATCTCACCGCTTTTCTTTTTGACAGGCAGCAGGGCCTTTGGGTTTGGAAAGTAAACCCGTACATCATTGCCTTGATGAGTGTAAAAAACGCCACCGCACATAATCTTATATTAGCCGATAGTTTGCCGATGTCCTGAAGGCTTCCAGGCGGGTGCGATGACGTCCGGCATGTCAGAGCGCTGTAATAGGCGCGCTTTCAATAGGGTATTGGTGCCAAATTTGTTATTAATGCCATCTACCGTTTGGTGTAGTGCTACATTGGTCTGGTGATAAAAAAAATCGCCTTGATGATGAATGGCGAGGGGATTTTGTGCGGTTACTTGAACGCCGGAAATGCCTCTGCCATCCCAGTAATTCTGTAAAAAATCTAGACATAAACGATAAATGATATTGCCGTCATTGGTGTTCGTTGTTGCAACCGTTGTTTTTAGTGAACCCTGATCAGAACGCAAAGCGATAAAGAAATGCTCGGCGTGTAATTCATGTTTGCGTAAGCGCGCGCCGACTTTTTCACTCATATGCAGAAGGTAGGTTTTTAGAATGTTTTTATCTTTTGTGTTCGGAGGCAGTACTTTTCCGTGACCTACGGATTTAGGCGGCGGTGGATTACAGTGTAATTTATCCGGGTCGTTACCATGGGCCATTAACCAGAGCCGTCGACCAATATTTCCAAAGCGTTGTCCTAGGACACTGATGGGAAGATTTTTCATATCACCACACGTATAAACGCCACGTTCATTCAGAAATTGTTGCGTACCTCTGGCGATACCGCAAAGATCTTGAACGGGTACGTTAGCTAATGCGCTTTCAGCGTCACGTGGATGAATAACGGTGAGCCCATCCGGCTTGTGTTGCTTCGCTGCCCACTTTGCGGTGGTTTTGTCACCTGATACTCCGACCGAACATAGCAGTCCAGATGCACGTAAGACGGCCTTCTTTGTACGGTGTGCAATGGCTTCTGGTGTTCCCAAAATACGTTGGCAGCTGGTTATATCCAGGAAGGCTTCATCCACCGAAAAAATCTCTATATCTGGGCTCACCTGATCCGCAAGAGTAGACATGATGCGGGTGGATACCTCGGCATAACGTCGTGGGCGTGCGGGCCGTTGGATGAGGTCGGGGCAGAGTAGGCGGGCTTCCTTAAGGCGCATACCTGTTTTAATGCCCTGGCTACGAGCTTCGTAGGAGCTGGTGATAATACATGTGCCGGTCACGCCATTGGTGACAGCCAAAGGCCTTGCTCGTAGCTCCGGAAAGTCTCGCTGTTCCACCGACGCAAAGAAAGCGTTCATGTCCACCAAAAGGATGGCGCGTTCCCATAATGTTGTCATAATTAGATGCCTGTATTTATATACAGTATAGGCGAGCAAATACTCTTTGCCAAGAGAATGGGGAGGTTTTCCGTGGAAGTCTGTGTTTATAAGGGGCTGTAGAGTATGGCGTTAACCATTTGTCTTTAGGTAGTATTAAGGTGTTGATACTAGTAAGGGTTGGCGTTTTAGCATCATTAGCAAAGAAAACAAAAAAAGGTTTGATGAGTTATACCTGTGACACTCTCAACCGGTACATTAAAAAATTGATGACAGGGCAGGCATAGAGAATCCAAGTGTTTTATCTGGGCGCAGAACATTTGTGGTAACGCTCAAGATGAAAGTCTTTTGATGTTGCTTACATTCTCACTTGTTGGGTAACAAGACCTTAGAGATAACAGCAAAGCTTTTAACCAGTGACCCTGTTGATATGGGTGATTGTGGCAGAAGCTTTTTAATACGGTGAATAGGTGCTTAGCTGAATTTAAAAAGGATTAAAATTGCCTTTTTTTGCTCATCACTAAGTTTAGAGATTAATGAAATTAATTGGTCATCTAGAGATTTGTTTTCATCGGGTTTAAGAAGGTGTTTTTCGAGTATTTGGATAATATCGGAGTTCATGCCCCGATGATAACGTTTAGCAACTTCGGCAATACGGGGTCGCAATCCATCGGGAAGACGAACAACGAATTTATCTTTGTAATCTGCTTTAAGTTCTTGAGTGTTGTTTGAAGTGCTTTGGCTTAGTCGTGAGGGGTGCGCTTCCATGCGGTAAAGCTCCTAGATACAGGGTCGTGAGTGTAGTTGTACTATGTGGCCTCGCAATAGCGGCGGTTTGATATTAAAAGCAACGGGGAATCTTATGCTGTGGCTGTTTAATGGAATAGTTTCTTTAGCGGTATTTCTGAATTCGGTAGATGTATGGGCTTCCAATGATGAACCTGAGCATGTAGTTAATGCACTGCAAGCCTCGAAAATTGTGAAACCAATAATGTTCAATACTGTTGAAGCGGACGAGATTTGCAGTGTTTTACAAGTTTTTCCTCCTGATAATCCATGGAATCGTGTTGTTGAGGATTGGCCTTTGCACTCGAATTCAACAAAAATCATTGAATCCATTGGGCATGATAAGCCCCTACGCTATAACCTTGATATGGCGTTTGTATTGGTTCCACCTAATCAGAAGCGTGTTAATTTGATCAATGTCGGATACGCGCTTGAGTCGGACGTAGGCCCATTCCCTATACCGGATGTGTTGCCGATTGAAGGTTGGCCTGTGTCTTACAAGTTTCCCGTTGGTATGGGGCTTTTGACGCTCGAAGATGTGCAGCGTGATCGATTTGGGATGGGTGGTGATCGTCATGGTATTGTCGTAGATCCTGTTAATCGTATGCTTTATGAGTTTTTTGGCATGAAGAAGAATGATGCTGGATGGTCAGCAAAACAGGTTTCGATATTTGATCTAAAAGTAAATAAGCTGCGTCCTGATGGCTGGACCAGCGCTGATGCGGCAGGGTTGCCAATTTTTCCAGCGGTAGTCCGGTATGATGAATTAGTGCGAGGTGTTGTTGAGCACGCTATGAGAGTGACTGTCAGGAATTCTCGTCGTGATCATGTATCACCAGCAAGACATCATGCCAGTACCCGTATAGATCCGAATCTTCCACGCATGGGAGAGCGTATTCGTTTAAAAAAAGAAGTTGATATCAGTACTTTTTCACGTGAAGCACAGGCAATACTTAGAGGATTGAAAAAATATGGAATGTTTGTTGCGGATAATGGCATTGAGTGGGCTATCAGTGTAGCACCTGATGAACGAATTCCAGTTTTGCATCAGGAGCTACGTCGGATTAGAGGTTCTTCGTTCGAGGTTGTAGTTCCTCCATAGCGATACTTGTAGCGGTCAAGTAAATCAATATAGGGAGTGTAGAAAAATGAAAAAACTACGTCGAGATACTACATCTGAGGATGATTATACTATCTTAGATTATGGTTGGGATGATCGACAGGAAGGAAAAAGAAAGAGCGATAATCCATACGCCATCAATAACTGGAAGTATTACGAATGGGAGA
>Ga0105352_1001162_pt1 | contig 14248 bp, 12 predicted proteins | sample EN8Hudsemesocosm_FD_83507 | JGI IMG/M metagenome (GOLD analysis project Ga0105352, IMG submission 83507) | Methane-oxidizing microbial communities from mesocosms in the Hudson Canyon - EN8B Hudson Canyon | ecosystem: Environmental > Aquatic > Marine > Cold seeps | place: Hudson Canyon...
CTGGAGTGCTTTGATCTGCGTTTAACTCGTTGTGATCGCAAACACTGAACAAGCTCTTTTTTTAATGCTCCGCGTGCTTGTATATAAAGCGTTTTATAAATAGTTTCGTGTGACACGTAAAAGCTCTCACCTACCGAATATGTTCTCTTTAACCAACCTGATATTTGTTGAGGAGACCATCCGGTCTTAAGTTTTCGGGCGACGACCATACTCAATGCTCGATTACAGGTCAGCTTACATAGCTTGGGCCGTTTGGCTCGCTCCCATGTGGCTTTATCTGCTTGGCTAGCTCGATAATGATGGTATCCGCCGTTGATAGCAGAATTAGAAGTCTAGCTTTATCATCAACTGATATGACTTTGATGAATGGCCGTTTTAGAATTAACTGCTGTAAACTACATGAGGTAGTGTTTATTATAAGGCGCTCTACGGTGTGTTGGTTTCTTCTTCCTTTAATTTATCACGAACATTCATCAGTACCTTTCCGTAGGTGTTTTCCCCACGGCGGTCTCTACCGCAACCCCAGAAATAGTCATAGAGGTTATTCTCGACGAGTTTAGACTCGCCGGTTTCTAAAAGTTTTTGACTGACGACATCATGGGTTCGACATTTGATATAGACGGCGCGCGTCATGATCACTTCACGAATTTTTTTCCAGTCAGATCTTACTTTGTGAAAGCGGCTACGGCCAAGGCTGCGTGCTTTTTTAGCGGTTTTAGTTTGGCGAATTTTTTCACGAAACTGTACATCTTCAAATTTCATCGCTTGAAAGTAATGTTCAACGGAGGGCCAGGAGAGGTCTTCAAGTTCGAAACTGTACATAGCATAGGAACTTAAAGGGTCGTCGTTATCAGTACGAGATAGATAAATGGCATTTTCGTCAGGGGCGTCAAACAGACTCACGGCTTACAATCCTTAAAGGCTTGGCAATGTTCGGAGGAACAATATAACTAGCTGGTTGTTGAAAAACTATCTGTGTGGCCTCTGCGGCGTTAAAAGCAGGCTCAAAATGCTCATTTATTACCTATAAACTCCGCTATTTCGCCTGTTTTTGCCTTGCATCGACTGCCTCGAAAACGTTTCTTAATAGCCTGCTAGGTGGGTAGCATAGTTAATTTTAGATGGATAGGAAAGGCAACAATGTCAGACCGATCACAAAGGCTATCGCCACCAGATAGGAAAAGAAGCGCAGTGGGGATATCCTAATAAGGTCCAGCAGGGTGTTATGCTCACCTTGGCGTTTTAGTTGTTCATATTCATCGTGGGCATCGTGATAACGCTCTTGTTGGTAGTCATTTATCAGTGTTCGCGCTGTTGTAAGTTGTGAGTCATCCTCCAACCAGATGGCTTGCATGGAGATATTCCAATTGCCGGCAGAGGTTTCGTAATAGTGAATTTTATGATTGGTGAGTAGTTCACGTATATCATCGGCTTCGTCTTCGCACACGCCGCGAAGTTTAAATAGGATAACCGCCATTAATGACTCTCTTGATTGGGGCCGTTCTAGATTGGTTAATAATGCTTGTGGCTGTCCTTATATTAGGTCTAGCAGGCCAGGCAAAAACAGAATAAGGAAGATATAGTCCCATTTTAATCGAGAGTGTCTATTTAATCGAGAGCCTCCGCTTAATTGAGAGCACCTAAAGAATAAATGACCTTAGGGAGAATATGTAAGTGCTGGTTAGCTTTTAGTCTGCTGCAATGATGTTCACGCTAACTTTACCCAGGTAGCTAGCCTGCATTTCCACAACATCACCGGGTTGTAGGTAACGTTTAGTGGTTAGTTCTTCCTCAATAAATTCACCGACCACATAGTTAACTGCGCTATGGCTAATAAAACTACCGGTAGCTATCCACTTGAGCGCATTCATGGCGATAAATCCTTTACCCGGTGGGCGGAAGGTTACGCCTTCTGGTGTGCCAGTGAGAATGGATTGTCCTTTATAGAGGGTGTTACCTTTCAATAAAGGGATGTTTTGCTCTTGGTAAATCCAGCGGGTGTCGCCCTTTTCTGCGAAGGCTGAATCTAAAATTCCATCAAGCTTCTGAATCATCATTTTTCCACTGGCGGCTTGCTTGAGCTCGTTATTGACGGTTAGCGTCATTTGAGTGTTCGCCAGAAATGCTGACCAGTCTTTTGGTACGACCGTAAAGGCGCCGATTGGGAATCGGCCACTACCGCTTTTACCATCGGTGAATCCAACACCGGACTCTATATTATCCTTGTCCACTAAACGCAGTAACACGGCTCGGTCGGTAAAATCACCACACAAGAATATTCCCTTGGTGGCGGCTTGGAAATCTGACATGGTGTTTATGTCCCTGTCAAAACGAGCGCACAATTCGATTTCGTAATCCAACAGTTCACCCTTGCTGGTGGTTAGGGTTGTGTTGTCAGCCGTAGGCTGTGCGTATTTTGGAAATAGGAATACCTTGGCGCCACCCACTTCTTCACCATGCGCAGCATAGTTGGCTCCCGCAGCCATTTGTTCCATTTTAAGGTTATTGGGAATGACTAAGGAGTCCAGTGCATAGGAGGTTGGGGATGCTTGGGCCAGCGCACGAATCTTATCCTCACCAAATTTGGTCACCATATCCAGTGGGTCAGCAGGGTTGGCGTTAAGGTGTTTGCTAAGATTTATCCCGCTAATGGTGTTCGACTGTTGAGCTGTCACCAGTAATGTATCAATGCTAGTTTCAGTTTGAACCTGAGTAAGTGTAAGAGCTTGTTCAATGGGTGCTATTTGGGGCGATGTTTGACGAGTTATGTCTGACTCGTTGGCCATAGCTGGCATTGTTAATGAGATACCCACATACAGGTTGGCTAATAGTCTTGTACTAATCATGAGGTTTGGCCTAAGTCATCAATTATCGAATCGTTATTATTGTATAGTTAGTCCTGCGCTATATCCAAGTCCTGCACTACATCTAAGTTCTGCACTATATTTGAGTTCAGTGAAATTTGATACGGCATGATTGAATCGATAGTCATGAGTAAAGTTCATTATTCTGGTGCATAAATGTCTTTAACTCAGATCGCATGGACAGCTGCAGCTCTTTTGTATACTGGTAGGACTCGCTAAGGAAATTTATGTCTTAGATGCCGGTAAAGTTTTACTTAATACGGAGAATTGTTGTCTTGGTAGTTTTCAGGTTTTTTAAAACTCGTATTTCACATTAATATTAAAACCATCTTTTGCTATGTTGAACTTGTATTGTGTCGCTTCTGGCTTAACCGCATTACTATTAATCGTGCGGTCGTTATGAGCTGTTTTTTTAGAAAAAATGCTGACGGGGCCTGAAAAGCTATAAATAGAATTATCCCATTCCTGGAATTCATGGGCGGTATTATCATCAAAGTCAACGTACTTACTGTGGTGTGCTTCATGTTGCCAATTGGCATTACTTTCGGCATCAAAGTTTTTAGCAAATACCATTTGTGTTGGGAGTAAACACATAGCCACAGAGAAAATAGCAGTACGCATGGCACGTTGGCGTTTTAAACATTTGCTCAGTTGTTTTGGTGATATTAAATTATCTTTAATTAAGATTTCACCTAAGTGCATATTCTGATGATTTCTTTGGTAACTAACCGCATCGTTGAGCTGTGATGGTGTGACTAGGTGTCGCTCTAGTAAAAGGTCGCCAAGTAGGAATTCTTTCTGTTGGGAAGGCATGTGTCACCTCGACTGCAAAGCGATGAGGCATCCTGCAAGAGTAGATCCTTCGTTACGCTCAGTTGTTATCGAGCAAGTGTTAAAGCGATGCCACCGATTATACCCCTACTCAGCATTTGCGGTTATTGGATTAATTTCTATGAGGGGGAGATTGCTTGATGTTTATGTATATAGGGTTTTGTAGCTACGAGTGATAACGCTCGTAAAGGGCGCCTCTAAAAGTTGAAATATGTGGCTAAGATCGAGGAAGGTTTTGATGAAACACCGCAGTTTATACGTAATTAATGAGGATTTGTGCCCTGTGGGTATGCTGAAGATGAATCTGACGAAGATATTGGGTACGTAGGTAATTATTAGAGATTCCCTAAATGTTGTCATGGCATGTGAATCTGGCCACATGCCGTGAATAGGTTTTTTCTTTCTTTGCTATTTTTTGATCGCTCTCTCAATAGCGTCAATGCGCTGCTCATTGGACGGGTGTGAACTTAAAAAACTACTTTCAGAGCCGTATTTGTCTTGCAAGGTTTCAATAGAGCGCTTCATAGCATAAGGGTCTTTCCCAATACGGGCTAGAAGTTTAATCGCGTATTGGTCGGCATCTAACTCGTCTTGTTGAGAAAAACGGGCGTTAACGGCGGTTTGTGCCAGTTGGCCCAGTTGTGATGAGGTGAGGGTACCAATGTATCCTCCCACCGAACCCGCAGCCGCAAAGGCGGTATCAGTAAGAACGCGTTCTCGCATTTGGTTATAGGTGTGCCTTAGTTTTACATGACCAACTTCATGGCCAATAACAGCGCGGACCTGATCATCGGGCATGGCATCTAATAAACCGGAATAAACGCGTACCGTACCATCAGCCATAGCGAAGGCATTAATTTCCGAGGATAGGTAAACTTTAAAATTGAGCTGTAAGCCATCGTAGGATTGAAGTGGCTGGGTAATCGTATTTAGGCGTTTAGTGTAGGCATTGGAAGCGGATGCGATTTTGCTTTTACCATCAAGTTCTTTCGCTGACATCGAAGCCATATGTTTTACTTCGTTTTCGTCAAGCATACTGGCCTGGAGCACGCCCATGCCGACACTCGTTCCTACGGCTAAGGCTTTTTGAGTATCAAATTCGCCATTGGTGGTACAGGATGTCAGTGTAATACAAGAAATAGCAAAAATGATGGGTGTTAAATACTTCATAAAAATCCTTTGGTGATGGCTCTAAATAACAATATACGTGTTGGTAAGAATAATACCGGTCTGATCACAGAAAATAAATCGACATGGCCATTGTATCAGTCCGTAAGGGACTAACTTTACTATTTTGTTTGATCAGGATGGCTAAATTGCTTAGGCGTTACTCCAAACCAAGCTTTAAAGGCTCGGTGAAAAGCACTGGGTTCTGAATAGCCCAGTGTTTGCGCAATGGATTCAATATCTTGCTTTTCCAGCATTAACTTTTTAACGCATTGCTCTTTAAGTACTTCTTCTTTTAGCAAGCGGAAGGAGGTTCCTTGTTCTGAAAGATGACGTTGTAGTGCCCGCTTGTGAATACCTAGGCTTGCTTGTACATCGTCCATTGACGAGGCGCCATAACCACATTTGGCGATAATGTTTTTCACCGTATCAATCAGTACTTCGCCTTCGTTTTTTGAACGTAGTAATTGTTCGGCATAGGCCTTGTTGATTTCATAGAGGTGCGGGTCGCGTCCTTCAAGCTCGTCATCGATGTGTTCACAGGGGAACCTGAGGATGAGATTACTGCTGCTGGTTATTACCTCGCAACCTAACTGTTTCGCAATGACCTTAGTGTTTAATGTGTTGGGTACTTGGAGTTGTAGTGGGAGAACCTGCAGGTTGGATATACCGGCGATAATGCCTAGAGTTCCAGTGACTACGGCAAGTACTTGGTGGGGATTAACCGGCACAATATTGGCGGCAGGGACATATTCGTAGTCTATATAGTGCGCTGCTGAGTTTGTCCCTGATGTTACGGATGAATTAGCGGATGAGTTCGGAGCTGCGTTTACACTCATGTTTTCGTCGTGGTGCTCGCTGGCATGATAAACACCACTTTCACTGATCAGCTTTTGAAAACGCACAATATTATTCAGTGCTTCTCGTACCGTGGGGCTGTGCCAAAGAACGGGGGCCAGTACGCCGACGGCGCGATAGTCTTGGCTTAAGCCAATTTTAACGCCCAGTAATGGGTCTTGTGATAACTGGGCAGCCCGATGCCACATTTGACGGGCAGCACTCAGTTCCAGGCGCTGTCCTGATTGAAACTGGGTGTGATCGAAGCCCGGCAGCTCGTGAGTAATGGCATTGATATCCAGGCCAGAATTGGCAAAGGCTCGAAGTATGGCGTTAATCCATTCACTGCCAATAGAAAGGTGCTTCATGGATGCACCATATATCTAAATGAATGCCAGGGGCCTAGATAGATGTTCTCGTAATGACTCAAAATGGTAGACATAATATGATTCTGATTCTGCTATTTAGTGTCGTAATATGTCAATTAGTGGGGCGCTTTGTCAATGATCGGCAGGACTTACCCTGAGATACTGCAACCCTGACCAACGCTAGGTGATGGGAGCGAAATGATGGGTGAATACAACATTAATGGATTGGCGATTCCGCTGTTCCTCGTGTTTATGGTGATTGAGTACCTGTATCTCAGGTTGACGGGCCGATATATGCACCGTTTTAACGATAACGTCACCAGTATATCCATGGGCTTGTGTTTGTTGGTGTCAGACGCCCTGTTGAAGGCCTATACCTTTGCGGTATTTATTGTTATTTGGGATCAGTATCGCGTTGTCGATTTTGACAGCGCCTCCCTTGTTACCTGGGTGGTATTTTTTGTTGGTGTCGATTTTTGTTATTACTGGTTTCATCGAATTGCCCATGAAGTTAATTTTCTTTGGGGCGCTCATGTGGGGCACCATCAAAGTGAGGAATACAACCTCACCACGGCCTTGCGCCAAAGTGCTTTCCAATATGCATTCTCTTGGGTATTTTATTTACCGTTGGCTTTTTTCGGTTGTCCGCCTGAAGTTTTTCTTATTCAATTTGTGATTCTTAAAATGTATCAATTTTGGCTGCACACACCGGCCATCAATCGCATTCCTTGGTTGGAAGGAATTTTCTCCACACCTTCCAGTCACCGTGTGCATCATGCCAAAAACCCGCTTTATATTGATCGTAACTATGGCGGCACCTTAGTGATCTGGGATCGTTTTTTTGGTACTTGGCAACCTGAATTGGTTGCTGAGACTTGCCATTACGGCACCACACGTCCTTTGGATACACTGAACCCGATTAAAGCAAACCTGCAACATTGGTCCATGTTGGCTAAAGACACGCTGCATACGGATCGCTGGCAAGATAAGGTGAAACTTTGGTTCAAACCTACCGGTTGGCGGCCTGAAGACTGCCAAGAAAAAGATAGTGAGTTACAGCAAACGGGCTGTGTTAACCGGGAAAAATTCGATCCACAAACAACCCTTGGCATTAAGGTTTATGTGGCCATTTCTATGTTGGTTATTTTTTCGGTGTCGACCATGTTTCTTTTTCTGGCACCTAAGCTGTCTGCCTTCGAGCTAACCCTTGGCGTTATGGTGATTGTGGGTGGTGTAGTGATAGCGAATCAGTTTTTGGAAAACAACTTACGCTACTGGTTTGTTGAGTTGGTGCGCCTGCCGTTAATGCTTTGGTTAGCGAGTAGTCTATGGTTAACACCGTCATCAACCACGGTGGTGAATAGTGTGGTGATGGAAAAGGCGCCTTTGGAAGTGTTGAATTATGCCAGCTCACCCGGATTATGGCCTGAATGGCACCCGCAATCGTCAAAAGTGTTTGTGGATTCAGCGCGCCCACTAATGCGTGGCGAAGGTTTTGAAGAGGATATATTAACGCCTATTGGTAAGAACCATTTGGTTTGGGATGTCGTTGAAAGCGAACCTGGAAAAATTTGGATAGCGCATGCAGTCAATCAAAATAATGGTTCAATCATCCAACTGGAGTATCGCGTTAAACCCGAAGGAGAATATACGGTATTTGAAAGAACCTTAAATTACCAATTACCTAATTTTGCTTATCTGGTGTTGAATACGCTTTACTTCAAAAAAACCGTGGAGAAAAAATCAGCAGATGCACTGGTTCGATTAAAGGGAGCGGTTGAGTCCAGAGGGTGATAAAGCCAACTTGTAATATTGATCTAAACTAATGAACTGAAGTAAAGGTCTTAAGTAAGGTGTCCCATAAAAAAGCCGAAGCAATTATGTTTCGGCTTTTTTATGGGGGTAGATATTAGGGCTCTATACCCATGCCATTAAGGTAGTGGTTTAAGGCTCCTTGGCCGAATGGTAAATGCCGCTCATTTGTCTATATTTCTTATTATGTACTTGCCTTCTGTTGGAGTGGAGGGCTCTGAGCGAAAAATTGAGACTCACCCGAGAAGGGCTAGAAGGATGAAAGCTAAATACTCACTAATAACCTTCTTCAGCATGTTATTGATTCCCCTTTGGTTATTTCAGACTATGGCCTTGGCTCAGACCCAAACAGGTGAAACACTTGTGGTGGCTATGGAGGATTATCCTCCCTATGAAATGCTTGAACCTGTAGATGGCTTGCGTGGATTTGATTATGAGGTCATGGAGCAGGTATTTGCTCTACTTGGCTATAAGTTGAATGTTAGTTTTTTGCCCTGGAAACGGGTTTTGAACTACACGAGGCGTGGTGAGGTTGTTGGTATTCTGACCTGTGCGTACCGCAAGGAACGAGAAGAGTTTATTCGTTATTCAGACCCGATCAGTGAATTTACGAGCGGGTTTTATATTAGGAAGGGATTCAGTGGTCCACAGCCTAAGATGTTGGAAGATGTGGTGGGGCTTTCCGTTGCCTCAGTCAGTGCCTATGAAAGTTTTAAGGCACTACAGGTAGCGGGTGTAAACCCAATGGAAGTGCGAACCACAAAAAATGGCATTAGGATGTTGCTGTCCAAGCGTTTTGACTATCTTTACTTAGCGAAGCAATCTACAGATTTTCTGATCAAACAAATGCAGCAAGCTGACAAATTTGAATTTTATCCGATTAACAAACAGAACTTTTATTTCTGCTTTTCTAAGACGCATAAGGGTACGGAGTTATTAGTGGAGGCGTTTAATGAGGCACTTTATACAATCAGAGAAAATGGTACTTACAATAAAATTCATGATAAATACCGTTAAGCATTTATATATTAGATAGGATGTATGCAACGATAGCTTGTAGGGTTTACAAATATAAAAAGGCCGAAGTTATTAAGCTTCGGCCTTTTTTGGTTTTATTTAATGAGTATTGTTTACTTAATTATACAACTCGAACAGAGATTACGTGTTCTGTGCCGTCAATCGCAGCAATAACTTCGTCAGAAGGTTTGGTTTCCACATCAATGATGCTATAAGCCACCTCACCGCGACTTTTATTCAGCATGTCGATCACGTTTACATCATGGTCAGCAAGAATAGATAGAACATTACCTAATACTTTAGGCACATTATCGTTACTAAAGGTGATGCGATATCCTTCCGTGCGTGACATGGCAATATGTGGAAAGTTTACCGAGTTTCTAATGTTGCCATTTTCCAAGAAATCCATCAGTTGATTGGCAGCCATCACCGCACAATTTTCTTCGGCTTCGGCGGTGCTAGCACCTATGTGTGGCATGGCAATAACATCATCCCGGCCTAATAAAATAGGCGCTGGGAAATCACAGATATAGCGACCGAGTTTTTTCTGATCAAGTGCTGTCACTACCGCATCGGTATCGACGATTTGGTCTCTGGCAAAATTGAGTAACACGGCATCTGTTTTTACAGATTGCAGGGTTTCTGAATTGATCAAATGATGGGTCGCTTCAATGGCGGGTACATGTAGGCTAATAAAATCTGAGTGAGCTAGTAGCGATTGTAAATTTTCCATGCGTTCCACGTCGCTGGATAATCGCCATGCAGCTTCTACCGACAGTGCTGGATCAAACCCCAAAACTTTCATGCCCATGGCCAGTGCCATTTCGGCCACCATGGAGCCGATGGCACCTAAGCCAACAATTCCCAAGCTTCTACCGGCTAATTCATTACCGGCGAAGCGCTTCTTTTCCTTCTCTAACAGCTTGGACATTTCACCGCCGTCACTCATTTCAGAAAGGGACTGCGCGTAAGTCATGCCGCCGGCAATATCTCGGGAAGCTAATAGTAAACCAGCCATCACCAATTCTTTAACGGCATTAGCGTTTGCGCCGGGGGTGTTAAAAACCACAATGCCTTTTTGTGTGCAGTCTTCTACGGGTACATTGTTGACGCCAGCGCCAGCACGAGCAACGGCTTTAACCGTGTCGGGGAAAGTCTCATTGTGAAGTTTTTGGCTACGCAATAGAAATGCGTCAGGGTGGGTCATTTCACTGGCAACCTCGTAACTTTCCCGTGGAAAACGTTCTAGGCCTTTTACCGAAATATTGTTATAGGTTCTTACTTTGTTCATTATTTTTATTTCCCTGTAATGCGGTGGGCGCCCTTACTCTATTTATTTTCAGCCTAGTTTCTTTACTATCCGGAATCGTTATTTTTATTCAGTGGCCTTTAAAATAGATACATCCAATACGGACGCCCCGGTGATTTTCTAATTCATACTATATAGATCTTCTCTTATACCGATACTTAACTATTTACCTTGTCAAAAGCCCAGGCAAGCCAAGGCATCAGTGCTTCAAGATCGGCTTGCTCCACAGTGGCACCGCACCAGATACGAATGCCGGCAGGAGCGTCGCGATAGGCACCTATATCATAGGCAACACCTTCAGCTGCTAGTAGCTTAACCAGCTTTTTTACATTCTCTTCACTGGTATCTAGTGTTAAGCAGACACTGGTGTTAGAGAGGATGGAAGGGTCATCAGCTAGAAAATTGATCCAGTCATTGTCGGCAACGAAGCTTTGTAAAACCGCTAGGTTTTCTTCGGACTTTTTAATGGCTGCTGTTACACCGCCAATTTCTTTTACCCAGTCGAGGGCGTCAAGGTAATCAGCAACAGCCATCATTGAAGGGGTGTTAATGGTGGCGCCTTTAAAAATACCTTCGATCAATTTTCCGCCCTTGGTCATGCGGAAAATTTTAGGTAATGGCCAAGGTGGAGTGTAGCTTTCTAATCGCTCAACAGCGCGGGGACTTAGAATAAGCATGCCATGGGCACCTTCACCGCCGAGCACTTTTTGCCAGCTGAAGGTAATAACGTCTAATTTTTCCCATGGCATTTCCATCGCGAATACAGCCGAGGTGGCATCACAAATGGTGAGTCCTTTGCGATCATCAGCAATCCAGTCGCCGTTCGGAATTTTTGCTCCGGAAGTCGTACCGTTCCAAGTGAAGACGACATCATGGTCAAAGTTAACCTGATTAAGGTTGGGTAATTTTCCGTAGTCCGCAGTGAGTGAGTTCACATTGTCGAGTTTGAGTTGTTTGGTTATATCGGTCAGCCAACCCGCTCCAAAAGACTCCCAAGACATAACATCCACTGGACGTTCCCCTAATAAAGACCACAGTGCCATCTCTACAGCACCGGTATCTGAACCAGGTACTACACCTACCCGATAACCTTCCGGTAGTTCCAATACGCTGGCGGTATCTTTACAGGCACGTTCGAGTGCAGCCTTACCAATATCAGAACGGTGAGAACGACCTAGGGTGGAAAGGTCGAGTTTATTAATGTCGTAGCCTGGACGCTTGCTGCAGGGGCCGGATGAAAAATTGGGATTTTTGGGACTAATCTGTGGTTGCATGTTTTACCTCAAACTCCATGGTGAAGGCGGGGATAACCACTGCTTTTAACGTGGGAGTGGCTGCCCCCAATATTGTTATTGTCGCCCCGGAGTATGCCAGCAAAATAAGCAATTAAGAAGCTGGTCTCGGTATTTGCTTGCGAACTAAGATTGATCAATGGCAATGGGCTGTAACTCATCTATTCTCAAGGTTAGAACCGACATAGGAATACTTTGGTAAGACATACACCGCGCGAAAATAGAAGCACCCGAGGTGGTAAATGGCTGATATCAGTATTGAAACTGTGATGACGAAATCCGTTCACACCATTCAGCCGGAGTGGCCCATTGCGGATGTGGTTCGTACCATGCGGAACAAGTCCTACTCTTGTTTAGTCGTTGCAGATGGAGGCAAACCAATTGGCATAGTGACGGAGCGAGATATTCTTAAGCTGGCCAATCTACTGCTCGATGATCTAGAGCATAAGGATTTAACCGCGCGTTCGGTAATGACTTCTCCCACTATCAGCATTAAGTCCCAGGCGAACCTTCTGGAAGCTATTCTATTATGTCGCCAGACTAAGATTCGGCATCTGCCTGTGGTTAATGATGAAGGCGATCTGTGTGGGTTATTAACCCAGTCAGACTTGCTGAATGCCCATATCAAGTCCTTAGAGTTAATGAAAGCGCAGTTAGATAACCAGAAAAGGACTGCTTTGTTATAACGGTAGAGCCCTTTTACTGTGCATTAGTGTTTCTTGAGTGGTAAACATGAGTGGTAAAGATGATTAAGCCCACTAAACTGAAAGGAGCTTTAGTCTAGATTCTTCTTCAGGGATTTTTGTGTGAAGCCTATCCTACGCAGTTTATTGTCCATGTTAGCGTTCGGTGTGATGCTGGTCTCTCCCTATATGGAATCCTATGCCGATACCGTTACTGTTCCTAAAACAATAGCTAAAACAACTGCCACAACAACAGCTTCAACTACAACAAACGTCGTTATTATTGGTGATGATGCATATCCCCCTTATTCCTATATTCAAGATGGACGTATGCAGGGGATTTATACGGACGTATTGCGTGAAGTTTTTAAAAGTATGGAAGGATACAAGGTGGCGATCTATGGTATGCCTTGGAAACGAGGCCTGCTGGAAGTAAAGAACGGTAAAGCTTTTGCGATATACCCTCCTTATCATCATCCTGATACCCGTCCCTATATGGATTACGATTTACCCATACTCAGTGAAGAGGTAGTGGCTTACTGTAATAAGAATGTATTGCAGAAGGAGAGACCAAATTGGCCAGAGGATTATTATGGGCTCACTATAGGTAATAATCTTGGCTTTTTAGTGGGTGGGGAAGAATTTTATGAAGCCGTCAAGCAAGGACATATAAACTTAGTTGAAAATTCAGGCAGTAGAAAGAACCTTCTTAACTTATTGGCCGGCAAAGTAGATTGCTATATTAATGACTATTTCTCTATTCAATGGGAACTTGGAAAAATTGCCGAAAAACGAAAGCGTCGTGTTAATAGATCAAGATTTGCAAAGGGGGCCATCATTAGTTCTGAGCAAGGTTACCTTGGGTTTTCCGTAAATAGTGAAAGCTTTCCCTTTAAGGCTGATTTTAAGCGCCAATATTTGGTGAGTCTGAAAAAGATTAAAGAGACTAATCTCATTGAGGATATAATTGAGCAACATGTCACGTTACATTTAGAAGAAAAAAATACGGCCTATTATTCTGTGACCAGTGTGAGCTGGCCACCATACTGGATAGTGACGGATCGACAGATCAGTGGGATTCTCAGCGATATAATGAAAGAACTGGATCAACGAACGGGTATCCGTCTAGTGCCCAGTCAGCCTATGCCTGTAAAGCGAGCCAAACGATTATTTCAGCTGGGTGATAGTCAGATTGAATGTTGTGTCAATGAGCAATGGCGGAGTTCATTGGCGGATGACAAACTCTCGTTATGGAGTGAGCCCGTATTAGAGGTAGAAGAAGTCATTGTTTCTAATAAGAAATACAAAGGCGAGCTTACAAGTTTGAATGATTTACAGGGAGAGATCGTAGCCACCGTTCTTGGTTATGGTTATGTGGGTGAAGAAAATTTCAAACGGGATGATAGCCCAGATAATATTGCGCAGTTAAGGAAAGTAGGGATAGGATCGGCCAAATTTGGCATTATTGATGCTAACGAATTGGCATATACCATTAAAAATAGCGATAAGATAAAAAAGATGCAGAGAGAAATAAATGTCGGGCCTGTGGTTAATAAGTCTGAATTGAAGATGAGAATACATACATCTCGCCCAGAGCTTATTGGTCCCATAAATCGTGCTATTGTAGAAATGCGCAGGGATGGTGTAATTGATAGGATTGTTCGTTCTTACATAGAGTGATGATATTGTTATAGAGTGATGAGACTGTATTGTCATTACTTCGGATAATTCGCAATAGAACTATATAAAGGATGAATAAGTTACCGTTATTGGCGTCGAGATATACACGCGGTTATAGAAGAATATTGAATCTAGTGGGACATGCCTCGATACCTTATATAGGAAGGGTGATGGTGAGTGTTGTTCCTACGCCTGGACTGCTGATGCAATTTATAGAGCCTTTCAACTTTTGAGTGACTAGATTGTAAACAATATGCAATCCTAGCCCCGTTCCTCCTTGCCCTCTACGAGTAGTAAAAAAAGGAGTGAAAACACGCAGTTGGTTTTCTTCCGCAATACCTTGTCCGTTGTCTGAATAGTTTAGAATGAGTTTTCCCTCAGTTTGTTC
>Ga0105352_1001170_pt1 | contig 14190 bp, 16 predicted proteins | sample EN8Hudsemesocosm_FD_83507 | JGI IMG/M metagenome (GOLD analysis project Ga0105352, IMG submission 83507) | Methane-oxidizing microbial communities from mesocosms in the Hudson Canyon - EN8B Hudson Canyon | ecosystem: Environmental > Aquatic > Marine > Cold seeps | place: Hudson Canyon...
GAAACAAGAAAACATTTTTCTGACATTGCCGCCTCTGTTGATCTAGCGCTGAACGAATTCAGCTTCAGTAGTGCTGTGCAATTCAACCCGTCGACAACCTCAATCGATAATCGTCAAAGCTCTGTAAGCTACAAAGCTAATCCAAGAAACTTTATCTCACTTGCTCACGCAAATAACAACACAAACGAGACACTAGAACTCTACGGTGCGTATCCAGTGAATGAGTCAATTCATCTATTTGGTGGCTTAAAGAAATCCCTAACAACAGGTGTTACCGAAAAGGAAACGTCAGGCTTTGCTTACGAATCGTGCTGCTGGGCTGTTCGCGTAGCACACTTCAAGGAAACAGTTAACAGCGTGTATGACCACAGTACCAGCCTTGAATTGGTCTTCAAAGGCCTCGGTTCAAGCTCTGACGACGTACAAAAACGCCTAGAGAAAAACATACCTTACTATAGAGCCGATCTCAACCAATGAGAAAACTTTTAGCGCTGCTTTTATGCGCACAATTCAGCTCGGTATTTGCTGCTAATAGCATACTGGCGATAGTCAATGACACCATCATTACTATGGCATCGGTGGAGCAGCAACTTAACACCGTCAACTCGTATGATGAAAAAATGGCGATTATTAATCAACAGATCGATAACCGTTTAATACAAAACAAGATAGCCGAACTTGGTATTGCGCCAACACAGAAATCGATTGATGCAGCTGTCGCACAGGTTGCACAGAGCAACAATATGACCACCGATCAACTGACAGCTCATCCGCAATTCCCTACATTTCTTCAACAAATAATCAACCAGCTTGCCGTTAGCGATTTACAGCAAATGGTCATTCAAGGAATGACGATAAATTTAACTGATGAAGAAATTAAAACAAACTGTCAGAGCAATTCATCGGTAAGCAGTACAAGACAAATCAGGGTGGCGCAAATAATCATTTCTGAGGTCGAGGGTGCTGACAATCAAGAAGACAGCGCTAAAGAGCTCCTAAACAAGCTTGCACGACACGTAGAAAAAGGCGCCTCATTTAACGACTTTGCTAAGCTGCATTCACAAGACCCATCCTATGCACAAGGCGGTCTGTCAGACTGGATTACCGTAGAGGGTGCAGATCTGGCTTTTTTCGACAACCTCCAAGAAGGCGAAGTGTCTGACATTTACAACTCAGGCACTGGCTGGGCAATCGCTATTAAGGCCGATGAACGATACATTGACTCCGGCCTCGAGGCCTGCAAGCAACAAATCATCAACAACAAGGCAACTCAATACTATCTTGACTGGGTTCAAGGACTCAGAGGCTCTGCTTATATTGAGATCTTCTCAGAAAAACTTTAGAGCCTCGCCACGCTAAAATGTCAAAATCGATACAAATCTACGGCTTTCACGGCATAGAAGCGCAACTCAGCGCCAATCCCGAGTGCATTTTAAAAGTAACCCTTCAATCTGGTAGAGAAGATCGTCGCATATCTAGCGTTATCTCGCAACTTGACGACCACCAAATTAACCACTCTTATCTCGACAAAAGCAAGTTGGATCGCCTAGCAAAAGGTGAGGCTCATCAAGGCATTGTTGCCGACATCATTCTTCCACCCCTGCCCGGCCAAGACGCATTAATCAAGCTTGTCGGTAATTTGAGCGGTGCGCCGTTAATACTGATGCTTGACTCTATTCAAGATCCAAGAAATCTAGGAGCGTGCTTGCGCAGCGCTAATGCGGCTGGCGTTGATTGCGTGGTTATCAACAAAGACGGTTCGGCGCCAATCAATGCGCTAGTTCATAAAACCTCTGCAGGCGCTCTAAACCAGCTTCAAGTATTCCAAGTGACCAACCTAGTGAGAACTATTAAAGCGTTACAAAATTTATCGCTATGGGTTATTGGTCTTGATGGCGAAACGCAGTCCTCGCTCTATCAGATAAACCTCAGTGAGCCCAGTGTTTTAGTAATGGGAACCGAAGGTAAAGGGCTTAGAAAACTGGTGAAAAACACTTGTGATCAATTGGTTAAAATCCCAATGCATGGTAATGTTGAAAGCCTCAACGTTTCTGTGGCGACAGGTATTGCGCTTTTCGAAGCGACAAGACAGAGAGAAAGTTAGTCATACATTATAAATGTTTCTGGTAAAATACTCTCGCTTTAGAAAAACAAATAAAAGTGGGCTAGCATGAAGCCGCCAGAACAGCTAAAACTGTTTAATTTTGCAAGAAAAGAATTGGTCTTTTCTGGAGAATACCAAATTAAGGATTTTCCAGAACTTGAGAAGATTGCAAATAATAAAACAGACAGAGTCAAAGTGTCGCTATCCTTTTCATTTGAGAATGATAGAACACCTTGTATTGGTGGGTTAATTTCACTGGGTATTGCGCTTTCATGTCAGCGTTGCCTTGAAGATATTATTCTAAATTTAAGTGTTGACTTTAATTTAGGATTTGTTAGAAACGAAAACCAAGGTGCAGGACTTGATCCACGCTTTGAGTTGTATGTGACTGAGGATGAAGAGCTATCAACAATTGGGTTGATCTCAGATGAAGTTTTGTTGGCAATACCAATGGTGCCTTTGCACGATTATGATTGTGCAACTTATAAAGAGATAGAACAAGTAGTTAAGCAAAAGAAACAAAACCCTTTTGCAATATTAAAAAATATTCAAATAGCCGATGGTGGCGAGGAGTAAGCAATGGCAGTACAAAAAAGTAGAAAAACACCTTCGAAGAGAGGTATGCGACGTTCACACAATGCACTAAAGAACCCTGCATTATCAGAAGATCAAGAAACTGGTGAGACTCACTTGCGTCATCACATCACTGCTGATGGTTATTACCGCGGAAAGCAAGTGATCAAGTCGGTTGTTGAAGAAATCGAAGAAGTAGAAGCTTAAATAAAGCATCTATGACAACCCAGGTATCAATTGATGCCTCAGGCGGTGACTTTGGATTTACCGTCACCATTGAAGCCGGCCTGAATGCGCTAAGCTTATACGGTGACTTACACCTGAATTTTGTCGGTGACGAATCAGGTATCCAGCATGAACTGGAAAAACATGCCAAGTATAAGTCACTTTCAGAGCGTATCAGTATCACCCATGCCAGTGAAGTTATTGACATGGGTGAGCTTCCTTCGTATGCGCTGCGACGCAAAAAAGACTCGTCAATGCGAGTGGCGATTAATCTTGTGCATGACAAAACAGTTGACGCATGTGTGAGCGCTGGTAATACCGGCGCTTTAATGGCAATATCTCGCTTTGTCTTAAAAACCATTAGTGGTGTTGATCGACCAGCCATTATGGCAAATCTGCCAACCTATACGGGGCATACGCACATGCTTGATGTCGGTGCCAATATCGACTCAAACTCAGAAACTTTATTGCAATTTGCAACCATGGGCTCAATTGCAGTGCAGCACACTGAAAATATTTCAAAACCAACGATTGGCTTACTCAATGTTGGTGTCGAAGACATGAAAGGCAATGAAAAAATTCAAGATACTGCTCAGCTTCTTAGAAACTCTTCGCTTAACTACGTTGGCTTTGTTGAAGGCGATGACATTTATAAGGGCACTGTCGATGTTGTGGTATGTGATGGCTTCGAAGGCAACATTGCTTTGAAGGCTAGCGAAGGTGTCGCCAAAATGATGTCACACTTCCTCAAACGCTCTTTTAGGAAAAACACAGCGACAAAAATCATCGCTCTGATTGCCAGCTCAGTAATGAGAGACTTTAAATCACGTGTAGACCCCGGCCAATACAATGGTGCAAGTTTGCTAGGCCTAAAAGGCGTCGTCATTAAAAGCCATGGCAGTGCGGATGCAGAGTCCTACCTACAAGCAATTAAGCTAGCTTACTTAGAGGCGCATGCTAAAATTACAGACAAAATTTCAGACCAATTAACACACGAACTGAAACAACATAAAAACAACTAATTTATGAAAAAGTTTGCACGAATTATAGGTACTGGAAGCTACCTACCACCCAAAGTAGTAACAAATGCCGATCTTGAGAAAACTCTTGATACTACCGATGAATGGATTGTCGCCAGAACAGGTATTAACGAAAGAAGAGTAGTAGAAAACGAGGGAACTTGCGATCTTGCAGTTAAAGCCAGTAATAACGCTCTAGAAATGGCAGGAATCGATGCCAGCGAACTTGACCTTATTATTTTAGCAACCACCACACCTGACAAGATATTTCCAGCAACAGCAACCATGTTGCAAAACCAGATTGGTGCTAGCTGCCCTGCTTTCGATATGCAGGCTGTTTGTGCCGGCTTCATCTTTGCGCTTACAACAGCAAAGCAATACATAGAAAATGGTCATGCCAAAAAAGTACTGGTTGTTGGCAGCGAAACCATGTCAAAGATTGTTGACTGGAAAGATCGTGGCACCGCCATTCTTTTTGGAGATGGCGCTGGTGCAGTCGTACTAAGTGCTGACGACGAGACTGGCATTCTTCACTCCAAAATTCATAGTGACGGCAGTTACGTCTCATCCCTACAAACAAGCAATAATCGAATTAACGAGATTGGCTTTATTCAAATGGCGGGGAATGAGGTTTTTAAAATTGCTGTAACTAGACTATCTAATTCTGCTGAATCAACATTACGAGCTTGCAATATGACGGTTGACGATTTGACTTGGCTGGTGCCGCATCAGGCTAACATCCGAATCATTACTACGGTTGCTAAAAAAATTAAGCTACCAATGGAAAAAGTGGTGATTACCTTAAATAAACATGGCAATACGTCTGCAGCCTCGATACCACTTGCTCTTGACACTGCGGTGCGTGATGGTAGTATCAACAAAGGCGATAAATTGCTATTTGAAGGTATTGGCGGTGGTTTTAGCTGGGGCAGTCTTCTAGTAGAGTTTTAAATACTAGAAAGTCCGAGAGAGTAGTTTTCCAGTAAGCTCCCTTAAAGGGGTTGCGTCGACACTGAGTTGGGCAATACTCTCACTCGCCCTTTCGTATAATGATTGATAAACCCTTGTCGACTCATCCATACCGAGTATCGATGGAAAGGTTGGTTTACATTTTTCAGCGTCAGAATTTTGCTTTTTACCAAGCACAGCATCCGAAGTCGAAACATCAAGCACATCGTCCTGTACTTGATAAGCAAGGCCAATGTCTTCTGAAAAAGAGTTTAATACCATCTCATCCTCACCACTCAATTCAGGATAAAGAGTGGCCCCCAACAATACTGCACAGCGCAAAAGCGCACCAGTTTTTTTGCGGTGCATTGAATACAACAACTCAATTTCTACATTTTTTGAAACAATTGATAAGTCAATTGATTGACCCTCTGCCATTTTAAAAGCAGCTCTTGATAAGTGTTGTAATAAATTGATTCGAATCGCCGGGTCAATAGCATCATTCTTTGCCAAGATGCCGAAAGCCAAAGCCTGTAGACCATCACCAGCAAGAATGGCTTGACCCTCCCCAAATTGCTTGTGATTGGCAGGCTGATTATGACGTATGTCATCATCATCCATTGCAGGTAAGTCATCATGAATAAGCGAATAAATATGAATTAGTTCCACCGCACAAGCGCATGAATCAGCTTGACTTAAATCCACATTAAATAATGAGGCAGTTGTATAGGTTAATATCGGTCTAAATCGCTTACCACCCGCCAAAACACTGTAGCGCATATTTTCACTGAGCGCACTGTTTTGACTTAAGTAGTTATCAAGACAGCTATTAATGCGCGCTCGGTAATTATCCAAGATCTTCAAATGGTTTTTCAGAGCTGTAATCGTCACTCTCACTCAGCACGGAAATCCGTTGTTCGGCATCACTGAGGGCTGTGTGGCATTGACGATGAAGTTTGACACCCTTTTCAAAGTATTTAAGAGAATCTTCAAGGCTTAAATCGCCAGACTCCATTTTTTTAATAATAGCTTCTAACTCGCTCAAGCCCTTATTAAAATCAAATTTGTTAGCCATTGTTTTCTCCATTAATCCGCAGCTTTACTGAGGATTCTATCCATCCAAACACTTGGGAGTATTCTACCTAAAATTGCAAATAGCTTGGTAGGAAAGGTCACTCGATAGCGCAGTTTGGGCGACTTTGACTCTAGTGCGTGCAATACAGGCTTTAAAACCGATTCGGGACCCAGCGTGAACTGAGCGTTATCGGGTGAGTTTAGGCGTTTAATCATCTTTACGTAATCTTCTCGATAGTCACTGCTTTCCAAATCAACATGTTTTTGAAAAGACAGGTAAGCATTTTGTCTAAAATCAGATTCGATTGGGCCGGGTTGGACCAAGGATAGCTTAATATTTGTATGTCGAAGTTCAAGTCTTAATGTATCCACAAGTCCTTCTATCGCAAACTTCGAGGCTATGTATGGCCCTCTAAAAGGCAAAGCAACAAAACCCAATACAGAACTAATATAAATGAGACGACCACTACAATCCTTTTTCATCGACGGTAAAACCAAATTGGTCAACTCATGCCAGCCAAAGAAATTAGCTTGAAACTGCTCTTCCATGGCGACTCGTGAAATATCTTCTAACGCCCCAGCTTGGCCATATGCGCCATTATTTATTAATGCATAGAGCGAGTCAGTTTTTTGAAAAAGTTCTCTAATAGCGCCTCGTATGGAATCTGACGAGGACAAATCAAGCAGGAGTGACTCAAAGCCTTCAGCCTGCAATTTTCTAACATCCGCCTCCTTTCTGGCGCTGGCAAAGACCCGATAGCCCTTTTTTTTAAGACCATAGGCAAGATGTAGTCCGATACCGGTAGAACAACCAGTAATAAGAACGGATTTTACTTCTGCAGTTGAGTCCACCGGTCCGCCCTTTCTTTTAATTCTGGATTAATACTCTCAGATCGCAAAACCAAAAAATCATATGCCATTCTAAATCGCGGGTGAGCGATCATTTCTTTTTCATTTTTTGGTTGGCAATTTTCCAACTTGTGCTGCATTAACCAAGTATCTCGCACACGGGCAGAAAGCCACTTAGGCATCATCACTTGCTCGACTTGTTTTTTGACAACTTCATCGGAGGCTTGGCTCATCAAAAGGAATCGAGATTTTTTCTTTTTACTTAGCTGCTCAAAACGCTTATTTTGCGCCTGCCATAAAAACACAGCAAATAAAAAAGCCGGTGTAACAGACTTGCCTGCTTTAATCCTCTCGGAAGTATTAATCAAGGCCTGCTCAATAAAAGAGGTGTTTTCAGTTTGTCGAAAAAGTTGTTTTAGCAAGCCAATCTTGTCAAGTTGCTTAAACACTTCAAGGCCTTTCTCGTTATGAAAAAGCTTAATGCATTCGTCGAACAACCTGGATGGTGGGATGTTGGCCAGTAAACTTGCTTGTTTTTTGATTGCACTTAGTATTTCTTGTGAAAGTTGCGCACCTAACTTCACTTGGAAGCGCACAGCTCGAATCATTCTGACAGGGTCTTCTTCAAAGCGTTCAATTGGATCGCCTATCATTTCTATTTGGCCAGCCTCCAAATCTTTAAGTCCGCCAACATAATCAATAAGCTCTGATTTAGCGACATCGTAATATAGAGCGTTAACGGTGAAATCTCTACGAAACGCATCTTCCTCAAGGGAGCCATAAAGGTTGTCCCTAAATATTGTTCCGTTTTTCGCCGTCTGCACTTTACCCGCGCGAAAAGTCGCCACCTCAAGAAACTTTCTTGGTGAAAACATCACGTGTAATAAGCGAAAACGCCTACCAATTAATCTTGAGCGCTTGAATAGCTTATGCGCCTGTTCGGGTGTTGCGCTTGTCGCAATGTCAAAATCTTTGGGCTTGTAATCCAGCAACAAATCACGGATACAACCACCTACAAGATAGGCCTCAAAGCCCGCCTTAGTTAGGACACTAACAACTTTGAGAGAGTCTTTGTCTAATAATTGTTTGTCAAATCGAATCGTTTGACGGACTGGCTTCATAGTCGAACGGCTTCTTTTGGTGTCCAATTAGAGCACTTATGCTCCGCCACCACAGTTGTATAAATACCACCCCGGACATTGAATATTGCTTCCAAGCGCATAAATCTAGGCTCTAATGCCGCCACCAAGTCATCAAGAATTTTATTGGTAACAGCCTCATGAAAACAACCCTCATCCCTAAAAGACCATATGTAGTTTTTAAGCGCTTTTAGCTCAACACAATACTCATCAGCAATGTATTCAAGATTTAAAACAGCAAAATCAGGTTGGCCGGTTTTCGGGCAAAGGCAAGTAAATTCTGGCATATTGATACGAATAACGTAATCTCGCTCAGGGTTGGGGTTTTCAAAAGTCTCTAAACTCTTGCTTGGTAAACTAGGCATTGCTTTTCTCTTTGGTAAAAAAATCGGTTATTTTGTCAAGATACGTAAATATATTTCCGTGTCTATATTGATAAAGGAAGATGGTTAAGATAACGACCAACAAGTGAACCCACCACAGGCCAATCCAAGGGTCTACCTCACCGCGCTCAAGGGCGCCTTTAGCCATTAACAAGCCGTTATTGTAAAGTACAAAAATAACAACTCCAATTAGCAGGCCAATGCCTTTTCCACCCCGTGGAGATGCCTTGCCTAACAATACTCCAAGCGCCGAAAGTATCAGTACGCTTAGCGGCTGCGAGAGGCGCCATTGTAATTCGGCGGAAACATCGTTGCCCTTTTCTTTCATCAGATCAAGCGTCGATCGCCCTTCAATCTTGGTATAAACAACCTCTGCTTCTTGCGCCTCTCCCGAAATAATCTGTAAGTCGTATTGATCAAATTCTAGGATACTTTTGTTTTCATCACTGGGTATACCTTGGTAGCGAACACCATCTTTTAGGCGAAGATAAACACTATGGGTGTCAGGATCTGTGTATTTTGTTGCCTCAGAGGCCAAAACAATTAAGGGTCTACCCTTGGCGGAAGCATAAATAAAGATTTCTTCCATATTTTGCTCTTGAACAACATCGGGTGTTGAAGATTCAGAGGCATAGAAAACAATTTCACCATCCTTAAACTCTTGAAACTCACCCTCTTTAATAAAAGAAAACTCAGATGCATTTTTGGTTTCCTCAACAATCAAATTTTTCTGTTCTTTTGCCCACGGTACTGCAGTGGTTGTTAAAAAGAAAATAAATATTGTAGCCAAAACTACAACTGGTTGAATTAAGACAATAAAGTGTTTGTCGCCCAATCCAAGCGAATTAAGCACGATAGCTTCAGAATTTTTATATAACTGAGAAGTCGCAAGAGTAATCGCTAAAAATAACGATAGAGAGAAAATGAGTGACACATCTCTAATCATGTTAAAACCAATAAGCGGCATTAGCTCTTGGATTGGAACGCCTTGACGGACACTTTCTTTCACCATTAAAACAAACTGATTACCAAAAACAACCAGACCAATAATGAAAATCATGGCAAAAAACAAAACGCCCACATTGCGCATGATGTACCAAGCAATACGGCTATTTTGGTATTGAATTATTCTAAAAAGATTCGTTTTCATAATCGAGTCGAATCAGTCTACCAGCTACCAGATAATATTATTGAATTATTTCTTCTGCTTCATTGAGTCAAAGAACTCATTGTTGGTCTTAGAAAATCTCAATCTTTCAATCAAAAATTCTGCCGCCTCAACAGTGTCCATTGGGTGGAGAATTTTACGTAAAATCCACATTTTCTGCAGCTCTTGCTCATCGGTAATCAACTCTTCGCGGCGCGTGCCTGAGGCGTTAATATTAATCGCTGGGAAAATGCGTTTTTCAGAAAGGCGACGTTCAAGGTGTAATTCCATATTACCGGTACCTTTAAATTCTTGGTAGATTACCTCGTCCATTTTTGAACCAGTATCAACCAGTGCGGTTGCGATAATGGTAATACTACCACCATTCTCAATATTTCTAGCAGCACCAAAAAAACGCTTTGGTCTTTGCAATGCATTAGCATCAACACCACCAGTTAACACCTTACCAGATGAAGGCGCAACCGTGTTATAAGCTCGTGCCAAACGAGTAATTGAGTCAAGCAAAATAATCACATCTTTGCCTTGCTCCGCTCGTCTTTTGGCTTTTTCGATAACCATTTCGGCAACCTGGACGTGGCGCTTTGCAGGCTCGTCAAAAGTAGAGGATATCACCTCACCCCTAACTGAGCGCTCCATCTCAGTCACCTCTTCCGGGCGCTCATCAATGAGTAGTACAATCAACTCACAGTCTGGATGGTTAACAGAAATAGATGATGCGATATTTTGCATAATCATCGTCTTACCAGCCTTAGGTGGCGCAACCAACAGCCCCCTTTGACCCTTGCCAAATGGTGCAACTAAGTCAATAACTCTAGCGGTAATATCTTCTGTACCACCATTGCCAATCTCTAAGCTCAAACGCTCATTAGGGTGAAGTGGTGTCAATGAAGAGAAAGGAATTCTATTTCTAACGTTTTCCGGCTTGTCGCCATTAACTTCTAAAACCTTCACTAAAGCAAAATACTTTTCACCTTTTTTTGGTGCACGAATTTTGCCAGTTACAACGTCGCCCGTTGAAAGATTAAATCGTCTGATTTGGTTGGGCGACACATAAATATCATCAGGTCCAGAAACATACGAATCGTTTGCAGATCTTAGAAAACCATACCCCTCTTGCAAAATATCCAACACACCATCACCTAAAACCTCTTCATCATTGTTCGCCTTGTGCTTCAAGATCGCAAAAATAAGCGTTTGCTTTTTCGCTCTTGAGATGTTTTCAATACCCAAAGATTGTGCCATTTCCATGAGTTCGGCTGGCGTTTGAATTTTAAGATCTGATAATTTCATAGTTGATTATATTGGTGAGGTTTAAGTTGACAGATTGTCAAACAGTGAATTAATACGAGTTGTATTGAGGATTTGTGATGCTGCCAGTGTGGTTTGTCGGGGCAACGATTGATGTTTAAATTGCTTTAGTTTGGTTGGTTTAATGTTTTAAGTGTTAGAATCCAAAAATGCGCTTAATTCGGCTTTAGATAGCGCGCCAACTTTCGTGGCTTCGACTGCGCCATCTCTAAATAACAGCATTGTAGGAATACCCCTAATGCCGTATTTTGGTGGCGTCTGAACGTTTTCGTCAACGTTAACTTTGGCAATCGTTACACGGCCATCGTATTCGTTAGCAATGTCGTCTAGAATCGGTGAAAGCGCCTTACAAGGGCCACACCATTCCGCCCAAAAATCTACTAAAACTGGTTGTGATGCATTAATAACGTCAGCATCAAAAGAAGCGTCTGTGACCGCTTTAATTTTGTCGTTCATGACATTTGAAAAGTGAAATAGAAAATTAGAATCAAGAGAATTCTTACGTATATTATATCACCAAACTCACCAAATACCACTTATTTCAAATGTTCAATAAAAACAGCGAAAACTCAGCATTAAAGTTTATGTAATAATAGCCAAAACCAGCGGGATAGTAACAAAGGACAACGCTGTTTGCAAAGTGATAATGCTTGTCATCAACTCAGTTTCACCACCCAGTTGCTTGGCTAAAGTATAAGAACTAACAGCTGTAGGTACGCAACTAAATATCACTAAAACAATTTTTTCAGTTACGCTGAATGCAAAATAGTAGTCGCTGACCAAATAAACAATTAAAGGAAAAATAGCCAGTTTTAAAACACATGAAATAATGAGCGGGCTAATTTTGATTGAAAGATTCCTAATCTTAATATTTGCCCCCAGACCCAAAAGTAGCACCGGAATAGCGCCCAAACCCAACAGACGAGTAGTTTCATGAATGATAGGCACATCTTTTGCGCCCGCCACTGAGAACACAAAACCCACAACAATCGCCAAAATCAGTGGGTTTTTTGAAAGCTCAGCAACGACACCTGTCAATTTTGGTTTTACTTTATCTAGCTTAGTGTCTTGCAACACAATTACCATAAAGGTCACTATCACCACATTAACAACTGGAATAAGGATAGCCATCAGACTTGCTCCTATGGCTAAGCCTTGGGCGCCAAAGAGGCTGCCAGAGATTGCCAGCGCAATAAAGGCATTGTGTCTAGCGGCACCCTGCATTACTGAGCTTGATATTACCCCTGAGTAACCAAACACTTTGCTCAGTAAAATCGACAACAAGATGACTCCAAAAAAACCACCCAAAATAACCGTGGCATAACTACCAAAAAGCGCCGGGGAGAAATGAATTTTCGAGATTTCATTAAACAATAATGCTGGCAATAAAATCCAATAAACCAGTTTGTCGTTTAGACTCCAAAATGCCTCATCCAGTATTTGATTTCGCCTCAACAGATTGCCAATAATCATCAGCATGAAAATTGGCGCAATGGCAAAAACGACGTCGGTGAATTGTAGATTCATAACAAGCGCTTAATTGTACGGGCGCTCAAAGGGATTTAATGTGGTCGCTAGCCATTTGCAATCGTGCCAACGTTCTATGTTTACCAACAAGTTCAGCACAAATATCAATACCTCCCGCCTTGCCGTCGCCACTCAATGCCAGTCTAAAAGGCTGACCCACCTTGCCGAAACCAACACCCTCCTGTTCGCACACATCTTGAATAGCGCCGTGGATAGTTTCTGCAGTCCAAGCGTTTAGTGCCGAGAGCTTTGAATGCAGCGCTGCGATAATAGGTTGTGACTTGCCACTGAACTGTTTGCTGGCTTGTTTTTCATTAAAAGTTTCAAAGTCTTGGTAGAACATAACGCAGCCATCAGCCATTTCCACAAGAGTTTTCGACCTGTCTCGCAACGAGTCAACCACATCCTCTATTCTAGGACCACTGCTAACGTCTAGCGAACGTTGTTCTAAGTGCCACTGCAAATGCTGAATCAACTCTGAAATTTCAGTGCTTTTAATATAGGACTGATTTAACCAAATCAATTTTTCTTGATTAAAGCTCGCGGGCGCTTTATTGATACTATCAAGATCGAACAAATCGATCATTTCTTCTAGTGAAAAAACCTCTTGATCACCGTGTGACCAGCCAAGACGCACAATGTAGTTAAGAAGTGCTTTTGGTAAAAAGCCTTCGTCTCGATAGGTCATTACATTGACTGCGCCGTGACGTTTTGATAAACGCGCGCCATCACTACCCAAAATCATCGGCACATGAGCAAAAGCTGGCAAATCCCAATTAAGCGCGGTGTATAAATTAATTTGTTTCGGTGTGTTATTGATATGGTCATCGCCACGAACAACACAGTCAATCGCCATATCATGGTCGTCAACAACAACCGTTAAATTGTAAGTAGGCGAGCCATCGGAGCGTGCAATGATCAAGTCATCAAGCTCTGAATTGGCTATTTCAATGTCGCCTTTAACATAGTCCCTAAAGGCCACTTTTCCCTCGTCTGGGTTGAGAAATCGAATGACACCACTAGATAAACTTTTATCACGGCAACAACCATCGTATTTGGCTTTTTCACCCGCGGCCATTTTGTCTTCTCTTAATTTTTCTAGTCGCTCCTTTGAGCATTCACAGTAATACGCCCCACCCTCTTCCAGTAGTTCGCTAATGACTTCTTCGTAGCGATCAAAACGATCAGTTTGATAAATCGGCCCTTCATCGTAATCAAGCCCTAGCCACTCCATTCCTTGTAATATTGCATCTACCGACGCCTGAGTTGAGCGCTTCCTATCGGTGTCTTCAATTCTAAGTACAAATTGTCCATTATTTTTCTTAGCCCAAAGCCATGCAAATAATGCTGTTCTGGCGCCGCCAATATGTAGGTAACCCGTGGGAGATGGTGCGAATCTAGATTTCATAGGCTTGGTTGTTTGATGAGCGAAATACTAACATTTGAACGCAACTTAATTTCGACGATTAATTCAAATGAAGTGTCAATTTTACACTGATATAATTATCTCCCAATAGCCAAATAACTGAAGCATTTCAATGGAATTCACCCAACAAGACGCCAATTACAACTCCATTGTCTCTCACAATCAATCGGCTGTTACTTTGGCCCATACAGAGATAAAAAAACCCTGCTTTATTTCACCAAGAAATACCAAGGAACTTTCAATACACTCCCTTGACGAAGTCGACAAAGAGTTAATCTTTCAGCTCACTTGCCAGGAGCCACTCGATCTACTAATCATTGGCACAGGTGAGAAAGTGGCTTTTCTGCCCGCCAAACAACAAGTTGCACTCGGCGAGCTCGGACTTGGTGTTGAATGCATGAACAACACCTCTGCCTGCAGTAGTTTTAATTTATTACTTTCAGATGC
>Ga0105352_1001172_pt1 | contig 14181 bp, 17 predicted proteins | sample EN8Hudsemesocosm_FD_83507 | JGI IMG/M metagenome (GOLD analysis project Ga0105352, IMG submission 83507) | Methane-oxidizing microbial communities from mesocosms in the Hudson Canyon - EN8B Hudson Canyon | ecosystem: Environmental > Aquatic > Marine > Cold seeps | place: Hudson Canyon...
AAGCTTAACAATGCCTTTAGTACGTGCTTTTACCGCATCATCAAAACTGGCATAAACTGGCGATTTCTTCATATGGGCGAACTCAAAATCCAACAGTGAGCTTCTAAGTTTCGCTGGCGCGGTATTGCCTTCTTGACTACCTGGCCCCAAGGCTTCAATAGCAAGAAATTTTTCAACACGTTCAGGTACTGTACCTGCCACCAGGGTGCAGACCGCCCCTCCCATGGAATGCCCTAACAGATTAAATGTCTTTAGCTCCAAATAATCCACCACTGCAATCACATCAAATACATATTCCCATACATGGTAATAACACCCTAACGGTCTATGTTGAGAATAACCGTGCCCAGGAAAGTCGATAGCGATTAAATAAATACCATCAAGATGCGGCGCTATACGATCAAAGGTAGCTGCATTATCCAACCAGCCATGACAAGCAATCACAGGAATGCCGGATTCATCACCCCAAACCTTGGCTGAAATATTAAGGTGTGGCAGTTGAAACACTCTCTCTTTCATAAAATCAGATCCCTAAAAGATTAAAAACTATGCAACTTTCGCATGCTGAGATAAAAGCCCAGCCAACACAGCTTTCATTTCCCGCGCGGATTTATGGGGTTTTTCTAAGGGAAACAAATGACCGCCATCAACAATAATCACCTGACGTTTCATTTTATTTTGCACAAAAGATTTGAAGTTACCTAATGCAGCGACTTCACTGTTTTTCCCAACCATAAAAGCAGTAGGAACATCCAACCTCTTCAGGTTTTCACCCATATGATCAGGCACTGTTCGATAGATATCCACTTCTGTTCCTGGACTAAAGATCAACTCGATGTGATTAGTCTGCTCACGAGTACCATGACGAACATAGTCCCAAATACAGTCATCATCAAATTGGGCAAAGAGCTTTTTGCCTTTGAAATAATCATAAGCTTCTTGATGGTTATCCCATTGCTCTTTACGACCAATCGTTCTAGCCGCTGGTGTAATTCGATCAATAAAACCAAACCGTTTGGCGACCTTCATCAGCCAACGTGCGGCACCAAGCACCAAAGGTGGATCAAGAATTATCAGTGCTTTGAATAGATCCGGACGAAGCTCAGCTGCTAGCAAGGTCACCATACCGCCAAAGGAATGACCGACGCCAATCACCGGCTGGTTATAAGTTGCCTCCAGGTAGGCCACTAATTCACGGGCAGGATTCAACCATTTTCTATCCACTGGGTAGGACGGATTATGTGCAAGAATATCCACATAGCCTACCTCATATTCGTCGGATAAAGCCTCAAGAAACTTAGAATAAGTTTTAGCAGGAAAACCATTGGCATGGGAAAAATGGATAACATCTTTACTCATCAGATACCGCTCTTTAAGATTCAAACGCCTGTTTGGATGGACGTTAATCTAACGAAACTACCTGTATGGGTAAAGACCACCGGTCATTTTAGATTGACCAAACGCGTCAATATAACTGACTTGCTTTAACCATATCCTTATGTTTTTGCTATACTTTTTAACCAACACATTTGTAAAAAAGGCTGCTAACGACAGTGAAGACCAAACCAACAAACATGGAAATTGAACAAGCCCTTAATGTGGCCCCCATGTTTATTGATTTTGAAGCATCTAGCTTAACGGCTAATTCCTACCCAATTGAGGTTGCCTGGACTGATTCCGCCGGGGAAATAGAGACCCATCTTATCTCCCCCAAAGAATGCGCTGATTGGACTGACTGGAATGAAGAGTCTGCATGGATACACAAGATTCGTCACTGCCAACTATTAGAAGATGGTAAAACAATAAGCTGGATGTGTGATCTCCTCACTGAAAAACTAGCTAACCAGACACTATATTCAGATGCCCCCAAGCACGACACCTTTTGGTTGTACCGTTTATTTGAAGCACGAGATCTAGAATTACCAAATATCACCATTAAACATATGGATAGTTTGATGGCAGGGATTTTGGCGGCAAGAGATCATTCCGCAGATGAAATCAAAGAAAAACTAGCAGATTTCAAACGCATCGCACGTTTTCGTGTCGCTGGAGAGCATAGAGCACATTTGGACGCCCGATATCTTTATGAAATTTGGTCCCTCGCTTCTGGGCATAACTAGACATACTAGTGGGTTACCCAACTTGTTCTTACATAACAAGCGGTTAAACAGGTAAACATTTTATTTATTATCTATTTACCGACTCACGGATTATCGATATGATTATTAGTACTTTCCTTAACCTCGCAAGCGCTACAATAATAAAAGATGCCAATGATTAAGCGACTTTTACTCATCGGATTAGCAATTACCATCATTGCCTGCTCCGAAGCGGAACCCCCTAAGCCGGCCCCTAAGCCTCAAAATTTGGGCCTAAACACTCCTGTGCTAAGCGTCCTGTTTCATGAGCAGTTTAATCAAGCTGATGTTTTCGAGGCATACAATATTGATAATTTTGCCGCCATCGAAGAAACCTATGTTTCCGACAATCTGCTAAAAATCACAGTGGAATATGATGTGGTCTTTAAAATTGGGCTGCGTCAGCTAGAGTCTCGCTTACGACAAGAACCAAGACGTAGTACCCACGATAAGGTTTTGGTCGCACTGGAAGTGTATGCCTTGCGCAAATCTTTTGGTATTTTCGATGCAGGCCAACGCATGCACCGAACTGAGACGCTAGAACTCGTTAAGCTAAATAATTCCTGGGTATTAGAAAATAGAACGCCTATTCAATTAACGGATGAGGATTTTGAAGTCTAGCTAGGTTTGAGGAACAACCTCTACAACGGCACGCTCTCATTACATTCTGATTTACCCTGCATGATCCAATAGTTTTTAAACCTTCTTTCTTAAAAGCATGCATTTCTTCTTTTATTGTACAGATAACCATTTTCAGACTTGTGTGATCACCTTTTCTAACAGCCTAACCACATTATCCATGCCATCACCCAATGCCTTTTTAATCTCGTCAATGGTAATAAGTCCTTCCGATCGACCAGCAGCCATATTCACGACTAAGCATACACTCGCGTAATCGATATCGATTTCACGAGCTAACGCCACTTCTGGCATGCCAGTCATACCCACAAGATCACAGCCATCCCGCTCTAAGCGATCAATTTCCGCAATGGATTCTAATCTTGGGCCTTGGGTCGCGCCATATACACCCTTATCACTTACGGTTAAACCTACTGCTTCAGCTGCAGTAATTAGCTGCTGCCGTAAAGTTTCATCGTAGGGATGGGTAAAATCCACATGATCAATAAGACCACTCAAACCATCAAAAAAGGTGTGCTCCCTGCCCCAAGTATAATCGACGACTTGATGGGGAATACAAACATGCTCTGGCCCCATGGCTGGGTTTATCCCCCCCACCGCATTAACGGCAATAATTTTTCCGACACCATGCTCCTTTAAAGCTTTTATATTGGCGCGATAATTTATTTTGTGAGGAGGAATAACATGAGGATGGCCATGGCGAGCCAGAAAATACACTGAAGTACCGCCAAGCTTACCTTCAACTAAGGGCGCTGACGGTGTGCCAAAATCGTTCACCGATGTTACTTGATTGACAATTTCTAAGCCCTGAATTTGCGTTAATCCAGTGCCACCAATAATGGCTAATTTGTTACTCACAACTGTATCTCCAATAGCACCTTTAAAGCATCACATGCCTTTTACGGCGTAGATTCCAGCAGCATTGCGCAAATATCCTTTGTAATCCATGCCATAACCAAAAACATAACGATCTTCTACTTCCAACCCTGTAAATTCTGCTTTAAAACCCGGCACAGCCTTCCGATCATGCTGCTTATCCAACAGCACAGCACTGAGTACTTCTGCAGCACCTTTAGCTTTGCAAAAAGCGATCACCTCAACCAAGGTATGTCCCTCATCGAGAATATCATCCACGATAAGAACGGTACGATCTTCAAACCCTAGATGCGGCTCTACACGCCAATGAATATCTGATCCAATCGTATTATCACGGTATCTAGTCGCGTGAATATAATCCACTTGCAGTGGAAAGCTTAATCGTGGCAGCAATTTCCCCGAAATAATTAACCCGCCATTCATTAAACATACAACAATAGGGTTTTTATCCGCCAGCCTGGCCGTTATGTTTTGCCCCAAAGTATCTAGTGCACTTTCTACTTGCTGCTCGGGCACTAACAGATCAGCCTCACGCCAGACTTCTTGAATATGCTGTAAATCAACGGACATTAATGTCGCCCTTCTCTTCAATATTGCAGCTATCGACAGCTAGGTTCAGCATTTCAGGCACATGCAAGGTTGAAGTAGGAAACGCAAACTCCGCACCATGACCGACGATAATATCTTGAAGTTTCAGCAATACGTCTTGTTTAATTTCATGAAACTGAATCCAATCTGTTGTTTTAGTAAACGTATAGATAAAGAAATCCAAGGAACTTGGACCATAGCTATTAAAGTTAACGATCATGGTTTGATTATTATCAATCGCCTCATGGACTATCAACATGGCCTTCACATCAGCAACTATATCAGCCATTTTTAAACCATCGTCATAACGAATACCTAAGGTTTCATAAATTCTGCGATTGGTCATCCTAGACGGATTCTCAACTGCAATGCTGGCGAAGGTAGCATTGGGCACATAGAGCGGTCTCTTATCAAAGGTACGAATGATGGTTTGCCGCCAACCGATATATTCAACAGTACCTTCTATTTGTTTATCTGGGGACCGGATCCAGTCCCCAACTTTAAATGGACGATCAAGGTAGATCATCAAACCACCAAAAAAGTTAGCCAATAAATCTTTAGCCGCAAAGCCTATTGCGATACCGCCAATACCACCGAAAGCAAGAACACCGGAAATGCTATAGCCCAAAGATTGCATCACTACCAGCACCGCAGTGATGATGACAGATGCCCTGGCCAATTTACCCAAGGCGCTAACCGTAGTTTGATCTAAGGGCTCACGGGTGTATTGACCAGACAATAAGTTAGCTTCAACATTTTTCACCAAACGAACCAAAAACCAGGTCATAATGCCAATGAGCAATACATCTCGCAGCGGGTCTATGGCAGAAAAAATGGCCGCTTGCGAAACCTGTTGGGCTATTTTCACGGCCCAACTCAAACCTATCAACCAAATCAAATAAACGGCAGGGGTCTTAAGGGCATCGATAACCGCATCATCCCAAAGGTTTTTAGTTTTTTTAAACTGAGCCTCTACCTTTAACAAAAAGCGTTGCGCAAAGAAACTAGCCAACAGCGTGATAAACACGACAATAAAAACTTGATAAACCCAGTTATCTCCAATACCCAAGCTCTTAAGTAACTCAACCACATCGTTAAACGTCATGAACGCAATCTCCTTATCCGTCTATTGCTACTGTGCTGCTAACCAATCAGCAATTCTTGTTTTCGCTACTTGATACATAGGCTCTTCCTGCAACTGCGTCCAAGTCCATGAATTACGCTTACGCATTTTTTGAAGTCGGTCTGATCCAGAATGGCCTTGTTCCGCGAGGAACTGTTCCACTTCAATGGCAGCAGCTCGATTGTTACATACCAGCACCATGTCACAACCAGCAGCTAGAGCCGCCTCTGCCCGTTCAGAGAATGATCCAGCCACGGTCGCCCCCTCCATGGAAAGATCATCACTAAAAATAACACCATCAAATTGCAACTCTGAGCGAAGAACCTGCTGCAACCAAAATTTTGAAAAGCCTGCCGGTGCATCATCAATATTTTTGTAGATAACATGTGCCGGCATCACCGCATCCAATCCTGATTGAGCTAATTGACAGAAAGGCAGTAAATCTTGCTCTCGAATATCATCGATACTTCTTTCATCAACAGGAATCGCTACGTGAGAATCTGCTTCTACACCTCCATGCCCCGGAAAGTGTTTACCCGTCGCTGCCATACCGGCTTTATGCATTCCACTGATAAATGAACCTGCCAATGCGGTGACTTCCTGCGGACATTGAGAAAAGGATCGATCGCCAATTATTTCACTTAAACCAAAATCCACATCCAACACAGGCGCAAAACTAATATCAATATCCTGAGCCAAAACCTCAGCAGCCATCAACCAACCACAAGCCTGCGCACTTTCTAGGGCGACTTCAGTATCTTGCTGATACAACTGCTGAAACATACCCATTGGCGGTAGTCGAAAAAAACCCTCTCGCAGTCTCTGTACGCGACCACCTTCTTGATCAACAGCAATTAAGATCTCGGGCTTTACTGCTCGAATTTCAGCTACTAGACGCTGCAGCTGTTCGGAGTTGTCATAGTTTCGACCAAATAGAATAAGCCCACCTACTTGTGGGCTTGCAAGCAACTGCTTGTCTTCTTCAGTAAGTGCTAGACCGTCAACATCTAACATTAACGCACCAAGTGCCATGTAATTTCCTTAAGCTGTGGGGCTTATTAGCTGAATCAAAGAGAATCAGAATGAGGGAGATAATAACGAATTATACGGATGTGGAGAAATGCTTGTTACACTATAGCGCTAATAAATACCGAAACACCCTCAGGCAGGCTCATTTATTAATATTTACGACACAACCAACCGACACCAAACTAAACAACTCAATCACATCAGCATTTCGCATTCGAATACACCCGTGTGAAACCGGAACGCCCATTGGCTCAGAGTCCGGGGTGCCATGAATGTATATGTAACGCCTCATACTATCCACCTCACCCATCCGATTGAAACCAGGTTCCAGACCACTCAACCAGAGAATCCGAGATAGAATCCAATCACGGCTTGGATAACACTGGGCTAGCTCAGAAGAATAAATTTCGTTGGTAAATCGACGTCCGACAAAAACAGCATTATTAGGTTTGCCGGCACCAATTTTGGCTCTGACAATATGACGACCCAAGGGAGTCTGCTCACTACCGCTTTGATTTCCTGGCCCGTTGAGCGCTGACGATATGTTATACACACGCTGTTCAGTTTCTCGCTGTAACGTGAGACGTTGATCCAACAGGGAGACATTAATCGAAGTCAAAGCAACCTCATAGGAGGATTCAAACAATTAGAAAGGTTCAAAACAATAAGGTAGCAGTGGTTAAAAACTTTTGCACGATGGCTACCTTAAAAATCTATAGGTACTACATGATGATGCACGATGTGCATTTAGGATAAATACTATTATGCCAAAATAACTATTAATTACACCACACTCTCAGTTTCCGATAAGCCTGCTTTAGCAGCATCAGATGCGCCTCGTAGGCCACCCGCTAAAAATGGTATAAGCTTTTTCACCACTTCATCCACCGGAGTATCCTGATCATAACTGTGCTCAGACATTTGCCGTAGAGGATTCATACCCGCCATGGTGAACACGGTTGTGCCTAGCATAAAATGCCAATTCCAAAATCGGTCAACATCAGAAAGTTCAGGGTTAACCTGTCGCAACAAAGCTTCAACCCGTTTAAAGGATTGGCCATACTTGTCGACAAGAAATTTTCGTAAGTGTCCTTGTGACTCTAAATAAGAAAGACCCAACAAGCGCATAAAAACGGAGGGTCCATTCCCATATTCATTAGCAATATCAGCCATAGTATAGGACACAGTTTTAAGCATCATTTCTATGGTTGGTGGCTCTTCAGCAGAAGTGCCTTGATACTTCTCAAGCTCTTCATTCAGCTTAACAGCAAATGGCGTAAGGTAACGGGCAAATACAGCCTGTATAAGCGCCTTTTTAGATCCGAAATGATAATTCACTGCCGCAAGATTAACTCCTGCCTTGCCCGTGATTGCACGCAACGAGGTTTCAGAAAAACCTTTCTCTGCAAACAGCATTTCTGCTGCATCAAGAATTCGTTCTACGGTTGCCGACTGAGCCATAACTTCACCTTAAACATACAACTGTTTCAAACATACGTTCGCGATGATTGCTTGTCAAGAATGCTCTTTGAGTTAGTTATGATATTCCAGAGGAACGGCAAGTGGGCGGTGACCCAGTGAATATCTCTAGCTCACCACCGATGCCTTTAATCAAGAAAGACGGGCCTTAGAAATAGCGTGTTAGCTCAACCTGCACGTAATCTTCGTCCTGAAAATACGCCTGCCGACTGAACGCGCTCGGGTTCGATAACACCTGCACTGCTGTAGCAAAATCCTGAGAAAGACTGTCTCTTCCAAACCAGAATCGAGCCTCCACTTCCAACTTCCACTCTTGAGCTACTCGGGTACTAGCCTCCAGAAAATACATTTTCTCTTCATCATCAGAATCCCAGGTAATCCCTGTCAGCACTTCCGTAGAATCCTCATCATTAGCCGTCCAACGTAGCGCTAATGCAAGATCACTCTCCAACACATCAGCTGACGAATCTTCCCCACGATCATCAAAATGATATTCAACCACGTAACCAAGATCTGATCGCGTTTCAAAAATACCGATCGCTGTATACTCAAAGCCAAATACCGCAGCACTATAACGGTCATCACTGTAACCTGAGTTACTAATGGCCTCTAATTTCCACAACCAGTCTTCATAGATGTACTGAGCTTCCAATCCAGTCTGGTCAATGGTTTCATAGACCGGTATCAGCTCATCCGGCACCGGGCCTAATCCAGTAACATTGGTAAAACTACGAGCACTGAGCTGAAAGCTAGGGTCACGACTTGTCCCTGAAAAATGCGAAACGGCCAACTCAAAGTCATCAATAGAATGAGCCCAGCGAACGGCAAAATCCACACGATTTTCTTCGGCACCTGACTCATACTCAGCATGATTAGTATCTATTACATAAGGCGACCTTAAACGCCCATCTTTACCAGCAAAGGTCCGCTCTCTAAATCCTGGCAATACAAACACATCAACTATGCCCCAATCTTTGACCAAAGAGAGGTTTATCATGAACTGACCTAACTTATCCTCACCATCCAGATTTTCTACAGCATCAGTTTGGTTAATAATATCGACCATATGCTGAGTTTCAGTCACTCCCCAAAACACTCGTCGAACACCTGTCCTCAACTCCCAATCACTTCCTACGTGTACCCAGGTTAACTCTCGAATATCACCATGGGTTCTCTCGGCGTCCCGCTGATCGAGCCGCAGAAAAGGCGAAAATGTAAAACTATCATCACCGTCATTCCATTCAGTATAATATTCAGCTTCTATTCGCACAGACAGATTACTTCGCTCTTGCTTCTGCCCGCCTTCATGAATCCAACCACGGGCCTCAAAACCGACCTCTGCTTCCAGATTGCCTTCTTCGGCAGCAGCAATGGCAGCACAAGCCATTAATAACGGCGATAAAAACTTAGCCACTCTCAAAATCATTTGTTTATTTCCCCCAATAACAAAAATGGGGCCTTTTTACGGCCCCATTTACATTTATTTATTTCGCGCGTTTCAGACTATTCTTATTGAAATCCTTATCTTCTAACCCTGTTTTGAACGCAATATCGTGTATTACTAATTCAGTGCTTTTACCGGTCTGATGATTCACCATATTGGCATTATGCGCCCGCCAGTATTTATCAAGATAAAGTTTAAAATCAGTATTTACCAAGGTTTTTAACAGACTCTTTTTACGGTCATAAAAATTCACCTTCCATACACGCAACTCTTCTTTATCCATCCACGAAATCTGACGCGTATATCCTGAATTTTTATCCACCGGGAAACGCTCTAACACGTAACAGTCTTTTCCTTCATAGACCTCATCACGCAAGTATTTATAGGTGTATTTTTCTACTTCCTGTGAGCTCATATCCTCAAAGGAAAATTCACTGCCTACAAAAGGACCCGATTTATTTCTAGAAGAGATTTTTTTCACACGCTTTAACGCTGGCAGATAAAGCCACTGATCGTCGTAACCTACTTTATGCGTGAAAGATAATAGCGCTGTACCACGCTGATCCTTAGGCGTATCAAATATAACCAACGACTTGTCGCCATCTTCCTGCATTTCTAACGCCTTCACGCGCATCTCACGGACACTAGTATCACCACGCTTATTTTTAAGGGTCATCGTCATCTTAGATTGACTACTTTCATACCCCACATCTTTTTTATCAGCTTCAACTGCAATACTTAGGCCTTTTTCTTCAGGTGTCCCTTCAGAAACCTGCGCAAAACTGAACACACTTAGCAAAGCTAATACCATACTGACCAGAACGTGCTTATATATCATTACTCTCTCCAACTCTCGTGATAAATATTGTTATTCGCCACACCGCTATTGAGCCGAAATCAACTCAAATTCTGATGCAAACACCGATTTCGCTAACGCAACTATTGATTGTGGATCCCATTCACTCGTCAGTGGATGCCAGCTTAATCCATCCAAATAAACCTGTATGCCCTTACGTACTATGTCAGTAATATTACCCAAACCTAAATGTCTGGTATCCCAGCTGCTCAACAAAGTATATGAGCCATATAGCATGGACCAACAACCAGCAGCGACTTCAGCAGGCTGTAAGTATGAAGGTAAGATCAACTCACCCTTCTTCACGCCCGTATTAATCACAGTGACAATTTCTGCCATTACCGCAATTTCCAACTGCACCAGCATCTCTTGCTGATCAACAGGCACTTTATCCTGAAAGGCAGGAGACCGTATGACCGGCATATGAACAAGCTCTAATTTATAAAGCATGCTGTAGACATAATATGCCTCTACTGCCAGCGTAATAATTTCGCGCGTTGGCCCTGAATGCTGCCCAGCACGCTGCACTAGCTCTAACAAACAGCCCGCACACTCAACGGCTAGAGCATGAAAGATTTCCTCTTTACACCCAAAGTGCTGATAGATTGTCCCTTTAGAGTACTCAACTCGATCAGCAATCATGCTGATTGTTATCTGTCTCGGGCTATGAACCTTTAGCAACACTCTCGCCGTATCCAGTATCAACTGGTGCCGAGCATCGAACTCTCTCTGTTTTCGTGTCTTAGTACCCATGTCTACTACTAAACGTCGATAATTGACAATGCGTCAGATTATGGCGCCGTGTTCATAAGTGTCAAGAACAGTAATGCTCAAATCACCTAAGATCACTTTCTTATGTACAGCTCTTACCTATGTAAATAAGCGCATAAGACACTGCAATTAACATCATATAAGTAATCTAACCTTATGTTTTTCATATAAATATACAAAGCCGTAGAAAATATTTTCGGCTCATTAATTTTTGTGGTGATTTCTCTAATTTTTGTTATTTTTTATACAACCCCTCAAGAAATTAGATAGAGGCCAGCATGACAAATCAGCCAGCAGTCGTCGGCAATTGGTATCAAGAAGCCTTAAGTGACAAGCTTTTTGAAATTGTGGCAGTGGATGAAGAAACTGAGAGCATACAAGTTCAGTTCTATGACGGTGAAATTGAAGAGTTTGATCAGGATACCTGGGAATCGCTAATATTATTCACTGCCGCTCCACCTGAAGATTGGAGAGGCCCCTTTGAGATCAGCTCAGAAGATGACTCAAACTTTGATGATGGTATTCAATACCCCGAAAACTGGTCTGGTCCATTGAGCAATATGGAGCCGGATAACCCAGCCAACTTCGAAGAAGTCTAAAATCACTGCACTATTTGTTTGCAGTTATAAATCGAACGGTAATGGCGGAGAATCATTACGGATGTCTCTGCTTCAATCTCTATTAGCTACACATCTCCTTCAATAATGTATTCCTGTATCCGCAATACTCTTTGCAACCTCCAACATTTTCCATCAAACATAAGGGCTCCCTATCAACCCAATACAACCATTGCCAACAAGATATCCGATAGAAAAGTTAAAAAGGGTATTGATACTTATAAAATACTGTATAGAATAACAGTAACTGTATAGAAGACCAGTTACTGTATATTTCAACAGATCGAGTATTGGCAGGGCCAACAAGATACACCGACAGAGCCCGCAACGCATCGAATAACAGAATGGACAAAAGCCATGAAGCTAACTGCCAGGCAGCAAAACGTATTGGATTGCATCAAAGATCATATTGAGGAAACCGGATACCCCCCTACTCGTGCGGAAATCGCCGAAGTATTAGGATTTAAGTCACCTAATGCCGCCGAGGAACACCTTAAAGCTTTGGCAAGAAAAGGGGCTATCGTTATGATTCCTGGCGCCTCACGCGGTATACAGCTACCCGACGATCAGCCGAGCGGCCTACCTATAATTGGACGCGTTGCCGCTGGCAGCCCAATCCTGGCACAAGAGCACATAGAAGATTACTGCGACTTACAATCCAGCTTTTTCCAACCTAGAGCTGATTACCTACTACAAGTGCACGGTATGAGCATGAAAGATATTGGTATTCACGATGGCGACTTACTGGCCGTACACAACACCAATCAAGCAAGTAACGGGGACATTGTCGTTGCACGTATTGATGAAGAAGTGACTGTTAAGCGATTTAAGAAAAAACGCAGTAAGATTTTATTAATTGCGGAGAACGAAGACTTTGATCCTATTGAGGTTGACCCAAAAGCTCAAGATTTTGCGATTGAAGGCCTGGCCGTTGGTGTCATTCGACGAGGGGGATTAAACTAATGGCTCTCCCCCTATTCAAACAAGCATCACTAAAACCCTCACAAGCCACACAACCATCAAGGCGACAGGGTGATCGCTCGTCACCAGGCAGCTATGTCGAACTGATTCTTAGCGAAGGACAAGACAATAGCTTTCTTCTACCCATGCTGTCTCAAGTTTGCCATGCGGAAGACCTAATGCCTTCCGCGCAAGATAAATGGTGCGCTCTTGTCAATGCACCAGCAAGCTTCTCTAAACACAGCTTATTACAGGCAAACGTCAACCTTGACCGGATTCTGCAAGTAAAGCAAAACCCCAGAAATAACATCAATAGTGGAGATATAGATAGCCCCGCCATTCAATTGGCCGAACACGGCAACTGTTCCACCATTGTTTGCTGGACTAGCACCAAAAACATCGGTGCACAAAAGAGATTAGAATATTTAGCAAAAAAAAATAACTGCCAAATAATTTCAATTCGCTACAGAAATAACTAATGTAGAATTCCAGCGACCTCTTCAGACTGATGCTCGGTTAACTGCGAAGCTGTATACATACCTGCATTAATCATGGCTTTAGCGACAGCCATTCTCTCATCCTGCAAAAAGTGCTTTGCGGTTGATGAAAAGGTTATTTTGACAAGCGCCTCGTCATCATCAACACGCTTGAGAGCCACATCACCATTTGAGAGCTCAATAATTTCCAGAACAGACGACGACATTTAATATTTCCTGAAACACTAAAATTCTTTTACAAGTAACACTGAATTCAGACACCTGATTTCAGATCACCACTCGGTAAGTGATTCCGTAAACTGATCGATCAACGCCTCCAACAGCATAAGCCAACTGGCAAAATCATAACCCGCTGCCTCACTAGTTGCTAAGATTTGCATGCCAGAAGCAGATGACGCAGGTTTAGCACGCTCTCGATCGATACGTCTTGATTCACTTTCTAATTTAAAACATAGACTTAACCAACTGTTCACATCCTTTTCTAATGCTATCAACTGATTAAGGTCACCCAAATCACGCTCTTGCTCTCGCAAATTTGCCTGTAATGCCTGAGCACTACACTCACCCAGCAAATCCACTCGCAACTGAGCAGCCGTCTCTAAAAGAAAGACCTTATAGCAATTAGTTAATTGATAAATCACTGCATCTTTATGCGCACGAGCATGTAAACCGACTAGCTCTACAGGTTTTTGTTTATAGCTAAGCCACTGCTCTAAATGCAACTTGGCTAGAAACAACTTTTCACGAGTGTTGGTATAGCCACTCATTCAATCATAACCTCATATAACTTATCGCGTGATTCTACACTCTGTAAACACTAGCAACCATCATAATATTGCATCAATAAAAAAAGAGGGCAATGCCCTCTTTTTTTATCACATGCCAATCCGCTTATTTCTTAGCGGCCTTAGCTTTGGGTGCTGCCTTTTTCTTTGGCACCTCTTCGTCCCATTTACTACCCTTGTAGTATGCCTTCCAACCCGTAGCTTTGCCGTCAACCTCAGTCATAACATACTGTTCTTTCGTTTTTCGGCTATAACGAACAATCGACGGATTTCCATCAGTATCCTCAACCGGCGCTCTAAACAAGAAATTATATTTATTATCAATTTCATCTTTGTGCGGTAATAGCTCTGAAACTAAAGGCGCACGAGTTTCACGATT
>Ga0105352_1001185_pt1 | contig 14093 bp, 13 predicted proteins | sample EN8Hudsemesocosm_FD_83507 | JGI IMG/M metagenome (GOLD analysis project Ga0105352, IMG submission 83507) | Methane-oxidizing microbial communities from mesocosms in the Hudson Canyon - EN8B Hudson Canyon | ecosystem: Environmental > Aquatic > Marine > Cold seeps | place: Hudson Canyon...
GCGATAGGGTTGTTGCATGGGGCGCTCCGCTATTCGTTAATGACTTGAAACCATAATGTGAAGTCTGGCACAGACTGTTCTAAAAAAACCCACACTCATAGATCCATGCGCTCTTAGCAAAAATTTATATATAGCTTGCGGTTATCCATTGCTGTTTGTAACCAGGGCAAGGTTTTATAAAACCCTTATATAACAAGCTCTTAACAGCCTATTGTGGTGATCGAAAGAGAACGACAAAATGTTGAATTACAAATTTAAACAACCCTGGCCAGCTATGCTGAGGAGCATTAGCATGTGAGCTTTATTGGGTAACCGTAAAAAGGTGGCGGGAAATATGAATTGGATTAACGATATTTTGTTGCAAGGGGCAGCTCATTTAAAGCCATATTCGGGTCAGTTGGCGGTGGCCCTAGTCGCCACCTTATTGGTCATATACGGCGATGCCATTAATAAAACCGTACGTTTGCTGGTGCGCCCTTATCCGTTCTTTTTGCGCATTGCGGCTTTTGTGGTGCTGTGTACTTTAGGGTATGGGGCATTAACCGTGTGGGGGGCCAGTAAACTAAAATTGTTGCTGTCGTCAGTGCCCGATCTGTATTTTGCTCCCGTGATGGTACTGGCGTTCGTGATACTGGGCTTTTTGGCAGAGCGATATCATAAAAACTAATGTTGTTTGAATGGTGGCGCCTTTATACTGAGCGCAAATTATAAAAACAACATTCTTATTATGATAAAAATATTCCTCGCGTTATTGCTTAGTGTTTTAACCCTAATGCCCGCCCACGGCTTCAGTGATCTGGGCCATAAAATGGTGGCGGCCATTGCCTGGCAGCAGCTCACCCCTTTTGCTAAGCAAAAGGTGCAGCGGATATTGGGTGCCGGTGAACAACAGTTTGTGAAAGCCAGTGTGTGGGCCGACCATATTAAGAGTAACGACAGCTTCAATTACCTTAAACCCATGCATTATGTGAACATGCCAAAAGATGCACAGCGTTATAATCGTCAGCGCGACTGTCGCAAAAACAAATGCGTGGTGCAGGCCATCGAAACCTTTAGCCAAGTGCTTACCTCCAATAAAGAGAAAAACAAAAAGCTGGCCCTGCGTATGGTGATTCACCTATTGGGTGATATTCATCAACCCTTACACGCAGGCCTGCGTGAAGACCGTGGTGGCAATTGGTATGAGGTAAATTACCAGGGCAAGGATGTGTCGCTGCATAAGTTTTGGGATCACCACCTGGTTAAACGTTTAAATATTGACTGGCGCGAAACCGGCCAGCTGAGCATGCCAGATATGAAGGTCACTCTGGCCAAACCTGAAATTTGGGCCCAGGAAAGCCATAAAATTGCCGTGGATACGGTGTATAACGTGAAGGAAAATGGGCGAATCAGTGAAGAATATTTGTTGGTGGCCGACGAGGTGATTAAACGCAGAATCTTGCAAGGGGGTTGGCGTTTGGCCATGTGGCTAAATAAGCTTTGGTAATCGAATAGGGGGGGAGTTAAAAATGCGGGCTTTGCCAAAAAAGTGATGGAGTCTAAAGTGACAGAAAATAACGATCCTGGTTATGATCTGCCAAAACACCCTAGGTCCACCTTCCAATAGCGGTCTAACAGTCCTTTGAAACAATCCGTGTTTATCGATCATCCCGATCGATCATCCGTGCTTGCCAACCGTCCTGGTCAGCGGGTCCTTTTGCTACCAATCATCCTGATCGGTGTTTCCCTGTAAGTTCGTCCTGAACGCCATCTAATTTAGCAAAATTTAAAATTTTGTCAGACGGATTCACTGTTTAAACTATGTACAGTGCGTTTTTCGAATTGCGAACCCCAGGCTTAATAAGGCCTGCAGAGCAGTCGCCGTCTTCATAGGACTAATGCCTGCGATCAGTTGACGGTATCTCGCACATGCCTTGTACGAGATCTCTTACACGGTAAAGAGACTAAGGCGCACAGCTAAAAACCAGTTGAAAGCGCCTAAGCCATGCTTTTAACGGATTCACAAAATATTGTTAAAAACTGAACGATATTGCTGGCAGGCCAACAGCCGCTTTGGATTGTTGTGCTACGCTCACATAAGGAAGAATTCGTTGGAGTGGCCATGAAGGCGCTGAATATTCTGGTGGTGGATGATGCAAACTTTATCCGCGACCTGGTTAAAAAAGCCGTAAAAGCACAATACCCTGATTTTAAAGTGGAAGAAGCCATGGATGGTCTCAAGGCTCAGTCCATGATGAAAAAGGGGACTTACCATGTGATTCTGTGCGATTGGGAAATGCCCAACATGAGCGGTCTTGAACTGCTGGCATGGATGCGCAGCGATGAACGCTATGTAAAAACCCCCTTCTTAATGATCACCAGTCGCAGCGAAAAAAGCCACATCATCAAGGCGGTGGAGGCCGGGGTGAGTGATTACATTGGCAAGCCGTTCAGTAACGAACAACTGGGCACTAAGCTGGCGCGGCTCATTTTTAAATTTTATAAATTCAGTCCCACTCAAACCGCTCGTCAGGCTCAACAGCATGATAACGGCTCCAGCTTATTAACGGCCGCACCGGCAGCAGCTCCCAAACCCAAGGCAGCGGCCAGTGGCGGTACAGCCAGTTTATTAGCCGGAGGTTCACCCAGCGGGCAACTCTTGTCGGGCAGCGACAAAGCCGTGAAACCCAAAAGTACCAGCAAAAAAAGCCTGGCTTTGGCCCACGTGCGAACGGCAGGCGGGCAAGAGTTACGTTGCATCGTGAAGGACATTAACCTTAACGAAATGTTGCTGGTGGTTAAGCGCGAAGAAGGGGTGCCTGGCTTATTTGATCAGGTGGTGGTGGATATCGTCAGCAAGGCCGATGACATAGTAGCGCGGGTAAACTGTTTTGTGGTGTCGGTGATCTCCCCCGATAAACGCATCAACGGTGAGCTGTTTAATATGCTGGTGCGTTACGAAGACCAAGACCCAGAGAAACTCGAAGCCTTGTCGCGTTTTGTGGCCAAAGTGCGTTAAGCAATTTGGGGCTGCGTGACTAAGCGTGACAACGGGAAGTGGCAGGTAAAACAGCTGCCCTTGCCCAGTGTGCTCTCAATTTGCAAACTTCCCTCATGGCGTAATAACACGTGTTTCACGATGGCAAGGCCCAACCCGGTACCACCGGTTTGCGCATGGCGACTGGCATCGGCCCGATAGAAACGCTCGGTGAGTCTTGGCAGGTGTGGGCTGTCTATGCCCTGGCCATTGTCGGTAACACTTAAATGTAATCCATCATCATCCTGCCACCAACAAATCTTGATGTTGCCCTGGGCCTGAGTGTATTTCACCGCATTAAAAATCAGGTTGCCAAAGGCACTGCTGAGTTCACTGCTCACCCCCACCATGTCGGCCCACTGGGCATCCACCTCGATCTGTTGTTGCTTATCACCGCTTAAGGCGATGGCGTCTAGCTGTAATTCGTTCAGCAAGTTGGGCACATTTACCGGGCTATGATCCTTAAGCTGACTGGTTTCCAGGCGGCTGAGCATAAGCAAGTCTTCAATCAGACTTTCCATGCGCTGGCTCTGCTGATGCATTTGCTTTAAGGCACGGCCCCAACGGGGTGGCAAGGTATCCTGGTGATCGAGAAAAGTTTCCAGGTAGCCTGAAATCACCGTCAGTGGTGTGCTTAGTTCATGGCTGGCGTTGGCCACAAAGTCTTGGCGCATGGCTTCCAGCTGTTTAAGGCGGCTCACGTTGCGGCACAAAATTAAACGGTCTTGCTGGCTGAACAGGGTAATTTGAAATTGCAGCTGCACATCACTATTGGCAGGTGAAGGCATCTCCAAAGGGTCGCCATATTCACTGGCGTCAAAATAGGCTTTAAATTCTGGGGCCCGCACTAGGTTAGTGATGGGCTGGCCGATGTCTTGGCTTTCTTTTAAACCCAGTAATTGGCTGGCGGCATGATTCCACCATTCTAAATTGCCCTGACTGTTCACCATGAGTACCCCGTCTTTAAGGGCGGCGGTGCCGTCTTCAATGCGTTGAATCACGGCTTTTAAGCGGCTTTGGGCTTTTTGTTGGCGGCGTTGTAAGTGGTAAATGTCATCAAATACCGAGCCCCAAATTCCTCGGCTTTCAGGCGGCTCCACCTTTTTTTGGTTTAATAACCATTTTTGCATGCGGTGTAATTGAAACCAGTGCCAAGCCAAAAAGGCCCCCAGCGTGAGGCAAATGGCCAGCAAAATATTATTGAATAACCAGCCCAAAAAACAGGCCAGTAGCAGGGACAAAGTGAGGTGGCGAAAGGCCGTGGGCCAATCCTGATTATTCACACACAATTCTCATATAGTTAAATTCAATCTTGGGTAATGGCTAGTTGGACTTCTGTGAAAATCGATACCCTGTGCCACGCACCGTTTGAATCAGGTAATCAAAGTCATTTCCCAGGGTTTTACGCAGGCGTCGAATATGCACGTCTACCGTGCGTTCCTCTACGTACACATTGCCGCCCCATACCTGGTCCAGTAATTGGGTGCGACTGTAGGCCCGCTCTTGATGAGTCATGAAAAACTGCAACAGGCGAAACTCAGTGGGGCCAATATCAAGATGCTCTTCACCTGCGCTCACGCGATGACGAATGGGGTCCAGAGTTAAGCCATTCACTTCGATGGGGTCTTCTATGCCCTGGGCCGTGGTGCGGCGTAAAACGGCCTTAAGGCGGGCCACAAGTTCACGGGGGGAAAAGGGTTTAGTGATGTAATCGTCGGCGCCCGCTTCCAGGCCCAGAATTTTGTTGTCTTCCTCGGACTTGGCGGTAAGCATGATGATGGGCACATCACTGCACAGCTCGTCGCGCTTTAGGCGTCGCGCCAGCTCAATGCCACTGGTGCCAGGTAGCATCCAGTCTAGCAATATCATTTGTGGTTTTTCATCCACCACTAGGGCATAGGCATCTTTGGCGTTGGCGGCTTCCAGACATTCAAAACCCGCCATTTCCAATGCCACGGCGATCATGTCGCGAATCGACGGTTCGTCGTCCACGATTAAGATTTTTTTTCCTTGCTGTTTCATGTCACTTATTAACCCGTGATTTCAGTCCGTAAGGCATTACACCGCTTAAATATGACAATTGTGTGACATAACCGAATCCATATCAGTTAACAGGACATATTCAATTAGGTGCTAATTTGTACGAGGCTGCTTGCAGGCGATCTTTTAAGCAGCGTTATTGGTGCCTGCCACAGTGGTCGCCTCGGCAACTGCTCCTGCGTTGCCCTACTACCGACATCCATGTAGGCATGCAAGCAGCCTCGTACCGTTCTTTAGCTAAATTAGACCGCCATCCTCAAATCAGCCACTGCTTAAAACGAATAATGCCCAATCAAGCCGCCAAACATGCAGGCGCCCACCCAGTGGTTATTCAAGAAGGCTTTAAAACAGGCCTCTCTTTCTCGGTTCTTAATGAGTTTTTGATGGTAAATAAATAAGCCGCCACACATAGCAATAGACAGGTATATCGGCCAGCTGGCTTCAATTTTTGAAGCGACCATCAACCAGCTTAGCAAGGTAAACCCTTGCAGCACGCCAATGATCATCTTGTCGGCATCGCCAAATAATATGGCGGTACTTTTCACACCAATCTTTAAATCGTCTTCTCGGTCTACCATGGCGTACTGGGTATCGTAGGCTACGGTCCAGGTGACGGTGGCGATATACAGCAACCACACTACATCGGGCAGTTGGTTTTGTTCAGCGGCAAAGGCCATGGGCACGGCCCAGGCAAAGGCAGCTCCTAATACTACCTGGGGCAAATGGGTGTAGCGTTTCATGAAGGGATACAAGGAGGCCAACAACAAACCACCAAACGACAGGTAAATGGTGAACTCGTTGGTAAACAGCACCAAAATAAAGGCAAAGGCACATAATCCGGCAAACAGTATCAGTGCTTGTTTGGAGGTGATGACTTTTTGCGCTAGTGGGCGGTTCTGGGTGCGCTCCACATGAGCGTCCACGTGGCGATCGGCGTAGTCGTTAATCACACAGCCGGCGCTGCGCATCACAACAACGCCCAGCACAAAGATAATTAGGTTGCTTAAGCTGGGGTGACCGTCTCCGGCAATCCACAGAGCGCACAAGGTGGGCCATAGCAGTAGGTAAATGCCCACCGGTTTGTCCAGGCGCATTAGCTGGATGAATATGGGCAGACGGGGGAAGCGATCGGTTAACCAGTTCATGAAAAGTGTGCCGAGTGTTATAAGTCGATGGAGCCCATGGTACCTGTATTAAGGCTTAACCTCTAACAAGCCAGCTAAAAAATACTCGCTCACTAACAGAGGTTTGTTATTTAATTTAAAGATGGAGCGCCGAGACCAAACCGGTAGCTGATTCACTTGGCCTTTTTTTACTTCAATACGACTGCGCGACATGTGTTTATGGCTGAACAAAAACTCACCAAGGGGTTTGTTATTCAACACCAATAGCTGGCGCTCGGCCCCGGTGAGGGTGCTGCGCGGTATGACGCTGCGTGCCAACACCACTGCCGTGTTATGAATGCACAGTTTTACTTCCCGTACATACACCATCTGCCGGACATTTATGCCCAAGGCCCGTGCCTCTGAAAGTGAAGCTCGAGCAAAGCCGGTGTGAGTGACCTCTACACTAAAGTGCCCCGGGGAAAGGTCCTTTAAATTTTGCGTGAGCGAGCCTTTATCCAACAACCATTTGCGCCACGGCTGAGCTAGCAGGCTATGGGGCATGGGGGACAAGTTGAGCCAGTCTTGTTGTGTGAGGGCTGCTGAAAACGTTAACGACATGGTGTTGATAGTTACAAAAAAATGCGGCCACAGGATGTAGCAATCAGGCAGTGAAATCAAGGGCACTATTAATTAGGCCTTAATGGGGAGATTATTTTGCTGACGCCATGGGAGATCACTATTTGACCTGAAATAACGGTAATATTGCGGTGCATTAACCTGTCGCTATCCCGTGCTATGAACCATATTTAATCACTACAGTGCGCCCAGGGGGCGGCTCAGTGATTAAAATAAGAGGCGTGTATGGCACAACCTGAATTCGATCATCAAAAGCTGGACATTAAACCCAGGCACATGGATTTTCCGTTTGGCTCGTTAAAAAAACTAAAATTCTTTAGCGATAACATTTATAAGTCCAGTTTCATGGCGGGTTTGTCTGCATCCTTTCCCCTGGGTGAGGCGGAGTTTTTAGACTCGGTACGTAACTTTCGCGATAAAATTGAAAACCCTGATTTAAAACAACAGGTGAAAGGCTTTATTGGGCAGGAGGCACACCACAGTCGCCAACATCAATTTGTAAACTCTGAACTGGATCGCTTGGGTTATCGCACCGATAAAATTGAGAAAGATCTTAAAAAGGAGATTGCCAAACTGGTGGCGAAACAAAGCCAGCAGTTTCGCCTGGCCTACACGGTATGTGCCGAACACATTACGGCCATTATGGCCGAATACGCCCTCAATGAACCGGCCTTTCTAGAGGGCATGGACGCACCCATGAAAGATTTATTGTTATGGCACTCGGTTGAAGAGATCGAACACAAGTCGGTGGCGTTTGATGTGTATATGGACGTGGTGGGAGATGTGAAATATCTTAATAAAACCATGAAAATTGCCATCATCGTGATGCACCTTCATTTTACACAACGCATGTTTAAGTTGGCATTTAATACCAAACACTGGGCAAGCTTTAAAGAGTTTGGCGGCTTTTTGTCGTGGATGTTCGGTAAGGGCGGCATGTGGCGGTCTTTACGCCAACCCTATAAAACGTTTTATAAAAAAGGATTTCACCCTTGGGATAACGGCGGTTTAGAGTTGGTTGAAAAATGGCAGCGTGAATACGCTCAGCCCGAGCAAAACAAAGCCAGTGCCGAGTACCAGATGGCGCACCCTGCTTAGGGCGTTTTAGCGTTAATGGGAAATAAAAACCCCTTGCCTGCACTGTGCAGGCAAGGGGTTTTTTATGGGCGTTCAAGTCGAACATGGTTAAGAAAAATAAATTTAGTACGAGGCTGCTTGCAGGCGACCAAAGTTAATTGGTAAAAAGCTATTGGCTAACTATTGTCGCCTGCAAGCAGTCTCGTACATGGGGTGTGAGATGAACTTATTGAACCGAACCGTTGGCCATCTCGCTGGCGGGTTGCTCTATCAGGCTTAACGCAATGCCGCGAAAGGCGGCCAGACTTTTGTGGATGCTTTCATAGTCGTTATCGGTGAAGCGGGTATTGGCGCTGTTTTTCACAATCACCACACCCACTTTTTGGTTGATGTAAATAAACTGGCCATAGATGCCCAAAGCAAAAAACTCCTGATCACTTTGCTCGGGAATCCACCACTGATAACCGTAACCAAATACCGATTTAGCATTGTGGCGTTTACCGGGCATTAAGTGTGAGGCATCCGGAGTAATGCTGTCTTTAATCCATTGTGCCGGCACTACTTGCTCGCCGTTAATGATGCCGTTGTCGCGAAACAACATGCCCAGGCGGCCATAGTCACGGGTGGTGGCGTTAAGGCCACCCAGCACCATGGGTTCGCCCAAGCCGTCTACTAAATAAAGGGCGTCTTGTTCGTTGCCCAGTTTGGACCAGAGTTTTTCGGTTAGGTACTCTTCTATGGTTTTGCCGGTGGCGGCGCGCAACACCATGCCCAGAACATGAGTGTCTATGCTCACGTATTTCATGTAAGTGCCCTGGTCACGTTCAGGGGTTAATGAGGCCGCGAATTCATCAAAGCTGCCACCCATGGCCATCATGCGACCAAAGCGATTAATGTCGCTATTAAAGTCATTGTAATCTTCGTTAAAGGCCACGCCGCTGCTCATTTGCAATACGTTTTTAATGGTGACGCCATCGTAACCACTGCCCACTAACGCTGGCACATAATCGCTTACCGGCACATTTAAATCTTTAATGTGGCCTTCATAAACCGCGATGCCAAAGATGGCACTTAGGTAACTTTTAGCCATGGACCAGGAGGCCCGTAAGTCGGAGTCGTGGGTGCCTAAATAATAATTTTCAAAGGTGATGGCCTCGTCTTTCACCACCAGTAAGGCAGTGGACTGAGTGTCGCTTAAAAAACTGTTCAAATTAAATTCTTGTCCCTTAAAGGTAAACGTCTTGGGTAAGTCTTTAGGAGTATGATCAAGCGCACGAACAGTGCCGGCGCGTTTAATTACTTTAGTGGTCATCACATCCTGCATATTTGAGAAGTTATGCACAATCACATCAGGTTTGAATAAATTAACCACCATATATAACTGTTTGATTTCGGTGGAATAAACACCGGCCACGATTGCCAGGCCTATAATGCTCACACTTAAAAACTGGCCAACACGTTTTAATGCCATGGGGCTTTCCTTATTTTTTTTGAATAAAGTAAAACCAGCCATGAGGCTAATCTCATGACTTGTTTTTATGGGTGGGCCGCTAGTTAGACTGGGATTTTGGGGCTTGGCTTAAATTAGCACTTACACTTGCACGGTTTTTAAATTGCAATATACCGTCTTCTATTTTTACCCCACGAAGGCGTTTTTTATCTTTTCGGTAGTTTTGATCCAGGCGCCAGGGTTGCACCGCCCCTTGTTTGGGGATGCCCTGTTGCGCACGCTGGATGTATCCTGAGCTTAAATTCAAAAACAGTTCCCGCTGGGTATTACACTCATCCACCGGCACACAGATGGGACGATCAATGGTGTCCATGTGGTTGATGATGCGGCACACATACTCGCTTACTAGCTCTGACTTAAGCGTCCAGGAAGCATTGGTGTAACCAAATACGGTGCCAAAGTTAGGCACGTCTTCCAATAATATTCCGCGGTAAAACATTTTTTCGCTGGGCTTAAGTACGTCACCGTCCACGGTGATGTTGACCTCTTCCATCATCTTTAATTTCAAACCGGTGGCACTGACAATGATATCGGCTTTCAGGTATTCACCTGATTTAAGGCGAATACCATCGGAGGTAATTTCATCGATATGATCGGTTTTAATGTCGGCCTTGCCATGGTTGATGGCTTCGAATAAATCCCCATCGGGAATCAAACATAATCTCTGATCCCAGGGCTCATAACTGGGTGTGAAGTGTTTTTTGTCTATGTCGGCGGTTAATATTTCATTACGTTTTTTGTCCAGCAGCTTTCTGCCGCGATTAGGAAAGCGGGTCATGTAGCTATAAATTAGTGAGGCCATAAACACATTACGTTTACGAGCAAAACGTGACACCCAAATCTTGGGCAAAAACAGCCGTAAAAAACCTAATAAACCATCCTGCATAGGCATGGATGCAATATAAGTAGGGGAACGTTGCAGCATGGTCACGTGCTGAGCTTTCTGGGCGAGGGTCGGCACTAGTGTGACGGCAGTAGCGCCACTGCCAATGACCACTATTTTTTTATTGGTGTAATCCAGGTCTTGTGGCCAGTGTTGTGGGTGAATGAAGTCTCCCTTGAAGCTGCTTTTGTTTTTAAATTCGGGCTCGTAGCCTTGGTTGTAATCGTAATAACCGCCGCAGGATAAAACGAAACGACTTTCTAATACTCTAGTCTTGCCATCCACTTCAACTTCCACGGTCCAGGTAGCGCTGGTACTGGACCAGGCTAAGCTAACTACCTTATGGTTAAAGCGAATTTTTTCTTTGATGCCATTTTCTTCGGCGGTTTCATTAAGGTAACTTAACAGTTTTTCCCCGGTGGCTAGAGAGTCTTTATCGGTCCAGGGTTTAAAATCATAACCATAGGTAAACATGTCGCTGTCGGAGCGAATGCCGGGGTAACGAAATAAATCCCAGGTGCCGCCTAACGCATCACGGCCTTCCAGTATCGCCAAAGACTTATTGGGACATTGCTTTTGCAAATGATAGGCCGCACCAATGCCGGAAAGTCCTGCACCAATGATGATGGTATCAATAAATTCTTTATTCATGATGTTTCCTCAGTGGCTTAGCTAAATACTTTCTTCACAACTTTTTGATATTTGACCGGTAGAAAACGCTGCAGCACGTCCAGTATCTTGGCATCCAGCCCCACCAGTATTCTGGGTTGTTTTTTGATGATGCCGTTAATAATTTTTTTGGCGGCTTGCTCTGGGGTGGTTTTGGCAAACTTATCGTTAAAGTTATCGCTGCGCTCTTGGGTGGACATGCGTCCCGCCGAACCTACTTTGTCGCCCCCATCCCGTGCATAGTTGGCTATATTAGTCTTAATGCCCCCAGGGTGCACACAACTTAGATCCAGTTGTTTATGCGACATCATGAGTTCGATGCGCAAACTTTCACTAAAACCTTTTACGGCAAACTTGGCCGCGTTGTAAGCCGAGGTATTGGGTGTGGCGATCAAACCAAACAAACTGGAAACGTTAACAATATGCCCCCAGGGTGCTTGTTTAATGTGTGGTAAAAAGGCCTTGCACCCGTGTACCACACCCCAAAAATTAATGTCCATGAGCCATTCGAAGTCTTCGTATTGCATGGCCTCCACAGTAGCAGATAATGCCACACCGGCATTGTTGATAATAACGTTTACCTTGCCAAAGTGCGCGAAGACATCATCGCTCCATTGAAAAACCTGGTCCTTTTCGGCCACGTTAATTTTATGTATCAACACATCCGTGTGGGGGTTTTGCGCCAGAATCTGTGATTTGGTGACTTCTAAGGCCTCAAGATTAATATCGCTAATGGCAAGATTGGCGCCCTGTTTGGCGCATTCCAGTGCCAGGCTACGGCCAATGCCCGAGCCTGCCCCGGTGATGGCGATGACGGCATTTTGTAATTGGTTTTTCATCTGTGTCACCTATTTTTATTATTTATTTGTCGGTGGACCAAGGCAATGCTTGGATAATGTTAGCCACTGTAGTGCAAAACTATGAACTATTGTTCACATGGTGGACAGGTGCTAAGGTTGCAAGTTACTGGTCATTAGAGGTCAGCTTGATGCCCCTAAAAAAAATAACAAAACAGGCCCAGTTCGTTTCACGGGATTACATGATTTACGTGCGTGACTTTGCATTATCAAAGGGTATAGCAGTAGAAACACTGGTGGAAAACTCTGACGCAGATTTACAGTTACTATTAAATCCGCCGCAACGAGTAAGCGAACAAACTTTCCATCGAATGGGTTTCAACCTGTTTAATGCCTTGCCGCAGCCCTATGAAGCTGTGATTGAATTTGGCAAGGGCATGGTGTTGTCGTTACATGGGTCTCTTGGGGTGGCTATCCAGGGAGCGGCCGATGTGAATGAAGTGGCGAGTCTGGCCCAACAATATTATCAAACCCGATCAAACTCTCATTCTATGCAGTTGATCAGTGAAGGTGAGTTCTTGTGTATTCGCCTGTCGGAAGACAATACTAAGTTTGATTATTATCTAACCCTGGCCGCTCTGGTGAGTTTTGAATATGTGCTGGCCAGACTATTGGCTCACTATAACTTGCCTGAAAAATGTGTCATCCATCAGACGTTTTCTGAGCCGGAAGAATTTCCCTGGCACGAAATAGCGGGCTATGAGCTTAAATTTGATAAAGGGTTTAATCAGTTAATGGTGCCTAAGGTTTGGCTCAATTTGGCGATTAATCCCATTAACCAAGAATTAGCAAATTTGGCAAAAAGCCAATGTGATCAAACCCTCCAGGAAATTTCTTCGCAAGACTTAGTGAATGATATTCGCCAAAAACTAAAGAATTTACCCAGCAAAAATACCAGCTTAAAAGAAATGGCCGAGTTGTTATTTGTATCCCCCAGCACACTGCAACGCAGGCTAAGGGAGTTTGATACCACCTATAAAGATATAAAGCTGGAAGAGCGCCTTATTACTGCCAAGCAGTTATTGTTTAATGGTGAAAACAGCCTTGAACAAATATCCGAGCAATTAGGCTTTAGTGATGCTTCCAGCTTTACAAAATCATTCAAAACGTTCTCGGGACATACACCGGCAGCCTATCGAAAAATGCATGTAACCGACTAGTGAATTGGTAGTTTTGATGGAATGACCTCTATTAACAAGAAACTTGAGTTGCAATAACCTGTCGCTATAAAGACCTTTGAACCATATTTAATAAGTCACAGTAAAAGACCTAGTTAGAGTCTTGCTGATAAATTAGATAATAGAGGCGTGCAATGGCTCAGCTACAAAATAAAGACCATCAAAAACTGGTCATCAAACCCAGACACATGGATTTTCCTTTCGGATCACTAAAAAGCATTAAGTTTTTTGACGACAATATTTATAAGTCGGCTTTTATGGCTGGTTTATCGGCATCCTTTCCGGCCGGTGAAACTGAGTTTTTAAACTCGGTAAAAAACTATCGTGACCAGATTAAGAACCCAGAATTATTAAAGCAGGTAAAAGGGTTTATAGGTCAGGAAGGGCACCACAGCCATCAACATGCCTTGGTAAACCGTGAGCTGGATCGTTTGGGCTACAAGACTCAAAAAGTGGAAGACTCCCTGCAAAGCGTGATTGATTCTCGGGTATCAAAGCTTACCCATAAATTTCGCTTGGCTCATACCGTAAGTGCAGAACACATCACCGCCATCATGGCTGAATACCTGATTAACAACCCTAAATATATGGATGGCATGGAAACGCCATTTAAAGATCTATTTTTCTGGCATGCGGTAGAAGAGGTGGAACATAAATCGGTTTGTTTTGATGTGTACATGGAAGTGATTGGGGATGAGAAGTATTTGGCGAAAATCATGAAGCTTTCAGTATTCTTGATTCAACTTCGCTTAGCCAAACACATGATGATTTTGGCATTTAATACCAAACACTGGTGGAACCTTAAGGAGTTTGGTGGATTTGTCTCCTGGATGTTTGGTAAAGGCGGCATGTGGCGCTCATTACGTAAGCCTTATAAAGAATTTTTTAAAGGCAACTTTCATCCTTGGGGTAATGGCGGTTTGGAACTCATTGAAAAGTGGACCAAGGACTATTATCGCCCAGAGCAAAATAAAGCCAGCGATGAGTATGCTGCTGCACATACTGCCTAATTAATTAGCCTCCGTTCACAATTGAGCCCGGAACCTCCGGGCTCAATTGTCTTTACGCTAAGCGTAAAGAGGACTACCTGCATTTATAAATCTGCCAACTTAGCAATTGCA
>Ga0105352_1001187_pt1 | contig 14082 bp, 12 predicted proteins | sample EN8Hudsemesocosm_FD_83507 | JGI IMG/M metagenome (GOLD analysis project Ga0105352, IMG submission 83507) | Methane-oxidizing microbial communities from mesocosms in the Hudson Canyon - EN8B Hudson Canyon | ecosystem: Environmental > Aquatic > Marine > Cold seeps | place: Hudson Canyon...
CAGTGCCTTCCTGGGAAGTTCGCCGCCGCTCATCGGACGACCGTCCCTCCCCGGGTTCGCTCCCCGGGAGGAATCCGCCCGGCCCGAGCCACGACTGCACCCACCACGATCGCCACGATCGCCATCCAGGTGTTGACCCTGACCCCGGCGATCAGCGAGGCCGCATCGGACCGCAGCGCCTCCACCCAGAGCCGCCCCAATCCGTATCCGAACACCCACAGCGCCACTATGTAGCCGGGGCGAAGCAGGGAACGCCGCTCAACGCGTACGAGGACCACCGCCAGCGCCACGTTCCAGAGCCCCTCGTAGAGAAACGTCGGATGGAACGCTGCGGCGTCCAGATGGGCGACCGGACGGTGAACGGCGTCGATCTCGAGTGCCCACAGCAGGTCCGTAGGTCGGCCGAAGACCTCCTGGTTGAACCAGTTGCCCCACCTGCCGATGGCCTGGGCCACCGGGATGGTCGGGATCATGACGTCCATCGCCACTGCCATCGACAAGCCGCGACTACGGGCCACGAGCACGCCCACCAGCACGCCGGCCATCAGCCCTCCCGGGATTCCCAGACCGCCCTGCCAGACTGCAGGCACGTCCTCCCAGCGCCCCCTGAAGGACCGCCAGTCGGTCGCCACGTGGTATAGCCGGGAACCGATGAGGCCGGCCGGCACCGCCCACATGGCGATCGTGGAGATGTCCTCGGGATCGCCGCCGCGGGCCGCCAGGCGTTTCTGGCTCCACACCACCGCCACGAATGCCCCCAGGGCGATCATCAGGCCGTAGGCCCGGAGCTCCAGGGGGCCGATCGAGACTGAGTTTCCCGATGGGCTCGGAATCGCGCCGATCACTCCGGCCAGGATCATGTCCGCCCCCGGAGAACCGGCTCAGGCGGAGAAGGCATCGTCCGCCACGGCGTAGAGGTCGCCGGCACCGGCGGTCACCGCACCTAGCTGGGCCCTGGTCACGGGCAGGAGTTGCTCGGCGTAGAAGCGGGCCACCACGATCTTGGATTCCAGGAAGTCAGCGTCGCCCTCTCCGGCCCGGATCCTGCGATGTGCCCCGAGGGCGAGGCGCGCCACCAGCCAGCCTCCGATCAGCTGGCCGCACATCCTTAGGTACGGCGAGGCACCGGCCATGGCATCGTTGGGGTCGGCCAGACCGTGCACCATCAGCCAGGTCGTGGCCTCCTCGGTCGCCGCCAGGGCGTCGGCCAGGCCTACGCGGATCGAGTCGAAGTCCTCGCCCGCTGAAGCCAGGTCGGAGACCGTGCCTGCGATGTCGACCAGCAGGTCGCCAATCACAGCGCCTTCGCTCATCGGGAGCTTGCGGCCCACCAGGTCCATGGCCTGGATGCCGTTGGTCCCCTCGTAGATCGGTGAAATCCGTGCGTCTCGGAGGTGCTGGGCAGCACCGGTCTCCTCGATGTAGCCATAGCCGCCGTGGACCTGCACGCCGACTGAGGTCATCTCGACGCCCAGGTCGGTGCACCAGGCCTTCGAGATCGGCGTCAGCAGCTCCGCCCGATCAGCCGCCCGCTGGCGAGTGTCCGCATCCGGGTGGCGGTCGGCCACATCCAGGCTGGCGGCGTTCAGGTAGAGCAAGCAGCGCATGGCATCGGTGTAGGCCCGCATCGTGAGCAGCATCCGCCGCACGTCGGCGTGCCTTATGATCGCCGCCTGCTCACCGGCGGGCCCACCTATGGCCCTGCCCTGTCGACGCTCCATCGCATAGTCGGAGGCCTGCTGGAGGGCCCGCTCCGTGACGGCCAGACCCTCGATGCCCACCCCCAGACGGGCGTTGTTCATCATCGAGAACATGCACCTCATGCCCTGGTGCTCACCACCCAGGAGGTAGCCGACCGCACCGTCACCGGCGTCGCCGAAAGCGAGTACGCAGGTCGGGCTGGCATGCAGGCCCAGCTTGTGCTCGACCGAGACGCACCTGTAGTCGTTGCGCTCGCCGAGGCTGCCGTCGTCGGCCACGAGGTACTTGGGGACGATGAACAGCGATATCCCCCTGGTGCCCGGCGGGCTGTCCGGGGTCCGGGCCAGGACCAGCTGGATGATGTTCTCGGTCAGCTCGTGCTCGCCGAACGTGATGAAAATCTTGGTTCCGAAGATCCGGTAGGTGCCGTCGTCTTGCGGCACGGCACGGGTGATGAGCGCTCCCACGTCGGAACCTGCCTGCGGTTCGGTGAGGTTCATGGTTCCCGACCACTGACTGGTGACCATCTTGGGCAGGAAGGTCTCCTTCAGGCCCTCGTCGGCAAAGGAGTGGATGGCCTCGACGGCGCCGACCGTCAGCATCGGTCCCATCGACCATGCACGCGAGGCCGTGGCCAGTAGCTCGGTGACCACCGTCTGGATGGTGCCGGGGAAGCCACCACCGCCAAAGTCCGGATCCTGGCTGATGGCACCCCACCCGGACTCCACGAACTTGTCCCAGGCGACGCTGAACTCGTCGGGGACGGTCACCACGCCGTCGGTCACCGAGCAGCCCTGCTCGTCCCCGATCCTGTTCACCGGGGCGACCACCTCGGCTACGAAACGGCCCAACTCCTCGAGGACGCCGTCGATGGTCTCCAGGTCCACGTGCTCGAAGCCCGGAAGGTCGCAGACGGCCGATATGTCGCTGATCTCGTCGAGGACGAGTCGGATGTCGTCCAGGGGAGGTCGGTAGTCGCTCATGTCCGCACGCTACCGCTCGGTTCCCGGGCGCATGGGAGCCGGGCGACGGGCCGCACCGGGTTATGTTCCACGCGATGACCACCTCCGACACGCAGATCATGAACCTGATCCACCTCTACGCCGAGCTCATGGACGCCGGTCGGTTGGAGGAGTGCTCCGACCTGTTCGCCGACGCCCGCGTGGTGCTCGGTTCCGATGTCGATCCTCCCGTGGTGGTGGATCGCGACGGCCTCCTGGAGGTCTGGCGGTCCCTGGTGGCCATCCACGACGATGGCACCCCGCGCACCCGGCACCTGGTCGCCAACCCGATCCTGGAGGTGGACGAGGAGGCCGACTCGGCGACCTGTCGCAGCACCTACACGGTCTTCCAGCAGGTCACTGACGGTCCGCTGCAACCGATAATCAGCGGCCGCTATCACGACCGGTTCGAGCGCGTCGACGGCATCTGGCGGTTCGCCGAGCGAACCTACGGCGTGGACCTCGTGGGGGAACTGTCAGACCACATGCTGCGCCACCTCGACCTCTGAACCCTGCCCGCCGACGGCTGTTTCGGCGACCGGCCCGGCGTCTCCGGCCAGCCAGTGGCGACGACAGCGCAGGTCGTAGCTGACCCGGTGGTCCTCGGGATCGTCGACCACGAAAAGCTTTCCGTCGTACACCTGCACCCCATCCACCAGGCGGGCGTTGTGGGTGGCCCTTGCACCACACCAGCACCTGGCCTCGACCTGCACCTCGATCCTCTCGTCGGCCAGCTCCAGGAGGCGCTTCGTGCCCTCGAAGAGCTCTCCTTGGAAGGAGGTGAGCAAACCGAAGGCGAACACGTCGGCGCCGAGGTCGTCGACGATCCGGGCCAACTGGTCGATCTGTCGGGGACGATAGAACTGGGCCTCGTCGCACACCAGGTAGTCGATGCGCCCACGCCTGGATGCCACGGCCAGGGCCAACTCGAACAGGTCCAGCCTCGGACCCACCTCCACTGCGTCGGCCGAAACCCCGAGGGCACTCGAGACCCTGCCGCCGGACCGGTCCAGCTGGCTGCAGAGGATCCCCTGGAGGCCACGCTCCAGGAGGTTGTGATGGATCTGGAGCGCGAGGGTGCTCTTGCCGGATCCCATGGTCCCGAAGGAGAAGCGAAGCACGGCCATCAGCGGCACCTACCCGCACTGCCTCCGACACCGGCCACGGGACTCATGAACAACCGCTCGTAGCGCCACAGTCGGTGCAGACGTAGCAGGAGCCTGCACGCTGCATGGCCACACCACACTGCATGCAGAGGGGAGCGTCGGCCCCTCCCGATCCGAGTGCCAACTGGGCTGCGAACTGGGCCGGCGAGGGCACGGTGGGTGGGTCCGACGGCACGTCGGAACCCTGACGGGTCTCCGTGACCGACTCCTCCACGCCCGGCAGGGTGGGCTGGGTCCGTTCGCTGGCCGTCAGGATGTTCAGTTCCGCCCGTTCTTCGAAGCTCAGGTACTCGACGGCCAGGCGGCGGAAGAGGTAGTCGATGATGCTCGTGGCGATCCGGAGGTCCGGATCGTCGGTCATCCCGGCCGGCTCGAACCTCATTCCCGTGAAGGCACCCACGAACGCCCTCAGGGGCACGCCGTACTGGAGGCCGTGACTGAGCGAGATGGCGAAGGCATCCATGATCCCGGCGAGGGTCGACCCCTGCTTGGCGACCCGGAGGAAGACCTCGCCCGGACGGCCGTCCTCATACTCCCCGACCGTGACGAACCCCTTACAGTCGGCCACCCGGAACTCCAGGGTTAGGGAGCGCCGGCTCCGAGGGAGCTTGCGGCGGACCGGCTCGGCCAAGGCGGCGGCGAAGTCCGCCACGACCTCAGCAGGCTTCGCTCCTGACCCACTGCCGGCGGAGAGCGGCTGGGCGACCTTGCAGTTGTCGCGGTAGATGGCCACCGCCTTGAGGCCGAGGCGCCACGACTCCAGGTAGAGCTCCTCGACGTCGTCCACGCTGACGGTCTCCGGCATGTTGCACGTCTTGGAGATGGCGCCCGACAGGAACGGCTGAACCGCTCCCATCATGCGGATGTGGCCCATGTGGTGGATCGGGTTGTCGCCCATCGACGTGGCGAACACCGCCAGGTGCTCCGACCGGAGTTCGGGACAACCGGCCATCGTCTGGTTTTCATCCACCCAGGCCTCGATGGCGGCGGTGGACGCCTCGTCGTAGCCGAGGCGTCGCAGCGCCCTGGGAACGGTCCGGTTGACGATCGACATGGTCCCACCGCCGACGAGGCGTTTGTGCTTCACGAGGCTCAGGTCGGGTTCGATCCCGGTGGTGTCGCAGTCCATGAGGAGGCCGATGGTGCCCGTGGGCGCCAGCACGGTGGCCTGGCTGTTGCGCACGCCGACCCGCTGGGCGAGCGCACAGGCCTCGAACCAGGCCGTGCGGCCGGCAGCCACCAAGGCCGGCGCCACCTCGGCATCCAGGAGTTCGGACGCATCACGGTGCATCTCCAGCACTCCGAGCATGGGCTGGCGGTTGTGCTCGAAGCCGTCGAACGGCCCCATGCGGTCCGCCAACCGGGCCGAGGTCCGGTAGGCGTGCCCGGTCATCACCGACGTGATGGCGGCGGCCACCGCCCGACCGTCGTCGCTGTCGTAGGGAAGGCCCAGGGCCATGAGGAGCGCACCCAGGTTGGCATAACCCAGCCCGAGTTGGCGGAAGGCCCGGGTGGTCTCGCCGATGGTTTCCGTCGGATAGTCGGCGTTGCCAACGAGGATCTCCTGGGCGGTGAAGACGACCTCGATCGCATGGCGGAAGCCGTCGATGTCGAAGCCCCCGATCGCATCGGTGTCGTCGTCCGAGGCCCCCAGGAACTTCAACAGGTTGATGCTGGCCAGGTTGCATGCGCTGTCGTCTAGGTGGACGTACTCCGAGCACGGATTGCTGGCCGATATTCGGCCGGTGTTGGACGCTGTGTGCCACCGGTTGATGGCCGTGTCGAACTGGAGGCCCGGATCCGCGCACTCCCAGGCCGCCTCGGACATCTGACGGAACAGGCTGCGGGCCCGGACCGTCTCGACCACCGAGCCGTCGGTGACCGCCGTGAGGTTCCAGTCGGCATCAGCCGACACGGCCTCCATGAACCCGTCCGTGACGCGGACGGAGTTGTTGGCGTTCTGGTACATGATCGAGTGGCTGTCAGCGCCGTCAAACCCGACCTCGAATCCGGCGTCGGCCAGGACCCGGACCTTGCGCTCCTCGCGGGCCTTGCACCAGATGAACTCCTGGACGTCCGGGTGGTCGATGTCCAAGATGACCATCTTGGCGGCGCGGCGAGTCTTGCCTCCGCTCTTAATGGTGCCGGCCGAGGCATCCGCACCCCTCATGAAGCTGACAGGCCCGCTGGCCTGGCCACCACCCTTCAGGGCCTCCCTGGAGGACCGGATGGCGCTCAAGTTGACGCCAGCGCCCGAACCACCCTTGAAGATCGTTCCCTCCTCGACGTACCAATTCAGGATCGATGACATCTGGTCTTCGACGGAGAGGATGAAGCAGGCCGAGGCCTGCTGGGGAACCCCGGGCACGCCGATGTTGAACCAGACGGGCGAGTTGAAGGCGGCCCGCTGGGTCACGATCAAGTATCGGAGTTCGGCCGCGAAGGCCTCGGCTTCGTCATCGTCGGTGAAGTAGCCGTCCCTCCGACCCCAGTCGGCGATCGTGCCGGCGACCCTGTCGGCCACCTGGCGCAGCGACGACTCCCTGCCGGGACCATCCAGCGGCCCGCGGAAGTACTTCTGGGCGAGGATGTTGGTGGCGTTAACCGACCAGTCCGACGGCACCTCGACCCCGTCCTGCTGGAAGGCGACCGAACCGTCGCGGTGGTCCACCAGGCGAGACGTCCGCACCTCCCAGTCGATCTCGTCGTACGGGTCGATTCCGGGTGTCGTGAAGTGGCGGTGGATCCCAAGTACCCCCCGCTCGGGCGCTACAGACATCTGGTTCCTCGTCCTCCTGCGCCCGGTTCCGACCGGGCCGACCACTGTTCCGGACTGTAGGGGCAACCTGTGACGACCCCGGGGCTACTCGGTGGCCGTTTGTGTCGTGGCCGGTGACGGCGGGCCCAGGTTGAGGAGCCCGCCATGCGAACACCCTTCCCGGATATCGGTGCGGTCATCCCAACGCCTCGCCGACGAATCGGTTAGACGACTTCTGCCGGGCAGACCGCCACCGGCCACGAATGCGAAACCTACGGAGGCAAGGCTGTGGACGGATAGTGGGATTCACTGTGGATTTCCCGGTGGATTACGTCGACGTTCTCCACAGCCACGGCGTTGTACCGTCACGTCGTGCGACTCCTCCACCCCACGACAAGCCCCGAGGTGGATGTCTCCGACATCCACCTCGACCTCGAACGCCCACCCCCACCCGGCCGACCCTGGGTGATGCTCAACATGGTGGCCTCCGTAGATGGCGCCACGACCGTTCATGGTCTTTCCAGCCAACTGGGGGGCACCGGGGACCGACAGATGTTTCGGACCCTGCGCGGCCTGGCCGACATGATCCTCGTAGGAGCCGGAACCGTGAGAGCCGAGGGCTACCGACCACCGCGGACCCCCAGTGGCAGCCTGGCATCGGCTCGGGCCAAGGCTGGACAGCCGGTCCGACCCCGGTTGGTGGTGGTCTCCGCACGCTTGGACCTGGACCCGGCGGCACCGTTGTTCACCGAACGCCTCCTTGAGGACCCGCCTCCCCTGATCGCCACAGCGCGATCGGCCCCGGCGGACCGACGCGATGCCCTCGCCGATGTGGCCGACCTGATCGACCTGGGTGGCACCCGGGTTGACCTCACGGGGTTGTTGGCGACCCTCCGTGACTTCGGGGCACGAACCGTCTTGTGCGAGGGTGGACCTCACCTGAACCACCAGTTGCTGGCCGCCGGCCTGGTTGACGAACTGTGCCTGACCATCTCGCCCAATCTCGTCGGCGGGTCCGGTACGGCCGGACCCGGACTCCTTGCCGGTGGAGCGTTCGCCATGCCATCGCGGCTCCGACTGGACCGGGTGCTCGCCCACGATGACTTCCTCTTCTGCAGGTACCTGGTCGTCTGAGGCGGGGTGCCGCAGAGGTCAACCGTGCGGAATGACTATCCGCTGGCCGGGATGCAGAAGCGATCCGCCGGCCACCTCGGAGAGACGGTCGACCGTGTACCGGAGATCGCGGCCGGGAGGGTTCACCCGTTCGGCAATGGACCAGAGTGTGTCGCCCGGCTGGACCACATAGATGACGGGCTGGCCGGAAGCCTCGACCAGGGTTGCTCCAGGGGTACCGGTGACCCACCCGATCAGCTCGCCGCCCAGCAGCGGCAGAGCCGAAAGAAACAGGCAGAGGAGCGCTGCCACCAGGATGCGACGGCGACGGTAGGTCCCCGGACCAGCCACCCTCACACCAACGGATCCGTTACCGACAGGCCCCGTGTCGAGAGACCTGGTGTCGATGGACCCCGTACCGACGGCCGGGGCGTCGACAGTCCCCGTCCCCGCAGTTAACGGCACCCGCAGGGATCCAACGGCGTATGGCTCGGCCGAGAGGACGTCGACGAGGATGCGTTGCACGACTCCACGCCCTTCGGGCCGCATGGCCGGACGTGACTCGGCCTCGACGGCCAGATCGAACGGAAGTTCCAGGGTCATCGTGTTCATGCTCTACATCCTGACGATGGGGTGTGACAGCGGTGACCGGTGGGTCCTACCGGGTCCTTGACACGGAACGCCTGTTCGGGGAACATGTATTCGGCGTACAGGTGTTCGATCACAATATTAGTGTATCGAACAGGTGTTCGCTGTCAAGCGGACCGGCAACCGGCCGGTCAACCACCAGAGGACGCACCCCCATGACCACCACCGGACTCAGTAGTCGGCAGCAGGAGATCCTCGAGTTCATCGACGCCCAGACGCGGGAGCGCGGCTACCCGCCGTCGGTACGGGAGATCGGTTCGGCCGTGGGCCTCACGTCACCGTCCACGGTCCACTCCCACCTGGCCACGCTCCAGGATCGCGGCTATCTGCGAAGGGACCCCTCCAAGCCACGGGCGCTGGAGGTCTGCCTGGATCCGGTCAGCGGTGCCGCCGTCGACAGGGGCACCGCCCGTCACGTACCCCTGGTCGGCGACGTCGCCGCCGGAACCGACGTCTTGGCCCATGAGAACATCACGGAGTCGGTCCCCATGCCGATCGAGTTCACCGGAGACGGCGAGCTGTTCATGCTCCGGGTCCGCGGCGAGTCGATGATCGGGGCCGGCATCCTGGACGGCGACCACGTGGTCGTGAAGGTCCAGCGGACGGCCGAACCCGGTGACCTGGTGGTGGCGGGCATCTCTGGCGACGAGGGCACCATCAAGTATTTCGAACGCGACGGCGAGACCGTGGTCCTGGTGCCGGCGAACCCCGCCTTCCAGGAACTGCGGCATCCGGCGGACGAGGTGACGATCTTCGGCCTGGTCGTGACGGTCCTACGACGCATCTGACCGAGGGTGGCGCTAAACCCTCAGACCCCTACAACGAAAGAGTTCCTGGGGGCCCTAGCACCACGATGCATCTCGGCCCACAAGCGGGACCGTGGCCTACGGCCGGTCAAGTGCCGTGTTCAAGCAGGTCCAGCAGGACCGAGAAGCAGGACTCCAGGGGCGCCCGCTCCAGACACTCGCCGGCGGTGTGGGCCAACGTCGGCTCCCCGGGGCCCAGGTTGACGGCCGGAACCCCGTGCTCGGCGAAGAACGCCACGTCGGTCCAGCCCAACTTGGCCCGCACATCCAGGTGGTGCCGATCGGTGATGGCACGCAGCAGTGGATGCGACAACCCGGGCGAAGCGGCCGGTGAGTGGTCCACCAGCTCGATGACGTCGCTGTCGCCGCCGCCATCAAGAAATGGTGCTAGGAACTCCCGGACGTGGGCCTCGGCTTCGGCACCGGTGCGGTCCGGGGCGTAGCGGTGGTTGATCCTCACCATGGCGCTGTCGGGCACCACATTGCCGGCCACACCACCTTCCACGTGCACAGCCTGGAGCGCCTCGCGGTACCGGCAGCCGTCCACCACCGGCTCCCGGTGCGGGTACGCCTCGAGGGCCGTCAGCAGGGCACCCAGGCGGTGCACTGCGTTGCGTCCCATCCACGGACGGGCGGTATGGGCCCTGGCCCCGGCCAGGGTCACCTCGAGACGCATCGTGCCCTGGCAGCCAGCCTCGATGGCACCCGCTGTCGGCTCTCCCAGGATGGCGACATCGCCGGCCAGCAGCTCTGGCGCCTCGGCGAATAGCTCGCGCAGGCCGTTGTGGACTATCGCCACCTCCTCACGGGCATAGAAGACCCAGGTCACGTCCACCGCCGGTTCCCGAACCACGCGGGCCAGCTCCAGCATCACGGCCAGGCCGCCCTTCATGTCGGTCGTGCCCAGTCCCCAGAGGACGTCCCCGTCGAGGCGTGACCCGGAGGTGTCGCCGGGAACCGTGTCCGTATGGCCCGCCAGGATCAGCCTGTGTCCACGGCCCAGATTCGTGCGGGCCACCAGATTGTCGCCGATTCGGTCCACCGCCAGGCCCGGTATGGCGCGCAGCTCAGCCTCCAGGTGCGCCACGATGGCTGCTTCATCGAAGCTGACCGACGGGATGTCGACCAGCTCAGCGGTGAGGGCCAGCAGGTCGGTCACGGGACGGTCGACCGCTGGCGTCAGGTGGCGACGCCGTGCGTACGCAGGACGTCGTTCAGGGCGGACTTGTCGTGGCGTTCACCGGGCTCCAGATGCTTCAGTACCAGGACGCAGGGCAGGCCGTACTCGCCACCGTCGAATACCTTCGTACGGGTGGCCTGGACCGCCACGCACCACGCTGGCACCACGCCGCGACCCAATTCCTCGCCGGTCGCAGCGTCGATCACTGGGATGGAGCCGGTCAGCACCGCTCCGGCGCCCAGCACCACGCCGTCACCCACCCGGGCACCCTCGGCCACGATGCAGCGGCTGCCTATCAGGCAGTCGTCGCCGATCATCACCGGCACGGCGTTGGGTGGCTCCAGGACGCCGCCGATGCCCACGCCACCGGACAGGTGGACGTTGCGTCCTATCTGGGCGCACGACCCCACCGTCGCCCAGGTGTCGACCATCGTGTTGTCGCCCACGTAGGCACCGATGTTCGTGTAGCTGGGCATCATCACGACGCCGGGCCCCTGGTAGCTCCCCCAGCGGGCCTGCGCCCCGGGAACCACCCTCACCCTGCGTTCGATCCAGTCGCGCTTGAGCGGGATCTTGTCGGCGAACTCGAACGGGCCCAGCTCGATGGTGGTCATCTTCGACTGGTGGAACAGCAGCAGGATGGCCAGCTTCAGCCACTCGTTCACGACAACCCCACCGGCTCCGTCCGGCTCGGCCACCCGGGCCTGACCGGTGTCCAGCAGGTCGATGGCGGCGTGGATGACGGCATTCGCCTCGGTGTCGTCCACGTCCAGGTCGTCACGGCCCGACCAGAGCTCTTCGATCCGTGCCTTGAGGTCTGACATGACGCTGAGGCTACCGCCGCGCCCCTCGCCGACCGGAACCAGTTCCGCTCCGCTCCGGGACGGTCAGCCGGCCAACGCAGAAGCCCGACGACACACGACCTCCAGGTCGTCGTCGGTGACCACGGCCGCTAACCGCACCCAGCCTGCACCACCGGGACCGAAAACTGTTCCGGGGCTGGTGACGACCCCCAGGTCGCCGGCCAGCCGGCGCACCAGGGCCATCTCGTCACCTCCGGGCGCCTCCACCCACAGGTAGAAGCCGCCCTCCGGCAGCCCTGCCCGGACCCCCAGCGAACCCAGGACCTCGACCAGCACCTCCAGGCGCCTGAAGTACCGGGCGGCCTGGACGTCGACGTGGTCCTGATCCCGTAGTGCCGCCGCACCTGCAGCCTGGGCGGGTCCGGGAATCAGGAGGCCCTGGTGTCGACGGGTCTCCCGCAGGTACCAGGCCAGGTCCGGATCACCGGCGTAGAAGCCGACGCGCAGCCCGGCCAGGTTCGATCGCTTCGAGAGGGAGTGGACAGCCAGCACCCCTTCGGTTCCGTGCTGGAGGATCGAGCGCGATGGACCGCTCCAGGTGAATTCCACGTAGCACTCGTCGGACAGCACCGGAATTCCCCGCGCCCTCCCCCATTCGGCCGCCGCACCCAGGTCGTCAAGAGCACCCGTCGGGTTGCCGGGGGTGTTCACCCACAGGCAGAGGGCGCGCTCGGCGTCGTCCTCGTGGATCGCCGACAGGTCGATCCGCCATGACGCATCCAGGGGCACCGGCACCGCACGGCAACCAGCCAGCACCGCTCCCATCTCGTAGGACGGATAGGACACGGCCGGGTAGAGGACTGTGTCGCGGTCGGGCTTCCGTAGCTTCAGCAGGTGGGGCAGGCCCGTGACCAACTCCTTCGTCCCCACGCAGGCCCCCACCTGGTCGGGTTCGATCTCCACGCCGATGCGGCGTCCGCACCAGCCGACCACCGCATCGAGTAGTTCCGGCGTGCCGATCGAGGGCGGGTAAGGACGGGCCGGGTCGGGCTCGGCAAGGGCGGCGGCCACTACGTCTGGCACCGGATCGCACGGCACGCCGCGCGACAGGTCCACGGCCCCGCCCGGCATGGCGTCGGCCAGGGCGCTCACCTCGACGGGGACGTCGAACGGGTACGGCGGCGGCGCGAACCCGGAGGACCCGGTCTCCGATTTCATGATCGGCCATCCACTTCCGCCCCTGCAGGGGACCCTTCCTCGACACGGAACCCGGCCAGTCGGCCTGCCGAACCCTCGTCCACGCGGACCTGCACGACCCACCCGTCGACAGCCTCCTCCACCTCGAGCACCTCGCCCTCCCGGTGGGCCATGGCCAGCACGTCACCGCGGGCGTACGGCACCAGCAGCCTGGCCACGATCGCCTGGCGACGGAGCCGACGCCCGACCATGGCCAGGAGGTCATCCATCCCGTCGCCGGAGGTTGCCGAGATGGCCACGGAGCCGGGCTCTCGATCCACCAGGCGGGCCCCTGCCACCGGCGCCAGGTCGGCCTTGTTGAAGACGAACAACTCGGGCACCCGGTCGGCGCCGATCTCGTCGAGCACCGTCCTGACCGCCGCGATGCAGCCCTCCGGGTCGGGGTCCGATGCGTCGACCACGTGGAGCAGCAGGTCGGCGTCCACCGCCACATCGAGGGTGGACTTGAAGGCCTCGATCAACTGGTGTGGCAGTTTGCGGATGAAGCCCACGGTGTCGCTCAGGAACACCGCCTCACCACCGGGTAGCTGGAGGCGCCGGGTGGTGGCGTCCAGGGTGGCGAAGAGGCGGTCCTCGACGAGGACGCCGGCGTCGGTCAGGTGGTTCAGGAGCGTGGACTTGCCGGCGTTGGTGTAGCCCACGATGGCCACCGCCCTGTTGCTTGTGCGCTTTCGGGCCTTGGACTGGGTGGAGCGGTTCCTGCGGATCCGACGCAGTTCCGACTCGAGGCGGGTGATGCGTCGCATGAGGCGCCGCCTGTCCACCTCCAGTTGGGTCTCGCCGGGGCCCCGGGTGCCGATTCCACCTGCCTGCTGGCTGAAGGTACGACCGGAACGCCTCAGTCGGGGCAGCCGATAGCGGAGCTGGGCTAGCTCCACCTGCGCCCTCCCCTCGGGGCTGCTGGCGTTCTGGGCGAAGATGTCGAGGATCACCGCGGTGCGATCCAACGCCGAACGCTTCAGGATCTCCTCGAGGTTTCCCTGCTGTGCCGGGGTGAGGTCGTTGTCGAAGACGACGGTGTCGGCGTCCAACGTCTCGGACACCGTCTTGATCTCCATGACCTTGCCCTTTCCCACATAGGTCGCACGGTCGGGCGAGTCCCTCTGTTGCAGGACGCGGGCCACCGGATCGGCGCCGGCGGTCTCGACCAAACGGGCCAGTTCGTCCATCGAGGCGTCGGTGGCCTCCGGGTCGGAACGGCCAAGGGTCACGCCGGCTAGGACGATGCGCTCCCGGAACGACCGGTCGATGAGACCGGTCGACTCGCCACCGAACTCGCCGAAGGCGCTGCGGTGCGATTCCTGGTCCTGGTCGTGGCCCGAATCCGGGTCCGAGGTCTGGCTCAAATCCGAGCCCAGGTCCGCCACCTCGTCCAGATCGGTCGGCTCACCCACTGCCACGCGCTCCGCTGCCAGAAGTTTCCACATGGTCGGTGCCGGGGTCCACCTTGTGGGAATCCACGAAGGTCGCCGTTCCGGCGAGTCGCACTGTGTCCCCGACCGTGACCGTCGCCGCCCCACCGGGCATCCGAACCTCCACCACGCCACCCACCAGGTCGCAAGCGTGGAGGACGTGTGCCGCCGCGCAGGCACCCGAACCGCACGCCATCGTCAGGCCGGCTCCGCGCTCCCACGTGCGCATCCGGACCG
>Ga0105352_1001189_pt1 | contig 14052 bp, 11 predicted proteins | sample EN8Hudsemesocosm_FD_83507 | JGI IMG/M metagenome (GOLD analysis project Ga0105352, IMG submission 83507) | Methane-oxidizing microbial communities from mesocosms in the Hudson Canyon - EN8B Hudson Canyon | ecosystem: Environmental > Aquatic > Marine > Cold seeps | place: Hudson Canyon...
GAGTCTCAACTCGACGATCAGTTGGCAGAGATAGATTACTGCCACACGGGTTATTTCATACTAAACAAAAGCGCCCTGCTAGGTCGAGCAACTATCACAGGAGAGTGTAAAGAGGGAGCGACCTATCGAGATCACCGACAATTTGGAATAACCCGTCATTTTTAACCACTAAGGGCTAGCTTAACTGCCAAGGGCTATCTATCACTTGGTAGCGACTTAACTTGAGTCATGAGATGTTCTTTCAAAGGGAAATCGACAGGTGAAGGTGCTGCCTTTTCCTAACTCACTTTGAATGCTTAATTCAGAATCGTGTCGCATTAAAATATGCTTAACAATCGCCAAACCTAAGCCGGTACCGCCGGTTTCCCGCGAATGACTGGTATCCACCCGGTAAAAGCGTTCAGTCAGCCTAGGGATGTGCACAGGATCTATCCCCACACCATTGTCTTTAACGGACACGAAACCACCTTGCGCATCTAACCCCCAGCGTATCCAGACTTTAGCCTGAGTATTATTGCCATACTTAACCGCGTTGTAGACCAAATTAGAGAACGCACTCTCCAACTCTTTCAACGAGCCATTCAATGCCAAGGATTCATCACCTTCACAGAACACCTCAACACCCTTGTCTTTACCGAGAGCAACGGCACTATCACCAATTCGCGCAAGAATAGGCCCAATATCAACGGCTAAGGTATCAGTCGAAGGCTCTTCATTTTCTAAACGTGCCAACATCATTAGGTCGTTTACAATATTTTCCAATCGCGTAGCATGATGCTGCATTTGCTCCAACGGCTTGTGCCATCGTTGATCAATCGTGTCCTTATAATCGTACAAGGTTTCTAAATATCCAGTCAGCACGGTCAACGGCGTTCTGAGCTCATGGGATACATTGGCCACAAAATCTCTACGCATTTGCTCTAGGTTCTTCAGTCGAGTGATATCACGAACCAATACAATACGCTCGCGCTTACCAAACTCACTGACCTGAAACGACAAGGTTAGACCTATTTTTCGTGGCGAAGGAATATTAATATCGTCATCATAATCACCGCGTTCAAAAAACTTAACAAATCTTGGATCGCGAATTAGACTTAACACCGGCTGACCAAGATCAGTGTTTGAATTAAGGTCTAACAAATGAGCGGCCGATTTATTAAAACTGTCTATCCCCCCATCCTCATTAACAATAACAACACCATCGCGCATAGAATCCATGATATCTACTGAACGCTGGAGCTGCTTGGATAATTGATGGTGAGAATTAATGTTTTTCTGTCGTACGCGGTAAATAGCATCAAAGATATCACCCCAGATACCATTGGTATCGGGCAACTTATTGTCATCTGAGTTTTCTAACCATTGGTAAAAATGGCGTATTTGAAGCAACAACCAAGCTGCATAAAGTGTTCCTGCTACCAATATGCACGCAATCAGTTGTTGTGTAAAAAACCCCAGTATAAGCGTCACTAACGCAATGAACGTAATGCGATATATTTCTGTTCGAAGACCTCGGCGCAATGGCTTACCTTAATTTGTGTGTTTATTTTCAGCGCTGTTTATAGTGCCACTTAAACAGCTATCTATTTAGTTTTCGTTGAAAAACGGTAACCCGCACCACGCACTGTTTGAATAAGCTTTTCATGTTCATTAACAGTAAGCACTTTTCTCAAACGACGAATATGTACGTCCACCGTACGCTCATCCACGTAAACGTTACTACCCCATACCTGATCCAGTAACTGTTCTCGAGAATAAACACGATCCGGATGGGTAATAAAAAAATGGAGCAATCGATACTCCGTTGGACTCATTTCCAAGTCTTGTTCACCGATGGTGATTCTATGACTTGTGGGATCTAGCTTTAATTTCCACGCTACATGCATCTTGTCAGTGCCGGCCAACTTCTTATGGCGGCGTAAAATTGCTTTAACCCGAGCTACCAGTTCACGAGGGGAAAATGGCTTAGTCACATAATCATCGGCACCAGCATCGAGGCCCTGTATCTTATTATCCTCCTCCGCTTTTGCGGTAAGCATAATAATTGGTATCTCATCGGTGCGATCATCACTCTTCAGGCGGCGCGCCAATTCAATACCGGACGTACCTGGCATCATCCAATCTAACAGCAAAAGGTCCGGTTTTTCATCCACCACCATGGCATAACCTTCCTGGGCATCGCCAGCTTGCAAGACAGCAATATCCGACAGTTCCAACGCAGTGGCCACCATCGCGCGAATATCAGGCTCATCATCGACGATTAGTACAGTACAAAGACTCATATTATCCATTATCTTAGCAATCCAATGTCTGATTATTTCCCTTTTATTGGACTACTGCAATGTTACAGCTATATGACGTGTTAACCGAGACAGCTTTTAATCACAATGATACAAAGTGTGACTCGCTCACGACATTATATTGAAATGAATGAGTAGCAAGCATAGTCAGTGTATAAAGCCTACAAAGCACTAATCTACAGCGCTAACTTATGCGGTCAGCCAATGTCAGCCGCTGTTCTTTTGGCAGAGTGATGATAAAGGTAGCCCCTTTGTTTTTTTCACTTTCCACCTTAATATCCCCCCCCAATTCCTCGACAATGCCATAGGAGACTGACAAACCCAAACCAGTGCCCTCACCGATTGGCTTAGCCGTAAAGAAAGGGTTAAATATTTGATCGACAATATCTTCGGGAATCCCCATACCATTATCTTTAATGACAACCTTAATTGAGTCTTCATGTTCAGCGCTACTAATCCAGATGTGCCCTTGAGATGGAATAGCCTGAACAGCATTCATAATAATGTTAATAAACACCTGACTCAATTCATTAACATTACAATAAATGGGCGACAGTTCACCCAGGCTTACATCAATAGTACATTTGTACTTCACTTCATTCTTTAAGATTTTTAATGCAAAACGAATAGCTTCATTAACATCAGAATTTTTCCTATCAGTGGCTTTTGTACGAGAAAAACGTTTTAAATTGGCAACAATATCCTGAACACGCTCTAAACCACTTTGCACTTCAGAAAATATTAATCGGGTATCATTGACTAGGTATTCAAGCCCCTTATTACCTAGCATAGACTCCAACTCATCCTTGTTATGATCTCTTTCACTGACCACCGCTTTTTGCACTACTTCAATATACTTATCACAATAGCGACCCAAAGCATTCATATTCGAGATAATAAACGCCAAAGGATTGTTAATCTCATGCGCCATACCTGCTGATAAAGTTCCCAACGCGGCTAATTTTTCAGTTTTCAACAATTGACGCTGCTGCTTTAACAAAGCTTCGTTAGCCGCTTTCAATTCAGCATTAGCCTGAAATACTTCTCTTGTTCGCGCTTCGAGAATATTTTCAGCTTCCTTACGTGCCACCTTTTCTCTTTTATAGGCACGTTCGAAATCAGACTGATCAGTCATAGATCTGTAGCTCCAAAGTACAACATTCATCACCACGTAATAAACAGCGATTATGCAGAATACTACACTCAACACCATAGTGAGCAGCAGCCCCCGCAATAAGCCCTTCCGCTAAGTGGCAAAGTCTTCGACTTGACCGGTAATGCATGACCAACTTATCAGGTGCTATATCCTCATAGGTAAAGTTTGGCAAGTTACTATCTTTGTATATTTTTTCGACTTCCACATGAATGGCTGTATCTATTCCTAATAAAAATTTCTTCAAAGACGGGGGTTCGAAAAAATCAGGGAAACTCTCAGCAAGGCGGGTAAGTAGAAATTCACCATAGGCACGTAATAAAAACTCGCTTGGTATACCCAGCATACCCCCAAGCAACCCCACAATTCCCATAAACTCCTGAGTAGGATAGTTTCCTCCAGAGGTATAAGCGCCTCCATCTGTAGTGTCAGCTGCATCTAGCACTTTATGCCAAAAAGCCAGACCATGCTGCTCCTCAACCATATCGGCCAATGTAGTAAATAATATGCCACGCATAACTTCACTCCCTTTTTACAACAACTAGTCTAGATTATTCCATATAACTCGTGGTGACTGTCTATAATAATGAACATCAATGGCCAGCTTAATAGTTAGCCATATTAACCCATGTAGAATAATCAGATTAACCTAGACCAGAACCGGATAGTCACCATTATGACTGAGACAAACAACAATTCACCGGCTTTAGTGGTAGCTGTCGATGATGAGCCCTCTATTCTTAATTCATTGAAACGCACTCTAGACGCAGTAAACTGTGAATTACACTGTTTTGAAGATGCCCGTGAAGCACTCGATTTCTGTCGTAAAAACCAGCCTTCATTGGTTATCTCAGATATGCGGATGCCAGCTATGGATGGTTTGGAATTTCTAGGTATCCTCGCTACCGAAATGCCGATGATTGAACGCGTGCTGTTGACGGGTTATTCCGACATGGATACCACCATCTCAGCCATCAACAAAGGCAAAATAAACTACTACATCGAAAAACCCTGGAAAGATGTACACCTAGTTGAGGTGGTTAATAAAAGTATCGACGTCTTCACGGTACGTGTACGTAATCACTACCTGGAACAACTAACACGCCAGCAAAATGAAGAACTGCGGCAGTGGAACGAAAAGCTTGAAAACCGCGTACAAGAACGCACTCTACAATTACGCAATGCTTATACCACTTCGGTTCAAACCTTCTCTAGCCTGGTAAACCGACGTATGAAGGGCCACGCCAGCGCCAGCCATGAAATCGCTGCCGTTGTGTTGGCCACCGCTAAATCTCTAGATCTCAGCGAGAACACCATTCGTGATCTGATCTATGCGGCGTTTCTCTGCAACATAGGCAAAGTAGGATTCACGGACGAACTTCTAGACACGCCCTACATAAAGCTCTCACAAGAACAGCGAGAGACTTTTCATCGGCATCCGTTACTCGCAGAGGCGGCAATTTCTCTATTGCCACCCTTACAGGGCGCCACCAAAATATTGAATCAACACAAAGAGCGCTTAGACGGATCTGGGTTTCCAAACTGCTTAACTGATACAGAGATAACCCAAGAAGCACTGCTACTTGGACTCGTCACTGAATATTATGAATGTTGTGATGGTTTGCTCATGGATCATTCACTCACTCACAATGAAGCCATTGAACATTTGCAGCAAATCAGCGGCGAAGCCTACCCTGAAGACCTAACCAATGCGGTACTACAACAACTAGAAGCCCAGCATGCTGAAGATCCCTTATTAAACGAAACATGCCTGAGGCCACATAAACTAGAACCGGGTATGGTGCTGACTAAAGATCTTTTTTCCGACAATGGTGCCTTACTGCTCACCAGAGCAAGCCTGATCGATGAACATGCGATAGACGCGTTACGCACCATGGAAGCCCACTTAAACCATGAACTCAACATATATGTCATCGGCTAAGCGTTAATATAGTTTCGACTTTTGTTGACTTAGCGCCTTGCCACCATTCAACAAATACTGAGCAACCACTAGCCAAGGCAAGATAACGCTTTCTGAGTAACACAGACTACGGAAATAATGGCGTTTTTGCTCATCCTGGCCATATACCGCATTTTTAAGCCACATACATTCATTAAAATCACTAACATCGGTACTCGCCGGTATGAAACAACAATTGATAGGCTCATCTAACACGGCTCGTGGTTTCATCGGCAATAAAATGTTATCCGATGGGTATTTAGTGGAAAATATTTTTCGCAAAATATAACCTAACACCGCATCCGATACTGGCTTACCGGTTTCATCGTAGATCTTACATGGGTCATTAGAGGCGTTCCAATCAACTCCCATCACAGCATGATGCTTTAAGATATGCCGTGACAAAAAATGGGGCGTAAACAGTGAAACTTCAGACTCTAAGCGCACCGGGATTAATCTCAAGGACGTCCGGTGAGAAACCAACAAACTGATTAAACCTTGGACTATCCGCTCCTGGTCCTTATTATGAGTACACACAACAACCGTTACATCCGATGAGTCAGGACTACCCAATGGGCCCAGTATTCTCAAAATACCCAGTAAACTGTTCAAGTAAAACCCATTATCTTGGGTTTCCAAGTAAGTTCCACGCCTAGTAGCCTGCGTAAATAAAAGATCCGTCACAATAGTTGCAACAGACTCCAAGCCAGTTTGCCAACCGATTTCACGAGCGTTTTTACCCATAAAACGAATACATGTGTCTGAATCAGTGCTCTCTAAAGAATCAACTGCTGCACCACCAATGAAGAGTCCACCATCAACGCGTAAATCTGCAATAGCACAATTCACTTCTTCCGCCAAACAACTTCCAACATCAATCACATTCACACCTTGAATATTAATGCCGGCTACAAGGCCTGCTTTTACCCTTTTGGCTACGGCAGTCCCATCGGTCCCAATAACCAAGTTATGTGCTCTTATATATTCACAAAAAGCACGCCCAAGATTCATATAAGAACAGCTACGTCCATCAGCAAAAACGTATTTATACTTACTCTTTGACTTACTTATGTGTTCAGGTGAAAGAAATTGTTTTATTTTTACACTGAGTACGCTCATGTCAAACCTCCTCAATCGATCCCGCTATGCGCGACCGTATTTATCAGATAAACGAACAATATCGTCCTCACCTAAATAGGCACCGGACTGAACCTCAATGAGCTCTAACGGCACTTTCCCCGGGTTTTCCATGCTGTGGGATTCGCCGATGGAGATATAGGTCGATTGATTTTCGGCTAATAGAAAAGTCTTTCCACCCTTAGTAATCTTTGCCGTCCCTGAGACCACAATCCAATGTTCAGCCCTATGATGATGAAGCTGTAGCGATAATTTCTCCCCCGGTTTTACGGTAATATGCTTCACCTGAAACCGTTGTCCACGGTCAATGGAATCGTACTTACCCCAAGGACGGTATGTTTTTCGATGCTGCTCATGCTCATCACGATTATTTTCTTTGAGCTTTGATACGACATGCTTAATGTCTTGAACCTTATCTTTGTTCGCCACTAACACCGCATCCGCAGTTTCAACCACCACCACATTCGACAGGCCAACCAAAGAAACAAGTCGATGGGAACTCAACACAAAGCTGCCTGCAGTATCATGGCAAATAACATCACCCTGCAGAGTGTTTCCTTGGTAATCCTTTTCCCGTAAATCCCACAAAGACGCCCACGAACCTACATCACTCCAACCAACATCTAACGACGCCACTACAGCTTTATCGGTTTTTTCCAACACCGCATAATCAATCGACTCATCAGGACACAGAGCAAAACAATCAGGGTCAATCAGGGTAAAATCTGAGCCTTCATTGGGTCGGCTATATGCACTTCGGCATGCCGTCAAAATGTCGGGGTGATGCTCTTGCAACTCATCCAGATAGGTAGAGGCGAGAAAAAGGAACATCCCGCTATTCCAAAGATAAGCACCGCTATTAAGATACTCTTCCGCCAAACATTCGCTGGGTTTCTCAACGAACTCCTGGATTTTGAAACACTGGTTATCGATGGCAGCTCCGCACTTAATATAGCCATATCCCGTTTCCGCTTGATTCGGTACGATACCGAAGGTCACGATATTTCCCTGTGCAGCCACTGGAATAGATTGATTAACAACTTGATCAAACTGCTCCTGATCCTTGATTACATGATCAGCAGGTAACACTAGCAACATCGCATCTTGATCTTTTTCCAGAGCCGCTATCGCCGCAAGTGCAATAGCGGGTGCGGTGTTTCTACTGCAAGGCTCAAGTAAAATAGTCTCCGCTTGATAATCTATCGAGCGTAGCTGTTCAGCAATCATAAATCGGTGCTTTTCGTTACACACCAAAATAGCCTCGTTATCGAAGGAACTTACTCGTTTAACTGCCATCTGCAACATGGTTAACTTCTCATCGGCTAACTTAATAAATTGCTTGGGATAATGTGTTCTCGAAAGTGGCCACATTCTAGAACCATTGCCGCCGCACATAATGACCGGTGTAACTGATTTCATGTCTAACTCCAAAAATGAAAATAATTGCATCAAAAATAACTGTCTCAGAAGGAATGCTTTACCAACAAACACCTTGATGCGCTTCATTACACGATTTCTCACACTCTCCCTTTTTATCAACAACGTCATCATTCAAACGTACCAGTTCTAATACCTTATGATGGCTTCGAGCTAGACGAACAATACTCTCGGCGTAAGCTTGCTTATGAGATACCACAACGCCGTCACAACGTTTCAAGAATTCAAGTGCACTGGAACAGCCAGCCTGATTTAGCTGAATATTAACCTCAGGGTCTTTATCCAATCGCTGAAAGGTTTGTACACAGGGGTCGTAAAAACAAGCTTCAATACCACACTCAACAAGGCGCTTAAGTAGTTCTACCGTTGGACTTTCACGTAAATCATCAGTCCCGGTTTTAAAGGTCAAACCAACAATGCCAACCCGTTTAATGCCTTCTTTCTTAATTAAGTCGATGGCATGCATAATATGCAGCTCATTACTGTTAAGAATTCCGTTAATGACCGGCACATCAACATCATAACTTTTCGCTAGATGAACAATTCCTCGAGTATCTTTTGGCAAACAGGAGCCACCAAAGGCGAAACCGGGCATTAAATAGTAAGGTGAAATATTCAACTTGGTATCTTGTACAAAAATATTCATCACCTGATGGCTATCGACGCCAATGGCTTTACAGAGTCTACCTACCTCATTACCGAACGTTACCTTTAGTGCGTGCCAAGTATTATCGACGTACTTCACCAATTCTGCGGCTTCAATACTTGTTTGAATTAATGTCCCACGAACACCTTTATATAAACGTTCCGCACTCTTTGCACTGCGCTCATCATAGGCACCGATAACGGTTTTTGGTGGTTCATAAAAGTCTTCAACAGCCGTACTCTCACGAAGAAATTCAGGATTAAAGCACAAACCAAAATCTTCACCGCATTTTTTCCCTGATGCTTCCTCGATGATTGGACGCATAACTTCTTCAGTTGTTTTCGGTGGCACCGTGCTTCTGAAAATAATTAAATGGTATGTTTCTTTATCACGTATAGCTTTTCCCATTTGTTCAGATGCCTGGCGCAAATAAGTCAGGTCACACGCGCCTTTCTCATCACTCGGCGTACCCACACTAACCAAGGTGACATCAGTATCAAGAACAGCGTTATAGGTATCGGTAGTCGCCGACAACTTACCCTCTAACTTTCCGTTCTTCAGTAATCTTCCCAAATCCTTTTCAACAATGGGTGATCTACCATCATTTAAGCAATTCACCTTTTTTTCATCCGGATCTGCACCTACTACGGTAAAACCCAAATCGGTAAAACACGCAGCTGATACAGCACCCACATAACCCAAGCCCAATATACTTAAACGGGGCTTAGCTAGATCACTGGCTTTACGTTTGCTCTCAAACAGCCGCTGCTTAAACTCGGAACTAACATCAACTAACTCAACAACCTCTAGTCTCGGAGGTGTTGGCTGTCTCTCTTCTTCTACATGGAGGTTATTAAATTGTGATCGCATATCTAGGTTTCCTTATTTAAATTAAATCTCTAAAGGAACCATCGCACGCATTGTGCCAACACACACAAAATCACATTAAATATATATATTTCAATGAGTTACATAAACATTAAGGATCAAACACAAGTTTAATCCCTTTCTCAATATGCGAGCCACTCTGCAATTTGCTTTGCAAAATGCAAAACAAAAATCGCCATTAACAACCCCATATCAGCTAACAAGCAAGCTGATACACCGCGCCACACAACACCCCATGGCGTATTAACCAATAAACAACAACCAAATCATTGAATGGCACACAGATTGCTCTATGCACTATGCGCATCAGATTCTATACAGCACCAACACAGAGATATTAACGAAGAAACACCTAATTATTTGAGAGGCAATCCCATGCACACAAAATGGAATGATATAAAGAAAGGTTTTATTAAATCCATGGTAGCGCTTACCGGTTTAAGCCTTCTTACCAGCATCACCATGCTCGCACTACCTTTATACACGTTACAAATATTTGACCGCGTATTAACAAGCTCCAGCAAAGAAACACTCCTAATGCTAGCGGTTGCACTCACCATTATTGGTTTTACCTACATTGTTCTTGATCACCTACGTCGTAAAATCCCCATAAACTTAGCAGAATATATTGAAAGTTCACTATATGACGGCCTTCTTCTTACGAAGAAACAGAAGAACAAACCCACTAATACTGAACAACTGAGTAATCTCAAGCATTTTTTATTAAGCCCAGTTTTAATAGCCTCAATTGATACGCTGTGGTCACCGCTTTTTATTATTTCACTCTATCTTATTCACCCTATTCTTGGCAGCCTATTACTTGTTATCAACTTAATACAAGCGCTCACAATTTTTTCTCAATTACAATACATGGGAAAACTCTCCAACAACACAACACAACTACGAACAAAATGTGATAGTGATGCTTATAGTTTTTTAAGTCACAACCAAATCAATCAAAGTATGGGCATTATGGAAAACTGGTTGCATCAATCCCGAACCCAACGATACAAACTATCAAAAGCAGAGCACAAGCTACATGCCACACACAATCTATTTTCGAGTATAAGTTTAACCACCCGCTGGTTAACACAAGCCATACTCCCCACCATAGGTGCCCTACTGATCATCGACCAAGCTATAACACCCGGTGAATTACTGGCCACACTAATCATTGGCTATCGCGCTATTATCCCATTAGAAACACTCGCCAATGGTTGGAAGGGTATTCATCAGTTCTGGAACAACCTAACAGACCTAAAGCAAATTATAATTAACACAGCCCCTACGCCTAAAGCACCGCCGCTTTATTTGAAAGGGGATTTGTATGTACGTCGACTAAACGTAAAACACAACAGCACCAACACAAGCCTCCTTAATAATATTAACTTTTCTGCAAAACCCGGTGAAGTTCTGGCCATAATCGGTCCCAACGGTGCCGGAAAATCCTTGCTACTTGAAACCATACTAGGCATGCATGCACCCGCTAAAGGTCAGATACTGCTAGACCAGTCACCACCGGCAAACCTTAATCCCGAATGGATGGGGGAGCAGCTTGGTTACGTATCACAAAATCTATCAGTGCCAAGTACCAGCGTTAAATCATTTATTAGTCGTCAACAAACTAAGGACTGGAAGAAACTTATCGAAGTAACACAAAGCACGGGGATTCATCGCATCATTATGAGTCTACCCGACGGCTATGAGACCGAATTAAACAAACGTCACGTATCAATGCTTAACGCGGGTTTGATTCAGCGCCTACTCATCGCACGTGCTTTTTACAATGACCCAAAATACCTAATACTTGATGAAGCCGACGCATTTCTCGATCAAGAAGGCTGGGAAAACTATGTTAGTAATATTAAACAAGCCAAAGAATCGGGAAAAACAATTATTCTGGTAACCCAGCGACAATCAACCTTAGCTACTGCCGATCGGATATTAATGCTAGATCATGGTGAACAAATATTCCTAGGGAACCAACAACAGCTATCCAAATTTCTTGCAACACAGAAAGCAGATTCACAACTACACGTGAAAACGACAACGTACCCACCCTTAACGACCGTTCACTCTGATTCCTCTCGGAGATAACCATGACTCATACTCACAGTAAAAAAATACCAACCCTATGCCTTAACAATACACTGGCGATATGTGCTATTTGCATTGCACTGTCTTTAATATTACTCATTGCCTGGGCTTCATTTGCACCAGTCAGCGGAGCGTCTGTTGCCGGCGGTTCTATACGTACAGAAGGTAACCGTCAGAAAGTACAACACCATGACGGTGGGATCATTGCGAAGCTACATATAAGGGAAGGTGATTACGTTGAAAAAGGCGGTACATTAATAACACTTGATAACGAAGGGTTTAAAGAACGAGAGCATGCTAAATACATCCAATATCTCGCCTTAAGATTACAACGACTAAGACTTGAAGCCTTTAATTCAAATAATACACGCATAATACTAGACCCAACAACCAAAAAACTCGCTACCCGACTGGGTAAAATCAATGATCATATAAAACAACAACAATTACTGGATCATAAAAATGCCGTAGTCAATGAGAATACAAAAATACTAACCTCTCGTATTGCAAGACTAGCGACCGAAATTAATGGGCTCAATAAAAAATTGATATCCCTTCGAAAACAACAACAGCTACTTGAGCAGCAAACCCGTTCCGTACAGCAGTTAGCGGATAAAAATTATGTGGCAAAACACCAAATTACCCAGCTAAAAAGAGAGGCCACAGACTTGGATATCGAAATCAACACAACCAAAACACAACGTGATAAAAATGAAGAACAAATAAAAGAGATTGCACTATCAAGACAACTCTTTTTATCACGAAATCGCTATGAAACACTGCGAGAACTTACCTCCATTGATGAACGAGTACCGCAGTTAGAAAGTGAGCTCGCTCATTTACAGAGATTGATTGATCGTACCCGCATCACATCACCTACCCATGGACGTATCACCAACCTAATATCTAATACGGTTGGCGAAACCATTAAAGCTGGCGCCCTGTTAATGGAAATCGTACCAGAGCAGGCCAAGCTAATCGTTGAGGCGCAGCTAAATCCGCAGGATATCGACAATATACAAACGGGTAATATTGCCTCCGTGCGACTCACCGGCTATAGCAACCGAAGAACTCCACCTATCAGTGCACGGGTCATACAAATATCAGCAGATCATCTAACCAATCGTCATGGAAATACGTTTTATAAAATAAATCTGGAGCTCGATTCCGCATCCCTCAAAAACCAACCTCACATAAAACTATATCCCGGCATGCCCGCTGAAGCGATTATCCAAAATGGAAAACGCACATTATTTGACTACCTGCTAACCCCTATTATTCATGGCTCAGAAAAATCACTAAGGGAGCTATAAGCTATGCAAAATAATTCACTTAACCACATAGTCAACTACATCGCCATCGCAGGATTCGCTAGCAAATGCGCCAAACACAACATTCCTCTCATTACCGATGTCTGCAGACAAGCTGTTGAAGGAGGGTATGGTATCAGCGCTGGTAATTTATCAGGCACCTTTCTCTATGCGTTTCGCGAAACAAAAAAACGACACGGACACACCATGGCCATTGTGGAGAGTGGCATAGCTCATATTCATCACCAGCATTGCGACATACTTCAGATCGTGTCATCTAATCATCAAAAGCATCAAATGCTGGCTCAGAAATGCGTCGGCGCCATTGTGATTGGCGGAGGCCACGGCACCAAGCGATTAATCGACCAATTTCTTATTCAACAAAAACCCGTCGTTGCTCTCACAGCCAGTGGTGGCATCGTTGAACATGAGCTCGATAAACGGGTTACCATGGCCGATAGCTCGGTGAATATACTGGATCGTTTGCTCGGGATTCCTGAGGGTATAAAGATACGAATAGCGGCATCACGATAATCTTGCCACCGGCTTCATTCATCGTCTATCAGTACACATAGGGAGCTATTCAACTAGACTCAAAGATACGTACAAATAAAAAGAGTCATCAAGCTACAAGCGTCTAATTTAGACCAAATAATAGGCCATATAGTAGCCCCAAAGGATTAACTGATTCTATGCCCAATAGTGCCAAACCGTCCTTAGTGCTGGTTGACGACGATCCGCATATTCTATCGGCGATTACACGATGCCTAGACACACTCAACATAACCATTGAGGCGTTCACCTCGCCCAATGAAGCGCTGAGTTTTTTACAAGACAATGACACCAACCTGATCCTGTCCGACCAGCGTATGCCAGAAATGGACGGCGACGCCTTTCTCAATCGTGCACGCGCCCTAAAGCCTGACATTCAACGCATACTCATGAGTGGCCATCACGATTTTGATGCCGTAGCTGATGCGTTTAACCACAATATAATCAGTCGATACATCAGTAAGCCCTGGGATGACAATGAACTACTGTTCATTGTTGAAAAAGCCATCGACAATAAAAGCCATGTACCTCAAACAAAATCTAAATCAAAAGACAGTCAAAGACTCGCCACA
>Ga0105352_1001196_pt1 | contig 14029 bp, 12 predicted proteins | sample EN8Hudsemesocosm_FD_83507 | JGI IMG/M metagenome (GOLD analysis project Ga0105352, IMG submission 83507) | Methane-oxidizing microbial communities from mesocosms in the Hudson Canyon - EN8B Hudson Canyon | ecosystem: Environmental > Aquatic > Marine > Cold seeps | place: Hudson Canyon...
CGCAGATTAACTAGCAGGCAACTCCGTATCGTATTGACTATTACACCGACACGTAAAATGTATCACATATTTACAGGAACTAATCCGAACATTCCTCCGCAAATTATGAGGTACTATTAAGTAGTTACTTTGGTAATGAATTTAGCTTAACACTGAATAACAATCCATAGTTATCTATCACTGCGTATAACCGCGCTGTTAACGCATAAACATACCACTATATCAACTAGTGGCTTACCTCAAAAGTTGAACAATAAAAAACCCTTGAGCCTAAGCATCAAGGGTTATTCTATGGAGATAGAATTTCTAGCTATTAGTGAGCATAGATGGAGGTTTTACCTTCCCAGTGATTACCTAGTATAGCAATACCACCAATAACACCCGTTGGATTAGTAATGTTTGCTGCAGCTGCAAGATCACCAATGAATATCTTATTCAGGATAGTGCTTCCATCTTTCTTCTGATTGGAAAGGACTAGTTTTCCATCCTCAACATCAATATCAAACTCTGAACGCTGACCACGTAGGTATTTACCATTCAAACCAGTGCCATCTGAAACACCAGAATCATCCAACGAATCCACATCAGCTAAACGGAAAGTAGACAATCCAATAACACCCATTTGGTTGCCACCTGCACCACCATCGGTATCAGTGTAAACAAGAGCTTGCATACCACCACCAGACTCTTGAACGATATGAACGCCAGTGCCCGATGTTTTAGAAGAAATACGTACCTGACCCTGAATAAACTGGTTCGCATTTTCATTTAACATATTAATAATGTTACTTTGATTCACTCCCCACTTTGATGCTAACTGAAGAACCCGTGCAGTACCTACATAGTTACTCTGGTTAAGCATCATCAAAGAACCAATACTGTTTTGAGCACTATTTGCATTACCCAGTTCAATACCGCCAACATAGGTATCTTTACCGTCACCAAATGAACGTAATAATTGAGTTTCAGCCGTTAAGCCTGTAGTACCAAAAGAACCATCATCGTCATAATCCAAGCCAGCAAGCAAGGCAATTGCTGTTGCGTTACCACCACCAGCAGCCGCTGTTAGAGTAGCCATCATTTGACCAGTGTGAGCTGGATTTGACGCATCAAACGTACCGCCAAATGGATCAACGCCTCCATTAACTGCTGTCATAAATGCAACACCACTAGTCGATGCTACACCTGCAATCCCTGCATTGGTTTGGGCTGAAAGTGCTGCATTCAATGTAATCAATGTACCAGGGGCACCTACAGGATCAGGCTGAACCATCATAATGCCGTTAGCATCAGTTAATGGTGCACCATTAATAAGACTACCATTCGGGCCACCTAGATCGACCCAGTCACCTGGAGTACCAGGATCACCGCCTAATACTACTGCATGAGGTGCAGTCGCAGGCGAAAATGGGCCTTGGTTCACAAGAATATTCGCTTCGGTACCAATATTAGCGCCTGTGATTAAAACACCGTTGGCAGTAGCATCAATCATCATGCCAGTTTCAGTTATTTGACCTAGCACTAATGCTGAACCATCACCCACATTCCCCAAGGTTAAATCTGACGGCTTATTAAAATTACCAATTTTGATATTCGTAATTGAAACCTCACCTGGGCCTGTACCATCACCGTCACCATCTACGTACTTGAACTCCTCAATAGTATTCATGTACGTCTTATCGATAGTGATACCTTCCTGACCGGTCACATCACCCAGAAATTCATCATCGAGAGCTTCTAATGCATTTACCGTTAGTGGGGCAGCTGCGATTGCAGTCGCTAAAGCAAGTTTCTTTAGGCTTTTCATTTGTTATTCTCCTAGAAGAGTTTTTATTGTTATATTGATCTTTAGTTTCAACTCTCTAACTAACCGATCAATCGAAAACGTTATTATTTCTATCAATTAGCCGTTTTCTTAATGTCATCTTTTGTAACGACAAATACATTATGTTCACAGGGGTAGTTTTTGTAAGTGTCATTTATTGACATTTTTGATGGAGGGAGATTTCAATCTTCCATAAAAAATGGGGGTATCACACAATACCCCCATCAAAACACTGTCTTGTGGCCTGAAATCACTCGACATACCTATTTTGAAAAACAAACACTAAGTCAGTTCGCTCAAACCAGCTTAGTGTTCGAACCTAAGCTTATACTTTCAATACTATCGATCAGAAGTGTCTATTTTTGACATAAATACAACCGCACTCCACGCAAGCTTATGGCAGCTAGATAGCCGTCAATAAATATTCTGAGCTACGGCTGTGTGTTACTCGATAAAAAACTTAAGTGTGGTGATTACTTACGGGGCATGAATACCCACAGTGTATAAATACACGTGAGAATTACAATATTTATAAATAATAGAACTATGTCTATTTAGAAGTGTTTTGACGTTGAGCCAATTATAGAAACCCATATATCAATGTTAAAGACCTGAATTTTTACTACTTACGCCTATACTGAAGCGGCGTTAGCCCTTCCCAACGTTTAAATGCTTTTGTGAAGTTACTTTGGTCACTAAACCCCAGAAGATTTGATATTTCGACCAACCCTAGACAAGGGTCATTAAGGTATCTTTTCGCCAGCTCACGTCTACTGTCCTGCACCAACAACGTGAAAGTTGTATTATTCGCCTGAAGCCTACGCTGAAGCTGCGAAGGCGACAGATTAAGCGCATCAGCAATACTCTTTTGATTAGGCTCACCATCGCTCATCGAATTCATTATCAAATTACGTGTCTGTAATACTATATTTGCTTGATCAACTTTTTGAAGGTAATCTAGAGCCAGCTGTTCACTAGTACTTGCTAATTCATGATTAGCTAGCACAGAAGGCTGCATTGCCAATGATTTATCAAACTCAATAGCATTCTCTGCACACCCAAAATCAACACGAGCACCAAAAAATTCATTGTATTTCGCTAACAGTTTATCTTCCGGTTGTGTACGCTCATAATAGAATTTTTTAATACAGCCTTTGGGTATTATTCCTGAACTCATTCTTGCTACGCATGACGCAAAGAATACATCTGTAGGTTCCTCCGCTAAAAGGATTTTAGCGGCGGGAGTTGATACAAATTTGATAGTGATACTGTCATCACCAATATGAATCACCGGGTCAATAGCATCTCTTACCACGTGAAATATTCGAGATAACCGCTGCAAACCTTCCAACAAAGTGGCGCTGGATACGATAGCCGTTCCTATCATTTGAATGGACGCTGGATGCATATAGTCAGCAACGGCTAAGCCCAATGTCGGGTTCCCTGTCGCTACTTTGGCCAATGCCCACAACTTCTTTGTTTTTTCCTCAGGGTATCGTGCATAGGGAACGGTTATATCATCTATATCCAAGCCCGCCTCTTCGAACAAGGACCGACTATCACAGCCACAGTCTTCTATAGAGGCCGTGAAGGCTTGATACCATGAGGTGATTATAGTTGGTGAGTTAATCATTGCATCAAATTCTACTAGTTACTGAAGTGTTGTGTTGGAACCAAATTATGTAGCCCAACCACCATCATCTAAACATAAAGGTCTCTATCATTGAAGATCCACTTCACACAACAATAATTACAGAGTGATGGACAATGACACTTCAACACGGCTCCCCTCTCTCCATATCGGCTACAACCTTAAGATGTTTTATTGCCGCCCAGGAAAAGCTGGGACTGACCTACTATTTGCCAGAGGTTGCGGCTAAGCATAGCCTTCCTATGGATTTTCTGGAAGATAGCAACAACCGACTTCCCTTACATGTCCTAAGCAAACTCACCCTTGACCAGGCGAAAGCCTTGAATGAGCCGCTACTAGGATTAAAAGTTACTGAACAGATTGACCTAACAAAATTGAGTGGTATTAAGGAATTACTGTATATTGCACACGATGTAAAAGATGCACTAGAAACCTTTAACCGTTACTACCAAATATATTCTCAAATGGGTCATTTCGCGCTGGAACGTGACCTAGAAACTACCCGATTAATATTCAAACCATCAATGGGTCATCTAATAGACTACCATCAGATTGACTGTAGCCTATTAACGATAAGCCAGTATATGAGACACCTTGGTGGTGACGGTGTCATCAAATTACACCTTACCCATCACATCGACTGCAAGTACAAAGAAGAGTATAAAAGTGCTTTTGGCATGCCCATTGAATTTGGTATGAAAGAGTCATGCTTTATTTTAGAAAGTGACTGGCTTAATCATAGGCTAGAAGAATTCGAACCACCTACACCAACATTTCTAGAACATGCGGAACGACGCCTTAAAAAAGCCACCGGATTTTCTAATATCGAAGATCAAGTACAATTTATTGTAAAGAAAATGATGGCCGCAGGAAATGTATCTGGCGAACGAGTATCTAGCATTCTCAGTCTCAGCTATAGAACATTTCATCGTCATTTAAAAAACAGAAATACCTCTTTTAAAGATTTATTACAGTCCTCCAGAATATCACTAGCTATCGAGTATTTAATTTACGATCAGCATAGTATTAACGAAATCGCTAGCCGATTAGGCTATACAGATTCTTCAAATTTCCTTCGCGCATTTAAAAGCTGGACCGGCATGCGCCCTCTTGAGTTTAGGCAACAATATATGCAGAGAGGAATTCGCCCATTTGCGTTTCAGAAGCAGAACATGGATCTAACGATTACTAAATAGTCAAATACAAAATTACGATGCTAGTAAGTTTCAAATCTTATAAACAATTACAACAATACGGTATCACACGGGAGAACACAGTGACGAATTGCCAAAGACCACTTACAACCACATTTTTAATTTTCTATATAGGACTATCATTGATCGCTGGATGTAGCTTCATTCAAGAACCTAGACCCATGACACCACCGGAAAAGTCTAATTGGACACCAAAAGGACCGAGGAACACCGGTGTATTTAATCCTATCTTAGGTAGCTATGACACCATGCGTGGTTTACATGGGGATACCGTAAACTCTGATGAAATCCTGGGCGTTACGGCGCCAATGTTTGAATTGGACTGGGTTGCCGAGACAGACATGTTTATTGTGGAAGGTCCGACCATGGACAATGAAGGCAATCTCTATTTTAGCCCTATTGCTCCTAAGGAGGATGTATCTCTAGTCGCGCTAGACAGAGAAACCGGTAAGCGCCTCTGGGCGAAAAAAGGACGCGGAGCCGGTGGAGGTGCACCGCTGATACTTAATGATCCGGAAAATCCTGGCAAACAAATTATCTATAGCGGTACCTATGACAAAGCAATGGCTATTCGCCCTGATGGATCTGTAATATGGGAAGTTGATACCGGGCTAATTAATGATAGGACTATACTACCAGACCCTACGCATAATTTTGGCTTAAATTATGTGCCGCAAGCAGACGCATTGCTAGGCGTGTTCATAGACGGTCATATCTATGCATTGGATCGTAAAACAGGAAAACCGTTATTATCTAAACCTTACATGATTCCTGGCGCACCGACTGCACCGAATGAAAATGTAAAGCCCTCTCCCTTCATTACTAAGCGTGTAGATGAATCCATGCGCGCTGCATTTGGCCCTATTAGGGGCAATGTCGGTCGATTCTCACGAGTGTTAGATGTACTTTTTGGTGGCGGCACCAAGATAGCCAACTATTATGCTGTCGACCCGAATACGGGGCGAATTTTTGTTGCTGCTACTTCACCTGATGAGGAAGATGGAAAAAAAGATGGCGTATCAGACTTTGGCGCTTTATACGCACTAGAGTTAGTCAAAAGCACTGATGAGACATACATGATGAAAGAAATAAATCATGTGAATTTTATAGGGGGCACAGGTGCCTCTCCTGCATTAACCCAAGATGGCCTTCGTGTTTATACATCTGACAATTTTAATAATGTGCTCGCTTATGACAGAGATCTAAATGAAATATGGAAACTAAATGTAGGGGAACAAGTTGCCGCATCCATTACCGTTGCATCAGAAAATAATGAGCTATTTGCTGTTACTGCTGGCGACCTCATTAAGATAAAAGACACTGGAAGCTCCGCACATTCGGTATGGCGGGCACGCGACAGCATGGATATGTATTCAAACACCTGGGGACAAAAAAATCTAAACTTGCTTACCGCTTTAGTTACTGCCAATGGTGTGGCAGTCAGTATGGGTGTAGGTTATAAACTAAAAAATATGCCCGCTCCACTCAATGTAGGCTATGGCCTGTTAGACAGGGAAACCGGTGCGGTTCGCTATTACACAGAAGGACCTGAAGAATCCGTTTCTGTCACTGGCGTTGGCCCTGATGGCGGTATGTATATAGCGCACTCACCTATTCGCCGATCTGTCACTCAGGCAATTCCGTTGATAGGTAATATGGTCAACCCTCTTATCGGTGGAATAGCGCGCTATAAACCTATTCGTAATGATCTCTTAGTTCGGGATGCCAGTTGTGCAGCTGCGGACAGATTAGAAAATGGTAATAATGTGTCGAAACTTTTCCCCGAATCTGCCGCTGCCGATATACGACATGCACAAATTCTTATAAACCAAAGTAAGAGAGCATTAGATCGGGCTGTGTTGGATAAAGATCTTTCAAGAGTCAAAGCTAACGCTATTTTATCGCTACTTAGTCGCAGTGAGACCAAATTATCAATCGATACGCTAACAGACGCCAAACGAGACTTAGAGTCTGTTTGCAATAAATTATAAGAACAGCGTCAACTACTCTCATTCAAAACCAATGAGCATTGAAAGTTAGTGTTTTGGATGAGAGTAACAGTAGTGATAAAACTACTAACAGGACGGTGAACGAATGACGGAATATCTTGATATTAAATATATAAAACTCCCACTAAGCTATCACCCAGTAGGAGTTTATGGACAAATCAAACATAATATTTTAGTGCGCGTAGATTTTGGTCGTGCCTTCTGTGTGCTGACCTAAAATGGCTATACCACCGATAATGCCCGTGGGGTTCACAGAATCTCGTGCGCCTTCCAAGTCACCTATAAAGATATTATTGAGAATCATACTTTGATCTTTTACTTGGTTACTCAATACTAACTTTCCATCTTCAACATCAATATCAAATTCAGAACGTGCACCACGTAAGTAGGTTCCATTCATAGCATTGCCGTCTTCATTACCGGCATTATCATAGCTATCGACGTCCGCTAGACGAAATGTAGAGAGCCCAACAACACCAATTTGATTGCCACTGGTAACTACATTACCTGCATCATCATGGGTATCCGTATAAACGGCTACCTGAGCACCATTACTACTTTCTTGTACGATATGAACACCCGTACCTGAGGTTTTCGAGGAAATGAGTACATTACCTCGCGCCCACGTATTAGCATTGTTATTCAACATAGCATAGGCATTGGACGTATTGATGCCCCAGCGCTGCACCAGTCGTAGCACACGAGCGCTCCCCACGTAATTACTTTGATTCAACATCATGACAGAACCAATACTGTTTTGTTCACCGTTTTCATTTCCGATGTTAATTGCACCGATATAGGTATCTTTACCATCGCCGTAAGAACGCAAAACTTCAGCATTATCGACCAGTGAATCTGCAGCTTCGTCATAGCCAAATGCACCATCACCGTCTGGGTCTAGCGCATTACGCTGGGCTGCAGGTAAGCCCGCAAGAAAACCTGACACAGCCGCAGAATTTGATAGCTGGCCTGCAGGAAAACCTGCGCTAACAGCGGCACTTGAGGCAGATGCTTGTGACTGAAGATTCATAGTAGCTTCAAGAGTTTTATACACAGCTACACCTGTTGGTACTGCCCCACCTGTTGCAGCTGTCACCGCACCATTGGTGTTAGCATTAACATGAATCACACCATGCTGATCAGTAATTATGCCGCCAGAAGGCTGCGCTCCCCCTGCACCTAAATCAAGCCAGTTAGCCGGATCGGTGAAGTCACCAGCATCGTCCACTATAGAGTGAAATGAACCTCCCGTATGGGCGTAAGTTGGATTGAATGCACCGATAACACTTAAGTCTTCATTAACAATCACACGCGCTTCCGTGCCGACATTGCCGTTAGTCAGCAAAACACCATTAGCTGTAGCATCAATTTTTGCGCCTACCTCATTAATCATGCTTAGATTAGCACCAGCGCTATTACTATCGTTAATAGCCCCTAATACTGTATCTGATGGTGACGCAAAGTTACCGATACGAATGTCTGAAACGGATACTTCTCCAGCAACACCTGAACCGTCACCATCACCGTCAATGTATTTAAACTCTTCTATAGTGTTTTTATAGGTTCTATCAATACTAATACCTTCTTGACCGGTAATCTCGCTCAAGAAATCATCGTCCAGTGCTTCCAACGACTGCGCCATAAATGGCGCTGCAGCAATGGCAACAGAAAGTGCTACCTTGTTAAGTTTATTCATTATTATTCTCCTAATATAATTATTCTTATTGGGTTAAAGCCCATATCCTGAGTCACTTTATTCAAAAAAGTAGAAACTAATGTAAATATAAATTACTTCTATATTCTTTCTACGTATACATTATGATTTTCTGTTTACAGAATATAAGTGTCAGTTAACGACATGAGCTTTATGGAGATTTTTATATACCTTAAAAACAAAAAAGGAGGCATATGATTAACATATGCCTCCTAAACAGCTCTTGATTACGCCTGAAATTACCACCAAATATATTAAAAGAGTAAACTTCCTATACTCTATACATAAAATACTATACAGAAAATTATTTTATAAATAGTGTCATTTCACGGCACGTATTATTTCATAGAATTCATCACTGATAATATTGATATTCGAGGACAACTAGACACCAAGCACACTGCTTTAACGTGCTGCTCTTAATAAAGCAATCCAACGCCACAAGCTGAGAATATCGGCCAACGCAGCTGCCACATAGGTCAGTGCGCACGCTTTTAATATTTGACGTATAGCTGGCATATGCTCTTCTGGCACATAGTGCCCTTCTTTCAGTATAGGTAGCGCCTTATTAAAACTAGCATCCCATTCTTCCGGTAAAATAGCCGCGTACATCAACACTGAAATCAACATGGTTGCTAACCCAATACCACCGGTGAGTAATACAATGTGAGGGATACGAACAATAGCGCCAATCGCAGGCAACAACATCAGCAAGTACACACCTGCACGCTGAATGAAATGCGCCTTGGCTAAATAGCGTTCGCGTAAAAAACTCACCGGTTCTTTACGATTAAATTGAATGGCATGCCCTACTTCATGAGCTGCAACGGCGATTGCCGTTAAGGACTTTCCACCATAGACATCTGGACTTAAACGCACAGCATTATCTACAGGACTGTAGTGATCTCCCGCCTTATCAGTCAGCTCAACCTTCACTTCAGACAACTGGAACTGCGCCAATAAATGCTCTGCTAATTCTCTACCAGTACCCGGAATATTTTCAATGATTTTACTATGCCGGGATAAAACATAACGCACCCATAGCTGAGGACCATAAATAAGAAATAGCAGGAAAACACCAATAAGGCCGTACAACATAATATGACTTCAATTCTTTTTCAGATAAGGGAAAACATTATCGACATTCTAAGGCTAACTGTAAATTTATCGCGGTAAGATCGAATAGATCCTACCAATAAATTCATAACCCTTTGAAGTATCTGCGAATATCTTTGTGGCAGATATTATATGAAGAAAAATAGTCTACTAAATTAACAAATAGTCGCTTTATTGAGCAAGCCTAAAAGAAAGTAACGTGTTAACCGAATCTACCAGTCTGTCTGTCTCCAAGGGTTTACGGATATAGTCATCGGCAGCAACATTGGATAACTCTTCTTCTACAATATCATCGTCTAAGCTGGACACCAAAATAACAGGGATATGATTAGTAGAACTGTCATTTTTTAAATCAGTACAAGTTTCAAAACCATCCATACCCGGCAGTATAGCCTCTAGCAGAATTAGATCCGGATTGATATCAAGCACCTGTTCCAAACACTTCTTACCGCTATCTAGTATTACTGTGTTGTAATGTTCACCCAACACCATAGCTGCATTGGTACTATCCTCGACATCTGCATCCACAATAAGAATTTTAGGTTTGGTATCTGAACTCACGTAACTACCTCCGGTGACTCGTATTTCAATGTAAGCAGGCGCCTTTAAGTCTAGCTGTTAACTATGCTGATGTCAGGGAACCTTATTCGATGCGTTTCTAGCTAGCCCTTAGCTTATACTTTTCTGCTCTTCTACGCCCGCGACCACGCCACAAAGAGCCTCTATAATACGACCAACGTAACGATTCAACGTATTAAATGGCTAATAAATGCTTCTAGTGATACTAACTAATGAACGCTATGACTGACCTTACTAATAGTAATCTATAGGTCGTAAACGACGGCATTATTAACCGGCTCATAAACCGAGTCGCAGGTGCTGGCATTAATAAAGGTAGTGTCTTGGTTGCGGGTAATACCATAACCTTCGTGGATATGACCAAAGATATGCAGCGGCGGCTTTATCGCGTCAACAAACTTGATCAGCTCTTCGCAACCCACCTTCTCACCTGACATAATTTCATCCCCATGACCAAAGGGAGGCGTATGAGTAATTAGGATATCAGTATCTTTATCTATCAGGTCCCATTTCGCTTTTAGCTCATCCCCTCTTTTCAGATTAAACGCAAAATCAAAGAACCAAGGCTGCCAAGGGCTGCCATAAAATTTGAAACCATTTATTTCGACAGAGGAATCGCGTAAGTAAATACCGTTGGTTAATAATGCTTCAGCCTCTGAGCACTGACGTTCGAAACAAAAATCATGATTACCCGCAACAAGAATTTTGTGTTGATGAGGCAAGTCATCTAGAAACTCATTAAAGGCCTCAACCTCTTCCAGCGTACCCTGCTTCGTTACATCACCGCAGTGGATAAAGACATCACCATCGGGAATCGTCACTTTCTCATGCATACCGTGAGTATCACTAATAATGACTAGCTTCATTCTTTATCTTACCTAATGACATTTGTGGACATCTTACTTTATAGACATAATACAATGAACAGTAATAGAGCACAGATAAAATTTAGTATTTGTAATAACTAAGTCACCAAGGATACTTACCCTCTAGAAAATATGGGTATGCCTCTCTAATTGTTTTTAGGCCGTCTTTATCACCCACAGCGTTTAATTCAACCAGCTGCTGAAACTCCTTAGTGGGTCGTATTTTAGAGAGTACCCGGTTAATCGCGCGAATAACTTTTTTACCCCATTTATTATTCGGGCATGCTACATGGGTGTAGGTAAAATCCGGAATTTCCTCTATCAAAATACTCCCTAGCGTACCGGTAACCCCTGTTACCTTCTTCTCGTAATGAACGGCTGTTGAAAGGTACTCCAAGGTATAATCCATGCGTTTTAAGATCAGCATAGGAATTGTCGTGGTGCTGTTTAGCGCAAGACGTTGAATATTTGAGCCTACTTCGTGCTCTGCTAACAACCTATCAATAGGTGATGTGTAGGACCTTTTTGCCAATAGGGCACCATCCAGGTCCATATTATTCATCTGCTCTAGGAGAGATATACTGACAGGTCTCCCTAACTCATCAAGCGTTTCATTTCTTACGATAATTCGCTGCGAGAGGATAATCGCTACAGGATGAGAGAAGCGGGTATACCTTTTACGCTGATCATTGACAAAGGCAATAGAGCTACAGACATGCCAACCTTTCTCCGTTAACGTCCAAAATCGGCTGAAATTCATATCAACCATATTATGCTGATACTGAGGCAAAGTTTCCGTCAACCTTTTCAGTATCTTGTCGCTTTCACCTTTCCCTTTATTAGGACCATCAACAATAAAGTACGGCAGCCATTCAGGATGAAGCCAATCAATGCTAGGCTTGGCTTGAATCGATAAAGAAGCAGTCAATAACAGTACAAGCAACCATGTCATTATTGGGATATGCATCATTTTAATTCAGCAATAAACGCCTCCCTTATTGCCTGAAACCTATTTTCTTCTTCCATTTTTCTTAAAGTGGCAGTAATTCTAGGAACAAGGCCCTCATGCTTCTTGTGTAAATAGTGGTATAGATCCAACCGAGTCACCGGGGGACTCAATACTTTAATATCCTTTTTATTGAGCTTTTTCAAAGTCCATAGACCATCAACGTGAGGATTAACAAGAATATCTACGCTACCATCATCAAGTAATCCATAAAGTTGTTCAAAGTTAACAACTGGCGTTGTATTCATTCCTTTTGTGCCTATTTCAACAAACTTAGCCCCTATCAATCTTCCAATCCGGTAAGGCTTTAAGCTATCCCAGCCCTTGATGTTGAACTCCACATTCTTTGTAAAGACCGCCCCTTCCAAATGGTTAATAGATACAGGAATAATAATTAGATTCGGATACTTCTTCGTAAGGCCTTTAATTCGACTTACCTCCCCATCGACTAAGCCCGAGTTTGATGAGATAAGCGCTCTTTCTCCAGGCTGAGGCTCTATATATACTTTAATACCGATCTGCCTATACGCCTCCTTAAGGATTACCTCAGATACTATTTGTAAGGCGCTGCCGTCCAGCGAAGTAAAAACCAATTTCTCTTCTGCTCTTAAGGACGTAACCATCAGACTTATACACAAGATCAATAACCGTGCAAAAAGAATACAAATTACTCCCCTATTGTGAGTGTTCTTTTCCTTGATATGGTTATTTATTAATACCATGAATTTTCTATCCAACGCATTCTACACGCACTATCTGGCACCCTCATTAATAGCGCTGTATTTGGTAATAATTTCTTTCAATTCACCTGATTTTTCAAGCTTAGCCAAAGCCTTGCTTACTGCCAGGAATACCAGCTCTGACACATTCTTGGAGAAGGCCATATAGTGATGATTACTACGCACCACCAAGGGAAGTAATTTTACTTTGTCTATATAGTTCAATCTGTTTATAACACCTACTAAATCTAACTCTGGACCGTAGATGAGCCGACCTCGTTTGGCCACCAACCTCCGCATATTCATTTCTATGGAGCTGGCACCCGTCGCAATACTGAGACCTCCCAGGCTTCGCAAATACCTCTCCATATTCGAGCCAATATGGACAAGAATAGTCGCGTTAGCGCCTAATTCTCTGATGTCATCTAGGTTATTTGCCTGAATATCGTCGTCATACCGTATGACAAATTTACGATCAACCTTATATAAAGGCGTATCCACATAACGGAACATTTTTTGCCGGTCTGTATTCTTTGCTATACCTATATGGGCATCTAATTCTCCACCCTTCAGTAGTACCTGGATGCGTTTCCAGGGTACAAATCTCTTATAGGTAGATACAAAGCGCATATCGGTTAATTGGTTTTCCAATAACTGAATAATCTCAATGGCATAGCCTTGAATATCTCCGCGATCGTCATAGTAATAACGTGGGTAAGAATCTTGATAGGCAACTTTCAGCTCTAGACCGTGCGCACTAACGCAGACACTCACGACTACTGACAACACTAGGATTTTCTTCAGTAAACTAAGTATCACTATTACCCTCCTTAAATCGGCTTTTAGTTAGAACTATCTTACACATCAAACATTGTCAATTTCAAATTAGCTAGTCAACTCTACAATCCTTAACGTAACTGTTAAATTTTTCTAAAAATGTAGCTTCTATTTTTAAAAAATCTTAGAAAAATATACACCCAAGGGGGTATCACGCTGCACCGTAAGTTTAATTTTATCGCTATAGATGGGATTATTTTTCAACCAACTCTTCACGACTGAATCATTATCAATTGCGGCATCAGCTCTCCGATATAGAAGCATCCTCATCAAATGATCGGTATCTTTAAATTCATGCGTCACCGTATAACCTTCATTAATCGCCCAGCGCGTCATGTTCGAGCCTAAGATACCCACCACAGTAGCCGACTCCTTGAAGTTTTTACTCAAGGGATCTTCTTCAGCATCAACTATGGTAATCCAAGTCCATTTCTGACTTGAGATGGGTTCAGAAAGAACGGCATACTGATCTCTCCCTTCATTCTGAGAAGCA
>Ga0105352_1001203_pt1 | contig 13993 bp, 12 predicted proteins | sample EN8Hudsemesocosm_FD_83507 | JGI IMG/M metagenome (GOLD analysis project Ga0105352, IMG submission 83507) | Methane-oxidizing microbial communities from mesocosms in the Hudson Canyon - EN8B Hudson Canyon | ecosystem: Environmental > Aquatic > Marine > Cold seeps | place: Hudson Canyon...
ACAATATCTTCCAGCTCTTCTCCAGCACCACTATGAAGACCTTCATCTCCATCATGGCTAAAATCATCCTGCGGATGTTTATTATCGTGATTAGCGGAGTGATGAGCAGAGTTATCATCAATAAAATAATATGCCTCAAATTCAGCAGCATGCCGAGCAAAGTCTTTCCCTAACATTTGCACCAAGGTCGATATTAATAGAGGCCGCTCAGGCAATTCCCCATAGGTATGTAATCCTAGGGGCTGATTTTCAACAGAGACCTCCATCATGTAATCGTGTAACGCATCAAGAAACCCTGGAAAGTCCGCATTAATCTGTGCCAGCTCCCAGCCAAAATCAGCACAGATATCTGCCTCAATACAATCATCAACAATTTGCTGACCGGTTTTTTCTTTAACGCCACCTTCATCTAAGGATTTATATTGATGCATCAGCTCATGAATTGATGCCATGTCACCTTGCAAGCCCGCAGCCGCAAATGGTGGTGTCATATGTGCTAACACAGTTGCGCTACCACGCCGTTTGGTTTGCATCGCTTCACCCACATCATCAACGATAAAGGGGTAAAATACGGGTGTATCCCACACCGCTAAATTACTTTGATCATAACGAGAAAGTCCCCGCTCTTTGCCTGACAGGTATTCCTGAGAACCATGGGTACCTAGGTGAATTAGAGCGTCACTCTTCCAATACTGGCGTGCGTAATAATAAGCCGCCAAATAAAAGTGGTTCATTGGTACTTCGCCCTTGTGGAATAGACGCTTATCTTCATCCTTATCATCGGCACGCGGAGGCTGACGCATTACCAACATATTGCCATTACGTATGCGTGGTAAGACAAACTGCGATTTACCATCACGCATCACCACCATAAAATTATTTTTAGGATGCCCCCAGTAATCATTGATAGGCTTACGTACAGATTCCGGTAAGGTATTAAACCAAGACAGATAGTCTGCTACCGGCATCAGCTCGGCCAAATCATCATCCAATAACTTATCTAATTCAAAGTTACGATAAAATGGGCTGAGTATGCGATCAACCTTATCACTGAAGTAGTTACTCTCTACCGCATTAATGCCATAGCCTTCTTTGTTTAGGCGAGCACTTATTTGCTTTAAGCTTTCCGGAATATTAAGAAAGGAAGCACCTACATCACGATCTCCCCACACCATAACGGTCATACGTTTATCACTATTTACGGTGTACTTAAGAGAGGCCAGGTTGATGGCTTTATTGACCAAATATTCTAACTGGTAATCAATTATTTCCGAACTACCCGTGTTCTCATTTACCGCCGCGACTATGACTGGATCAATAACACCCGCCGCTTCTGGCAAGGTTAAAACAAATGGCGTCATACCTGGCGATATACCTTGGCTATTGGCCTCCCAATGTCTTTGATCACCATCGTAATAGGTTAATGCCTGCATTACGGGCACCCCTAGCTTTTCAAATTCTTGCTTACGCTTGTTTGCCCAGTGAATAGCGCGGAAGTTAACGATTAGGTCCACCACGGTTTTACTATCTTTCTGCCCTTCTTGAACTAATAACCCGCTGTAGTCGCTGGATCGAGGACTTAATTCAAAGAAAAAAGGGATAACGGTTACACCTTTTGCTTCTAACTGGGCAATAGTGGCATCCACCACTGTAGTTTGAACCGATTCAATAAGAGCACGCTGCAGTAAAACACCTACCACAGGTTTAGTCTTCGTTGTGGAAAGATCAAGAGGAATGCCACGCCACGCTAAATATTCATCGCGAGAAGAAAACACCAAACCTTCATAATCCGGGTGATAAATACCTACCTGCGGATAAATAATGGGGGGCTTAACCAAATAGGACATATTGTTTTTGAGAATACGATGCGTTAAGTAATCAAGCATTCTCTTTAGATTTTCAGTACCGCCATTGCCAAAGTATTGCTGCAAGCGCTTCGCTTGCTCTACACTCAATCCTTTTCGCAATTGATCTGCTTGCAGCCAGTTAATAGCCAATATTTTATTATTCGCTTTGGCTACGACAGGTGAGTATTGACTAAATAACTTTTTGCTATCGCGAACAGAAACACCCTCAAGCACAACCAAGTCATATTGGGCGAAGATTAATGCGGCTTCTGACAGCCCCTTTATATCTCGCTGCGTTTTACGCTCTATTTTTATGCCATGATCCACCGCTAACTCCTTTAACAAGGTTAGCTTCGCTTTATTACTGTGGGAGCCATTCACAAATAGAATACTTGGATCAGCGTTGGGCTTTAAAGCCTGACCCAATGACATCTGACTCAATGCCAATAAACTGATACTTATAATTGCTCTTAACACTACACCTAACAAATTTCTCATATCACTGCTCTCAATCTCGCTCTTTTAATTCAGCCAAGCCAACTTTCTTACAGATAAGAATGGGTATCTCAACATTTATTCAGGGATATAAACCATAGAACCATCGGCCATCTTATAGGCCACACCTGCTTTGGTACCTTGCCCACCCCCCATTTCACCTGAGGATTCATAGTGCTCAATGCTTTCACCTTTTTTGATAATCATTTCCATATTGTCTTGGCCGGCATTTTTTATAACGGTGACATTTTCAGCGGTGAACGGATTTAAAGGGTTTTGCGCTATGGAAATCAGGAGCGCTGCAATTAATACTAAAAACACATCCACTAGATTTATCATGGAGCTAGCAGGATTTAGTTCTTCATCTTCGTTAAGCAACCTCACGGGCAACCCCCGTTTCTACACCTGGCACTAAATCTCCCTGCTCTTGTTCGCTATTAGATGTGTAGCTTTTCTTACGAGTTGCTTTGCTACTACTTTCATTACGATCGTTTCTATCACGACCTTCTTTATCAAATAAATGTGTAATATCTACCAATTCCGTAGCTAACCAACGTTTTTTTACACTGGCTAACCAGAAAGTAAGGGAAGAAATTACCATGCCAAAAATAACTGCAGAAAAAGCAACCACTAGATTTTCACTAATGCCTTGTACATTGCCATCACCTAAGGCTTTCAAAGCCGGAGCCATTGGAACCATAGTGGCAATTAATCCCAACATAGGTGCAATTCGTGTAGTAATGCGTAGCACTTCTAGATCTTTCAGCGCCTTTACATCCAACTCATCCATACTGGCTTTTGGGTTTAGCAAGGCGTACGTCATCAGAGAATAACCCGCTAAGTGTTTCGGGTTACAATCATCACCACTCCTAGCCTTAAAATATGAAGGCTGGTTTTGGCGGCGCTGTTGCCATTGCGCAGCAAACCCACCCAGAGCAAACAAGCTATATAAAAACAGTACAGCAATGGCGACCAACACGGGTGCCATAAACCATCCCGACAACTGATACATAAGCTGCTCTAACCAAAACATATCCATGGTTTTCCCCTATATGGTTTAATTCAAAATATTAAAAATAAGTTTTAGATACTATAAAATCATTACACGCTGGAAATTAGTCGCTTGTGTCTCCACTTACGATGACCTCAGCCACACTTAAACCCTGCTCAGACAACCAACTCGCTAATTTTACGAATACGTCTATAGACGCGTCTTTATCCGCTGCCACAAGCACTTGCGGTTTTGCACCAAATTCATCTTGATGGTCCTTAAGATCAACATTTAATGCGGCCTGAAAACGTTCCCAATTGCTGAATTCCTTACTGCTGATGCTAAAACTACCCTGCTCAGTAATACCCAGGGTTATTGCATTGGGCTCTACCGACTCTGCTGGAGCAGTCACTTGTGGCAAGTCCATTTCCAGCAATTGCGGTGCAACATTGGCGGTTAGCATCATAAAAACCAGCAAGATAAAAATAACATCTAGCAATGCCGTCATATCCGGCATTAACGAAGGCGAATGACTCGAGTCTGGTAATTGAATCATTAGGCGACTCCCGCTACCTTAGAGTCTTGATAAAAAGCACCTGGGTATGAAAGGTCTCGAGGTAAAGCATCAAGCTCTCGTTCTGCCACCTCATTAACCAATTGATTGCGCTCTTCATCGGTCCCTTCACTGCCAGAGAAAGTATTTCCCGCTAATTTATTGTCAGAGATGGCATTGGGTGTTGTTACTCCCGCAATAACGAGCTCAAGATCATTAAGGCAATCCTGAATTCTGTTGATACGTAATTGTGATAACTGCTCAAGACCATGACTGGCAGCAAGGGCAGGAATTGCAATTAATAAGCCCAGTGCCGTAGTGACCATAGCCGTCCACATCCCTGACGCTAATAAAGCAGGTGTCACAGGCCCTGAGCTATGGGCAATATCTTTAAACATTTCAATAATGCCAAATACTGTACCTAAGAGTCCTAACAAGGGCGCAATAGCACCTAACAGGCCAATCAGCTTTAATCGTGCATTGAGATATCGACGCTCACCATCCAACCAAAAAACCAAGAGTTGCTTGCGTTTCGCATCTTCTAAATTTCGATTGGCGAGCAATAAGTTAACCGCAGAATGCCAACCGTGTTGCTTTTTACGCGCAGACTGCTTCAACAAGGTTGAAGTCGAGTCAAAAGATTTTTTGTGAACTAATTTTTTACAAGATAAAAAAGAGCTAGCTTTAAATAGTGGATACGTGAGGTGCAGCCATAAGCGCTCTAAGAATAACGCCAAGGCCAACACAGATAATCCAAGCAATACCATAGCCACAGGACCTGCACTGACTAAATGCTCTGCTAACATATATTCATCCTTTTTAGATAAACTTAAAGCCTAAATTCCACAGGTACTTCCACCCAGGACACCGAGAGCTGACCATCAACTTGCATGGGATAAAACTCCCAGCCAGCCACTGATTTCAGGGCCTGCTCATCTAAGCTTCGATAACCCGACGTGTTTGCCAGCAATACTTCATTCACAAAACCATCACGGCCAACTTTCGCTCGAACAATCACAATCCCTTGCTGACCACGTCGTTTAGAAATACGCGGATAACGCGGGGGCGATGCCTTACGATAACGTGGCTGCGCCATAACCGAAGCATGATCTGCACCCGAATATTCCGACTCGATCTCTGTAGTAGTCACCACCTCGAGCTGCGCTTGTTGCTCCGCTACTTGTATCTGAGGCACGTCTTGTTGCTTTTCTTCTGTAGCAGCCTCTGGCGTTTTTTTCGCCATATCTAAATCTTGCGGAGCTGTTTCTTGTTTCTCTTGGATGATTACTTCTTCAATAGCAACAGCCTCAGAAACTAAGGATCGTTCTCGCACAGCTTTTTTCTTAACTGATAAGGTTTCTGGTTTTACTGGCTCAGCTTTTACCGACTCGGTTTTATCCGGCTGCGATTCAGTCTTAGTCTTTACAAAACGCATTTGCTGAATTGCTAAGGTCGCTCTACCCGCAGTAGCCTGATGCTTGCTATCGTCAGCCTCTGGATACCAATAACTGAAGTAACCATGGATAGCCGCTGACACTAACAAGGTAATAATCAGCTTCATTCCCACCAATACCCTCACAGGTCTGCTCATTGCCCCATCGCATGGCGCGGATACTACCCCCACATTGCTATAAATGCAAACTATTCGTATTACGATTTACAGTCATACAAAGAAATGTAATGATAGCCATTCTCACTTAGAGAGCAGCACACTGAAACTATGCACAAAGACAACGCATAGCTATTCAAAATAAGCATTCAAGACCAATTGATTACATCCAGGGGAAAAACAGTGAATAAGTACGCACGCACACCGTTGGCTGCGGCCATAATGATGGCCGCCTCCACACCAACCATTGCTGATAACAGCAAGGGAAACGATCAACTCTTTGTGCTAGACCGCGTCACTGTTGCAGCAACACGTACTGAACAAAAAATAGAAAACGTGGCCAACAGTGTTAGCGTAATTACTGAAGATGATATTGAGAACAACCTTTCTGGCGATATCCGTGAGTTAATTCGCTATGAACCCGGCGTTGAAGTCGGATCAGCCTCAGGCCAAGACGCCTCTCGCTTTGGTTCCAAGGGCTTTAATATTCGCGGCATGGATGAGAATCGCGTAAAAATTACCGTGGATGGTATTGATCAAGCGAGTGCATTTACCCCTGCAGGTAATCCTTTCCAACGGGCCGGCAGAAATAGTGTGGATATTGATACGCTGAAGCGTGTTGATATTGTCAAAGGTCCGGCATCAACACTTTACGGTAGTGATGCCCTCGGCGGCATCGTTGCCTTTACCACCAAAGACCCTGCTGATTATCTCGAGGAAGGCAATGATACGGGCGGTAGTCTTAAATTACGTCATAGCAGTGCAGATGACGGTTTCACCAAGACGCTGACTGTAGCCAACCGCACGGGAAAACTTGAATCTCTACTGATATATACACAACGCGATAGCAACGAGTCTGATAACCATGATGACAGTCAGTTTGATAATTCCAACACGGACCTTGATAAGGACGCGCAAGAGTTTGACAGTGATAATATTCTGGTAAAACTGCAATACCAGATTAATGATGCCCACCGCGTGGGATTAACCGTTGAAGATTATAAGGCCGACACCTTTACCGATATGCCCTCAAAACTGGGAAATGGTTCTTTCGCCAACTATTCAAATTATTATTTCGGTGATGACACCACAACACGTCAACGTGTCTCTATTTTTCACCAGTGGATAGCCAACAATGCTATTTTTGATCAACTGAATTGGCAATTGGATTGGCAAGATAGTGACACGGATCAGGAAACCCATACCTTTTATGATTCTGCCTTTAATCCCTTTGATACTCCAACACTGCGGATAAAAGATTATGAGCACCAAGAGGAGCTCTGGCAGTTATCAGCACAATTCGATAAAAGTATTAACAACCACCAACTGACCTATGGTTTTGAATACGAAGAAACGGATCTAACCAACCAACAAGATACTATCTACCCCACTGATCCGTCGTCCAATGATTTGGCTCGTGCCGTTCCCTTAGTAGAAGGAAAGGCTTTTGGGCTTTATTTGCAAGACCAAATCACTTTAATGGATGGCAAACTGATTGTTACGCCAGGTGTGCGTTACGATAATTTTGAAGCGGAGCCCAGCTTGGACACTAACTTCACCCCTCCTTCTGCGACCACCAACGCTGTTTTGGAAGAACATGAAAGTGATAAGGCTACGTTTCGCTTAGGAACTGTGTATAAGTTTACTGAGAATACCTCAGTATTTGCTCAATACAGCCAAGGCTTTAAATCACCGGATTTACTCAATCTATATTATGCCAGTGAGCGTAACTATGGTCCGGGTAGCCACTTTATCACTGTACCTAACTCAGATTTAGACGCGGAAGAAAGTGATTCCTATGAAGTCGGTTTGCGCTTAAAGGGTGATGTGGGTAATTTAGAAGTCGTTGCGTTCTATAATGACTACAAGGATTTTATTGAAGAAGTATCCCTTGATAATAATACCTATAGCGGCACTACCTACGATGGCGTAACTCAGTCTCAAAATATTGATGAGGTTACTATTAAAGGTTATGAAGCTCGTGGTGCGCTTTGGTTAGACCAAACCATTAATGCTCCAGAAGGTACGACACTGCAAGCAGCTATTGCCTACGCTAAGGGTGAAAATAAAACCGACAAATTACCGCTAGACAGTATTTCCCCAATGAAAGCGGTGATCAGTCTTAATTATGACTCACCGAATGACCTATGGGGTTCAAGCTTGCACTGGACCGTGGTAGATAGCAAAGATGAAAATGACTTATCGGCTGAGAGCAATTTCACGACTGCTGGCTACGGAATTCTTGATTTAACGGCTTACTACAATCCCACTGAAGCGGTATCTATCCGCGGCGGTATTTTTAATATCACGGATAAAAAGTACAAAGTATATGAAGACGTACGCGATTTATCAGCAACCACAACGGACTTAGATCGATACACGCAACCTAGCCGTAATTTAACAGCGAGTGTTATGTATAAATTCTAAAGCTATATTTGAGCTAATTGAAAATAGTCCCCCTAAAAGGCCATAAAGTTATTAATATAGAGACTACCATGCTCTTGTAACTTTACGGCCTTTTACTTAACGGGTAGGATTTTTACTTGTAAATAACAGATGCCTCGGCAGGTCTAGCCATTCAGAACGTGCCTTGATTATCGACATCGTTTTATACGCGCAGCAGGCTATCGATAAAAATAATATTAATATTCGAGATGTTTTTTAGCCTGTTCTAAAGCATCTAGCTCTGCCAACAACCGCACTTTGTCTGACTTTCTTAGATCAATGCAATGAATATTTTGCAAGGCTCCTTCCATGGCGTAGAGCATATTGAGGGATAGTCGTGGGTAAGTGTCCTTTAGCTTTAAATAGGCATGCACCGCTCCCATAGCTTCAAGATCTTGCTTGGTTGCCACACCAATGATTGCCAACTGCTCCTGGGATTTTGGCCCTAGGTTTTTTAATTCAATAATATCCATAGGGTATTATTTACTCCCTATCAATAAACAACAAGGCCGCATAAATGCGGCCTTGTTGTTTTTAAGTATGCGGAAAATTATTTACCGTACTCTTCTTCCCACTTCAACATATGGCGCTTAAGGCCGTGTTTAATCGTGGTGTAGGTAGGACGATCTTTTGATGCTAGGAATTTAGCAAACTCGAAAGATTTTTCCTGCAATTCTGCCATTGGGTATACAGCATCAACAATACCAGCATCAAGTGCGTCTTGACCCGTTACACGCTCACCGAGCAATGCCATTCTTTTCAACATTTGTTTATTGGGAATGTTGTCAATTAGGTCATTCATTGCCGGCGTGAAAGGAATTCTAATATCAATTTCCGGGTAACACAGACGACCACGATCTGAACGCATGTAGGTAAAGTCTGCAGCGGCAAACAACAAGGCACCACCCGCATAAGCATTACCATTAATACAAGCCAACGTTGGCGCGTTCAACATGGCTAACTTGTAAAGCATGGTATCCAAGGTTATACGGAAATTCTCAATACCGTCAGCATCTAGTTGCATCATCCAGTCTAGATTGATTCCTGTCGTCCAAGTTTTTTCGTGCTCGCAAGTGATCATCAAGGCGGTGTTGCCTTCGTATTTTGCCACTTCATCAATAGCAGCAATGTATTCATTGATCACATCTAAGGTAAAGCGGTTGTCATCTTCGCCATTGGTAAGCGTTAGTACGTGAACACCTTCTTTTAATTGAAGATCCATTGTAGCCATACTGAATAACCCTTTTATCTATATCTAACCGCCAGGCACTGACACCTGGCTCAGGAAACTGAAAGTCATGAACGGGTAAATGCTTTAACGATAAACTCGCTAAAGGTGCGTACAACGTTGTTGAAATTATTGTGCAGGAGACATTATCACTAGGGCCACCAGCGCTTAACGTTAGTACTTACAAACCTCATAACTATTGTTGTTGCTTGCAAGCTAAACAAAGCCCGCCAAATGCAGCGGGCAAGGTAACATAGGGGATAAACAGAGGAAACCGCTAAAACTATCAACGATTATGAGAATTTATATCAACCCGAGCCAGCCGTTATGATTTGATGCCAATGTAGATCGCAATCTGGTCATCACCTCGATACTCTTCAAAGTCGGTCTTATAGGCACGCTGTAAACCAGAGCTATCATTGACCCTGCCATTGCAGCCAAAGTAATCCCAGATTCGACCCCAGGTTTCATAGATAGCGCTCGGCATACGGCCCCTGCCTTCAAATACCAAATACTCTCCAGGCTCTATCTCAATGGTTTCTAATCCGATCAATGCTGGTCCATGCTTTTTCACATCCAACCCTGCAGTCACTTTATATGCCCCATCGGCATCTGATTCGTAGGAAGAATAAACCCCAAAAACGGTATGTGGTTTTTGTTGATCAACAACCCGCCTAGTTAGACCTCTGTTGTAAAAACGATCCCAGAGTGAAGGAATTTCCGCCATATCTGGATCGGACTCTTGAATATTGGTAGTACAAACAGAAATGCCAGCGACAGGCTTAGCATCTAAACTCACCTTTTTGGGGTTCATAACAATTCCTTTGTTGTAGAACGTTGCTGCAGAAGTTTCAAAATGGTTTACATTAGATCTGCTCCTTACAAAGCATAGTGAAATTCACGTCATTCACATATTTTTTATAAGGATAAGATCCTTCCATAAGCTCAAGCAATTTTTCGGGTAAATGGAGGTAATGCATCCAGCAATGCTTTGCCATATCGGCGCGTTACCACTCGGCGATCCAGTAACGATACTTTACCCGTATCCGTTTCAGTTCTTAGCAAACGTCCAGCCGCCTGGATCAAACGAACAGAGGCGTCCGGCACACTTATTTCCATAAATGGATTTCGCCCTTGATTTTCCATCCATTCAGATAAGGTAGCTTCAACAGGATCATCTGGTACCGCAAATGGAAGCTTGGCAAGAATCACATGTTCCAAATACTTACCGGGCAAATCAATACCTTCAGACAAACTCGATAGACCAAATAAAATACTGTTTTGTTTTTTATCTATACGCTGTTTGTGCATGCGAATCATTTCCTGCTTGGAGTAATCTCCCTGCGCAATAATTTCTTTGCGTTTTTCAGGGGACAAACCAAACAACACATCATTCATTTGTTTATTCGACGTAAACAAAACCAATGCACCAATTTTTTCGGCGATTTCATTTTCTATATACTCAACCAATGCTGCGGTATGACTCTCTGTATTAGAGGGATCACAGGCCAACGTTGGCACTTCAAACACAGCGCTATTGGCAAAATCAAAAGGGCTGGGCATAACATTAAAGGTACTTTCCACCGGCACCCCTGAACGCATCATAAATCGCTCAAATCGACCTAGTGCCGTTAAGGTTGCAGAGGTAACGACTGCGCCATAACAGTTGTCCCATAAACAGGCCTGCAGCGCTCGCGCCGACAAAATAGGACTGGCACAAGCCTCAATATCGTAATCATTCCCTGCCTCAATCTGGGTTAACCATCGTGCTCTCGGTGGCTCACCTGCAGGATCTGACGCAGCATAGGTAGACCATAACTCGAACCCTGCCGTTGCTCGGGATGCCAATACACCAATGATTGGGTACCAGGTTTCAGCATCATGCTTGGCAATACCGGTGAAATCATCAGACAAAGCATCCTTTAACTCATTCACTATTTTTTCTAAAGAATCAGTAAGGCGACTAAAACCGACCTGCAAATTATGAGCAAAGGATTTTAGTTCATCAGGAACTTGACCATGTTGAAAACGATGCTGAGGACTATTGGCATGAACAGAATTACTCGACTGCTCAAAATCCACCAACTGCCCTAACAATCCATCCAGCGCAACCATCTGCTCACTCAGTTGACGCGTGATAGCAGGGACTTCTTCAATGACAGCACCCAAAGTGCCAGGGGCGCCCATTTGTGAAACCATTTTACCGAGATTTTTCTCGACCTGGGTCAGCCACTTATCAGTCCCTTTAATTCGACCATAATGGGCAAAATGACTAATAGCCTTGTCTGGCAAGTGATGCCCTTCGTCAAACACAAAAATGACATCTTTAGGGTCAGGCAGTACTACGCCACCACCTAATGCCAGGTCCGATAACACCAAGTCATGGTTGGCAACAATAACGTCTACGCCATGAATGGATTTGCGCGCATTATAGAAGCAACATTGTTCATAGTTAGAACAACGTCGACCGGTGCACTCTAAATGGTTGGTAGTAACACCCCGCCAATTAGTATCGTCGATGGCATCAACCCAGTTATCTCTGTCCCCATCCCAGTCATTGCTGCCCAGTTTGTCCAGCATCCCTTGGTATAACTCACGGGTATCATCCGCTAGTTTGTAGCTAAGTTCATCTTCATACAGCGCCATATTGGCGACAGCTTCATCATCCGATAATTGACGATCTAACTTGGAGAGGCACAAATAACGACCACGACCTTTAGCCAGGGCATAGGTAAATTTGAAGTCGCTGTGACGCAGAATATCAGGCAAATCCTTATACACAACCTGCTCTTGCAAGGCGACTGTTGCGGTAGAGATTACGACCTTTTTGCCATGTGCTTTTGCCACCGGCAAAGTTGAAAGCGTGTAAGCCACGGTCTTACCCGTCCCCGTACCCGCTTCAACCACACAGACATGACCTTCCGTGATCCGATTCCCATCGTCGTCCGACTCGATATTACCTAACGTACGAGCAATCTCCGCAATCATTAGCTTTTGGCCATAGCGGGGCTTCAAGGACTTGTTTTCCAATAAGGTGCGATAGGCCTGTTGGATCGTTTTCTTGGTTTCGTCGTTCAACATTCTGGTGACAACTAGATTCCGGGGGGCCTGATATATAGCCGTATTTATGGATAAAAGTGACAAGCGCGCTAGTTTAACACAGCCAGGCCCTACCCTCGCATAGGTTGAACCGCTAAAATGCCGAACAACAAAAATAGGAGTAAAGAAGCATGCCTAAAGCATCTGAGTTAAAAAGAGGATCTGTCGTAGAAATCAACGACCAGGTCTACGTTGTGGTTAACCTGGAATGCAAGAGCCCGTCGGCCCGAGGCGCCGCAACCCTCTACAAGGTACGTTTCAATAATGTGCAAACCAAGCAAAAGCTGGATGAAAGTTTTAAAGGTGACGACATGCTCAAGCCAGTCGATTTTGTACGCCGTGGCGTACAGTTTTCCTATCTGGATGGCGACATGTTTAACTTTATGGACACAGAGGATTACAGCCAGTACACACTTTCCAGAGATGATCTTGATGATACGGCTCGCTGGTTAACAGAAGGTCTAGAAGGCATTACCGCTATGCTGATAGACGGGCAAATGGTGGCACTTGATTTACCACAGTCCATTGAAGTGGCTGTTATTGAGACTGCGCCCGGTATCAAAGGCGCTTCAGCATCTGCACGCACGAAACCAGCAACTCTTGCTAACGGTATTGAAATTCAGGTACCTGAATACCTGGAACAAGGTGAAATCGTTAAGGTGAATACTCAGACGTGCAAGTTTATGTCACGCGCTTAAGCTTATGACTGTAGTGTTAATGTATTATCGCTACCTCTAAGTTGTCGGGAGTCTAAACAGGCGCCCGACCAATGCGAGTTTAATTACACCAATTAAGGGACTAGACTTAACAGTCCAGCACAAGGAAATACATTGAGGATTGATGATGCAGTTAGGTGAGAAGCGGCAACAACACTTACGAGGCACATTAGTTCTTTTGCTATCATTTATTCTGACGGCATGCGTACAAAGCACCACTACCTTTATACCTTCAGACCCACCACCTGCAGACCCGGTTATTAACACAGCTAGCGCCATCGATAACTTTTACGGTCATATGCTTAAGGTCAGATCGAAGCATCGTACATTTGAAAACTTCCAAGATGATTATGTGGAAATTGAAACGCTGATACGCTCATTGATATTCCGTGCACGCATTGGCCAGTACAATGAAGCGGCACAGAATACCTTAGATGAAGTGTTGGACAAATGGCTTAAGTATCGTAATTTACATAAGGAGCATGATACGTATAAAACTCAGCTTGCCAGAACCAACCGAGCGAGATTTACTCGCCTGCTATCTGAAGTCGTTGTCGGCAGAGAATCCTTAGGACCAACTTGGTTAGAATAACCTCAGGGGTACTTGTCTAAAAGATAAAAATCGCCTTTATTTATTTTCTTTATGTTGCTGGCGCCGCTCTTTCATAACAGCATGGGCATTAGCTTGCTCTTCTTTAGATAATTTGCCATCACCGTCTTCATCAAATTCCGCCAACCGTTTCTCACGCCTCGTTTTCATGCTCTGCTTTTCTTCATCAGATAATACGCCATCCCCATCCTTGTCAAAACGCTGAAAGTGCTTCCCTCTTTGTGCTTTCATTTTTTCACGCTCTGATTCAGACAGCTGACCATCGCCATCTTCATCGAAACGTTCTTTCATACGCTGACGCATTTCACGACGCTTGTTTTTTTCATCATCTGAAAGTTCGCCATTAACATTGCTTTCAAACCGTTTGTGATAATCTGCAGAGGACTGCTCATCCGCAATA
>Ga0105352_1001205_pt1 | contig 13978 bp, 11 predicted proteins | sample EN8Hudsemesocosm_FD_83507 | JGI IMG/M metagenome (GOLD analysis project Ga0105352, IMG submission 83507) | Methane-oxidizing microbial communities from mesocosms in the Hudson Canyon - EN8B Hudson Canyon | ecosystem: Environmental > Aquatic > Marine > Cold seeps | place: Hudson Canyon...
ACCCATCGAATCGAACGGTCGTCATCAATGATCCAGACTAGTGGATTAGTGCTCATGTTTTAGCTCCAAAGGTAAATAAACAATAAAATTGGTTGCACCTGGTTTGCTTTCGCATTCAACCAAACCATTGTGCTTTGTAAAGATGCTTTGTGTAATCGATAAGCCAAGTCCGGTTCCATCCGCTCGACCACTGATCATGGGGTAAAAAATATTTTGAATAAAATTTTTCGGGATACCTGGTCCGTTATCAATGATTTCGATTTTAGCGGCAAGCTTGTGACGGTAATGCCCAATGGTAAATTGTCTCAGAGTTCGAGTTCGAATGGTGATAAAGGCCCCGGTGTTATCCTTCGCCTGCTTTGATAATGCTTGCAATGCATTTTTGGCAATATTTAAAAATGCTTGAATTAACTGACCTTTATCGCCGTTTAAGTCCGGAATGCTAGGGTCATAATCTTTTTTAATTTGAATTGAACCGCCTGATTCTGCATGAATTAAAGAGCAAACACGCTCTAGAATTTCATGGATGTTTAGTGGGGTGCGGTTTAGTGCTTTATTCGAGCCTAACATTCGATCAACAAGGTTACGGAGTCGGTCCGATTCATCCATGATGACTTGTGTGTATTCGTGGTGGTCAGCTACGGTAAGTTCTGCATCAAGTAATTGTGCTGCGCCACGAATACCGCCTAGAGGATTTTTAATTTCATGCGCTAGGCCACGAATTAATATTTCAGCTGTTTCTTGGTTCTCTTGTAATTGTTCTTCCCGGCTAATACGCACTAATCGTTCGGTGGATTGCATTTCAACGACTAAATAATCCTCGCCCTCAATTGTATTGCTAGCAACGGAACAATCCGCAAGTAAGTTTTGACCATTTTGAAGCACAAATTTACATTCTCGTTGTGTGTAGGTATGGCCTGAATCGACGATCGCTAAAAACTCATTCACCAGTTTTTCATCAAATTGTAAAAATAAATCTGTGAACTTATGCGTTAAAATCCGTTTTTGGCTGGTTTGAAGTAACATGCCTGCTGCGGGATTGGTAAAAATAATCTCTTGCTTATGATTGATTAAAAAAACCGCGGTTGATAGGTTCTCTAAAATACGTGTGTGGAATAGGCTCGAAAGCATAAAATAATCACCAAGGCTTATAAAGAAGCAAGAAGTAAAAGAATAAAGCAAGAAGTAAACCAAGCTAGCTTAAACGTATTGAAATGGTTTGGTTTAGTTGATAAGTATAAATGAATATGAAAATGACGCACTACTTTTGTGCGTCTTGTTTGTTGGGGTGTTTATCTTGGTGCGTTATGCTTGGTTAAAAAGGATAAGCTTAGCGCTAACAGGGCGACTATCTAACAATGCGACTTGTTGGGCGGTGAATCGTTATCGTACTAATTGCTATTTTTAGTGTTTGTTTGTTTCGATTGATTATTTTAATCGACAGTGTGTGTGTTCCCCTATTGACGTTTTTTAAATTAAACGTTGTTTCTCTTTGTGATGATACGACCGCCCCATCTAACTCAAGTTCGAATAGATCACTATTTCGTAAGCGTGGTATTGATTGCACGATAACTTGTACGTTACCACTCCCAGTATTGATGGCGGTATCATCGGATGGCGAAATAACACTTAAACTTTGATAATGCTCAGCTGCTTGTTTGTCTTCAGAGCTTAAACGCTTATTTTGTTTAACATCAAAGGCAGGAATAGTCGTAATGGGCTTCACGGTTATTGCTTCTGACCCTTTATGAGCCTCATCCGAAAATGAGATGCTGCCGTCATCTGAAACAGCTTTATATACCGTTGTTTGTTCGTCTGCATTGAGTGTCCCAACTGTGTTGAGTAGCAAGCCTAGAGCGAGTAATAAAATTGCTTTGGTGTGTTTTTTGATCACAGTGAAACCTCCTGTATTGTTTGATTTGATCATAGCATCAGATCTTTCACAATGATAACCTCGAAACGCTTAAACACTGCTATCATTAAAGCATTCACTTACTTGGAGAGTATTACTTTTGACTGACTCGCATCCTATTCTGGGCGCATTTTTATTTACTTTAAAAATGAACGGGCTTCAAAGCTCAAAGGCTTCTTTTTTGGCGGGTATTCCTTTAGCTGAAGCCTCTGACCTTGAAAGTCAAAAACATATTGATATTGACGTCTGTTTGCGTGCTGCTGAACGCAAGGGCTTGGTGCTGGAGAAGGGCGCGTTCCGACTAGAAGAATTGTCGGGAAGCAGTACGTCAGTCATATTGTTATTGAAAGATATAGACCAGCCTGTCGCAGTGCTAGAATCTTGTTCTGTTGAAAGTGATCAATATCACATTGTTTTATTTTCAAAAAAATCATTATCGGATGAAGAAAATGCTAGCGGCACTCAGCGTGCCTGCACTAAAGTGCTTACAAAACACGAATTAGGGCGTTTGTATTCTGGGGAAGCGGTTAATCTATCGCGGCCATTCGTCTCTTCGTCATCCGTCTCTCGGTTATTCGAAAAAGGGGCGTCTGAAAAAACAGCTGGGGACTCGAGCTCGTCGCACAAGAGAAACAAGTTCTCTTATTGGCTAAAACGTGAAGTTTTTTCCATGCGCTCGGTCTATAGAGACGTGTTACTAGCCTCTGTTTTTTTAAATTTATTTGCTTTGGCTAGCCCGCTTTTTGTGATGAATGTTTATGATCGCGTCGTGCCAAATAATGCAACCGAAACATTATGGGTGCTGGCTTCGGGTATTACTTTAGTCTTTATCTTTGATTTAGTGATTAAGCTCTTACGACATTATTTTATTGAGCTGTCAGGTCAACGGCTTGATGTAAAACTGTCTAGCAGGTTGTTTGAGCGAGTTTTAAATTTACGGGCGGATGTTTTTCCTGATTCAGTCGGTGAGTTTGCAAGTAAACTCAAAGATTTTGATTCAATTAAACAATTCTTTACCGCAGCAACATTAACGGCTTTGGTCGATTTACCTTTTTCTATACTTATTTTATTGGTCATTTTTTATGTTGGGGGTGTTGTTGTAGTCGCACCGTTTGTAGCTGGTTTGGTGATGGTAATATACGGTTTTTTGATTCACTTTCCATTAAAATCCATTGTGGAAAAATCGCAGCATGCTGCGGCACAAAAAAATGCCGTTTTAGTTGAAAGTTTAAGTGGTATTGAAACGCTTAAAGCATTTAATGCTGAAGGACGACAGCAAAAGTTTTGGGAGGAATGTTTAGTTTATTTGGCCAAAACAGGTATGGCTGCTCGACGTCTCGCTGACTCGATTTCGCTCGTGTCAGGCTTTGTGATTCAGCTAACGGTTGTTGTCGTTGTTTTGATTGGTACGTATCAAATAGGTGACCACCAAATGAGCATGGGAGCCTTAATTGCCTGTGTTTTATTAAGTAGTCGAGCTTTGGGGCCGATGGTTCAATTGGCGAGTTTAGCGGCTCAATATTATCAGGCAAAGACCGCTTTAAGTGCATTAGATCAATTGACCGAGCTACCGGTAGAGCAGAGTGCAGAATTGAATTATTTGAACAGAACTAAAGTGGAAGGTGGAATTGATATTCAGAATTTGAGTTTTTCTTATGATCAAAAATATGAAATTTTGAAAGAAATAAATCTAAAAGTTTGTGCGGGCGAAAAAATAGCGTTAATTGGTAAAATTGGTTCAGGTAAAAGTACTTTGATGCGGCTCTTGCTAGGGCTGGGGAAGGTGAGTAGTGGGCAGATAAGGGTCGATCATATTGATATTGACCAACTAGACCCTGCGGAGCTAAGAGCTTGTATGGCTTATGTACCGCAGGATGTCACCTTATTTCGAGGCACATTAAAGGAAAATATTTTGTTGAAGTCGCCGCTGAGTGGTAATGACACTCTACTCCAAGCTGCCGAAATTGCGGGTTTAAGTGGTTTGGTTAATGGCCATGCAAAGGGGTTTGATTTACCGATAGGTGAAAATGGGAAAGGGTTGTCAGGTGGTCAGCGGCAGAGTGTTGCGATTGCACGTGCTGTCGTGGGAGATCCTCAGATTTTGTTATTTGATGAGCTAACGAGTGCTATGGATAATCAGACTGAAAGTTCAGTAATGGAAAAAATTCGTGAATTTTCTAAACATAAAACGATGATTATAAGTACTCATCGCGCGTCACTACTTTCATTGGTTGATCGTATTGTCGTGATGGATGATGGGCGGGTGATTGCGGATGGCCCGAAAGAAAAAGTATTAGACGCACTGAAACGTGGCCTAATTAAAACGGGCTCACCAGAATCATTTACGGGGCAGTCTTAGCTATGCATTCTTTTTCTCGAAAGACCTATGCCGGTTATCAAATGCCATCTATTAGGTCCAGTCTACTTTTGTGGTTTATATGTTTGTTTATTATCTCGATTGTTGTTTGGTCGGCTTATGCGGAAGTTGATGAGCTGGTAAGAGGTGACGGTAAAGTTATTCCTTCTAAACGATTACAAATAGTACAAAATTTAGAGGGTGGAATTGTTTCAGAATTGTATGTTTCCGAAGGCAGTGTGGTCGACAAGGGGCAGGTTTTACTTAAAATTGATGATACGTTGTTTGAGTCAAACTATCAGGAGAATCGCGGGAAAATACTTGCATTGAAAGTTGAAACGGTTCGCTTGCGTGCAGAAATTTCAGGTGCTCAAAAAATAGAATATAGCTCAAACCTTAAAGAAAGTGCGCCTGATCTGATTAGAGAGCAGCGGCTTTTGTTTAATGGTCGTCGTGCACAACTTATTGGTTCTCAAAATGTAATCGATCAACAAATAATGCAAAAAAAGCAAGCTTTAGCAAGGGCAGATTTTAACTATAAACAGGCGAAGAATGAGCAGGCATTAACACAAACCGAGTTAGATATACTGAAGCCATTATATAAAGAAGGTGTGGTTTCTAGAGTAGAATTACTGCGGGTCGAAAAAATGGTATTAAAAGCATCGGGGGATGTGTCGGAAAGTCAATTTCGTATGCCACAGATCGAAGCTGAAATATTAGAGTTGATCAATAAACAAGATCAGTTACAAATTGGCTTTCGCAGTGATGCCCAGAAGGAATTAAGTGAGAGGCTTGTAGAGCTTTCTCGGCTAGCTCATTCGAGTGATGCTTTAGAAGATAGAGTGGACCGAACGCAGGTTCGCTCGCCTGTTAATGGCACCATTAAACAGTTGATGGTGAATACCATTGGAGGGGTGGTTCAACCTGCGATGGATCTAGTGAGTATTGTTCCGATTGAAGATGCTTTACTGATAGAGACAAAAATTAAGCCGGCTGATATTGCAAGGCTGTACCCAGGGCAGCGGGCAATGGTAAAATTTACCGCCTATGACTTTACAGTTTATGGTGGGTTGGAGGCTGAGGTTGTACATATTAGTGCTGACTCAATCATCAATCAAAAGGGGGAAAGTTTTTACCTAGTGAGAGTTAAAACAAAAATTAATGATTTGGGGAAGCGGGGTGAAAAGTTACCGATTTTTCCAGGAATGATTGCTCAAGTGGATATCCTCACGGGTAAAAAAACGATATTAAATTATATCCTTAAACCTATTTTGAAAGCGAAACAAGTTGCTTTGACAGAAGTTTAGCGGCAGCTAGCGGGGTTGTGAGTAGTAGATGTGTTAGGCTGTCGTCGAATACTTATCTGGGATACCTTTCTAAGGTGTCGCTTTTCGAAAACTCTAAGCAGTAATAATAAATAAATCGCTTTTCGGGTGCTGAAAAAAATTAGCCGAACGTTATCTGTGAAAAATTTAAAAGATAAAATATTATAATAAACGAAGTAACAAAACAGGGGTAATTACTTCAGTAAGTGTTACGCCAAACTATTTGTAGGGGTTAGATGGAAATGCGAAGTATCGCACGCACAGCTTTGTTTTTGATGGTAGTAAATGTTGTCATCGTACCAAATTGTATAGCGCAAGCACGTTCAATAAGTGAAACAGTGAATTTAGCGGTTAACAGTCACCCGCAGATCAAATCAAAATTTAACGAGTATCAGGCACAGAATGAGCAGGTAAAAAAAGTAGAGTCCTCTTTCTTGCCTAAATTATCTATCGGCTTCGGTATCGGTCGTGAAGATAGTGATAATGCAACAACACGAGGATTAAATGGCGATGGTTCAAATGAGCTGTCGCGTAGAGAGACATCCGTTAACTTGAATCAAATGCTGTTTGATGGTTTTAAAACCCATTGGCAGCGAGAGAGTGAATTGGAATCGTATGGGTCAATATCATTAGGTCTGCAGCATCTTGCAAGTGAAGTCGCCATGCAATCAATTGAAAATCATTTGAACGTGGCCGTTAGTAATCAGGTTTTTAATTTTAATATCACCAATTTACAAACCCATCAAAAAATTGCTGCGAATATTGGTGCGCGTGTTCGTTCGGGTAAAGATGATTACGCTAAAATACATCAGATTAAGGCGCGTCTTTCATTGTCGCTTGCTAATGTTTCTGCGGCCAAAAATAATGCCTTGAAAGCGAGCGCAGATTACTACCGCTCAGTGGGTTCGGAGGCTGAAAGTGAGCTTCTTTTTCAGGATAAACTTTTTAATTTACCTGAAACGCGAGCAGTATTTGTTGAAGATGTTGTGCAGTTCAATCTCTTGATTTTATCCCAGAAAAAGAAGGCCAAGTCTGCATTAGCTTTAGCAAAAGCGGCAGAAAGTACTGATTTTCCGACCTTGCATTTTGAGTCTGGAGCAAGTTGGAATGATGACCTAGATGGGGTGGAAGGAAAAAATAATGATTTATACGTTATGCTCAGATTAAGGTATGAGCTTTTTAATGGTGGTGCGGATAAGGCGGCAAAAACCCAAGCGCTAATTTTGAACCAGCGTGCCGGGTATGAATTGGATGATACGCGGCGTATTGTTCGTCGTGATGCTGAGCACGCTTGGTTTACATATCAATCGAGCGTTGAGCGAGTTGAACTTTTAGCGGATTATGTTGAGCTATCCCAGTTAACGAGGACTGCGTATGATAAACAGTTTACGATAGGTCAACGAAGTTTGATTGATTTGCTTGATGCAGAAAATGAATTATTGAAAGCTCAGCTACAGCTTATTACTGCGCGAAAAGATTTATATTTGTCAAAATATCAAATACTGAGCTTGAGCGGAAAACTTCTTGAGTCGATGTCCATTCAAATAAACGGAAGCTAAAAAGGAGAAGGTAAATGCCGTATGTGGTTCGCCAAGCTGATGGAAGTATAAGTGCCATATTAAAAGAGGCTACTGCTGATTCAGGGGAATATTTGCCTGAAAGTCATCCGGATATAGCTGAGTTTCTGGGGGCGGATACTGTTATGGCTGGGGGGTATAATAAAGGTGAGGCTAATTTACGTTTAGCGCTTCAAGATTCGGATGCTGATATAGCGCGTGTGACCGAAGATTTGGTGCATTTACTGGTTAAAAAGAATGTTATTTTGTTTACAGAATTGCCAGAAATAGTGCAGGAGAAGCTAATCTCGCGTGAAAAGCTGCGTACAAAGCTAAATGCTCCAGGGCACACGATCATTTCAGATGATGAAACGCTTTAGGTCTTGAACTTATTTTATAAGCCGACAATATCTAAATTTCCTTGTTGTAATAATTGGTGAATTATTTCGCCGTCGGTATTGCCAATCGTTGTTAAATCCATATTATTCAGAACTAAAAATTGATGATCAGATGTGTCTTGATTGGTGTTGATTTCAATCGTAGTGTCTTGTCCATCATAGCTGAAGTGTAAAAATTGATCGAGCTGGTCTTCAGTCTGTGATTCAAGTAATAAATCATTTAGCTGAAGCGTATCGCCGCCAGAGCCTAGGGTGAATTGTGTAATGCTGTCTGTATTGGGTGTAGCGCCTGATTCGTCGTTGCTGGCATTCCAAATGTAAAGGTCTGAGCTGTCATTATTTTCCTGATTTGCATTGAATGTTAATACATTATCGTTGTCGCTTAGCTCTATGATGGCTAGGGTTTCACTTATGTGTTCGTTGAGACTTGCTGTTGATGTCATTTCAGGTGTATTGCTAATTGGAATGATTATTGTTTGTTCTGTGCCGTCGGCCGTTGCTATCACGAAAGTATCATGCAAAAGAGTGCTTGAATCTAAATTAATGATGTCCGGGTGGTTTGCATCAACTTGATAAGACCATTGGCCGTTTTCTTCAATACTTCCTGTGCCAAAGTTACCTGCGATATTTGTATCGGCCTGAAAGTGAGACTCTCCAAAGTCTGGATCATTGATACCTAATTGTCCGCTTACCGTGTCACCTGTATCGAGATTGAGTGCGGCTTGATTGCTACCGTTTAATAGTGGTGTGTCGTTTGTGCCTTGAATGGTGATTTGAATTGTTTCATTCGCACCATCAAGTGAGCGCACAGAGAAAAAATCTGTTAATTGGCTATCGTTGGTGAGGCTTTGTATTGAGCTTAAGTCGTTATTTAATATATAGCGCCACTCTCCTACAGTATTAACTTCTGCGGTGCCGTAAGTGGTATTAATTTGGTTGTCAGCAACAAATCCAGATTCCCCTGAATCGATGTCAGTAATATTGAGACTGCCGCTTACTTCTACGGTTTTGTCATCTGCACTGTTGCTTGAGTCTTCGACAATGCTTTCGCTTGTTGTACCGCTTATGCTTGCTTGATCATTGCTGCCATTGATGGTGATTTCGACAAAAAAAGCGCCACCATTTTCAGCAGTTAGGGTGATAGTCTCTGTGAGTGTGTCGCCAGCGCCAAGTGCTTGGATGTCGGTAAGTTGATTATTGAGTGAGTATTGCCAATTACCTTGCGCGTCATAGCTGATTTCGCCAAAACTGGTGTTTTGGGTATTAGGTGTGAAAGTGGTATTGCCGTTAATTTTTCCTTGAAGCGCCGTTTGGAAGTCTTCTGTGACGTTAACAAAGCTTTGGCCGATAACTGACAGGGAGGGGTCGACTAAGTTGTTTTCATCGGTAAGATTATTGCTTGTTAAGGTATCGCTTACTTCAGAATAGCTTTGGTTTGTGTTGTTTAATGTGTTGTTTAATGTGTTGGTATGGCTGTGATATTCGATAGTGTTTTCAGATGGCTCAACAATAATTGGACTTGTAAAGCTTGTTTGTTCCTGAGGGCCTGCAGTAGTGGATTCAAGCCGGCTGAAGTCAAAGTCTTCATCGTTTAAAATTTCAGCTTGTAGTTGTTCAACTTGCTCGATTGCCGATTGGTTGAGTGTTGTTGTCGTATCTTCAGTGATAACAATATTTTGATTTTGAGGGGTGGTGATAACGGCTTTTGCATCTTGCCCGTTTACAATAATTTGGTCGCCTTCGAAAACAGGGCTATCAAGGGTGAGTGTTAATGTTTCACCTGAACTTTTTACAGCGGTCGCTGTCCCTTGAAGGGATGAAATTAGTCCAACTTGTGTAGGCATTATATTAACAGACTCCAAATAAAATCAATTTACTAACTATAAAACTTATTTTGAATTTTGATAAGGTTATTGGTCACAGAATTGTGGTTTAGTTGTATGGAACTGTCGCTAAATGTAACGATTCTAGTGCCTTGCGTATTTTGTTTGATGAACAGTGAGCGATAATAGCTAGGCGTAAAAAAGCCCAGACTATGCTGGGCTTTTAGAGTAAAGCTTAAAAAAGCTTATAGAGAGTAGTACATCTCAAACTCAACAGGGTGAGTTGTGCTGTTTAGTAGTTCAACTTCAGCACGCTTCAATTCAAGGAAGCCTTGGATCATATCTTCAGTGAATACGTTTCCTTCAGTTAGGAAAGCGTGATCCGCTTCAAGTGCATCAAGAGCTTGATCGAATGTTGCTGCTACTGTTGGGATCGCTTTTGCTTCTTCAGCTGGAAGATCGTAAAGATCTTTATCAGCAGGATCGCCAGGATGAATCTTGTTTTTGATTCCGTCAAGACCAGCCATCAACATTGCTGCGAAAGCAAGGTATGGGTTGGCAGTTGGATCAGGGAAACGTACTTCTAAACGACGCGCTTTAGGGCTGTTAACGAAAGGAATACGGATCGATGCAGAACGGTTACGTGCTGAGTAAGCAAGCATAACAGGAGCTTCGAATCCAGGGACTAAGCGCTTGTAAGAGTTTGTTGAAGCATTGGTGAATGCGTTCAAAGTTCTTGCGTGCTTAATGATACCGCCGATGTAAAATAGGCACTCATCAGAAAGTCCAGCATAACCGTCACCAGCCATGATGTTAACGCCGTCTTTAGATAGAGACTGGTGAACGTGCATGCCAGAACCATTATCGCCAACAACAGGCTTAGGCATGAATGTAGCTGTTTTGCCGTAAGCGTGAGCAACGTTATGTACACAGTACTTAAGAATCTGAACTTCATCAGCTTTCTTGGTTAGAGTGTTTGCGCCAACACCAATTTCGCACTGACCAGCAGTACCTACTTCGTGGTGATGAACTTCAATAACAAGACCCATTGATTCCATTGCGCCACACATAGCAGCACGAAGATCGTGTAATGAATCAACTGGTGGTACTGGGAAGTAACCGCCTTTAACGCCCGGACGGTGTCCAGTGTTGCCACCTTCAATTTTAGCGTCACTGCTCCAAGCAGCTTCTTCAGAATTGATTTCGTACATAGCGCCGCTCATGTCGGCTTTCCATTTAACGTCATCAAATACGAAAAACTCTGGCTCAGGACCAAATAAAGCTGAGTCAGCAATGCCAGTAGACTTTAAGTATTCTTCAGCACGACCAGCAACAGAACGTGGATCACGCTCGTAGCCTTGCATTGTTGTAGGTTCTACAATGTTACAACGAATGATCACTGTATTTTCTTCAGTGAAAGGATCGATAACAGCAGTATCATCAACTGGCATAAGAATCATGTCTGATTCGTTAATGCCTTTCCAGCCGTTGATTGAAGAACCGTCAAACATTTTTCCTTCTTCGAAGAAATCATCCTTAACTTCCGATGAAGGGATGCTAACGTGGTGCTCTTTACCGCTGGTGTCTGTGAATCGTAAGTCGACCCATGTTACTTCGTTATCTTTGATAAGGCCGAGAGTTTTCTCTGACATTCTAAATTCTCCGTTCGATTGGATGTTTGAAGCCAATAATTTGCTTCAAGGTTCTTTTACTACTATTAACAACTAAAAAATTGCGAAAGAGGATAGCATGACTATTGCTAATATTCTTCCACTTTTTATTGACTTATATATAAGCAATATGGCTGCCAAGTTTTCTTTATTATATCTGTCTGATTTTAAACGATAAAAATAGATTTTAAAATTAAAGTGTATATTTGTGTGTTATTTTGGTGCACTTAAAAAAACTCTGTTCATAATTGGTGCGCTATATAAATGTGTTTAATTGCAAAATAGTTAGTAACTTGTCTGTGAATGTCGAGATCTTACTGTATAATCCGCGTCCAGTTTAAGCTCAGCTACTTTTAATTTAAGTCCTGATTTTCAGATTTTCAGGATAACTAGGTACCCTATCGTGATAGAGAAATTAAGAAATATTGCCATCATTGCGCACGTTGACCATGGTAAAACGACGCTTGTAGACAAATTATTAAGTCAGTCGGGTACTCTCGAACGCAGGGATGAGGGCGCTGAGCGTATCATGGATTCTAATGACCAGGAAAAAGAACGTGGTATTACTATCCTGGCAAAAAATACCGCCATTAAGTGGAATGATTACCATATCAATATCGTTGACACACCGGGACACGCCGATTTTGGTGGAGAAGTAGAACGCGTACTATCTATGGTTGACTCGGTACTGTTGTTGGTTGATGCAGTTGATGGGCCAATGCCTCAAACTCGTTTTGTAACGTCTAAGGCGTTTGAGCAGGGTTTGCGCCCTATTGTTGTGATTAACAAAATCGATCGTCCGGGTGCTCGTCCAGATTGGGTGATGGATCAGGTTTTTGATTTATTTGATAATTTGGATGCAACTGATGAGCAGTTAGATTTTCCGGTTATTTATACTTCAGCAATTAATGGTATTGCGGGTACTGATCCTGAAAATATGGCTGAAGATATGCAGCCTCTTTATGAAATGATCGTAAAAGAAGTACCTGCTCCTGATGTTGATCCTGAAGGAAAGTTCCAAATGCAGGTGTCTGCACTAGCCTATGACAGTTATGTGGGGGTTATTGGTGTGGGCCGTATCACGCGAGGAAAGCTTAAGCCGAATCAACAAGTTGTTATAAAAGATGCTGAAGGTAAAGAGCGTAAGGGAAAGGTGCTGAACGTCAAGACCTATATGGGGCTTGAGCAAGTTGAGACAGCTCTAGCGAGCGCGGGAGATATTGTTTGTATTAATGGTATTGAAGGCTTGGGTATTTCGGATACTTTATGTGATCCTGATTGTGTCGAGGCTTTACCTCCATTAAATGTTGATGAGCCGACAGTAAGTATGACTTTTGTTGTAAATGACTCGCCATTTGCAGGTCTGAAGGTAAGTACGTTACGACGCGTAATATTAAAGACCGTCTTGATCAAGAGCTAATTCATAATGTGGCATTAAGAGTGGCGCCAGGTGATACACCTGATAAGTTTGTTGTATCGGGTCGTGGAGAATTACATCTTTCTGTATTGATCGAAACCATGCGTCGTGAAGGTTTTGAGATGGCAGTATCTCGTCCAGAAGTGGTTCAAAAAGAAGTGGATGGTAAGATTCACGAGCCATACGAAATGGTAGTAATTGATGTTGAAGAACAGCATCAGGGTTCTGTTATGGAAGCGATGGGCTTACGTAAAGCAGAATTGACCAACATGGAATTAGACGGTAAAGGGCGTGTGCGTCTGGAGTTTATTATTCCTTCTCGTGGTTTGATCGGCTTCCGTGGTTTGTTCCTAACACTTACTTCTGGCTCAGGTATTATGACGAGCGTATTTGATCATTATGGCGAAGTGAAAGTGGGTGGAACATTTGAACGTCAAAATGGTGTGTTGGTCAGTATGGTTAAAGGTAAGACCACCGCTTATTCACTGTTTACTGTTCAGCAGCGTGGCCGTTTATTCTTGGGTCCTGGTATTGATATTTATGAAGGTCAGGTTGTGGGAATTCACTCTCGGTCTAATGACTTGGTTGTTAATACGGTTAAAGGTAAGCAGTTAACCAACGTTCGTGCATCAGGTACCGATGAAGCATTAACCTTAGTGCCTGCTATTACGCATACGCTAGAGCAAGCGCTTGAGTTTATTGAAGATGACGAGTTGGTAGAAGTAACGCCTGTCAGTATTCGTATTCGTAAGAAACTTTTGACTGAAAACTTAAGAAAACGTGCTAAGTAGTTAGAGATTAGTAAAAAAGCTTAAAGTGCACTGCCTTATTATGGTGCACTGCTTAAGCGAATAAAGCCAAGTTATTTCATTTAATTGAAAGCTTGGCTTTTTTTATGGCTGAGATTTGGTCTTGGTATGCCGTAGGGCGATAATTATTATAAAAACTCAACAGGTAACAAATGAAAGCATTAATTCAGCGAGTGACCAGTGCTTCGGTAAAAATAGAAGGTGAAATTGTAGGTGAAATAACCCAAGGTTTGTTGTTGTTTCTAGGCGTTGAGAAAGGTGATGATAAACAGAAAGCGGATAAACTATTAGAAAAAATTCTTAAATATCGAGTGTTTGCCGATCAGAATGATCGTATGAATTTGAGTTTGAGTGATATTCAGGGAGATTTATTAATTGTTTCTCAGTTTACCTTGGTGGCAGAGACTCAAAAAGGTTTACGGCCAAGCTTTTCGTCAGCAGCCTTGCCAGATGAAAGTGAAGCTTTGTATCAATATTTTGTAGAAAAGGCCAGGCAGTCGAGGCTGATTATTGAAACTGGACGTTTTGGGGCTGATATGGCTGTAACGTTAGTAAATGACGGGCCTGTGACGTTTAATTTAAGTGTTTAGCGTCAAAAATAGTAAAATGGTATAAATTTGTACTAAAAGTTTGCATATTTATCAGCGTTGTACTAAAAATATATCAAGCTTAACTTTAAGAATGACGGTTAAGGTATTGTTTAATAAATTTA
>Ga0105352_1001210_pt1 | contig 13932 bp, 11 predicted proteins | sample EN8Hudsemesocosm_FD_83507 | JGI IMG/M metagenome (GOLD analysis project Ga0105352, IMG submission 83507) | Methane-oxidizing microbial communities from mesocosms in the Hudson Canyon - EN8B Hudson Canyon | ecosystem: Environmental > Aquatic > Marine > Cold seeps | place: Hudson Canyon...
AAACAAGTCTCTTAGCTATAAAGATGCTGGCGTTGACATTGAAGCCGGTAATGAACTTGTTAGCCGTATTAAAGGTGTCGTTAAAAAAACGCGTCGCCCTGAGGTAATGAGTGGACTGGGTGGTTTCGCCGGCCTATGTAGCCTGCCAACCAAATACAAAGAGCCTATCTTGGTATCGGGCACCGATGGTGTAGGTACCAAGCTTCGCCTCGCCATGGACCTAAACAAACACGACACCATCGGCATAGACTTGGTTGCCATGTGTGTAAACGATCTTATTGTATGTGGCGCCGAACCCTTGTTCTTTCTAGACTACTACGCCACAGGCAAGCTTAACGTCGACGTGGCCGCGTCGGTAATTACGGGTATTGGTGAAGGCTGCCAAATGTCCGGTTGTGCGTTGGTGGGCGGTGAAACAGCCGAAATGCCAGGCATGTACGAAGGGGAAGACTACGACCTGGCCGGGTTCTGTGTGGGTGTAGCCGAAAAAGAAGAGCTAATTGATGGCAGCAAAGTTAAAGCCGGCGATGTTATCGTGGGCATTCAGTCATCAGGCCTTCATTCCAATGGCTACTCTTTAGCCCGTAAGATACTTGAAGTTGCCGATGCCGACCTAAGCAGTGACCTAGACGGCCAATCCCTGGCAGACGCCCTGATGGCCCCTACCCGCATTTATGTTAAACCTATTCTAAAGATGCTTGAAACCGTTGATGCACACTCTATTTGCCATATCACAGGTGGTGGCGTCTACGAAAATATCCCTCGTGTACTGCCTGAAGGCACCAAAGTGATCTTGGACGGCTCTGCCTGGCAGCGCCCTGCCATTTATGACTGGCTACAAGCCAAAGGCAACGTTGATTGGCACGAGATGCACCTTACCTTCAACTGTGGCCTAGGCATGATCGTGGTATTACCTGAAGACAAGGCACAAGAGGCCATCGACATCTTAAACGCTGAAGGCGAGACTGCCACCTTGGTAGGCCGCATCGAAACTGCTCAAGAAGGCGATGCCCTAGTAGTAGTGAAAGGCGTAGACGAGGAATAATCGGTGAGAGAAGAAAAAGCCGAACCGGCACGCATCGTTGTTTTAATCTCTGGCTCTGGCTCCAACATGCAAGCCATTGCCGAGGCGTGCCAAAAGAAGAGTATGGATGCTGAAATCGTTGCCGTTATAAGCAACCGACCAGGCGTTGCAGGGCTTGAAAGAGCCCAGCAATTTGACATCCCTAATGAGGTTTTGGATCACACTAGCTTTGCCACCCGCGAAGAGTTTGATATCAACCTGATTCGAGCCATAGACGAACACAGCCCGGATCTAGTGGTACTGGCTGGCTTTATGCGCATTCTTACCTCGGATTTTGTACGCCGCTATAAAGGCCGCCTGCTTAACATCCACCCTTCTCTACTGCCCAAATACAAAGGGCTGCACACCCACAAAAGAGCATTAGAGGCCGGCGACAAAGAGCACGGTGTTACCGTGCACTTTGTAAGTGAAGATTTAGACGGCGGTCCCAATATCATTCAAGCGGTAATCCCCGTCCTAGACGATGATAGCGAAAACACTTTGCAAAGCCGAGTTCAAACCCAGGAGCACATTATTTACCCCATCGCGGTAAAATGGTTTACCGAGGGACGCCTAACCATGCTGAAGGGAGATGCTTATTTTGATAACCAAGCCCTACCTGAAAGCGGTTTACAGCTAAACCCTTGATTTAATCCGGTCTAGTCTTGATCCATTTGCTGGCACCTTGCCAGTAAATGGGCTTATACTAAAGGCCAGCTTCAAGGATTAGGCCAGTTACTTTGTTTAAGTTAATCACTACCGCGTTTTTATTTTTATTCACAACCAATTACTGCTTCAGTGATGCCCCCCTCGCCAATCCAAACACCATCAGTGAACAATCAGAATCAAGCAAGCCAAGACTAACCCCCTATAGCGCCAACTATGAAGTCACCTGGAAGGCCGGCTGGTTTCCCGTCACAGTTAAAGCAACACGCACCTTAAAAGTATCCGAGGAATTTGATTGGACACTTTCGTTTGAGGCCTACTCATCTATCGCCGATTTAAGTGAGATATCGCACTTTAACGTTGAAAATCTGGTCATCCTGCCACAAAAATACCGCTATAAAACCACCGGCTTTTTAAGCAAGTCTCACCGCAGTCAGGAATTTAACTGGCCTGAAAAAAAGTTATGGTTACCCAAAAAAGAGGTTTGGGCACAATATGAACTACCTGAATACTTACAGGACAACATGAGTTACCAGGAACAAATTCGACTTGAACTCATGGCCGGAAAAAAACAGTTTGAGTACCCTATTGCCTACAAAAATAGACTCAAGCACTACTACTTTGAAGTGGTGGGAGAGAGCCTATTAAAAACCAAACAGGGTAAAATCACTGTCATCGAAGTAAAGCAGACCCACTTAAAAAGCAAAAAGGAGTCCACTCGTATTTGGTATGCAAAAGATTACGACCATCTAATGGTTAAGCTGGCCAAGGTTAGATCCAACGGCGATAAAAACACCATATTACTAAAAAATGCACAGCTTCAAGGGCGCACCCTTTTAGGCTTTTAACCCTGTTTTCAAGCGGTTAATCATCCCCCATGCGTGACGAGATAGCCCCTTGCTGATTTTTATATTTTGCATTTTCCCGTGTGCAATAAGGACGTTTGGCCGGATTTGACAGAGTTTCAAAACTTAACGCACAGATAATCATCTCAGGCTTCAACGCCAGCGGCATCTTGCCTAAGTTATAAAATTCCAGCACCACCTGACCTTTCCAGCCAGGGTCAATACGCCCCGCCGTTACATGTACCATTAAGCCCAAACGTGCCAAACTGGAGCGACCGTCTAACCACCCCACCAGGTCATCTGGAATTTCTACCGACTCCAAAGTACTGCCCAATACCAATTCACCTGGATGAATAAAAAAAGCATCATCCCCTTCGATAACAATCTCTTTACCCATAACACGGTCAATGTCTTTATTAAGCTGCTCACGAGCACCAGACAAATCTAAAAAAGGCACCGAGTTATTACTAAATACACGAAAGCCCTTGGCCAGACGCAAATCCACACTAATACCGGAAATGGCATTCACCTCGGGCTGAGGTGTGAGCTTAATATGGCCACTTTCCAGGGCCGCTTCAATATCACCATCACTTAAACGCATGCAAAGCCTACCAACTTGGATACAATTGGCGCAGATTCTACCGTTCTTTCAAAGCGAGTAACAGCGAACATATGCAAGCCTGGTTAAGCTTTCTATCCGCCCTATCCCAATCGGCGGGCAACCTCGGTCATCGCCAAGTCATAATGCTGTCCGGCCCTCTGGATTGGAGCTGGCCATTACTCAAACCCTGGCTGAACCAACACCGTAACAATTCCATCATTAGCCAAACCATTCCTGAAGGCACAAATGGCAAACAACTTCAGGTAAATAAACCCAGCAATCTACTGGGCTATGAATCTGACAGCGTGGTATTTAATTGCCATGACGGGCTATACCCTGACGCCTTAACTGCAATATCGGGCACACTCGTTTGCGGGGGAATTCTATTTATACTGTGCCCAGATACTGAGCGGTGGCCAACATTCGCAGATGATTTTGCTAAAAACCGCGCCCCTCATGTGCCGCAAACCGCCCCGCCCGCAACCAATTTTCATATGGTCAAACGCCTACTAGAAAAAGGAAACCTTCATAACGTTCAACTAATTACGCCTGAGTCCCAGTTACCCTGCCCTCCCTCCATGCCTTCACGAACATGGCAAACACCTGCGGCACTAACGGGGGACCAGGAGCGGGTCCACAAGCTGATTTGCGATACCTTTAACCAACAAAACTATACTCACGTCATCACCGCCGATCGAGGCCGTGGCAAATCTCACTTACTCGGTAAACTTCTTTATCGCCTAATGAGCTTAAATGTAGATAACGGTATAAAGTGCTATTTAACCGCACCCAACAAAACGGCCTGCCAGGCCATATACAAATCCCTAGAACAATCAGCGCCTTCTATGGCAACCCAAATAACCTTTATTCCTCCAGAAAAGGTACTTAGCACAGTCTCCAGGCACGATATTTTAATCGTGGATGAAGCCGCCAGCCTCCCTGTTAATGTGCTAATTCAATACAGCACCTACTTCAACAAACTCATACTGGCAACCACCACCCACGGTTACGAGGGAACAGGCAAGGGCTTTCAAGTTCGGTTTTTTGCTCATTTAAACAACCTAAACTCTAGCAACAGCACTTACTACCACTTGCTAACAAACCCGGTGCGCTACTCAAATACAGACCCACTGGAGCACTGGCTGTTCGACGCCTTCTGCCTTAATAGCGAACCCAACGGCCTAAGCCTTAATCATAAACAACTGGACAGACCCATGGTAAAGCTCATGGACCAACATCAACTGGCGGCAGACAACCAATTACTCGAAGAAGTGTTTGGCTTATTAGTTCAAGCCCACTACCAAACACGACCCAGTGACCTCAGGGACATCCTAGACGCGCCTGGCTTTAAATTATTTGCATTATTAAATGGCCACGATAAACCACATACAGTGCTGGCGGCCTGCCTCATTAGCGATGAAGGGCCAGTCCTAAACACCACCACCGATACCCCCGGCACAATACTTCCCTTGCACACAGATATTTTAAATGGCCTGCGCCGCCCTAAGGGGCACTTAATGCCTCAAGTATTAGCCCATCACATGGGTCTAGTAGAGGCACTTACATTGAAAGGCGCACGCATAATACGCATCGCCACCCTTCCCAATTTGCAACAGCAAAATTTAGGAAGCCAATTACTCTCATCTGTAAGTGAACACCTTAATAACAAACAATATGATTACCTAGGCTCCAGTTATGCCGACACTCAAGATGTACGAAGTTTTTGGCTGAAAAATAAATTCACTCGGGTTCGTATTGGAAACAAACAAGATGCGGCCAGCGGCACCCACTCCGCCTTAACATTAAAAGGCTTAAGCCCTCGGGGAATAAGGCTAGAAAAAACGGCTGAGGCAATGTTTTTAAGGTCCACAAAACAAATAGATGACATAACGACCCTCACTGAAAATGAAAGCCAGATGTTGGACACGTTTTTATCACAAAGGGGAAGTTACGAGTATGCCAAGCAACTACTGGCACGCTTTAAGGGCTGGAACCTGCTTTTCCCTAAGAAAGCCAGCAAGGAGTTTAAACAGCAGGTTTCGAACTGGCTATACCCAGACCAGAAATAGAAATAGAAATAGAAATAGAAATGCTTCGCCGCCCAGTTAATTTAAGCGGCACCGCTTTCTACTTAAAACTCTTAATCATCACTAATTTGAATTTCTGGAACGTGTTGTACCGCCAATACACTTAATTTTGCCGCCATGGCACGAGCGGTATTCAAATACATCTGAGCCACCTCACTTTCACTGTCGGCAGCAACCACAGGCAAACCAGAATCACTCTGCTCCCTAATATATTTGGACAAAGGCAATGAACCCAGCAGCTCAGTGTTAAATTCCTCCACAATTTTTTCCGCACCACCCTCTCCAAAGATGTGCTCCACATGACCGCAGTTGCCACAGATATGAATCGACATATTCTCGATGATACCCAGCACAGGAATATTAACCTTATTAAACATCTCGATGCCTTTTTTGGCATCCAACAAGGCAATGTCTTGGGGGGTTGTCACCACGACAGAGGCCGATACTGGAATCTTCTGTGACAAAGTAAGCTGGATATCCCCTGTACCAGGCGGCATATCAATCACCAAATAATCCAGGTCATCCCATGCGGTTTGGGTGATGAGCTGCTGCAGAGCGCCACTCACCATAGGGCCACGCCACACCATGGGAGTATTTTCGGTAACCAAGTAAGCCATAGACATGGTTTGCAAGCCCAACGCCATCACTGGCTTAAAGAATTTTTCCTCTATGGTTTCTGGGCGAGTGTCCGTTGGCACACCCAGCAACATCCCCAAAGAAGGGCCATAAATATCGGCATCTAGCACCCCCACTCTTGCTCCGTCTTTTGCCAGAGCCAAGGCCAGGTTTACAGAGGTAGTGGACTTACCCACCCCGCCTTTACCTGAGGCCACCGCGATAATATTTTTGACATTTTTAATACCCTGTAAATTTTCGTGGGCCTTATGAGATTCCACCTGCCAGGCCACGCTCACTTGGGCATGCTCGATACCCTGCACATTTTCAATGGCAACTTTCAACATCTGTGCGATGCCATCTTTTAGGTAATCACTGGGATACTTCAGCAACACATCCAACACCACTTGATCGGATTGAACGTCAAGACGGTCAATGGCACCAGCCGATATCAAGTCTGTACCCAGGTAAGGATCTTGATAGCCCTTAATGGCTTCCTGTACTGCTGCCAATATTGCCTGCGGCATAATCAACCTCTTCGATAAACCTACTAATTTGGTCGGACTTTACCATTTTAGCCTAATCTTGGGCATCCTTAATGCACTCGGCGACAAACATTGCTACATGCATTTAGCAATTCCTGCTATATTAACCCCCATCAAAATGTGGGAAAACCTAGGTTTACCAACACATCTAAACCCTATTACCCAAGAGTCATCCATGCGTCGCATCCTTGTTACCAGCGCCCTCCCTTATGCTAACGGCCCTATCCACTTAGGCCACATGCTTGAATACATACAAACCGATATCTGGGTACGTTTTCAACAGTCCCGTGGCAATCAGTGCACCTATGTGTGTGCCGATGACGCCCATGGCACCGCCATCATGTTACGCGCTCAAAAAGATGGCATTACCGCCGAGGAGCAAATTGCCCGCGTACAAGCCGAGCACGAGAAAGACTTCGGCGATTTTTTAATCAACTTTGACAACTTTAGCTCCACCCACAGCGATGAAAACCGCGTATTGTCTGCCGATATCTATAACAAACTAAAAGAGAACGGCCATATCAACGTGCGCGGTATCAAGCAACTGTTTGACCCGGAAAAAGAAATGTTTTTGGCTGATCGCTACGTAAAAGGCGACTGCCCAAAATGTAAAACTCCGGACCAATACGGCGACAACTGCGAAAACTGTGGCGCCACTTACAACGCCAGCGAGTTAAACAACCCGGTTTCGGTCATGTCCGGTGCCACTCCTATTGAAAAAGAGAGTGAACATTTTTTCTTCAAACTGCCTGAGTTCCAGAAGTTTTTACAGGACTGGACTCGCTCCGGCACGTTGCAAAAAGAAGTGGCCAACAAACTGGCCGAATGGCTGGATAACGACTTGAAAGAGTGGGACATCAGTCGCGATGCTCCTTATTTTGGTTTTGAAATTCCGGATGCGCCCGGCAAATATTTTTATGTGTGGCTGGATGCCCCCATAGGTTACATGGCTAGCTTTAAGCAACTTTGTGATCGCACTGAAAACTTGGAATTTGACGATTACTGGAAAGCAGGCTCGGAAGCCGAGGTTTACCACTTCATTGGTAAAGACATCATCAACTTCCACGCCCTGTTTTGGCCAGCCATGTTACACAGCGCCGGTTATCGCACTCCCACCGCAGTATGGGCCCACGGATACGTAACCGTTAATGGCGCCAAGATGTCTAAGTCCCGTGGCACTTTTATCAAAGCCCGTACTTACCTAGATCATTTCCAGCCGGAATATCTACGCTATTACTACGCAGCCAAATTAAACAATCGCATCGACGATTTTGATTTAAACCTGGAAGATTTCGCACAAAGAGTGAACTCCGACCTGGTAGGCAAGGTTATTAACATCGCCAGTCGCTGCGCGGGCTTTATTAAAAAAGCGGGAGGCACAATGGCCTCCGAGCTACCAGATCAAAACCTACTAGATGATGCCATTGCCAAGGGCGACGTCATCGCTCAATACTACGAGGATCGTGAATACGGCAAAGCCATACGTGAAATTATCGCTCTGGCCGACCAAGCCAATGAATACATTCATGAAAAAGAGCCTTGGGCACTGGCCAAACAAGACGGCAAAGAAAATGAAGTCCTGGGCATTTGCTCACTGGGCATCAACTTGTTCCGCCAACTGGTGACTTATTTGGCACCTGTATTACCCGCCATGACCGACAATGTGAGCGCATTCCTGAATATTGACGATCTAAACTGGGACAGCCGTAAACAGATATTACTAAACCACGATATCAATAAGTTTAAAGCCCTCATGAGTCGCGTTGAAAAAGACAAACTGAACGCCATGATTGAGCAAGAAAAATCCGACGCTGAAGCTGACGCCGTCAAAAATGCCGCGCCGGCCGGAGATATTTCTTTAAGCGAGCCCATCGCAGATGAAATTGGATTTGATGATTTTGCCAAAGTGGATCTGCGCATTGCCAAAATCATTGATGCCCAGCATGTAAAAGGGGCGGGTAAATTATTGCAACTGACACTCGATGCGGGGGAAGGTAAAACTCGCAATGTGCTATCCGGAATCAAAGCTGCCTACTCACCTGAAGACCTGATTGGCAAACACACTGTCATGGTGGCCAACCTTAAGCCGCGCAAGATGAAATTTGGCATATCAGAAGGCATGGTACTGGCTGCAGGCCCAGGTGGTGATGAATTGTGGTTACTTGAGCCTCACGAGGGTGCCAAACCCGGCATGCGAGTCATGTAATACATTCAACACCCAATAAAAAACGCCGGCTGCTAGCCGGCGTTTTTTATTGCCCTTTGAAAAACAGTACCACTACCTGACGTACTACACTAATACCACCTTTCTAATTTAGTGACTCACCATGCTAAGACTCAGCCTCGCCATGATACTTTTCTGTGCCCAGGCTACCTATGCCTGCGAGACTCCATTGGTATTTCAAGTTGGGCCATTCTTTTCTACGACCTTCATCATCAAATACTGGCGCGAATTTGCAAACGAAGTGGCCAGGCGTTCCCAATGCAAAGTTGAAATTGTTTCATCAAGTAGTTATGAACAATACCTAGACACCCTAGTGACCCAAAACGGGGACATGTTCATAGTGCCCAACCATTATGTAAAAGCGTTCACCCAAAGAGGCTTAATCCCCACCCTTATCAGTTCAAAAAATGCTCAAGTGTATGTTTTGAGCCGCCACAATATTAAAGACAAAGGCAGCCATAACCTCATAGGAGACACTGTACTCGTGCCCAGCCAATATACTCGAGCGTATTTGGAATTTGAAAAATGGCTGACGCAAGAAGGATTACAAGGCAAGGTTAACTTTGATTTCAACCACAGCCACGACTCAGCTGCCCTGCTCATGTTGCAAGGCAAATACAGCAGTGCCGTGATATTAGACGGCATTTATCAAGCACTGCCGCCTTTTATTCAACAGAAATACCAAGCCACCTTGCTTAAAGCCAAAAGTGGGGCCACCATACTGACCAAGCCAAACGCAGATCAAAATACCTTGAAGGCCATAATCCACTCAAAGAACAAATTAAATTTCCAGACATGGAAACCTGCGACCCTACCCTTTCAGCACAACCCTTTCTCTGACACCTTCATTGCCCAGTTAATATCCTACTTGGAACACAAAAAGTAAGCGCCATCGGCTGTTAATCTATATATTCGATTAAAAAGACGCCTAAGATCGAGGCATTAGATTACATATATCAGCAAAACGACTCAAAACCCCAAATTGTCAACTTGTACCTATGATGCGCATCTAGGATAATACGTCGCCGATTTTTTCTTTACTGTCAGGCAGTTAGTGCCTTACTGGCTACTATTAAGGCAGCCAAGCGGCGTAACCCCAGTGCGTAATTGTGCTAGGGCAGGACTAAGAGTCATCATTTTTCCAACCGAGTTAAGGGCATCACATGGTTGATTACATCCTCATATTGGTCTCGACCATATTGGTTAACAACTTTGTATTAGTACAATTTTTAGGCCTGTGTCCGTTCATGGGCGTATCCAACAAACTGGAAACCGCCATCGGCATGTCGGCTGCGACTACCTTTGTATTGACCCTAGCCTCGCTAAGCTCCTACCTGGTATATGAATATTTACTAGTACCATTGGAAATCACTTATCTAAAAACCATTTCTTTTATCATGGTAATTGCCGTGGTGGTGGGTTTTACCGAAATGGCCATACGCAAAACCAGCCCTCTTTTGTACCGGGTACTGGGCATATTTCTACCCTTGATTACCACTAACTGTGCGGTATTAGGGGTAGCATTATTGAACATAAAACGTCAAAACGATTTCTTCGAATCCATCCTTTACGGTTTTGGTGCAGCGGTGGGATTCTCACTTGTGCTGATTTTATTTTCAGCCCTGCGCGAACGTATCTCGGTGAGCGACGTGCCCAAAGTGTTTCAGGGCAGCGCCATCGCCATGATTACCGCTGGCCTCATGTCTTTGGCCTTTATGGGCTTCACCGGATTGGTTTCCATTTAAGGGGGTAACACATGTCATTAATTCTTATCTCCATATTTGCCCTCGTGGCTCTGGCCATCCTGTTTGGAGGCATATTGGGCTTTGCCGCCGTTCGTTTTAAAGTAGAAGGCAATCCCATAGTGGATCAACTGGACGCCCTTTTACCACAAACCCAATGTGGCCAGTGCAGCTATCCAGGCTGCCGCCCTTATGCTCAGGCCATTAGCGAGGGCAACGAGAAAATAAACAAATGCCCGCCGGGTGGTGAAAGCACCATCGCCGCCATCGCTGATTTATTGGGCGTGGACCCTGAGCCTCTGGATGCAGAACACGGCGAAGAAAAAGACGTAACCCTAGTGGCTGTCATTCGTGAAGATGAATGCATAGGCTGTACAAAATGCATTCAGGCCTGCCCAGTAGATGCCATCTTGGGCGCAGCCAAACAGATGCACACCGTCATAGCCGACGAGTGCACCGGCTGCGACCTGTGTGTAGAGCCGTGCCCAGTGGATTGCATCGACATGATTCCAGTAAGCAGCACCATGCAAACCTGGCACTGGCCAAAACCTTCCGCCCAGCCACTAATCGCTACCGATAAGGGTCAAACCATATGAACCACATGGCCCTTTTAAGCATGAAATTTGATGTGTGTAGAGAGAAATAACAATGAATATGCATCACTTTAAGCTATATGATTTTGACGGTGGCATTCACCCGACCCAAAACAAATCACAAAGCACGCAACTGCCAATAAACACGGCTAAAATCCCATCAAAACTGATATTACCGATTGCACAACACATTGGTGCACCCGGTAACCCTATCGTTAAGACAGGCGATAGCGTGCTTAAGGGGCAAATTATTGCCAGGGGTGAAGATTTTGTCAGCTGCAACCTGCACGCCCCCACATCAGGTATTGTGGGTGAAATTAAAGCTCAAGAAGTCCCCCACCAGTCTGGTATAAGTGATATTTGTATCGAAATCATGACTGATGGCAAGGATGCCTGGGTTGACCATCAGGGCCTGGACAATTACCTCGAGGCCGACGCCGCCGGCTTAATTGACTGCATCGCCCAGGCAGGCATTTCTGGCATGGGCGGGGCAGGATTTCCTACCCATGTTAAAGCCTCCATCCCGGCCAGTAAGATTAACACCCTCATTATTAATGCGGCCGAATGTGAGCCCTACATCACCAGCGACGATTTACTCATGCGCGAATACGCCATGGAAATCATTAAGGGCATAGAAATCCTGCAGCGTATTTTGCTGCCCGAGCAGTGCTACATTGGCATCGAGGACAACAAACCCCAGGCCATTGAGGCATTACAAAAAGCCTTGAAAGAAAACCTGGATGACACCCATAACATTCACGTGGTAGTCATCCCCACTAAATATCCTTCCGGCGGTGAAAAGCAACTCATTCAAATTCTCACCGGCAAAGAAGTGCCCGTAGCAGGAATTCCTGCCGACATTGGCATCGTTTGCCAGAATGTGGGCACCGTGCATGCCATTTACCAGGCCGTGGCATTAGGCATCCCCCTCATTAGTCGCATCACCACCATCACTGGCGACGCCGTATCCAGCCCGCAAAATTACCAGGTATTACTGGGCACGCCGGTCAGTGACGTGCTGGCTCAAGCCAATGCGCAACAAGATAAAATTAAACGACTCATTATGGGTGGCCCCATGATGGGTTTCACCATTTCCAGCACTGACATCCCCATTACCAAGACCAGCAACTGCATCATCGCCGCCAGCGACCAGGAATTACCAGACCCCGCCATGGAGCAGGCCTGTATTCGCTGCGGCATGTGTACTCAAGCTTGCCCAGCACAATTACTGCCGCAACAACTTTATTGGTTTGCCAAGAGCAGCAACCTGGAACAGGCGCAGGCCCACAACATTAGCGACTGCATCGAATGTGGCGCCTGCTCGTACGTGTGCCCTAGCAACATCCCACTGGTGCAGTATTATCGATTTGCCAAAGGGGAAATCAAGCAAGCCAAGAATGACAAAAAGAGCAGCGAACAAGCCAAATTGCGCTTCGATACTCGCAATGCTCGCCTAGATCGTGAAGCGGCTGAAAAAGACGCCAAACGCAAAGCTCGCGCTGAAGCCGCAGCCAAAAAACAGGCAACTAAAAAAGCGGCCCCGCCCGCCTCCCCCACGGACGCCGAAGCCACTGGCGCACCTACAGTGGATATAGATCTACTCAAACAAAAAGTACTTGCCGCTCAAACTCGCGTGGACAAAGCCAAAGAGCGCTTGGCCATGGCAAAGGAACAAAACCTGGAAACCGCAGACGCACTTGAGCTTGGCCTCAACAAACAAATTGACAAGCTCACCGCTGCCCAAAAAAGTCTAGAGGAAGCCAACTCATGATCCTGCTCAACAGACAAGAGCACCTCACCATGGCACAACAAACACTAAAGGCTACGAAAGGCCTAGAGGAAACAAGCTTATGAGCCTGCTCAATATTAGCTCCCCTCACGCAACACGATCAGGTAACACTGGCAATGTGATGCTGACTGTTTTACTGGCTCTGATTCCTGGCATTATTACGCTGAGCTATTTTTTTGGCCCAGGCCATCTGATTCAAGTTTGTATCGCAAGCGCCACGGCCGTTGGTTGTGAAGCCCTAATTTTGCACCTGCGTAAAAAGCCCATTGCGTTTTACTTAAAAGATTACAGTGCACTCTTAACCGCGGTGTTGCTGGCCATATCACTTCCTCCCTATGCGCCTTATTGGGTCACTATGGTGGCTACGTTATTTGCCATTATCATTGCCAAACATTTGTATGGCGGCCTGGGTCAAAACCCGTTTAACCCTGCCATGGTGGGGTTTGCCCTGGTATTGGTAAGTTTCCCAGTGGAGATGACCACATCATGGAGCGCTCCCTTCGCGCTTTTAGAAACTGGCATCGGTTTTGGCCAAGCTGTGCAGATCATTTTTTCATCCCGGGAAACCATAGACGCCATTACAATGGCCACCCCGTTGGATCTTTATAAAAACCAGGTAGAGATCGCCACTGCCAGTGAGATCTATCAAAGCCCTTTATTTAATGGCCCTAATAATGAGGCCAGTATCGCCTTGGGCTGGCAATGGGTGAACCTGGCATTTTTGTTGGGTGGTGCATTTTTATTATGGAAAAAAATATTCACCTGGCATGTACCCGTTAGCCTACTGGTATCGCTTTCACTTCTAAGTATTTTCATTGGGTGGGACAGCGACAGCTATGTACCCATTAGCCTGCATTTGTTTGCCGGCGCCACTATGCTGGGTGCATTTTTCATTGCTACCGACCCAGTAACCGCCTCTACCACCCCTCTGGGCAAATTGATTTATGGTGCAGGCATTGGCGCCTTAATTTATATCATTCGTACCTGGGGAAGTTACCCGGATGCAGTGGCCTTTGCTGTGTTATTAATGAATTTTGCAGCCCCCTTGATCGATCAATATTCACAACCTCGCACCTATGGCCATAAAAAAGCCGTACGTGGGTTAGCTAAAAAAGACTAGGTGGCGGTTATGACTGAGCAAACAACCCTTTCACAATCTATC
>Ga0105352_1001220_pt1 | contig 13864 bp, 10 predicted proteins | sample EN8Hudsemesocosm_FD_83507 | JGI IMG/M metagenome (GOLD analysis project Ga0105352, IMG submission 83507) | Methane-oxidizing microbial communities from mesocosms in the Hudson Canyon - EN8B Hudson Canyon | ecosystem: Environmental > Aquatic > Marine > Cold seeps | place: Hudson Canyon...
CCCATAGTAAGTATCTAGTTCACGCGGTTTCCACAATGGAGCTTTGTTCGACATCAGCCGGATAGCATCGAGGGTGCTTCTAGGTTTGTTTTTGGTGGCTGATGACAAACAAACCTAAACTTTGCCGACTTAAATTGAGGTGAGTATTTATCACCTTTTTTGACCGCTTTAGGCTCTGAACGACTATTTACTTCTTTTGCTGTAATAGTCGCTTTTCCGACAAAGTGAACATAAACTTGTCTTATTTTAAGGACTAATTTAGGTCAGCAAAGTGGCACTTAGTGATAAAAGCGTGGAGGTTAATTAAAATAACAATGCCTGAGTGTTAGGATTCAATAAGTTCGGGTGGGGAGAACACTTTCTTTAAAGAAGGTTTTACAATCGGCTTCAATTAATAACTTTGATTGCAGATCATCTTTAAATGATCTTGAGTACCCTATTTCCATAAAGCCTCTTATTAAAAAATAATCGTACTATTTACAAATCTATTTATTTGATTATTAAAAACAGTATAAAAATTTATAAGTAGAATTAAGGAGATTTATTAATTTATATTAAAGATAGGTTTTAAGTAGAGTTTACTGGATGCTAATAAAGATTACTTTGTTAACACCGGCCATGAAAAAATCCTATCTATGTGCGTAAATTTTTTATTTACTGATTTACGATATCGACAAATAGTAATTTATTTATCGATGCAATTTTAAAAAGTGGCAATTATTCTACCACTATGAGTAAAAATATTCTTCGAGTTTCCGTGCATTTTCAAACTTTTTTTTATTATTTTTTTCAATAATTATTCAGCTGAAAAAAGGTGTGCCGCCATTAGCACTTTTATACCCTCAGGTATCTTTAAAGACGATTGATTTTCAAAACAAAAGTGTACCATCACAGCTGTTCCTGAAGCACACTTGGTGTTTCTCTGCCAAGCTTCCTGATAAACCGTAAACGAAGAACCACCAATACGACCAATATAAGTGCGTACCTCAATTTCTTGTGCGTAATACAGCTGAGCATGAAATTCAACATCAATTTTAGCGAGAATTAATTGCCAATTATTCGTATCAAGATCAGGCATAAAAAAGCGGAAAACTGGATCTCTAGCGCCTTCAAACCAAACAGGCAATAACGTATTATTTATATGACCTAGTGCATCAGTATCACTAAATCGAGGCATTAACTTTTCACTGAACATTACAATATACCACTCATTTCAAATCGTGTTATTTTACATCTTTTTTCATTATGGTGAAGTGTACGGTTAAAGTTAATAGAATATAAAGTATTGCTATGGTATTTTCATACTCAAGAATTATTGATACTTATCAAAACTATGACTGACTTTATTGAAATATACCCAAATGCCCTTTCTCAAGATTTTTGTAAAAAATTTATCCAAGACTTTGAGCAAAGCCCTTATAAAAATGAAGGCCGTACAGGCGGCGGAATTGATGTAAGTAAAAAACTTAGCCAAGACATTTATTTAAATCAACATGCAGAATTTCAGCCTGCACTACAAACTATTTTACAGACATGCATTACTCATATTATCGAATATGTAAACAAATACTATTTTAGTTTGATAAGTGGTATTGCTTTAACGGTTCAACATCCAATAACTAAACAACCTGTTCAATTAACGGCTGAAAACTTTGAAGAAGTAGGTAAACCTAATTTACAAAACCTAATACAGTATTTATTTAGACTCGCGCCCATTAATGCGCAAAAATATTTACAAGGTAAAGGCAATTATAATTACTGGCACTCTGAAATATTCCCACAAGTCGGTGACAACAATGCTTTACACAGAAATTTGCTTTTTCTTATTTATTTGAATGATGTTGAGGAAGGTGGTGAAACTGATTTTTTCTATCAAGAGAAAAGCATTAAGCCTAAAGCTGGATCTATGGTCATTGCACCCTGTGGATTTACTCACACCCACCGAGGCAATGTACCGGTATCATCTGACAAATATGTATTAACGTCGTGGATGTTATTTAATACCGCAGATAAAATTTATACTCCACAGTCTTAATACAATGAAAAATGTCAGTGTTTATAAAAACCTTTTGAGTAAACGATCAATTTGAGCCATTCTTAATTTTTTCAATAGCTTTTTAGGTTTTTCTGGATACTGATCTTGTGACTCAAGTTGTAAGTAACTGGTAATCAATTGAGTATGTTTATTAATTTCAGTCAATTCTTTAGTTAATGTTGGCAGTAACTTTTGCTTTACATCATCAATCAATAAGCCATTTTCTAGATCTAAGCCCCAAGCTCGTGGGTTAAGGTTATTGCCTGTCAATATATGTCGACGCTCATCGGCAACAATACCTTTTAGATGAAAGCTATTACTATCGTGTTGCCATAAGCGAACTTTAAGCTGTTTATTATCAATGTATTTTTGCTGTCTTTTCAAGAATGTTTTGAGTAATGCTTCATAAATATAAGGAATAATCCCTATCATAGAAAACTTATCTTGATCAGCAATGAAAAAATCATTCGCTTTTTTATCGCCAATAATAATAGTCACCTCGACCCCGCGTTTTAACGCAGAACGAACATCTCTCATGACCGGCTTAGGTAAATTAAAATAAGGCGTAAAAAGTACTAAGGTATGCTTTGCTAAACTAATTGTTTCACGTATCGTTTCATTCAGTTGGTTCTTTCTTCGGCCAAAACCAATGAGCGGTAAAACCGATAACGCTTCTGTTGACGAATCTAATTGCTGAGCATAATAATTAAAACGAGCTTCTTTTAACTTTGCTTTTAGTTTTGCAATTTTCTCTTTTACTTGAAGGTTATTAGGTAAGTTATCAATATTTAATTGTGGTGCAAATTCGCTTTTCACAAATGTTTGCTGGAGGAATTGACAAAAACTTTCGCATAACTCTGGTGATTCAATTTGGTAATAACGATCTAAACGATATTTGTCATGTTGATGTAGATAAATATCATTAATACTCGCGCCGGTATAGAGCAGAGTATTGTCAAAAAACATCCCTTTAAAGTGCCAAACACCCATAAGCTCTTTACGCTTAACCGGTACACCATAAATACCAATGCTTTCACTATATTTTGAGGCCAAATCAAGATAGAAATCACGATTACCTTGCCCTGACTTATCACCAATCAAACCACGTTGAGCACGATGAAAATCAACGAAGACTTTTATATCGACTTTAGGGTTCTTTTGTTTGGCTTGGTGCAATGCATTTAAGATTTGCTGACCGGCATCGTCATTTTGTAAATATAATGCGGTTATATAAATACGTGACTGAGCATGTTCGATTAATCGAATTAGAGCACTGGCATATTCTTTTGCGCTAGATAGCACAGTAATATTTTCAGATAAAAGAGGAATACCCGCTAACACTTTATTCATTCAGGAAAATCTACTTAATTTATGAACACATAGGTTGACGGGTAATAATACCTTATTTGTTGTAACAGTCACTTTATTTCGATAAGTGATCAAGTTTAAATTGCGATAGTTGCTGAGACAGATGGTCAGCCAAGCTTAATAAATTTTCTCCGGCGCTAGCGGCATCTTTGGCTGATTGCATAATTTGATCGGCACCTTGTGAAATACTCTCTGTATTTTGAGCCATTTCTTTCACCATTGCGCCTTGTTGATTTACTGCTGTAGATATTTGTGACGTAGCACCAACAATTTCGTCAACATTATTAGTAACTTCTGAAAAGGTCTTGTTGACCAATGATGTTTTTTCAACTCCCTGCTCTGCCATCGCAACACCTTGATGCATAGCTTCAACGGACTTACTTGTTCCAGACTGCAATAAAGCAATAATACGTTGTATTTCTGCTGTTGAATCCTGAGTACGGCTTGCTAACGTTCTTACTTCATCGGCTACAACTGCAAAACCACGACCTTGCTCTCCAGCACGAGCAGCTTCAATTGCAGCATTTAACGCTAACAAATTAGTTTGATCAGCTATTTCTTTAATGACATTAACAAATTGTCCAATATCATTACTGTAACCTGCTAATTCGTCAATAATACCGGCAGAGGTATTAACTTCTTCTGAGATACTATTAATAGCTTGTGCGGTATCACTGATAATACTTCGACCTTGATTCGCATGTTCGCTAGTTTGTTCAGTTAATTGCTGTGTAGCTGCTGTGCTATCGGAGATAACCTGAACCGAACCACTGACTTCATTAATAGACTGAACAACACTGTGAGTATTTTGCTGTTGTTTTGCAATACTCTGTTCCATATGGTCTGTAAGTTGATGAATGTTATTAGCAGAATCTCGTAATTTATTAATGTCACCACTAAAGATAAAGAGTAGTTGATGAATTTTTTGCTGCATTTGGCTGAAATTATTTGCTATATCCCCAAGTTCATCAGATGAATTAATAGTGAGTTGATGAGAAAAATCACCTTCACCTAAAGAGGTAGCAGCTCGGTTAATAGCATTAACATTATCTATTAATGAGTAATAAATTCCCATTAATAGATAGCTTATAATAAGCATAACCAAGACTAGAACGATTGCTAATACCCAAAGTGTTTGCTCACTCGTATCAGTTAAGTTGTTAATTCTTGAAGATAGTAGATCATCACTAATTTTTAATAGATCTTCCACCTGCTGATAAACCCCATTGGCCAGTTGAGTTTGTTGACTCGCACTTAAAGAAATTTCATCAGGGTCAATCATTTGTTGGTGTAACGTTTGCTGATATTTGTCGAGTTGTTTGGTGAAACTTTTGTATTTAGATAAAAACAAAGATAATTCACCTTCAGCTACACGGTCTAATTGTAAGGTCGTTTTATCAAGTTGCATTTGTAGTTCATCAATCCGTTTATCCAGTGCAACAACTAACGTATAACTCTCGGCATTGAACCCATTAGCAATAATTTGCATACTTATAGATTCAATACGTTTTAAATATTCTAATAAATCAGGAATACTTTGACTGCTTGCTTCCGCTAAATAAAAAGCTGTTGCATCGCTTGTTCTCGTTAAACCACTTAATGCGGCTAAACGTTCTCTTAATGATAAGCTTTGCCCATAAACATCTCTATAATTCTCTGCCTGACTGGCACTTTCACCATTAAGTACACCCTGCCAAGCCTTTAATAGTGCCGAAGGTGAAATGTCGGTAGGTAATTGTAATTGTGATATTTGACTCTTAACTTTGCTAAGTTGAGTTTCTTTAAGCCTGCTATGTGCAATAGTTTTTTCTAATGCGACGACTTGTTTTATTTGCCCTAATCCAATTAATTCTTTTTCATGCTGTGTTATCAAGGTACTTTGCTCTTGAACTATCCACCACGAGCCAATCAAAATAGGCAGAAAAAATATAATTGCTAACAGGATAAATTTAGCTTTAAAGCGCAAAGCGTTAGAAAGTGATATTGCAGGTTTTAGGAATGCAGACATAATTACTCTTATTGTTAAGGTCAACTGTTATGCTTGTATTTATAAGCATAACAGTTGACCTTAAAAAGAGCGGCTTTATTTCAAATTATATTTATCAGTAAAAAAGGGATTATCGTTAAATAACAGCTGCCAATTCTGCAGCTTGACGTATAGCCCTTTTCGCATCTAATTCAGCAGCTACTTTAGCCCCCCCAATTAAATGTAATCCTTGGTTAACATTTTTACTTTCTTCCAATGCTTGATACAAACTACGTTGTGATTCTTGTCCCGCACAAACAATGACATGGTCAACATCTAATAACTGTTCCTTTCCATTGATTTCAATGGTTAAGCCGTTATCATCTATTTTTTTATAAGTTACGCCAGCCAACATTTTTACGCCATTTTTTTGCAAGGTAGCACGGTGGATCCAACCCGTTGTTTTCCCTAATCCTGCGCCTACTTTACTCGTTTTCCGTTGCAACAAATGAATATTACGTGGTGTTTTTTCAGTTTCTTCTGATGCAGATTTATCCATTAATGCACCATTGTTTTGATAACTTTGATCAACACCCCAACTTTTAAGCCACTTTTCTTTGTTATCTATAAGTGGGCTTTTCTCATGCTCTTCCGCTAGAAAAACTGCTACATCAAAACCGATACCACCGGCACCAATAATGGCGACATTATTCCCGATAGGTTGTTTATCACGTAATACATTTAGATAGCTTTTGACCTTTTCATGATCAATACCTTCAATGTCTAATTTTCTTGGTAAAATGCCTGTTGCAATAACTAATTCATCAAAGCCAGCACTGGTTAACTCTTCAGCTGTTGCTTCGGTTGATAAATGTACCTTAATATCAAGTAAGCTAATTTGCTTGTTGAAATATCTAATAGTTTCATAAAACTCTTCTTTGCCTGGAACTTGTTTAGCAAAATTAAACTGTCCGCCAATTTCGCTAGCACGATCAAATATTTCTACTTTATGACCGCGTTGCGCAGCATAAACACTAAACGCTAAGCCTGCGGGACCAGCGCCAACCACAGCAATGCGCTTGTTTATTTTTGCTTTAGCAAAAGTTAGTTCGGTTTCATAGCAGGCGACTGGATTAACTAAACAGGAAGCTCGCTTTTGTTGAAAAACGTGATCTAAACAAGCTTGGTTACAGCCAATACAGGTATTAATTTCATCACTTTTGTTTTCAGCTGCTTTTTGCACAAAGTCAGCATCGGCCAAAAATGGCCGAGCCATTGATACCACGTCAGCATGGCCTTTTGATAAAACGTCTTCTGCAACTTCTGGCGTGTTTATTCGGTTAGTTGTCACCAATGGAATAGAAACTTCCTGCTTCATTTTTTCAGTGATCCACGTAAATGCTGCTCGAGGTACTGACGTAGAAATCGTCGGAACTCTCGCTTCATGCCAGCCAATACCGGTATTAATTAAGGTAGCTCCAGCTTTTTCAACCGCTTTTGCCATGGTAACGACGTCTTCCCAGCTATTTCCACCTTCGACAAGATCGATCATAGATAAACGGAAAATCACGATAAATTTTTCACCCACTTTTTCACGAACCGCTTTAATAATATCGATGGCCAAACGCATTCTATTTTCGACACAGCCCCCCCATTCATCAGTTCTTTTATTCACTCGAACACATGAAAATTGATTCAGTAAATAACCTTCAGAGCCCATAATTTCGACACCGTCATAACCCGCCCTTTGCGCCAAAGATGCTGAATAAGCAAAATCTTTAATGGTACCTTTAATTTGTCGAACTGACATAGCTGAAGGAGTGAATGGATTTATCGGAGACTTTACTTTGCTAGGCGCAAAACTAAAGGGATGATAAGAATAACGACCTGCATGTAATAGTTGCATGCATATTTTTGTAGGATATTGATGCACGGCATCGGTAATTTTTTTATGTTTACTCACTTGCCAGAATTTACTTAATTCACAACCGAAAGGCGCTAACCTTCCACGAGCATTTGGGCTAATCCCACCGGTAACAATTAAACCAACACCACCTTTTGCGCGTGCTTGATAAAATGCAGCTAATTTGTCAAAACCACCTTTTTCTTCCTCAAGCCCTGTATGCATTGAGCCCATTAAGGTGCGATTTGCTAAGGTTGTAAACCCTAAATCTAAAGGTGTTAATAAATTTGGAAAGGCGTTGTTGGCTGTTTTAACGGTCATAGTAATTCACTTTTTCGAGATTATGTATGGGATCGAATCATTTTTATAACTATAAAATAGACGTTTAAAACGATAAATTCAAGCAGTATTTTGACAGGTGTCAGATTAAAAATGTATTTACTAAATATTTCAAGTCAGTATCCTAAGTGATATGAATAAAAAGCAAATAATCAGCGATATTCTCGCTCATTTAGAGCACGAATTACTCGCTATCAAAAATGCCGCAAATAATGCTCATCTTGCAGCAACTGATGATCAGTCAGTCGCAGAAACCCAATACGATACGCTTGCCATCGAAGCCAGTTATTTAGCTGAGGGGCAATCTCGACGCGTGGATCAAATCCAACAAGCTAAAAAAGCTATTGAGCAGCTAATAATTAGGAATTTCCATGAAGATATGCCCATAGCATTAAGTACGCTTGTACAAATTGCACAAGACAGCAATAACAAACAGTGGTTTTTTATTTCGCCAGCAGCAGGTGGTTTTAAAGGGGCATTAAATGGACAGAATTACACGGTTATCACGCCAAGCTCGCCGATGGCAAAAGCGTTAATCGGAAAGGTTATGGATGATGAGTTCGAACTTATGATAGGTATTAGTAAGCAGCATTGCGAAATTATTGCCGTTCATTAGCACCCAACAAATATTTTACAACTTTTGTGAAATTGGCTGTATCGAATAAAAGCTAAGGATTCAAAGCAGCTTTGATATCAGCTAAATTCACTAACTTCACATCAACTTTTAAGTAAACAACTGATTCTTCTTGCACCAATATGGCTTCAATAACACCAGGTAACTCAATTAATTGCTCAGCCACTTCGTTGGCTTGTTCTTCACAATCGATACTTGTTGAAAATGTATAGCTCTTTGATTTTTTTAGCGGCTTCATACTGATTGCGCCAAGGAACCAGAGTAATGTCACCAATGACATGACAAGGAAGATTGCTTGCTCGCCAAATTGACTTGCAATAGCTCCACCGAGTATCCCACCCACAAAAGCACCTAAAAATTGACTGCTCGAATATATCCCCATTACGCTGCCTTTTACGCCAGCAGGAGCGATACGAGACAAAATGGATGGCATTGTTGCTTCTAAGTAATTAAATGCTGTAAAAAACATAACAACTAATAAAACTAACGTCCAAAAGCCAAGTGGTAAATACCACAGTAATAATAGTGACGCAGCTAGTAATAATATGGCGGCAGAGAACATTTGCTTTTCTTTTTGCTTTTTAATTGCCACGATCATAAACGGCACCATCAGAAAGAATGAACCTAGCAATGCAGGCAAATATAGTTGCCAATGCTGCTCTAATGCTAAACCGCTGGCAACAAACTGCTTAGGTAAAGTAATAAAACAAGCCGTTAATGCCATATGAAGAATAAAGACTCCCCAATTTAAGCGTGATAATTCAGGATGACGAATGAGTTTACTCAGCTGTTCAGGCAAAGCGACACTGTCACCTTTTGGTGCTTTATTTACAGAGTTTGGCACCATAAACTGGATCATCACCATTGCGAAAATAGTGAGTACTGCTGTAAACCAAAATAAACCACTTAAACCAAAAGCTTCAGCAACTATCGGTCCAAAAACCATCGCTAAAGTGAACGACAAACCAATAAACATACCTATGGTAGCCATTACCTTCGGACGTTGTTCTTCACGACTTAAATCAGCAGCTAATGCTAACACCGCACTCGCAATAGCGCCCGTTCCCTGTAATGCGCGACCAAAAACAACACCATAAATAGTATCTGACATCGCCGCAACTACGCTACCAAAAAAGAAAATAACCAAACCAAATAAAATAATAGGCTTTCTGCCATATTTATCTGACAAAATTCCCATAGGAATTTGTAGCATTGCTTGCGTTAAACCGTAAGCACCAATAGCTAAGCCTATCCAAATAGGACTAAAGCCGATTAATTGTTCACCGTAAATAGCAAAAACGGGCAAAATCATAAAAAGCCCAAGCATCCGTAAACCAAAAACGGCGGCTAAGGAAAATGCGGCTTTCTTCTCAATACTATTTAAACCTGTGGCACTCATGAAGTTCTCTAAACGTGTCATAAAAAAGCAAAAATCGGCGTTATAGTATCACGACAAACACTTGAACAAAAATAGAGATTAACACTGATTATTCCCAAATAATTATGCAATAATAATTGGTTCAAACTTTACGTGGATTGCTATACCAAATCTATTAAGTTTGTTCTCATTAAAAACTTATTTTCTGCTTGAGAACAAATGTTTTTTTGTACATTGTGATTCTATTTTCAAAAAATTATGTGCGATTACCAAATCGCTAGCAAATTCCTGAAGGGCAAGTTTAACTTGGCTTGCTGGCCGTATTATTGATTTAGATAAAGGAATAGTCATTATCTTTAATTAATACACTGCCTTCAATTTTTTACATCTCGCTGTTCGAGAAGAAACTTATTAACGTTGGTATTATGAAAAATATAGAAGTACGTGGCGCTAGAACACATAACCTGAAAAATATTAGCTTAGATATTCCTAGAGAAAAGTTAGTCGTTATTACCGGCCTTTCTGGCTCTGGTAAATCTTCTTTAGCATTTGACACTTTGTATGCTGAAGGACAACGCCGCTATGTAGAATCACTTTCTGCTTATGCTCGTCAATTTTTGTCGCTGATGGAAAAGCCTGATGTTGATCATATAGAAGGATTATCTCCCGCTATTTCTATTGAACAAAAATCTACTTCTCATAATCCTCGTTCTACTGTCGGTACTATTACCGAAATCTATGATTATTTAAGATTACTTTATGCTCGTGTTGGCGAACCGCGTTGTCCAACCCATCACCAACCTTTAGCTGCACAAACAAATTCACAAATGGTGGATAAGGTTCTAGCACTTGAAGAAGGTACAAAAGTAATGGTGCTTGCCCCCGTAATGCAAGGCCGAAAAGGTGAGCATGTAAAATTACTCGATAACCTAGCTGCACAAGGTTATATACGGGCTAGAATCGATGGTGAAGTTTGTGATTTATCTGATCCACCAACACTAGAGCTTCATAAAAAACATACTATTGAAGTGGTTGTTGACCGCTTAAAAGTACGCGACGATATTCAACTTCGCTTATCTGAATCATTTGAAACAGCATTAGGGTTAACGGCCGGCACCGCTAAGGTTGCCTTTATGGACGAGCCAGATCGTGAGGAGTTAGTTTTCTCAGCAAACTTTGCTTGTTCTCAATGTGGCTATAGTATGCAAGAACTTGAGCCTCGTCTCTTTTCATTCAACAATCCGGCAGGTGCCTGTAAAACTTGTGATGGCTTAGGTAATCAGCAATTTTTTGATGCTGCTCGTGTTATCACTAGCCCCGAACTCAGTTTATCGGGCGGTGCGATTCGTGGCTGGGACAAGCGTAATTTTTATTATTTCCAAATGCTGCAAGCATTATCAGACCATTACAAATTTGATCTCGAAAAACCTTTTAATAAATTATCAGAAAGTCATCAAACGTTAATACTCCGTGGTAGTGGTAAACAAGAAATTGAATTCAAATATATGAACGACCGTGGTGATGTGGTTATTCGTAAGCATCCATTCGAAGGTATTTTGAATAATATGGAACGCCGTTTTCGTGAAACAGAATCGAATGCCGTGCGTGACGAGTTATCAAAATATTTGAACAGCAAACATTGTCCAGATTGTAATGGCAGCCGTTTACGCCTTGAAGCTCGCAATGTATTTATTGCTGATACGCCTTTGACCCATATCGCTGAACTATCCATTTCAGATACATTGGCATTTTTCCAAAACTTAAACTTGTCGGGTCAGAAAGCACAAATAGCAGAGAAGATTCTCAAAGAAGTATGTGATCGCTTAGGTTTCTTGGTCAACGTTGGTTTAAATTACCTTAATTTGTCACGTGCTGCAGGGACTTTATCTGGCGGTGAAGCTCAGCGTATACGTTTAGCAAGCCAAATAGGAGCGGGATTAGTCGGTGTGATGTACGTTTTAGATGAGCCATCGATTGGTTTGCATCAGCGTGATAATGAACGTTTATTAAAAACCCTGATTCATTTACGTGACTTGGGAAATACTGTGATTGTCGTTGAGCATGATGAAGACGCGATCCGCGCTGCCGATTATGTAATAGATATTGGTCCTGGCGCTGGTGTTCATGGCGGTGAAATTATTGCTCAAGGTGATGTGAATGATATTTTAGCCTGTAAAGAATCACTAACGGGTCAATATTTATCCGGCAGAGAATGCATTGAAATACCTAAAGTGCGTGTTCCTTTTGATAAAAAGAATGTTGTTAAACTTAAGGGGGCGACAGGCAATAATTTAAAAAATGTTGACCTTACAATTCCAAATGGTTTGATGACTTGTATTACAGGTGTGTCAGGCTCAGGCAAATCAACCCTTATTAACGATACTTTATTTAAGCTTGCTCATATTGCCTTAAATGGTGCAACAACACAGGAACCTGCTCCTCATAAAGAGATCGTGGGTTTAGAACTTCTCGATAAGGTTATTGATATTGACCAAAGCCCAATTGGCAGAACCCCACGCTCTAATCCTGCAACTTACACAGGTATATTTACTGCAATTCGTGAAATCTTTGCCGCGACCCAAGAGTCACGTTCACGAGGCTATAAGCCTGGACGCTTTAGCTTTAATGTAAAAGGTGGGCGATGTGAAGCTTGTCAGGGTGACGGATTAATCAAAGTTGAAATGCACTTTTTACCTGACGTTTACGTGCCTTGTGACGCGTGTAAATCTAAACGTTATAACCGTGAAACATTAGAAGTAAAATATAAAGGCAAGAGCATTCATGAAGTGCTTGATATGACTATTGAAGATGCTTTAACATTTTTTGCCCCTATTCCCGCTGTAAATCGTAAATTACAAACGTTGATGGATGTGGGTTTAAGTTATATTAAGCTTGGCCAATCAGCTACCACCCTTTCAGGAGGTGAAGCCCAGCGAGTTAAATTGTCTAAAGAATTATCAAAGCGTGATACTGGTAAAACACTTTATATTTTAGATGAGCCAACCACTGGCTTACATTTTCATGATATTAAACAGCTATTACAGGTTATTCATCGTTTACGTGATCATGGCAATACTGTTGTGGTGATTGAACATAACTTAGACGTGATTAAAACCGCTGATTGGATTGTTGATTTAGGTCCGGAAGGAGGCGCTGGTGGCGGTGAAATACTCGTAACAGGTACACCAGAACAGGTTGCGAAACATAAAACGTCGCATACTGCCCACTTCTTAAAACAGTTACTGGCAAAAAAATAACGAACAAATAACCTATAGTAGAAATAAATACTAACAAACAAAAAGGCGCGTAGTACAAATTGATTTGGACTACGCGCCTTTTGTCGTTAATATAGAAATACTTACTATATTAACGACAGATAAATATAAATGAACGAACAACAAAATAAACCTTCATGGCAAAACCTTTTTATTTATTTACTGGCATTTTCAAGCGGTTTTTGCATTATGGGCATTGAGCTTTTAGGCGGCAGAATTCTAGCTCCATTTTTTGGAAGTAGTGTTCATATTTGGGGCAGTATCATTACGGTCTTTATGCTGAGCTTATCGTTTGGTTATCTTGCCGGAGGGAAATTATCGACTCAGAATGCTTCTTTAAAAAAATATGGCTTTATCTTTGTATTAGCAAGCATTACGATTTTACCCGTCGCTATATGGTCAACACCTATTATGGAACTCATATTCCTAAATGTTGAAGATTCTCGTTATGGTTCTTTACTTGCTTGCGCCGCATTATTTTTTATTCCTACGATAATCTTAGGCATGATTTCACCTTATTCAGTTCGTTTGTTAGTGACTGATAAAGATAGCAGTGGACAAACAGCAGGGAAACTTTACTTTGTTTCCACTCTGGGCAGCGCATTAGGTACAATTATTACTTCATTTTATTTTGTGCTATTTTTTGAAGTAGACAACATTATTATGGTATTTAGTTCAGTACTAGGCATGTTAGGTGTTTTTGCTATTTTCTTAAATAAATCAGCCAAACCTCTCAACGTAAACACAATAGGTGCTGTTCATGAATAAATTTTATATTTCGATGTTAACTTTCTTTTGCTTGTTATTAGGTTTTACTACAAGTATTTCAGCAGAAGTTATTCACCAAGAACGTTCGTTATATCGCAATATTTTGGTTGATGATAAAGGTGATTCACGCTGTTTAAAATTTAATGTTAAATCAAATAAAACGAATCAAAGCTGTTTATATAAAAGTGACCCTCAACG
>Ga0105352_1001223_pt1 | contig 13855 bp, 8 predicted proteins | sample EN8Hudsemesocosm_FD_83507 | JGI IMG/M metagenome (GOLD analysis project Ga0105352, IMG submission 83507) | Methane-oxidizing microbial communities from mesocosms in the Hudson Canyon - EN8B Hudson Canyon | ecosystem: Environmental > Aquatic > Marine > Cold seeps | place: Hudson Canyon | collected...
GGATAGGGTAACGGTGTGGCTGATGTTGTTTCAGTTTTTGGTGTATTCGCCCTTTATTTTAGTTGAATACCAAAAGCGAATCCGTCAATACGATAATAAGATTCCCCATCATAAATATTGGTTGCACTGGTTAGTGGGTTTTTATTACAGTTTTTGGCTGGTACTGGGCATTGTGGCCATACTTCAGTTTAAGGTGGATACCTTGTTAATGGTATTGGTGGGTTTGTTTATCTTTGTGGCCAGCATTACCTGTGTCTTGATAAGGCAACCCTTGGCCATTCTGGGGCTGGCGCCTGCGTCACAAATTAAAGAAAGCTGGAGTGCCGGTTATAATCAGGATGGCCTAAGCCACCTGGCCGACCGATTACATCAGTACATGCGCGTGAGCCGTTGTTTTTTGGATGCCGGTTTAAACCTAAAGTCGCTCTCCCAACAAATGAAAACTCAACCGGGCAAGTTAACCAAGGTCTTTAATCTGCATTTGCATGAGGGTTTTTACGATTACGTTAATCGCCACCGAGTAGAAGCCGCCAAGAACATGCTCATCGACCCTGCGCGCCAACATTACTCGGTAACCGATATCATGGCCATGGCGGGTTTTAGCAGTAATTCGGTATTTTACGAAAGTTTTAAGCGGCAGGAGCACAAGACTCCTGCCCAATACCGTAAGACAGAATTGGCCAGCAAGACAGCAGTGAGTGAAAGTGCCCTTTAGATAAAAATTCTTCCTAGGCTTTAAGTTACTGAAACATAACAAAAAATAAATTCTTTTTAAAAAAATATGTAACAAGGAGGCAGCCACAGATTTTATTTCTTAAGTTTATCTCGAACCCTCAACAGAGATAAAAATAATGAAAAAAATTCTCTCAGGCATCGCCCTGGTCTCCACACTGGCCTCTCCCCAGGCCTTTGCTTATAGCTGTGGCGACACCGATGTGAAATACAACCTTTATGACATGTTGAGTGAAATTGAACTCAGCAACGGCTCGGGCACTATCGGGCCCAGGCGGTTGGTGACCAACCAGACCACCAACATTATCGCCTTTTCAGATAAACGCTTCATCTCACCCACACCGCTCGACGTAGATTCCATGACGGTGAATTTTAAAAAAGAGAAGGGTTCCAGTTGGGGCGGCGGCGTAGTGAGTGTGGTGTGCTCCACAGACGCCAATGGTAATGTCACTAAATTGGAAGAAGTTAAATACTCGGGTGGCAAAAAAAATGTAGGTGATAGCAAAACACGCACCTATACCGGTTTAAAAGGCAAGCGCCTTTCCATTCATGCGGTGGGCATAGGGGTCATAGGCAGTGCTACTATTCGCTATGATTTGGTACGAAATACAAATCTGGGGCAACCCTGGGTGCCCAATAAAACCGCACCCAGCGGACCGGTATCGGGTTTTGCCGACCTGCATATTCACCAAACCGCCGACCTTGCCTACAGCGAAGGTTGGTATTGGGGTAATCATCAGCCTGGTTTGTTAAGCGATCAGTTGCCGCAATGCTCGGGGGACAATCACGCCACGTTAACGCCTTTGGGCATTGAGTTGCATGAAATAGCCAACCCCCACCATGGCCAAACCATGGGGTTTCCTGATTACAATGATTGGCCAAAATGGAACGACATCAAACACCAACAGGTAAGCGCCCAATGGTTAAAGGATGCCCATGACAGGGGCTTAAGTTTAATGTTTGCATCGGTAGTGAATAACCAAACATTGGCGGCAGGAGTGGTGGCATCGGGTTTACACAACAACAAGGTAGCGCCCTTTGATATGGAATCGGTGCGCCATCAAATTACCCACATCAAGGCCATGGACGAATCAGAGGATTGGTTTGAAGTAGCCCTTGACCCCTGGCATGCCCGCCGCATTATTAGCGAAGGTAAACTGGCGGTGGTATTGGCCATTGAAGCCAGCCACCTGTTCCCGGATGACGACGGCCCATGGAAAGAACAGCTGCACGACGTGTACGACATGGGCGTGCGTTCTTTGCAAATTGCCCACGAGACCAATAATGATTTTTCTGGGGCCGCTTATCATGCGGATATTTTTGAGATCATTACCCAGTTAAAAGCCTGGTTTACTGGTGATGTGGATTACGCCGAAGCCTCCGACGGGGTACATAATGACGTGGGCATGTCGGCCCAGGGGTACGAGTTGTTAGAGGAAATGATTCGTCTTAATATGATGGTGGATGTTTCACACTTACCGTTAAAGTCCATTAGGGAAATTTACGGCAAAGTGTCTCAAAACCATGATTTTTACCCACTGTTAAATTCCCATACCCGCATCGAGCCATTACTGCTACAAAGTGATCGTGAGCGTCTGGACGAACATGTGACCACAGATGAAACCCTGGAATACTATCGCGCCACGGGTGGTGTCATTGGTTTGCGCACGGGCATTGAAGGCATGTTGGATTACCCGGCTTCCGGGGTTGAAAATAACTGTGATGGTTCGGTGCGTTCGCTGGCGCAGTTTTATCGTTATGCGGTGGATAAGGGCGTGAATACCGCCTTTGGTTCCGATTTTAACGGCTTCATTGAAATGTCTCCACCACGTTTTGGCAGCGACGCCTGTGCCAGTGCTTCGGGTGCCGAACTGGCTAACCAGGTGGCCGCGCAAGGCCCGGCGGATGCCAGTTTGCCGGCCTATATTCAAGAATATAATCAGAAAGGACTGGCCCATGTGGGGTTATTACCGGCTTACCTTTGGGATTTAAATGAGGTGGGGGCCGATACTCAAAATTTGGAAAGTTCAGCTGAATCTGTGATCGCCATGTGGGATCGCATTTATGATACCCAGCGTACTAAGGTGGCTTTGGAGTTTTGATAACGGATTCTTTTTAGAGTTAAGTCCGCCAAAGAATATAAAACCTCTATTTTCTATAGAGGTTTTACTTTTTCATCTTAGTTTAATTTCTTTGCAGATGTTGTTTATTAACATCTACTCATCTTAATTCGATAGCCATGACAATCAGGCATGCCGTATTTATGCCTTGGCCCACAATAAAAACCTTAACTACTCCCACCAGAATCGCCCTTAATAAAATCAAAATTTTTTAATTTCACAGGATTTACAAAGCGATCAATTGCAGTTGGCCCTGGAAGAATTTGCCCGCCCTGATACCGGCTTGTATGCCCTGTACCCCAGCACCAAACATGTGCCTTCCAAATTAAGGGTGTTTATTGATTATTTAACCCAGGCTTTATAAGCGACGCTATCTGGCCTTACATTGTGGGTTTAGGAAAAACATAGATCCTGCTTTGGTAGTGACGTTTAGTTATGCATTTACAAAGGCTAGATTGCCACTATGCTGAATATTAGCTATGCCATTAATGGTGGGATGGCCCTATAAACCTCCACGCATGTAGGCGCTTTATGTCCAAAGGGAAGTGGTTACCTAAAAAGGCCAATAGGATGGCATGTTTGATAATTTACCCGGTTTTATCTGGGCATTTAGCGGTGCTGCCAGTAGCCAAAGACGGCAATGGAGAGGGAGTATTGAAACAAAGCGCTAAACTGGTGCCTGCACCGGGCAAGCTGGCGGTGGCTCAATTGGAGTCTCATCTTGTTTAACCCTTTCAACATTAAATACCTTTCGAATATTAAGCTGTATCTGAATTCGCTAACTAAGCAAATTGCTTTTGGCTACGCGCTTATATTGGCTGTATTTGGTGTCTCTTTGGTGGTGACGATACTGGAGTTAAAAGAAGTTGAGGCCACCAGTTTCCAAATAAAAGATTTAAGAAGCCCCACAGCTAGATCAGGTTTAATGTTATTGAATGGGGTTAATCATTCCTTAGCCGCTCTTAGAGGGTGGATGCTCATTGGCCATGATACAGGGGGAGACAAGTTTAAAATTGAAAGAAAACATGCTTGGACGGAAGAAATTACTCCGTCTATTGAAGAGATGACTCGACTTTCAGGAAATTGGACAAACCCCCAAAATATTGAACGACTAAGGTCGATAAAATCCGATTTAAAGCGATTTGAAAACTATCAAAATGATATAGAAAAAATTGCCAACACTGAAATAAACAGGGAAGCCTCTAGGATTCTACTTTCTGAAGCTGTTCCAAGAGCCCAGATTTTGACCAATGAAATCACCACCATGATTGAAATTGAGAAAACACTTGAGGCTACAGATAAGCGCAAAGATATTCTTGGTATATTGGCGGATGTTCGCGGTAGTATTGGGTTTAGCCTTGCAAATATTCGAGCATTTATTTTATCTGGGGATGACAAGTTTAAACTTGAATTTGAAAAAGAATGGGAAAAAAATAATGTTAGTTTTTTGGCTCTTGCACTTAATAAGGAGTATCTCAATGCTAGGCAAATTATAGGGTATGAAAAATTTAGTATCGTTAGGAGTGAATTTTCTAGATTGTTTGAGGAAATCTTTAAATATAGGGAGGCTGAAGACTGGGATAGAGCTAAATATTTGCTCAAAACCAAAGCGGCGCCATTAGCCTTTAAAATTAAAGATGTTATCGGGGAAATGATTGTAGATCAGAACAAGCTGGAAACTAAAGATTACCGTGCGCAGCATGAGCAATTAGACGAGTTGAAATGGCTTTTGATCATTCTACTGTTAATTGGCTTGATCATTTCTGTGGTTGTAGGTGTTATTTCCATTGGAGGGGTAAAACAGCCAATAACGGATGTAATAAATATCATAAACGGAATGAGTAAGGGGCAGTTTGACTTAAGCTTTAAAAAAAGTTCTATATCGGAGATTAATCTATTGGGTGATTCGGTTCACTTAATGAAAGAGAACCTGCTGAAACAAAATATAGATTTAGAGACTGAAAAGAATAGACTCGAAAAAGAGGATTGGACTAAAAGTAGTTTGGCGTCCATTTTAGAGAAACTTCAAGGGCATACCGATCTTAATGTTTTTGCCGAAGAATTATTAAGTGGCTTTATATCAAAAATAAATGGGTTGGTGGGTGTTTTTTATATAAAGGAAAATAAGAATAAAAATATAATCGGCGAGGGCGAGGGCGAGGGCGAGGGCGAGGGCGAGGGCGAGGGCGAGGGCGAGGGCGACAGTGTCAGATTTTCACTTATCGCGTCACACGCCTATTCTAATGAAAAAAACAATGAAAACTACATTTATCCAGGCATTGGGTTGGCAGGTCAGTGTGCAGTTGCAGAAAAAGTTATGTATGTCTCTGATGTTCCGGATGATTATGCTGCTATCACCTCAGCTCTGGGAAAAACACATCCCAAACAGTTGATTTTGGCCCCTATCGTATTTGAGGATGAGGTTTTGGCTGTGATGGAAATAGCTTCCATTGAGCCTGTTTCAACTACTCAAAAGAATTTAATTGATCAAGTGTTAAGAAATGTGGGTATTATTCTAAAGTCTGTTATGGGCCGTATTGAAACCGAAAATTTTCTAAAAGTCTTAAACGAACAAAACGAAGAGCTTAATAATCACGCACTTGAGTTAGCTGAAGCAAACAAACAAAGGGAGGCTGCAAGTGAGTCTTTGGCTGCACAAAAAGATGCCATGGATCAGCATTCACTGGTATCAGTTACCGATATTCAAGGCACAATCACTTACGCCAATGATAAGTTTTGTGCCATCAGTGGCTATAGAAGAGAAGAGCTTATAGGCAAAAATCACCGTATTCTTAATTCAGGGAACGAGCCCAAGGAATATTGGCGAGATATGTTTCTGATGATATCCAAAGGTGAATTTTGGCACGATGAAGTATGCAATAAAGCCAAAGACGGTCACCTTTATTGGGTGGATACCACCATTGTACCGCTGTACAACAGCGATAATAAGTTGAGTGGCTATTCTTCTATTCGTACCGATATCACCCACCAAAAGGAAAATATTGCCAATTTAGCCGAAGCCAAAAAGCAAGCCGAAGTTGCCAATGAGTCAAAGAGTGATTTCCTGGCCAACATGAGTCATGAAATTCGCACCCCCATGAATGGGGTCATTGGCATGACCAACCAGTTGTTACGAACCTCGTTAGACGATACACAAACCAATTATGCTACCGCCGTTAAGAGCAGTGCCGAGTCCTTGCTTACGATCATCAATGACATCTTGGATTTCTCCAAGGTAGAAGCCGGTATGTTAGAGATGGAAGTAATGGAATTTGATATGGGGGCTATGATGCACGACTTTGGGCGCTCTATTGCCCTGCGCGCCCATGAAAAAGGCTTGGAATTAATTTGCCCGGCCAATCTTGTGTCGCAACAATGGTTCAGTGCTGATTCCGGCCGTATTCGTCAAATCCTTACTAACTTAGTGGGCAATGCCATCAAATTTACCGAGCGCGGTGAGGTTGCTGTGCACTACCACGTAGAACAGCAGACTCAATCGCGCACTAAATTACTAATTGAGGTTTCCGACACAGGCATTGGCTTGAGTTCAGAGCAGCAGGCTAAACTCTTTGAGCGCTTTAGTCAGGCAGATGGCTCTACGACTCGAGAATACGGTGGTACAGGTCTTGGTTTGGCCATTAGCAAGCAGTTAGTGAAACTTATGGGCGGTGAGATCGGCGTTAGAAGTGCCCCTGGAATCGGTTCGACCTTTTGGTTCACTTTGGATTTAGCAAATGGCACGACTCAGGTTCAGCCATTAGCCAGCAATGATTTGGCTGGCAAAAAAATTCTGGTGGTTGATGACAACCAAACCAGGCGCACATTGTTAGGACGTTTGTTAAGCCACTGGCAGGTGGAATACAATTTGATTGAAAATGGAAAGGCGGCCTTGGAAACATTGGCAGCCGCGGTGGAGCAGGAGAATCCATACCAAATTGCGATTGTTGATGTACACACGCCGCTAATGAATAGTGCCCAGTTGTGTGCCGCCGTGAAAAACAATCCCCGTTTACGCAAAACTTATTTAGTGACGCTTATGTCTCAAGGTATACATAGTGATGACGGCAAGGGTAAAGAGACAGGAGGCGATGTCTGCCTTAACAAACCCATTGATCAGTCCAGTCTCTATAACGTATTGCAGCGGCATTTAACCGGTATCACCGAAAATGAGTCAGAGCAAGTAGCCGCCAATACTGGCTTTTCACTGCAGCACTATAACGTGCGTGTGTTGGTGGTAGAGGACAATACAATCAACCAACTGGTGGCATACAGTATGTTAGAGGAGCTGGGAATTCAGCCCGACATGGTGGCCAACGGTCAAGAAGCCCTGCGTGCTCTGGAGACGTTACATTACGACCTGGTTTTTATGGATTGCCAGATGCCAGTGATGGACGGTTACGATGCCACCCGTAGCATTCGCGATCCGGGCTTTAGGTTACATGGCAAAGGGGAGGGTGATTGTTTTATACCCATTATCGCCATGACCGCGAATGCCATGCAGGGGGATCGCGAAAAATGTATTGCTGCCGGTATGGATGATTTTGTTTCTAAGCCTGTGCAAACAGACAAACTTAAGAATGTACTGCTGAAATGGTTGCCCAAGAAAAAAACAGTCGAAGAGGTAAAAGTGCAGCAAGGGTAAGCCAAACGAAAAATGGATTTGTATGTTAAATTATCGGATAGGGCTGACAGTGTCGGGTATAAATTGATTATTTAGCCCAGGGGTTTTAAACCCGGGCACTTTAAACCCTGGGCCTTTGCTATTTTTTATTCACCCCATGGCTTTCGGATATTTCTTGCCCCAGGGCGCTTTTTTCAGAGCCGTAAGGCCACTGACAAATAGCCGACTCGTTATCCTGTTTTGTTTGGGGGGAATGTTTTTGCTCAAGCTTATTAATCCGATAAAAGGCCACCACCAAAGCCAGAGTGCCAAATACGGCGGCACCGGCAATCTCTCCGGCTAGCACACCCACAGGACCCCACCACAAGGCAAAAAAGTATACAAAAGGTATGGTACCCAGAGTCGCTCGCGAAAAACTCGAGACAGTGGCCAAGTGTGCGGCTTTTATATTGTTAAACGTGGCATTGGCTATAAACAGTAAACCGTTAAAAACAAAACCCACGGCAATCCAGTTGCAGTACTCCACAATTAACATGGCCGCTTCATCACTGGCGCCAAATGCATTCACTATTTGGTGACGTGACAAAAATAACACCATCCAAATAAACGCCACATAAACCAACACAAACATCACCGCATTGCGAACGGTACTGCGCACTCGATCAAATTGCTCGGCCCCCATGTTTTGCCCAATGATGGGCCCCATGGCACCGGATAGGGCAAATAACGCCCCAAAGGCCACCGGCACGATTCGCCCAATAATGGCCGCGCCTGCCACGGCGCTATCACCAAATTCGGCCATGCTTTTCATCACATAACTGCCCCCAATGGGGGTGGCCAAATTGGTCATGATGGCGGGACCAGCCACCGCAAACACAGCACGGGCATCCCCTAACCAGGATTGAACATCAAACGTGTGCAATAATTTATGTTTTTTAATCACATAAAACCCGGCTACAAATAAGATAGCGAAGCGTGCCGCCACAGAGGCCCAAGCGGCCCCTTCAATGCCCATGTCAAAACCAAAGATTAAGATGGGATCAAGCACGGCATTGGCAAGGCCGCCGCCCAATATGGCGTACATGGAACGTTTGGCATCCCCCACGGCACGCAATGCACTGGCTAGCCCCATGGCAATACCAATGACCACTGTGGTGGGCAACAAAATAACCGTGTACTGCATGGCAAATTCAAGGGTGGCCCCACTGGCGCCCAGCAACTCCAGCAGTTCTCTTTGCCAGATCATACATGGCAGGGTGATGATACAAATTAATATGGCGCTATAAACCAGAGTATTGGTCACATAGGCTTTGGCTTTTGCTCGATCATCCTGCCCCAAAGCTCGGGCCACGTTGGCTCCCAAGGCAATGGATAATCCAATGCATACGGAAGTAAGGAAAAATAATAACGCACCAGAAAACCCCACTGCCGCGGCCAGTTGCTTCTCCCCCAGTAAACTTAAGAAATACATGTCCACCAAATCCACAAAAAACAATGTGACCAGGCCCACCGCATTGGCCAATGTCATTGTTAATATGTGTTTTAAGGTGGAGCCCTGGGTAAAAACAGCCGTTGTCATAAGGTTAGGGTTCTCATTGTGTGTCGAGGGAAGCAGCCCCGGTGGCACGGGCTAATGGCTCAATCTGCAAGGATCAGTTTAGGCCGATTACGGTAACCCTGTAAATCAAAAGACTGTTTTAGCGCATAACTAAGGCACGTACCACAACGCCTTTTCCTGCAACGGTGTCTCTTTTGGCAAAAGGGGGTTGTGCAGTTTAAACACTGTTCGTGTTTTTATGTTTGCTAATTCAAAGATCTCTTTATTGGCCGGGTGGTGGCGAAATACTTGGTTAAATGATCCATCTTTGAGTGCAATGCGTAAACCTCTTTCTAAGCGATGGGCAAGATCTGTATTATTTTTGTTTACAAAAAAGTAAATAGGCGCGGGGTAGTGAAGTAATAACGTTTTCTCCACCATAAGTTTGCTATTGGGGTGTGATTTTACCTCTGCCCAGGGTTCATTTACACCACGGGGAAAATAGTCAAATCGCTTATATTTAAGCATCCCAAATAAATCATCATAATTAACACTGCCAACCACTTTTATGCCGTTAGCTTTCAGAATTTGAGTATCAGGCCAATCACTTCCTTGACCGGCTGTTAACTGCTTTAACTCAACTAACGTGTTGATGCGCGAAAATCGAGATTCTTCTCCTTTTCGAATAATAAATATGCGGTGCCCCAACAGCCCTTTAAGCAATGGAATGCGAACGGGTATTAGCTGGGCTTCCCGTTCTTTTGTGGTCATTGTCCATATTATATCAACACTTTTATTTTTCTTTAGTTGTTCAAGCCCACGGGATTGGAACATGTGTGTTTGGGTGGCCACCAGGTGAAACTTTCCGTCCAACTGCTCCGTCTTTTTTAACGCTAAACGCAACATGCTTAGGTAATATTCGTGGCGCTGATCGCTTGTGCTTTCAGGGCGTACATGTCTGACTTCCACCGGATGCGCGAAAACAATGCTAGAAAAACACAGGTTGATGACTAGAATTAACAATACTTGCTTCATGTTTATTCCTACCGTTTATTGGCCATTCCATATCGTTTGTTAAAATTGCGTTTATATATTTATCTATCTCTTGACTCGGGAACATGCTGCACATTTTATTCAAACAATGGCCGGTAGAGCCAAGCTAAACTGTGTAACAGGACAAAGGAAGCATTAAATTAAAATGCATTAACTAGTAAGGAAGGAGTTGAAGCTGCTTGGAATGGCTTTACTTAGTACGACAGGGCCAATCTTTAATATATGAATGAAAACCACCCTAGTCAAATGCCTCAATAGACTTTCTTGCTATAAGCCGGTTGAAAACATTACACGTTCTAGAGTGCACTTTTTATAGGACTTTATTGGTGATTTGACCCCAGGAAGCAGTATGTTTTCTCGATAACAAGCAAAAAAGGGAAATGAAGTAGCCATTAAATACAGGAGGACTGTGATTGATGAACACTGTTAGCTATGAGGGTTGATACTGCCTATCTTAAGCACCTTGGAAAGGTGGGTTGGTTTGCTAGGTGGCACCAATAGTGTTTGCTCTTTAGAGCTGAAATTAAAACTATGATTAACACTGATTTTCCAGTGGGAGCCTTTTAACTTTTTAGGGGGGAGAACCTGGCCACTGGTGTTTTTAATGGATTTAACCACTTCACCAATTAACAGTTTTGGTGCCTTGTTTTCATCCACTTCAATGTCAATTACCTTACCCTGTGCGTTGACGGTGAAAAATACATCTACTATGCCTTCTTGGTTAAATTCACGGGCCCAGGCTGGATACGTAATTTTATCCCGTATGCTCTTTCGCAATTGCCACACATATAAATCCCGATAATAAGACGCTTCCAATTTGGATTCTTTTTCTCTTTTTTTATGTGCGTATTTTTTACGCCTTTCATGCGCTTGTTTAGTGGCAAGCTGTTTGGCTTTTTGTCTATTTTTATCCAGTAGCGTCTTGGCGGCCTGCAGTTTGGCCACTTGTTTAAGGTGTTGTGCTTGCGCTTCACGGGCTTTTTTTTGAGCTTCTTTTTGAGCGTGTAGTCGTGCCTTTATAAATTGTAACTGTCGTGTTTTCTGGCGCTCATTCTCTTTGGCTTGCGCAATCTGATCAGGGGTTAGTAGCCAGTGCTTGATGGCATTTTGGCGCTCATTTGGTACTACATTGGTATAAAGCTTCTGAGTGGCTGCTGCGGTTTGTGTGTCGGTTGCCAGGGATAGAATGCGGCTTTTAAACTCTCGGGAGGGAGGCAGCTTACCAATCCAGGTAGCCAGCAATGCATTAAAGAGGGTCATGTCACTTGAAGTCAACATAAGTTGCTGGTTAATAAAAATTTGTGTACCCATGGCAGGGTCGTAATCCACCATTATCAAATCTCCTGCCAGCAGGTCGCTCTTTAGCAGGGTGGTAAATCGCTTTAGACTTTTTTGTAATTCGCCAGCGACCAAGTGGTTGTTGATGGCAATATTTCCTTGCCATTGCTGGGTCCAGGTTCTGGCAGACCATCGCTTAGCGGTTACCAGTAATTTCATTAACTTGCGCTGATTTAAATTGAGTATTTTTTGCCCGTTTGATTCAGGCGCAGGTAAATACAAGGCGCCCACATAATAGTCTTTTGTTAGATCGCTATAAGTGGCCAAGCCATTTAAAGATAGGGGGGTCGCATTTAGATTTACACAGGCCAAAAAGCTGCCAGCCAGCAATAGCATGAGTGCCAGAGTTGATTGAAATTTGTCCTTTATTTTTACTGGAGGTTTTTTTGTCATTACGCCCATAAACAAGAATACTAATCTTTATCATTAGAGATTATGGGACAATACTCCAATTTATTCTATTTTCTACCTATCCAGTCAGAAAATGAGAAATTATTGACAAAATAATCAATTTTTACGAATTTGGATTTTACCAAGATGGCAAGAACACACCTAACTGTCTAAAAAGTAGGCTGTTTTTTTGTCAGTAAGGAATTCGGTAAAAACAAGGCCGTTAGAATGGCTCAGGTTAATTGACTGAGCCAGGTTAAATTTTAATGTAAATAAAACCCTTTTTTTGATAATTAATAATAGCCAAATTACCATCCCCTTCTAATTGTGTTACCCCGTCTATTAATAACCGCCTATCCACTTTATTTTTAGTGAGCGCAAAGTGGCAGGCCTCTACTTTTATATTGCTGTTTATCATTTTAATGGTCTTGTCTTTTTCCTTGTCATTTTTTAGCAAGCGTTTCACGGCATGACCATTAAATACCACAACAATATCCATATTCCCCTGAGTTTCTTCGGTTAGGTTACTGGCGTAGCTATGCAGTATGCTTAGTTTATGGGGGCTGTTAATGTGGAACAAAACCTTATCAGGTTCACCATTAGCCAAAACAGAAAACAGGCCGATGCAAATGTACAGCGCAAAAAACAGGCAAGTATGGGATTTAGTCATCTTCACTCTCCTAACGTAATCATTTAAAACTGCCGCTGTGTGGTGCTTAATGTAATGCCAGGCTGAAAACTAAAAAGTAGGCAGGTTGTTGGGTAACCACCATAGAATTTTTGGGCTTTCCTTAATGGGGGGAAGGAAGGGGTTATCCAGTAAAAATATTTTGCGGTTATCTAGGGATGCTTTTTCAATTAACGCGTGATGGTGTTTATTAAACAGCGCCTTAAATGATCCATCCTCAAGGGCAGTTTTAAGCCCTTTATGAATGCGGGCAGCTAATGCGGGTTTATTTTTGGGTACAAAAAAGTAGACGTAAATAGGGTAATAAAGGGCAATGCTAGGTTCCACCGCTAAGTATTTAAATTGCCCTTGGTATTTTTCAATTTCTAACCAGGCTTCATTGATGCCCCGCGGAAAATAGTCAAAACGGTTATTGTGTAACATCTCAAATATTCGTTCATATTGTGTCACCCCTGCTACGCGCAGATGGTTAGACTCTAAAATTTTCATGTCTGCCCATTGGCTGCCAAATCCCGCGGTATAATTTTTTTGCAGGCTCTCAAGTGATTGTATTTTTGAAAAGGCTTCTGTTTTGTATTGATTAATCAGTAATACGCGACATCCTAACATGCCTTGCAGTATCGGCATTTGAATGGGAATAAAGCGGTTTTCACGATCCTTGGTGGTGGGAAAAGAGGCAATGTCTACGCCTTTGTTTTTCTCCAATAGTAGGCTACCACGGGCTTGTGTCAGGCGTCTTTCATCGGGGATAAGTTGAAACTCGCCCCACTCTACTTGGGTTTTAATCAAAGCCAATTTAAGCAGTTCAACCCGGTAGGCGTAACGTTGGTCTGTTTGAAAGTAGCGGATGGTGGTTATTGGCGTGTCTGTTTTCTCTGTGGCCTGGGCAAACAAGGGGCAAGACAAGCAGATGACTAAAATATAGTGAATATTGAAATGCACATCGTCACCTGAACTTAAGAGAAAGCTAAGTTAGCCTATATACTTTTAGTCTAGATCGCCGTTATGTCAAAAATGGCGTGGGTTAAGACACAATAGTTATATAAGTATGTAACTAATAGATGAATGTGATTAAACATTGTTTTTTTTGAGGAATGCCTCCCGCCTAAAAATTAGGCCGGAGTATTTTAAAGCATTAGTCTGGACTCTTAATGCAATGTGTTCGACTCGTTTTATTACGGGCTTTGTAAGATGCCATCGCCAAAGCTAACATCGAAGTCAACACACCAAATGCTAAGGCTATTGAAATTGTCCAGTACCGATTCATCAGTCAAAGTAAGGGTTAGAGTTTGGTTGTTGAAGCGGGTGCCGGTCAGTTTGTTGCCCATGGCAAAGCCGTTGACATAGTCCCCATCTACGGCCCCGTAAACATACAC
>Ga0105352_1001233_pt1 | contig 13806 bp, 12 predicted proteins | sample EN8Hudsemesocosm_FD_83507 | JGI IMG/M metagenome (GOLD analysis project Ga0105352, IMG submission 83507) | Methane-oxidizing microbial communities from mesocosms in the Hudson Canyon - EN8B Hudson Canyon | ecosystem: Environmental > Aquatic > Marine > Cold seeps | place: Hudson Canyon...
CGCACCTTTGCCTTTTTGGAAGGTCACGGGTAAACGGCCGTAAGTGTTCATGATGGGTTGCATAGTGTTTTCTCAAACGCTTAAAAACGCAAAAAGGCAGCTGTGTCAGACAAATCGCGTCAAGTTGACCGTTTTGTCAGGTTGCTGCCCAAAAATTAAGCCAAGCATAATACCTAACTAGGCCAGTAATACAAGATATGCAGGCCTAATTGGATTTGAAGCCCCCTGAGCTTGATTGTAGGCGGCCTGTGGCTCATTGCTTTACCTAAATGGCCAGGTAAATACAGATGATTAATCACCGTCGGTAAAGTTAAGGCCCAGGCTCACATTTAGCGCATCCGGAAGTTCCCGCTTAAAGTTTCCGTCCAGTGCGGCGGCGGCGGATTTTATTTCTTCATCAGTGCCGGTATTGATGGCCGTCACAAAGGTTTGAATGTTGGTTGAGATGGTGGTGGCATCTTGTTCATGATCATTTTTTGCCATTAATGTATAAATACTCAGGCTGGATTCACTGGAGGTATTTAACAAAGATTCGGTGATCGTGGCCGAGGCCAACAGAGCTTGCTTAGTGGCGTTTGATAGTTGAGCCACATCAGTGGTGACATCACGTTTGTTTAAATAGTCATAAAATTCCTGCATCGCCACGGTGATTTTGCTAATGGCTGAATCGCCGCTTTCATTATCTAGCGCCGCTTCCAATTGATTGCTCAGCAATAGCTCACGATAGCTCTTACCTGTGTCATGGTAATTGTCATTCCAGCCCAGCTGAATGAGCGTGGTTTGGCGCAACAGTTCTTGGCTATAGGCCATTAATAGTTCGCATTTGCGAGAGGCATTGATAAATTCATTTGTAATGTCTTCTAGGGTTTGAGATTGGTCTGTGCTGCGTTCAAACAGACTTACTTCTAAAGCCAGTAATCCCACCTGATTGTAGTTTAGATTGGAAAAATCTATCTCGCTTATCTCCCCATCAGATTCCAACAGGCTGGTTAAATTAGTACGGACCGTGCCGGTGTAGTCATTGCCATTATTACGGTATGAATCCAGATACCAAAAGGCAGGTACGGTTATGACGTTGGCCACTTCCAGTGGGCCAAATATGAAAGGCGCTAATTGGTACCAGGCGTTGTGAGTGCTAATCCATTGGTTTTGGGTTTGAGTCAGGTTAGCTTGAGTGGTGTTTGCGCAAAAACTGCTGGTCTGGTTATCAAGGGACTGAACTTGAGTTTGAAAATTATTAACGTTTGAAACAATAGTGGTATCCACCATGGTCTCAATGGCTCTGTCCAATTCGCTGGCATGGGTAATGGTGTTGGAATCGGAATCCGTAGTTACCGTGGTTTCACCGGTCGTTGGGTCGGTAATAGTGGTGGTGATGTCAGTGGTGGTAATGACCGTGATGGTGGCTGTGATGTCACCCAGGGTGGTTTGCGTGGTGATAACGGTACTGGTTTGGGTAATGATGCCGGTATCAGGGTCAGTGCTGCTTTCTACCACGGGCTGAGAAACGGTGGTGCTGGTTTCAACCGTTTCGTTATTGGTTACCGTGGTGGTACTGGAGGCACCACAGGCACTTAATAAAACGCTAAATAAGAAAATCAGCGTCATTGATTGAATTAAAGATATCGCTTTTAGCATAAGGATAAAAACCTAAATATTAAGAGGGTAATGACACGGTGAGTAAATGATTATCCCAATGTTTACCAGGGAAGTTTAACCGTTTGTGTTTGTTTTCTTTTAGTGTGCTGGCATCAATTTGGCGAATTTTACCTGCGGAGTTGGACAGGACAAAATGCTTTTTATCCTGGCTTATGGATAAACCGCATACATCATGAAACTCATGATGTGCCAGTAGCTCTAGGGTGTCCAAATGCCAAAACATAGCCATGTCACCCCGTGGGCTGGTGAACGCGGCCACTCGGTGCTGATGATTAATTTTTACGCTGCCCATGTAATCATTCAACTTGATCATTAATGGCTCTGGCGCACTGAGGGTTTGAATGTCTTTGCCGGGTTTATGAACGCCCGCCAAGGACACCAGTTGATTGTTGTCCATGGCATCCCTTTGCACTTGCATGGCGATGGCCACGGTACCGTCTGCCGCCACATCCAAATGGCGAATACTGGCCTTGCTGGCGGCCACGGTATGCTCATTCACCAGTTGTCCGTTTTGGCTGTTTATATAAGCAAGCGTTGAGCGCATGGTCGGGTAGTTGTGTACGGTTCTGCTGGTATTAGGGCGAGTTAACAATCCACCGTTGGCGATTACCAAAGTAATGCCATCTGGCATGAAAGCCAGTTCGTGAGGGCCGATGCCATGGCTGCTAAATTCGTTCACCTGTTTAAAGTTATGGGTTTCCCGAACGGTTATTTTACCCTCTGCTGTAATGGAGTCGGCTTCGGCGTTGAATATAAATTGTCCGTCATTGCTAAAAACAGCGTGACCTTGCATGTTGCGGTTAGGGGCGCAGTGAAACGATTTTTCTATTTCGCCACTTTCGACATTTACCACAATGGCCAAGGTGCCTGGGCGGCGTGCCAACATCACCACCTGATGACGATTAACGGGGTTTTGGCAAAGACCGTGACCACGAAAATTGGCCAGAGCTTGGTTGGTGGTTTGTTGTGCCGGGTTGATCCAGCCCAAGCTGAATTGTCCTTGCTTGCGCCCTTGGGCGCTAAGCCACCGTTCATTCTCATGGTGCTCGGTGAGCCATTTTAAATCGAACATGGCGTGGGCGGCGGGCACAGAAAGTCCCAGCACGGCCAAAGATTTAAAAAAACCACGACGAGATAACCCCTGTTGTGACAACAACGTATTCACCTTTTAATCCTATCCATTTAAAAAAACCTATAAAGACTTAACAAAAAACATCAGGGTCTCACGATCTTTTTTTGAAAGTGTTGTAAACCGGACTTTACTCTTTAAGGCTTCTCCACTATGCCAAAGAATGGCTTCTTCTATGGTGCGCGCTCGGCCATCGTGCAGCAGGGCACGACTGCCGTTCACCTGGTGTTGCACGCCCACGCCCCATAAGGGAGGGGTGCGCCACTCATTGCCGCTGGCCAAAAAGTCGGGGCGGTGATCGGCTAATTCATCTCCCATGTCGTGCAGTAATAAATCACTGTAAGGCCAGATGGTTTGCCCTGATAGATGAGGGAATTGTGTGCTGTCACCGGTTTTAAAACTGGGGGCATGGCACTGGTTGCAGTTGAGCGCGTAAAATAACTCTCGCCCCTGTAAGACCTTTTGTGATTTAAAATGGCTGCGTTTTAACGGGGCCAGATTGCGATTAAAGTTCACAACTAAATCCAGTAAGTGATCGGGCAACTCAAAGCCATCCACGTCATTACCATTGTGACTGCTTAAACACTTGCTTTGCTTTTTTGTGCAAGGCTGCTGCGGGAACAGGGAATTGCTAATGCCCACGTCCCCCGCAAAGGCACCGGCCACCGTCATGGCCAGTGTAGGCTTGTTGGCTTTTAGGCCAAACCGGCCAGGGGCCATGGTTTGTGTCTCCACATCCCATACCAGGTTTACCCGGCCAGAAATGCCATCACCATTGTGATCGCCCTCATCCACCAAGGCATCAATGTCTTGTTGAGGAATTAACTCCAAAAGGCCCATACCATGAATGGCGGGCGCCACCCGTACACTTATCAGCGTGTCATCTCCCAGCGGGCCATAACCTAGGTTACGAAATTCCAAACTAGGCTGTCGCAGTTGAACTTGATGTTGATCAGGGTAAGTAAAGGTCTGCTCTTGCCACTGAATATAAACATAAGCTTCCGGTGCCACATCGTGTTGCAGGGTGCCAGGCTTCTGGGAGTGACGCAGCTGATGGGCCAAGGAGATGGATTGCCCTTGAATTTGATCCCCGTAAACCGGGTGAGGAATGATACCTGCCTGGGCAAATTCCTCGGTGATAGCACCGGGTTTGCTCAAGCGAATAAGGGTGCCCAATAGCGGTACTTGGTCTGTGTCCGAAATGAAACCCTTACCCCCTTTAATATGGCAACTCAAACAGGTGCGTGCATTGTATATGGGGCCCAAGCCATCACGAGCGGTGGTGATGGTGGGGGCCTTAACCCAGGGTTGGCGAGCCAACGCCTGGCCTGCATAAAAGTCTGACTTTAATGCAGGGTTAAGGTTGGCCGCTGGTAATTGAAAGCTCACAAAAGGTTTGGGTGAGGCCGATGTGGCACCACCGGGAAAGGCTTCGCTTGATTGATAGGCTGGGGCAACGTGTTCCGCAGGGGAGGGGGCGTTGCAGCCTGTCAATAAAACTAAAATAGCGTTCAATAGAACGGCAGAAAACCGAGCATAGCTCGGCTCCAATGATAAATACTTCATCGTTAAATTAATTCAGTTATTTGAATCAAGGCTTAATTAGCATTCAACATCAGGCGTGGAGGTTTCACACTCGGATGCATCATCTTCAACCACGTCACCTAGGTTAAGTTCGGTGGCGATGTCTTGAATGGCGCGCGCCTGTGCTTCTAAAGAAATGATAGTTTTTGAAACTGGGCTTTGTGCAGTGCGATTCGCGGCCATGATTTGAACATCAAACGGAGAACCCGCACGGGCCAATGTATCAATTTCTGTGTAGTTGGTTTCGGTCAGATCAAATGCATCTTTGGCGCTGGCAGCCAATGAATCCAAGCCCACTTCTCTTAAGTAGTCATCTATACCATAGCCGTTTACCGCATTACTGGTTACATCATCGATGCCATCTTGTGTGCTGTCGTAACCAGCGTAAGAGCCATAGAAACTGTTGGATACACCTTCAGCATCTAACCAGATATCACGGTGGGTATTATCAGAGAAACAAGAATGTTCGTCTTCTTGTGAGTTAGAAGCAAAGGCGATTTGCATACGCTCACCCGCCAATTCACCTTCAGATAAGGTACCCATACCGGTTAAAATTTCAGTAAGCTTCTGATTGAAATCAGCATCGTTGGTGATGGTAGTAAACTGAGCACGGTAGTTGCCGCTAACGCCGTCTTTCCAGCCAGCTTGAACCTGCTCAAGATCAACAATTAATTTATCAACCGCTACTTCCAGGAACTGGTGACGACGATCGGCATTGTCATTGGTGGTAAAATCTTCAAGTGGGCGTTGACCGCCTTGTGATGTGGCGTTAACCGCTAAATTACGATCGGTACCGTTTGTGGTGAGCTGGGTCGTGGTGTTTAAATCCTGTCCCCATAGTAAAAATTCAATGGCGTGGTAACCGGCGATAACATCGTGTTCATCGTCGGCACTGGCGGTGTTAGCTAATAAAGCATCATTAATTACCACATCAGTTTCACCGATAATGTTTTGGGTAGCGATGGATCCATCTACAACACCATCTGCATTGATGCCGGCACTGTTGGCGGTTACACCCACTTGATCGGCGGTGAAGTCCGTATCATTAACTTTCACGTAATCAATTAGTGCTTCACCCAATGGCCATGCGTTCACATCACCTTCTACGGCTTCAATTGGGCTTTCACGGAAGCGATATACCTCACTTTGCCCATATGGCTCGCGAGAAACCAACCAGGCTGTCTTGGCGGCGGTTAGATTTTCGGCAGTAGGGCTGGTTTTAAAAGTAGCCAGTGCTTCTTTTAAAAGTTTGGCGGTTTCGACAGAATCTGTGTAGGTGGCGTAAGCAATGTCAGCGTTGGTGTTTAACAGTTTTTGTTGAGCAGAAGGGCCGTCACTGTCGCTGCCACAAGCTGCCAACAAAGACGCGGCGGTAATGCAGGTGGCAAGTTTTAAAAGATTCATGAAGATTCCTAAATGAAAGAATGTAAATTTTAAAAGGTATTTGGGGTTCTTTAATGAAACCCAGCGAATAAGATGGCCTGCATACTAATGTAAATGGTAGTGATTCGCAACTACAGTTGCGTATGTAAGTGATTTTAATTCTTTGTCGTAAATCAATGTGTTAATATTTGCTCCTGATAAGCTGTTGTTAGATTTTTAGTGGTTGGCGAAAATTATGAATAAGTGGTTAGTGGGTTTGGCATTTACCGGTGTATTGGTGGGCTGTGGCAGTGATAACGATAATGATGAGATAGCGCCTAACTTATCTAGTAAGGCTTTACTGGGTGAGCAATTGTATTCAGATGTGAATTTGTCATTCACCCGAAGTCAGTCGTGCGCCACATGTCATAATCCAGAGCACGGATTTATTGATGAGCGACTGAACGACGCCAGCCTTAACAATAAGGCCTCTGCTGGTTCACTGGGGGATAACGGCACGTCTATTGGTGATCGCAATGCACCCACCGCCGCTTACGCTTCTTTTAGCCCGGAATTTTTCCATGGCACTCGTGCTCGCACCGCCACCCAAGCCAGTGATGACTATGAAGGTTTTTTAGGTGGGCAGTTCTGGGATGGGCGAGAGGATGATCTTGCGGGTCAAGCCGGCGGACCACCCACCAATCCGGATGAGATGGCCATGCCGGACAAAGCCAGTGTCATTGATCGCTTGCAAGAGCACAGTGAATACGTGGCGGCTTTTGAGTACTTGTATGGTGTTGATATATTTAACGACACAGATGCAGCATATCTGGCCATGGCGCAAAGCATTGGTGAGTTTGAAAAAACAGATGCATTCTCACCCTTTGATTCCAAGTACGACCGCAGTTTAAGCGGTGACTATATTTACCCCGTGTTATCCAAGGCCCGAACGGGCAAGACCCTGTTTTTCTCTTCTGACTTTACCTGCGCCTCTTGTCACCAGCTGCACTCTTTAGGTAACAAACAGGAAGTCTTTACCAGTTTTGAATACCACAACATTGGTGTGCCAGAGAATACAGCTTTGCGAATCATTAATGGTGCCACTGGGCCTGACAACGGCTTGTTTAAAAATCCAGCGGCCAGCGATGAAGCTCAAAAGGGCAAATTTAAAGTGCCCACGTTACGAAACGTGGGGGTGAGCGCCCCTTATATGCACAACGGAGTGTTTCAGGAGTTGGAAACCGTATTGCATTTTTACGAACATGCAAAACTTAGGTCTCGTAATCTGGATAATGAAAATATAACGGATGACATTATCAACCCTGAAAGCGGCCAGCTATTTTCTGCTGCTGAGGTTAATGAAAATATTGAGCATGAGTTGCTGGGGAGCAATGATAAAAACTTGACCCCAGAAAATGTTGAAGCCATCGTCTGTTTTTTAATTTCCCTTACCGATGCTCGCTACGAGCACCTGCTGGATGCTCAAAAAGTATCGCAGTGTGATTTTTAAGGTTGTGGTAGCGCCCCTGAATTAGCAGTAATTGGCACCCAGCGTGGGTGCCAATGATCCAAATCAAGCTCGGTAACCGCTAAAAGGGCAAACCCTAGTAAAACACTGGGGTATTCGGTAAAATACTGCCAGATTAAGCTAATGTGAACGTAATTGAGAGAAACACCATGTCCGATGTTATCGCCCAGATCAAAGAACAAATCGAATCTAATACCGTATTGTTGTACATGAAGGGCAACCCAAACCAGCCACAGTGTGGCTTCTCAGCCCGTACTGTGACGGCCTTGATGGAATGCGGCAAGCGTTTTGCCTATGTTGATATTTTGTCTAACCCTGAAATTCGCGCTCAATTGCCAGCTTATGCCAACTGGCCAACCTTCCCTCAGTTATGGGTGAAAGGCGAGTTGGTAGGTGGTTGTGACATCATCACCGAGATGGCCGAAAACGGCGAATTGCAAACCTTGATTGACGCAGCCGTACCCGCTGAAGATTAATCTCGTTAGGTTGCCCGCTTCGGCGGGTGAATCTGCTCCTTACATAAATTATTACCCATTCCGCTCCATTCCCCTGTAACCCATTTTTTGTAACCAAAGTGTCACATTGTTTGCCTATGCTAGTGAGCGTTTAAAATCACAGGTTTAGTGTATTCATGAAAGTGTTTGTCTGGTTGTTAATGTGCTGTGTGATATCTAGCACGTCTTTTTCTGACGAAAAATCCCCTAAAGAAATACTGGGCCAATTGGCCATGGCCGATATATCAATGAAGCCATCCTTGCTCAATATAGCCAGTAAGGATCCGATAATTACTCTGTTCACTATGCACGGCTCCAATACCTTAGGTGAAAGCCTCACCCCCAAATTAGCCATGGCCTATCTAAAAGCAAAGGGCGTAAAAAATCTGCGTGTTCAGCCCCTAGCTCAAGCCAATGAGAAAGTCGTTAAGGGGGATTGGTTGCCACACGGAAAAACGGTGCAAATTCATATATCTGCCCACGGCTCCAGTACTGGTTTTAAAGGGTTAATGTCCGGTGATGCGCAAGTATGGGCCTCGTCTCGCCCGGTTAAAAATAACGAAATTGTTCAAGCCAAGGCGTTAACCAATTTACAAGAGGCCGGCAGCGAACACGTGGTGGCCATAGATGGTTTGGCCATGGTGGTGCATCCCCGCAACCCTATTAACCGGTTAAGTAAACGACAGTTGGCACTTATTTTTTCTGGTAAGGTGAAAAACTGGCAAGAGCTGGGTGGCTTCAATCAGGCCATTAATTTGTATGCTCGAGATGAAAATTCAGGTACTTGGGACAGTTTTAAAAACATGGTATTAGGCGCATCAACGCCGTTAAGCGAGCGTGCACAACGTTTTGAATCCAGTGACGTATTAGTCAACCAGGTATTAGCGGACCCCGCTGCCATTGGATTTATTGGTTTGGCATTTGTGGGCAAGAGTAAGTTGCTGGCCATTAGTGATGGTGAGGCGGCCTTTAAACCTTCCTTGTTAACGGTGGCCACCGAAGACTATGCACTTTCCCGGCGTTTATTTTTATATACTGCCCAGCAGCAAGGTAATCCGTTTGTGCCTGAATTTATTGCATTTGTGCAGGGTGTAAAAGGGCAGGATATAGTACGTCATCAGGGGTTTATTTCCCAAAATGTGTCGGCCATGAAGACTGTGCTGGCGGATAACTTACCCAGTGAATATTTACATATTGTGCAGGGCGGCCAAAGGCTGAGTGTTAATTTTCGCTTTAAGCCTGGCAGTGCCAAGCTGGACAATAAGGCCAGTAAAGATGTGCAGCGCTTGGTGTACTTTATCAAGCAACAAAAAGAGCCTAAAGAGCTGATACTGATTGGTTTTGGCGACAAACGAAAAAATGCCCAACGATCTAAGTTATTGTCCAAGTTACGAGCCATGGCAGTGCGCCGTGAGCTGGCCCGTTTAGGCGTGTATGCCAAGCTGAGCACCGGGTATGGGGAATTTAACCCGCTGGCATCTTATGAGAGCAGCAGCGGTAAGATTAAGAACCGCCGCGTTGAAGTGTGGTGGCGCTAGCCGTTTATGCGGCTGTGTAATTAGCCGTCCACCTCCAGAGTGGGCTGGCGTAGGATATAAACACTCACTGCGCAGGCAATGGCCAATAGCAGCCCCTTTACCCATAATATGGGCACCACGAACCAGGCAGAAAACCCAATGGACAGCCAAATCATGCCAATGGTCACCCACTTTGCCCGCCTGGGAATCCCTTCACCCTTTAAGTAGTGCAGGATATAGCCTCCAAGTTTAGGGTGCTCCACCAGCCAGTTGTAAAACTTGGGGCTGGAGCGCATAAAACAAGCCGCCGCCAACAGTAAAAATGGGGTGGTGGGCAGTACCGGTAAAAATATTCCCAATACCCCTAATACTACGCTGACCCAACCCAGTGCAATGAGTAGGCCCTTGATCAGGGGGCTTGTGTGAAGTGTCTCTTTCAAAACGTGTCCTTTGGTGGGCGTGGGCCGTCTATCCGCACGAGAAAGTAACTCAATAGTGCGCAAAATTCTATTATGCATCTATTCTAAGATGGAGTTCGACTTAAAAAGGCAATGGTATGTCAAACGTAAACATAAATCAGCAGGGAACCCTGATGACCATCTCTATCAGTGGTCGTTTTGACTTTAATATATTGCAGGAGTTTCGTGATTCATACAGCTCGTTAGCCGGCAGTGATTCACAGTTTGCGGTGGATTTGGCCGAGACCGAGTATATAGACAGTTCGGCACTGGGTATGTTGCTGAACATGAAAAATCATCTGGGCAGCGAGGATTGCACCATAGAGATTCGTAACTGCCAGCCTAACTTAATGAAAATTTTTACAATCGCGCATTTTGATAAAAAGTTTAAGTTTGTTTAAGCAGCGCATGGCTATGAAAGGAATATATAGATGAAGGTATTGGTGGTTGATGATCAAGCCACTAACCGGGCCATTTTATCTTGGTTACTGGAAGACGAGGGCCACGAAATAGTCGAGGCCGAGGATGGCGAGCGGGCTGTAGAGGCGTACCAGAAACACGATGTAGACATTGTGTTGATGGATGTGATGATGCCAGTGATGGATGGCCTGGAAGCCACCAAGCAAATCAAAGCGATCCAGTCAGATGGCAATTATGTGCCCATTATCTTCTTAACGGCCCTGGATGATGACAAGGCGCTCAGCCAATGTTTGGAGTCCGGGGGGGACGATTTTTTATCTAAACCCTATAACGATGCGGTGCTAAAAGCCAAAATAGCCGCCCACATGCGCATTCGCGAACTCACCAAAGTAATCACCAAAAACAATGCCGAACTCACCCTGCATAACAGCCGTTGGCAGCGTGAGCAAAACATAGTGGCTCACATATTTAACAAGGCGCTGGAGCACAACCTTAGCGATTGCGAAAGTTTACGCAGCCACATCGCACCTGCCTCCACCTTCAATGGCGATATTTTATTGTCGGCTCCTAGCCCAGCCGGTGGCTTGTATGTTTTTCTAGGGGATTTTACCGGTCATGGTTTAGGGGCTTCTATTGGTACTTTGCCCATTGCTCACAGCTTTGAACAGCTGGTATTGCGCCATCTAAGTGTGGGGGAGATAGCCTTCGAATTTAATAAAATGCTCAATTCTATGCTGCCCGATTACATGTTTTGCTGTGCCACTATACTGGAGCTTAGTGTGCAGGGTGACAGTGTTCAGGTATGGATGGGTGGGCTTCCTGATGCTTATTTGTTAGGCAGTGATGGCACCATTAAGGAAACCATTTGCTCGCGAAATATGCCCTTGGGGGTGGAACACAACGAAAAATTTAATAAGGGATTTGAAGTGAAGTTGCTGGCGCCCGGTGAGTCGGTGGTTTTCTTTACCGATGGTATTATCGAAGCGGAAAACCCGGCAGGCGAATTTTTTGAAGAAGAGCGCTTATTAAAATGTTTTGGTAAAGGCACTAAGGATCCATTTGGCAATATTATTGGGCAATTGGAGGCTTTCATTCAAGAAGCCGAGCAACGAGATGATATTTCCTTGGTGGAGGTGTCGGCTGGGCCTGTGGTGATAAAGAGCCAAGAAGACAAGCAAAAGATAGTAGAGGGTTATGAGGGGATTTTCTGGAGCATGAGCTGTGAGTTGGGTGTAGAAGACATTCAGCGCTCTAACCCAGTGGAAGAAATTATGTCTATATTAGGTGCACAAACCCTGTTACGGCCTAATCGGGATGTTATTGGGTTATTGTTGGCAGAGTTGTACAGCAATGCCTTGGAGCATGGTTTGCTGGATTTATCATCAGATTTAAAAGACTCGGAAGATGGTTTTGCCGAGTATTATCAGCAACGCCAAATACGCATTGAAAATCTATCGGGTGCCAGTATTCAAATTCATTTTGAGTTGTTGCATGAAAAAGAAACTCTATTACGTATTCGCATGACCGATTCAGGCAAGGGTTTTGAATTTGAAAATGTGGTGGATTTTGATCACGAAGATGCCTTTGGACGAGGCATATCCCTAGTACACAGAGTGTGTAACCGACTGGAATACAGCAATGGCGGCTGCACGGTAGAGGTGGATTTTCCTGTGAGTCAGGCAGTGGACGTTAGCTAGTCACTGCCTGAGCAAATATTATCTTGGTGTTATTTTTGTTCACCGTGATAAAGCAAAAATAAATCCACAATGTTGTCGGGAATACTGGCACATACTTGCAAGCTAAGTTTGTCGTCTTCATCTATTTCGGCAAAGGCTTCATCTTCAGCATTTAAACCAGACGCATACAAAATAGGGAACAGCAGTTCGGCGGCGTCTTTTTCATATTTGCGGTACCAAATATCGTTTTGCTCTATGGTGAGCAACATAAAACCCATGGACCAGTTTTCAAGCGGGGCAGCTTCGCCGTCTTCATCGCCTTCTACGTTTAGCTCACAAGGCACCGGAAAGGTCACCCCGGACTCAATAATTTCAATAATTTCTTTTTGCAGTAAATCAATTAAATAGCGGATATCAGCTTGTTGCTGATCATTATCCCACTTCACCTCACCATTAAAGATGAACTCATTCAAAACCGACCAATCAACCGGCTGGGCGCTGATGGCGTTGGCGGTTAATAAACCGTGCAAGGCAAAAAAGTCCAGGCCTTCTTCTTGTTCAGCATGGTCTTCCAGAAAAAGAGCCAAAGATTCTAATTGATCTTCACTTAACGCGGCCGCTGTACTCATGGTTTAGGTCACTCGTTTGCAATATTGGGCGATTGGATGATGCAAGTATACCAGCATGTGCACCATGTTCGTGGGAATTTGCTGTTATTGCCAGCGACCATTCACCGGCTCATTGATGAATGGCATTGAATACCAGTAATGACACTTCTTCGATAATGACGGAGCAGTACAGTTGTAGCGGCTGCGCCCCGGATTTAATGGGCTAGAGTGTTGGGCGTTGATCAATAATTCGTCCGCTATTTTAGTGACCTGGGTGGGAATAGGCGTTCCCATATAGAAGCATTGGGTTTGCTGATATTGAACGTCCTGGGCCTTTACTCTTAATTCAAGTGCCGGGGCGGCTGCACCCTGGGTGCGTAATTGGCTTGGGGGCTGAGTACTAACAATATTAAAGGCCAAGCTATTGATTTTAACGGCTAAGGTATCCAAATGGGCATAAATGCCAGAGGCTGGGAATCTGGGTAAGGCTTGCATATCGCTACTGTGTGATACCGGACCAGATTGTTGTGCAAAGGCCACATAACCCAGTGACTTTAACAGGGCCTTAAGCGGTTGATCGAACTCCCCATAGGGATAAGCAAACAATGAATTTTTAATACCCAGCTCATCGTTTAATCTTTGCTGGCTTAGCTGGATATCTTGTTGGGTGCGCTGCTGCCATTGATTAAGGGATTCGTGATTATTTTTGGCCAGCAGGTGCAGGTGTTGGTAGCTGTGATTGGCGATGGTGGCCCCATGTTGTTGCATTTCTTTTAGCTGCTGCCAACTGAGGCTGTTACCAAATTGTTTGTCTATGGCTTGTGGGCTAACAAAAATGGTAAAGGGCAGGTTGCGCTTTTTTAATTCGGGAAAGGCATTTTGGTAGATGGAGAGATAGCCATCATCAAAGGTGATGGCCAAGGCTTTTTTTGAAAATCCTTCGTCGTGTTTAAGGCTCTTAATAATCTCGGGTAGAGGCAACACCTGAAAGCCCTCGCGTTCAATGAGATCTAGGTGCTGGATAAATTGCTGTGGTGCGATGCTGGTACTGGCTGGAGTGACATTACTTACGTGATGGTATTGCAAAATCACCGCTTGAGAATGATCACTGGTTTGGGCTATACAATTGGTTGATGCCAGTGCCATAAAAGCAACCAGCATGTAAAAATGGTTTATGGGTAATAATGCTCTAAACATTGCATGGCCTGTTGAATGGCGATTAGTTGATTGGCATCGCCCCCTCTGTCTGGGTGATGCTGCATCACAAGGCGGCGATACTGCTTTTTTATGCTTTTAAAGTCAATGTTAGGGTGCTCATCTTGATGAATCTGCAAAGTGATAAGGGCTTTGATCTTTTGCTGAGGATTAAAA
>Ga0105352_1001237_pt1 | contig 13787 bp, 12 predicted proteins | sample EN8Hudsemesocosm_FD_83507 | JGI IMG/M metagenome (GOLD analysis project Ga0105352, IMG submission 83507) | Methane-oxidizing microbial communities from mesocosms in the Hudson Canyon - EN8B Hudson Canyon | ecosystem: Environmental > Aquatic > Marine > Cold seeps | place: Hudson Canyon...
GACCAGCTTTAAAATGCCAATAGCCCTTCGGTGATGAGTCGGTATCTCTAACTTGGGATGCTTAAGCCAGACTCTCTCACCGAGAACCGCTTTTGATGCCCAATTCTTGGTTGATTTTTGTTTACCGAAGACTCTGGGATTGAGCCAAATCCAAACACAAACCACAACAATAGGTATTAGACACACCCACCCAATCCAAACCCTTGACCAGATGGCGAAACACAGAAGCGGCAAACAAGGATACCTGCTCCAAACACTCCACGGATTAGCATGCCTCGCCCACACTTCATCGGACATCTGAAAAAGCTTTTCTGCGGTCTTTTCTATACTCATTAGCTTTTTATATTCATCCAAACATGAAACATCAGGAGCACCTTAATTATTGTGATATCCCAGTGAGCAATAACGAGCTATAAAATTCAATGAAATACATAATCCACAAAGATCGGTGATGACCAAGCGCGTTGCTCACTTTCGGCCAAACAATCTTCTTGATAATCAGTACGCAAATCGCCATAGCACATATTAACCTTAGTACAGTTACCGCCCTCGTCGGTTTCACAACGAAGGTTGTTCGCATTAACTACCATGGAAGGTTCTTCAATAGCACGCACGTAGTAAACGGTATCCCGTGCATCTTGCTGGAAGTCTGGATCTTCAAATTCAACCATGCAACCTTCGCCATTAGGTGGGCAAGGAATTCGCAACCAAGCATCTTGAATTAATTCATCCACCACTTCGTTCTTGAACTGCTGGGGCTGGATTTTAATAACTTCAATACGGGTAATTTTTCGGCGTTCGTCCAAGGGGTTGTAGCATTCACCACGACATAAATATTCCAACCGATCTTTATCCAATGCGTTGACGGAATATTCCGGGCAACCCGGTTTTTGTTTGAGGGATCCAGCCGCACGCACACGGAATTTTGGCACTGACTTCATGCGGACCTCTGAACCCATAGGTTGGCTTTTTCCATTTTCACCATTGAGCAAATCAAACCATAGCAAGATTCTAGGTCCACTGGTGCCATATACTTCCTTACGTTGCATGGCATCCCAAATCGCATCGCGGTCTCGTCCAGTACTGTGAGCGGCAATTAAACCTCCGGTTAGGAAGAAACTGGCTTGGCGCTCCAATCGAACGCCGATGGCACGACGGCGTTCCACATCAGTGAAGGCATTAAAATCTAAGGCTCTGGATGTCGGTTTACCCACCTCCCCTGCGATGAGCTGGGTAAACATTTGACTACGGCCACCGGCGGCTTCTGTATATTCGCGGCGATTCACTTCCTTATAACCCGTACCCGGTCTTGCACTGTGTCCATCACTGGAGGCCATAAAACCAAATTTAAACCGTTTGGGGTTTTCAGGATCATCGAAGTTGGTGATAGCCAGCGCGTACTGCCCAGAACCAGCGGGGCGATGATTAAAGGCGGGTTGAAAGCAATCTGTACATTGGCCTGCGTCTAACCAATCTTCGGCTGTGGCGCCGGGGATCACCCCCATACCGGCAATAGCTGATATTTTCCGCGCCTGTTCTGCACGCGCTTCGCATTCTTTTTTATGCTTGCCTTGAATTATATTTTTGTTCTGTTTTGTACTTTGGTTGTTGTCATGATCCAGCTCTGTTTTTTCCAACTCGGTACTTCCTAGCTCTATTTTTCCAAGTTCAGACAGGCAACGTTCTTGAATAATATTTCCTGCCATCCAACAGGTAGGCATATAACCAGCGCTGGGTTGCGGGCAGGTTACGTTATTTATATTGCGCTCTGAAGCGCGCCATTCACGATACTCCTCTGAATTGCCGTGGCCGGAGTACAGTTCAAACATAAATTGATATTTTTCATTATGATTGGCACCCATGAGTTGTTTATCCCAGGTTATACCGGTAGGCGTATACAAACCCCAGACATTGCCGTGGGGAATAACGATGCTTTCATGGCCGGCTTCATCCAGTTTTTTAAATAAGTCGGTAGATGTTGCGGCCCATTCAATGCAATCCGCTGGCAGCTTATCGCTGGAAATATTGTCCGGACAGTTTTTGACGCGGTTGAATTCTTTTATATAGAGGTTGTAATCCAGATAACGCTGAGAATATTCACGATCAAGCAGCGGCAAGCCCGCTCGCTGTAAAAATGGTCGTTGAAATGATTTAACACCCGCGCCGTATGAAACGGCTGCAATGGGACGTTTGGCGACTTTGTCTTCTTCAGTATGTTTAAAAATAACATTCTTATGGCCGTAGTGATTATTGGTGTCGAAGACACTGACTTGAGTCCATTCATAACCAAGAAATGCAACCGTGTCTGGATATTCTGGATCGGCTACAGCATTACATTGGCGAATAGCGTCTTTGGTTTCTTGCCAACGTTGTGGGGAAATACCTGCCGAATGATCATTAATGGACCAAAAATACAGGGCCGAACAATAACGGGCAAAGTCACAAGCATCTGCTGGTGGATGTGCGCCCTCACCGCCTAACATAGGCAGACTCATTAAAAAGGCGTCTTGAGAAAAGGTGGTGTGGACGTGCAAATCACCAAATAGAATTTGTTTATTATCCGGTTCTTCGAAACCGGAAGCAGGTTGCGTCTTCGCTGCTAAATTAGCTGCTGTTTTATGTTGTTGCTGCTTATAATTTTCTAGAACCGGTTGAGGAATTGGCGACGCCGTAACATCACCGGCATGGAGAGTCTTGCCCAAATACCCTTCTGCAGCCATAAAGACCCAGGTAGCGATAGCCGCAAAGATGATAGCAACGAGCAGTAAGAAATTCTTAACCCCGTTCATACGGTCTCCATTCGTATGGATTTTTATTTTTGTTGTGTCTGTATATGTATTTATATTCAGTAGGTAAGAATAGTACGAAATAGTGTCGCCGCATAGTCACCTATTGATATTCCATATCTAAACCATGCCTAAACAATAGCTAAGCCATAGCCAAACTACTCCTGATATCACAGCCACAAAAAAGCCAGCATTGCGCTGGCTTCCGTGTTTGGTCATTCAATAGGCGGTAAATGGAAAATATTAGATAGTCATTTAAATAATCAAAAATGCCCGTCCAAGAAACCAATAGCTACCTACCGCCAACAATAAGGTAGACATCACATCCACCATCAAATAACGCTGTTTACTGAAGAGTCTAAAGACGACAAACCCGCACAAGCTCAGTATTGCTACAATAATAATTTGACCAATTTCTACACCCAGATTAAAACCAAATAGCGCTGACAACAGGCTATCCTTGGGCACACCGACTTCCATTAATACACTGGAAAAACCAAAACCATGAATCAATCCGAAGGATGCGGTTATGAGTGGACGCATTTTACGGGCATGCTCTTCATCGCTACTCAGCATGAAGTAACACAGGGTAAAGATGGCTAACCCAACTAAACTGATGGCCATACCTTGCTGCCCAAACCACAGCGACATTGCCGCTAAACTCAACAAACCTACAGCCGCAAACCAGCCCACGGTACTGCAACGCTGAATTCTAGCCGCTATATTTTCTGCGGCCACCAAAGCGATGGTAAAACCAATCAGCGATTCAACCAATGCGCCATTGGGTGTCGCTAACCCTAAGGTTGATAAACACAGGGTTATGCTGTGCCCCAAGGTAAAGCCAGTCACCACAAATACGACTTCTTTAAAACTGCGAATAAGGAGCAATAACGTGAGGAGAAAAGCAATGTGGTCAGTGCCAATTAGAATATGTTCAACACCAAAGGTGACATAGGCAGCAAATGTATTGCTATCTTCGTTACTACTATCACCTACCCCAACCCCATCAGTACCAGACAATGATACTTGATGGATCATTTTAAAACGTGAGAACAAACGTTCTTCCGAATCATGTCCTGGCCAACGAACTTGCGCGTAATGTAAATGCCCCGGTGCTAAATTAAAAAATGCGTGATTCGAAATTTCTAACTGAGTAATCGGTGCCGTACAATTAAACTGAATTTCCACACGTACATAACCTGATGGGGCGCGCAACGCTTTAATATCGTCATCCAGCTCACAACCTTTTACGCTTAATTGTTTCGTTAAATATTGTGCTAACACCGCAGACAAGTCGGCATTGAACGCCTCGGGCAAACGGGTAATTTCACGTGCGGTTATGGAAAAGCTTGCTGCAACCGAACTCTCGTCCACATCCCACACAGAGTAGGACTTACTTTGCGGGTCGGCATATACATTAGCTGACGTTACCGATAGCAAGGCTAAAAATAATGTGGCCCACATCAAAAAGAAAAAACGAGATATTGTTTTTTCGAATTTCAAACAAGATCTTACGTGGCTTTCTTTAACGAACTTAAATTTCATGCAGCTATATCTCATAAAATTAATCGCCACACTTAAAGAAATGTTTGAACGTCAGAACGTTTGCGCAGTCGCTGCAAATAATCCCGTAGTGCTTGGTCTTCCACATGACGGCTGTGCATAGCTACCACTTGGTCACGAATTTTTTCAAAGGCTGGTACAGGAACTTCGCGCTTATCTTTCAAGTACAACAAGGTATAGGCCTTACCTGACGCTTGCGGCTCAGTGTGCGCACCTACTGGTAATTTCATAACGGTCTGCACTGCTTCTGGGCCGATGTACTCACGCAGTTTTGACAAGGGCAACAACACGTTCGGTACCGGTAAAATAACCGCGTCCGATAGATTTTGTTTAACGTACTCAATAGGCTGACCTTCATTTAACGCCTTCACTGCATTTTGTGCTTTGGCCAATGCATTATCGCCAGAGAATTTAAGACGAATAACGCGTAAAGATGGCGGTGAAGTAAAGTAGCCGGTGTTTTCTTGGTAAAACTCTTTCAGTTCGTCATCGCTGGTTGCATCACTGGCAGCGTCAGCGATGATTGCTTGAATCATCGCCGCAGTCATCGCCTTACGAACATCACGATCCGATTCAACCAGACCTAGCTCCAGCCCGCGTTGTATCAATAATTTCTCATCCAGAATTCGATTTAAAACGTGCTTTTTATCTTCTTCCGTCAAAGGATCACGCTTATCACCGGCCAATAGATCCAGGGTTTCTTCATATTCCTGGCGAGTAATTATTTGCTCACCAATGCGTGCAACTACGCCTTCGGGCAATGGTTTCTGCCCCCAACGTTCCACTAGACCAGAAAACACCATGACGAATCCCAGCAAAGCACCCAGGACTAATAGAAAATAACCACGCTTGGTACTGTAAACGGCTGCTTCCACCGAATTCACCTCTTCACTGTGTTAAGTATGTTAACTATTGAACATCGTTTTAACCGGCTTCGGCATGGGTATACACCCACCTTTGCCGATGACCTAATGTCTACCGCTAGGCATTTGATGCCAATTATGTCTTATATCCCTGTTATTTCCAGGTTTGGCAGACTTGAAATGAATGTTGGCTGCCAAGGCCATGCAAACTCCGACAAAAACCTGTAACCCCTTATTTTTCATAGAGTTAGCCAGAGAGAACTCATGCTAACATGCTATTTAACTCTGATGCCACGAAGAAATTGGAGCCACAAAAACCTACACCCTGCAGCCTCACATACACTTTCGTGTTTTAACCGGCATCTGAGAATAGCCTTGTACGGAATCTGCAAAATTTACAGATAGTAGAAATCTAAACATATGATCATTGAATTTAGTGGATAAAAAATTATGGCGCTTATAAAGCCGGGGATCCCAAATAAACACCGTACTACTTCTTGCATCACCACCCCCTTAAGCAACCACACACAAATGATATCATTTCAATATCACTTCGATGACCGAATAATAAAATCACTTTAAAAATATATTCTGTAAAAAAACAAAATCCGAATAAGAATAAAGTATTAGTAGATTTTCGATTACGTCTAGAGTAAAAAGTAGATGGCAAGATGACATCAATCGTATAGATTTCGATCTATATAGATGTTCCATCAAACTTTATACAAATAAAGCTTCAGTCTATCCCTCCAATTTGATACATAATGGATACTTAACAGAAATGAGGCTGACAACAATAAACAACTATCTCGTTAAACTAAAGGAAACCCACAGCGTTGAGCAGATTCATCAACTCTGTGATGACTTCTGCGCAGAGTTTGGGTTTGATGCATTTCTGTTTGCATTACGCGTTCCCACATCCTTCACTAATTCCCAGATGATACTGATTAATGGTTATCCCTCTGACTGGCGTGACCATTACTTTGAACAAGATTATTTACCCAAAGACCCTACCGTTGCTTATTGCACACAAAACATTCTTCCATTGGAATGGCATTCTCTGTCAGAAACCCTCGACAAGAAAAAAACCGAGACTCAGATTATGCATGAAGCGTCTGATTTCGGATTAAAAGATGGTGTGAGTATGCCGGTACACACCCCCAATGGTGAATTTGGTATTTTTAGTTGCACCATTGATCAAGATAATAAAGCGGCTAACAACCACATCGAACATGCATCTATGTACGTACAACTGATGGCAACCCACGTTCATGAAGCCGTTCGAAATGCCTTCGGTTTGAATGCAGCAGCCAAAGACAGCATTCAATTAACCAAGCGTGAAAAAGAGTGTTTACGCTGGGCAGCGGAAGGTAAAACCGCATGGGAAACCTCCCAAATTCTTAAAGTATCTGAACGCACAGTTAACTATCACCTAACCAATACCAATCAGAAACTTAACGTATCTAACCGCCAACATGCAGTCGCGAAGGCAGTGTTTAACGGTATCATCTCCCCTTATCCTTTCTAATTTCCCCTCTGCACTTTCTACCATTGTACTGTCTATCACGCCGCTCAAATATCACTCACCAATAAGCCACGAATTCCTATCCTTAATTACGTCGCCTCAAACACTGTATCGGCGCATGTTTATCATAACGTTTGCATATGAGTGCTTACCCAGCAGTCCTCACCCAATAGCTCAATAACACTAAGCAGACAACCTGTAAGATCTTACAGTTACGCCAATAACCACATTCCTTTTCAATATATCCCACAAGCTTTAGTTCTAAACGATGCTTACGAGGGGATAAAAACCATGAATAAGGTAATTGCTGGAACCGCTAACGCACCATACTTTAAAACGACTGATATAGATGGAATGTACAAGCTCAGAGGATCAGTTTTTAAAGAACGACTCGGATGGGAAGTAAAAACCATCAACGGCCGAGAAGTTGATGACTTTGACGACTTGAACCCGATCTTCCTCCTAAGCCGAAACAATCAGCGTCATATAGAAGGCTGCCTCCGCCTATTACCTACGACCTCACCTTACATGCTGGAAAAAGTTTTTCCGGAATTACTCCGTGGCGAAGCCGCACCCAAAGATGAAGATATTTGGGAATGGAGTCGCTTTGCCGTATTACCCGTCGCAGAGCACCAAATGGCGCAAGGCAGCTTAAACGAGGTGACCGTAGGTATCTTACGCTCGGCTTACGAATTCGCCGCTCAACATGACATTAAACAATACGCTGCGGTGACATCTGTGGCAGCTGAACGATTACTCCGACAACTGAAACTCCCCATGCGTCGTTTTGGTGATGGCAAAGCAACCCGTATCGGTAAAGTGCTTTCTGTCGCTATCTGGGTGGACATTAACGAGCAATACCGAGAGGCCGTTCAATACATCGAACAACGAGGAGATATTGCCGCGTGAATGTCATTACCGTCGGGCTCACTGAGCAACAACAGAATTTGTTTACGTCCATGCAGAACGCAAGAAACAGTCATGTAACTGCATTCGACAATGGCAAGTTAGCCATTCAGGAAATAAAGAAATCCCAACAAAGTATTGATTGGATCATTGTCGCAGGTTTTGACGAAGACACTCAAAACAAGGAATTACTATGCGCTATACGCAGCATGGGAATCAGTCCTGAAATTCTTGTGGTCAATGATCAATTTAAGGTAAATGCCACACGGCCTTCTTTTTGCAGTGTTCAACAAACCGATAACGGTCCCAAACTACTCAAGTGTGCCATGCACACAATGCTAGCCCAAGACCGTAAGGAGTCATCCGTAAAAAGTCATACATCGATGACGGTATTTGAATATCAAGGTAAACAACGAGTTAAACATTAAGGCTAGATTGTGAGAGGTAATAACATCATGCCAAACGAAACTGACCCCGTAAAAGACAAGCCTAAAACCGAGAAATTTGTATTACGCTTACCCAGTGGCATGCGTAATAAGATTGCCCTGATTGCACGCCAGAACCGGCGCAGCATGAATTCTCAAATTGTTTGTCACCTTGAACGTCTGATCGAGCAAGAAACCCTTCTCAGCAAAGAACAAGGAATTGCAGAGACTGAGGGCGAATATTCAACCAGCGAAAAACCACACAATGGAAAACAGTTAGTTAGCCTGATAGAGCATTTGAAAGATAACGAGAAAAATGCATTTATGTCTTTAATGGAAGCTGTGTTAGAAAAAAGAGCTAGCTAATCAATACTCGGTGACTGAAAAACTGAGGCAACTTCTGAGTTTTTCAGTCACCGGTAAGCTTCTTCTTTTTCCCATATCCAATCGCCCTGGTCAAATCGTAATTTGATCAAAGGATGATACCCATAGATACGAGCCAGTTTCCTCTATAATTCCATCACGCGCCAAACCTACGACTTGAAAACCTGCTTCGTCAGCAGCATTTAACTCTTCCAACACATCCGACAAAAATAAAATTTCTGCAGGGGGTAACGACAATTCAGCCGCAATCGCCTCGTAGGACGAAGGTTCTTTTTTTCCGCCGATGTTGGTATCAAAATTACCGCTGAACATACCATTTAAGTCGCCGGCTACCGAATAACCAAATAAAAGTTTTTGTGCTGCCACGGAACCAGAAGAGTAGATATAGAGTGGCAAGGATTTTTCGTGCCACTGTCTTAAGCTGGCAATGGCATCTTGGTAAATATGCCCCTTCAACTCACCGCTCTCATAACCTTGCTTCCAGATCATGCCTTGCAACGATTTTAATGCTGTGGCTTTTTTATCTGCGTCGATCCATTGCAACAAGATGGCAATAACATCGTCTACGCTGGCAGCAAGTTGCTTAGTTTCATTGCGCACCTCATCCAGCAATTGGGCAACTGCCGAGTCAGCTTGATGTTCACGAACAAAGCCTGCTAGGTGCTTAGACGCAAAAGGGAAAAGAACATTCACCACAAAAGAAATTGAACTGGTAGTCCCTTCAATATCGGTAACAATGGCTTTTATATTTTCAAACTCTATACCTCCCCTCATATTTAACGCTCCATTCTCGGATACTGATCAGCAATTGTGTCACCGGTAATATGCCCTACCCAGCCTTCAGGGTTGGTAAATAAGCGAATACAGGTAAATTGAGGATTCGCACCCATATCAAACCAATGCTTGGTATTCGCTGGGACATTAATAAGATCACCGGCGGTACATTCCAGTACGTAAACCTTGTCAGCAATATGCAAGCTGAACAAGCCCGCTCCTGCGACAAAAAAACGTACCTCATCTTCAGCATGGGTATGCTCTGCTAAAAACTTTTTCCGCAGTTCCTCTTTTTGAGGGTTATCGACCGCCAAAGAAATAACATCGGCCATTTGATAACCGGCGGACACTTTCAGCTCACTAACTGCGGCATCATAAGCCTTTAATACTGCGGCCTGAATATCAATAGCATCTGTATCTACATGTTGTAGTGGCCATTGCTCAAATTGCACACCAGCATCTATAAGCTGCTGAGCAATAACACCGGCTTCGCTGGATTCAAAAAGAACGTCATTTGCATTTGAATTACTAAAAATGTGTAAGTGTGTCATTTCAATCTCTATCCAGTCTCAATTTAATCGGCACTTGATGAGCTCACACTCTAGAAAGAATTCAAGCGCTTCTATGTGTTTTTTAGCTTCGGCAAAAGAATTCCCCCACGCATATAAGCCATGACCTCTTATTAAATAACCAGGAATATCTATGCCTTGATGACAGGCATTGTCCACGAGCTCTGACAATGCTGAAATATCCTGAGTATTATCAAAGATAGGCAGATCTACACTGACTTCATGAGAGGTAATACTTGGGAATGCCTTTAAAACCTCGTATCCATCCAAGCGGAGATGATCCTGCTGATCTAACTTCATACTTAATACGGTAGCGTTTACTGAGTGGGTATGTAGTACTACCTGTATATCCTGATGCCAATTGTATAGCTGTGTATGTAACAAGGTTTCTGCGGATGGTTTTTTATTAGGATCACTATCAACGGGTTGACCTTGGTAATTGACTAACATGAAATCATCATCAGTCAGCGTACCTTTGTCTTTTCCAGAAACCGTCACAAGAATACGCTCCTGATCCACACGTGCTGAAAAATTACTGCTGGTGGCTGGCGTCCACCCCCGCTGATGAAAATACGTGGTTAATTCAACCAATTGCTGTTTAAGCGCTAGCATTTTTAACTCCTAACCACCTTAATTATTTACAGCTGTATTGCTATCGACCTTACTGCTATCAACCTTGCCTCCGTTAACACCTGGACGCATCCAGACCCAGGTAATGACCAGTGCAATGAGACTCACTAGGGATGCAAGTAGATAAGTATTATATGAGCCCAATGATTCCCAAGCATACCCACTAAGTACCGCACCAATTGCACCGCCAGCACCAAAGCTGGCACTGCTATATAGAGCCTGCCCTTTGCCCTGGTCTGTGCTGCAAAAAAATTGCCGCACTAATTCAATAGCCACTGCATGAAAGCAGCCAAAGGTTGCTGCGTGCATACATTGCGCTATTAGCAGCATGGGAACATTTTCCGGAAACCGCCCAATCAACCACCAACGAATAACAGCTAATACAAGACTAAAAAGAAGTATGTTCCGCGGACCAAATTTAGGCAGCAGTTTGTGCATGTACCAAAAGACTATCACCTCCATCAATACACCCAGCGCCCACAATAAACCTATGGCTGTTCCACTGTAACCATAGCTATCCAGATAAGGACTGAAAAACGTGTAGTAAGGGCCATGTCCTAATTGCATTAACAGACATACCACAAAGAAAGCGACAACCTCTTTACGCTTTAAAGTCTGCAGAAATTGACCATTACTTGTTTTTTTCTGCTCTTGCTTGGTAGCACTAACGGATAAACTGCTGATCCAAATTAGAATACCTAAAACCAGCAGCATATGAGGCAAGTGATCTATAGAGGCATAATCTAGCCAAGCGCCAATTAAAGCCACCGCCAGAATAAAACCGATAGAGCCCCATAACCGAACCCGACTATACCAATGCGGACGATCGCCTAAAAAAGAAAGTGTTATGACTTCAAACTGTGGCAACACTGCATTACGGAAAAAACCAAAGGCGAACATCACTAGAGCGATCCACCAAAAACTAGTATCTATGAATAATCCCAGAAAAGTGACTACCGCTAACAATGAACCCAGGCGAATAATTTTAACACGATTAACATGATGATCTGCCAACCAACCCCACACATTTGGGGCAATCATTTTAGTCACCATTAAAATCGACATAAGGTAACCGATGTCGATAGCACTAAAATTCAGCGACTGAAGATACAAGCTCCAATAAGGAACTAACCCTCCCAACAATGCGAAATAAAAGAAGTAAAACGAAGACAGGCGCCAATATGGCACCTGTTTGTCGTTGGATGCAATCATAGCGGTAAGACTTTTATTTTTATGATGCTTCTGGTGCCTGCGCAGGTAATACAGGCGTTGCACATTGCACCTCAGCATTCTGGCCGCGATGACGCAGCAAATGATCCATTAAGGTGATAGCCATCATAGCTTCAGCAATTGGTGTTGCTCGAATACCAACACATGGATCGTGACGGCCTTTGGTGACAACTTCGATTGACTCACCATTAATATCCACACTCCGCCCAGGTAAATGCAGACTGGACGTTGGCTTTAAGGCGATATGCGCAATAATATCCTGCCCTGTAGAGATTCCCCCTACAACACCACCGGCATTATTCGACAAGAAACCTTCTGGTGTCATTTCATCGCGATGCTCAGTACCCTTTTGTTCAACGCTATCAAAACCCGCACCTATCTCAACACCTTTAACAGCATTAATACTCATCAAACTATGAGCCAGCTCAGCATCAAGACGATCAAAAATAGGCTCACCTAAGCCAGGGAACATACCAGAGGCAACCACAGTGACTTTAGCACCGATTGAATTCCCCTCTTTACGCAATGCATCCATGTAGTTTGCCATTTCCTCTGCCTTGTTAGCATCGGGACAGAAAAATGGATTGTTATGCACTTCGTTCCAATCAAAAGTCTCAGGTTTTAAAGGACCTAACTGCGAAAGATAGCCACGAACTTCAATACCAAAATTCGACTTCAGATATTTTTTCGCCACCGCACCAGCAGCAACACGCACAGCTGTTTCCCGTGCAGATGAGCGACCACCGCCCCGGTAATCACGGAAGCCGTATTTTTGGGTATAGGCATAATCCGCATGCGCTGGACGGAAGGTCTCTTTGATGTTGGAGTAATCTTTTGAACGCTGATCAGTGTTCTCAATCATCATACCAATCGGCGTACCTGTGGTTTTACCCTCGAAAATACCAGAAAGTATTTTTACCTGATCAGGCTCACGGCGTTGCGTGGTGTGTCTAGAGGTACCCGGCTTGCGACGATCAAGATCTTGCTGAATTTCTTCTACCGTGATTTCGATTCCTGGAGGGCAGCCATCAACGATACAACCCAGCGCAGGTCCATGACTTTCACCAAAGGTGGTTACAGTGAATAATTTTCCAATCGTATTTCCGGACATACACCCTTCCGTTGCACACTCTATAAATAAGGCCAGCATTATAGCTGGATTATCAAAATTCTTCGCGACTAGGCTTAAGCCCAACCGAAACCTAACGTAGGCCTATACCCATACCTAGATACAGAATACAGACCTAAACCAAATTTAGACCTAGCTTAATTTTCAGCGAATGCTGCCTGATGCTCAACAAGTTCCCTAGCAGTAAGTACAAATACCCCGTGGCCACCGCGCTTAAAATGCTGCCAATCAAAGGGAACTTGTGGAAACAACTCTTGCAGCGCGACCTCCGAATTACCCACTTCACACACGAGTAGACCGTCTTCACTGAGAAAATCCGGTGCAGCACGCAAAATACGTTTTGCTAGATCCAACCCATCATCACCAGCTTCCAACCCCAGCACAGGCTCCTGGTGAAACTCTGCTGGCATGGTAGCTAGATCATCAGCATCCACATACGGTGGATTCGTTAATATAAGGTCATATTTAATCGGCGGAACATTCTCAAACAAATTTGATTCCATCGCTATCACTCTTTCATCAAGACCATAGAGCTCTATGTTATGTTGCGCGACATCTAGGGCATCATCAGAAAGATCCACCAAATCCACTTCAGCCTGAGTGTATTTCATCGCCGCAGCAATTCCGATACAACCACTACCGGTGCACATATCCAAGATATGCTTAGGTTTCATTTTAAGATAAGGAGCAAAACCCTGCTGAATCATTTCAGCAATGGGTGATCGGGGAACAAGTACACGCTCATCCACATAAAATGGCATGCCACAGAACCAAGCTTGGTGGGTGAGGTAGGCCGCAGGCACCCTCTCCTCAATACGACGAAACAGCAATTCAACAATTCGCTCACGCTCAGTGCTTGTCAGACGAGAATCATAGACCCGTTTTTCTACATCCCATGGCAAGTTCACCGCTGCCAACACCAGCAACACGGACTCGTCCCAGGCATTATCGGTACCGTGTCCAAAAAACAACTCAGCTTCGTTAAAACGACTAGCGCCCCAGC
>Ga0105352_1001245_pt1 | contig 13736 bp, 10 predicted proteins | sample EN8Hudsemesocosm_FD_83507 | JGI IMG/M metagenome (GOLD analysis project Ga0105352, IMG submission 83507) | Methane-oxidizing microbial communities from mesocosms in the Hudson Canyon - EN8B Hudson Canyon | ecosystem: Environmental > Aquatic > Marine > Cold seeps | place: Hudson Canyon...
AAGCTCTGCATTTTTCTGCAGATTTTGGATGGCTGTTTTGCTGATGGGGCCTATGACCAGATCTGCGCCTATGTTGGTTGCTTGCTCGTATAGACTGGTTTGTTCTGCCTTGCCTTCAGTATCAATAACAGATATTTCCGGCACATCTGAGCCAGCTTGATGGGCGCGATAATAGGCGGCGAGAAAGCCGTCTCTAACCGCTTGTCCAAAAGGGGTTAGCTTGCCGGAGAGTGGCAAGAGTAAGGCTATGTGTTTGGGTTTTTGTTGTGCAATTTTGGCGAGTAGTGAGAGCTCGCCGGGGAGTGTTGTCGCGGCCACATGGTGAGGTCTACTGTTTTGCCATGCTAGTAAGGCGCTGAGTTGGCTGTCTAGGTCAGCTTGGTTTGTTTGCATTAGCAGGGCAAGTTCAAGCCAGCCGTTGAGTTCTTCCATACTTGGGGCGGCAGCATAGTGTTTTAGCTGGTCCATAGGCACTTTCTGCAACAGGCTCCAGATGTTCTCATGATTAATGTGTTTGGCTTTGTTTTTAAGTAACGGTGTTAGGTATATCCTGTCTCTGGCGGCGGCGTAAAATTCACCGTCTATGCTACGTGCTTGCGCGCGGTACTCCAGTATTTTTATTTCTTGTTCTTGGCTCAGGCGGCCTTGAGTCAAGGTGTTTCTGGTAAGGTGTAAAGCTCTCTCCGTATCATTGACTTCGATAGCTAATTGAATCTGCAGTATGTTCAGTCTTATGCTGTCTTCGCGGTTTAGAGAAAGGGTTGTCAGTTGTGTGATAACTGCGTCAGCCTTTTCAATGTTGTTTTCGGTGATGAGTTTTTCTGCGGCGCGTAAGCGCAAGTCATTGCCTATGATGTCGGGTGACTGTTTAGCTTTTTCCAGTAGTTGATCTGCTGTGTAATTTAAGTAGTCGGGCGTAGCAGGGGTGCTGATAATTTGGATTGGAGGTTTAGCTGGTGCCGGTGATGTGCAGCCAGCAATAAGTAAGTGTGCGCCGATGATAGCAAGCGTTAGAATAGGTAGCGTTTTTCTCATTAACATAACTTTAATTGGTGGCAGCATTAGTGGCAATAATATGAATTCAGGCGTTCTCTATGTAGTGGCAACACCTATTGGTAATTTAGATGACATGACGCCACGGGCTATTCAAACCCTGAAAAATGTCAGCGTAGTGGCTGCAGAGGATACCAGACATAGTGCTCGCTTGTTACAGCATTTTGGGGTAGGTACGTCGATGATTTCACATCATGATCATAATGAGAAAGAGTCCAGTACCGGTATCTTGGCAAAGCTGCAGCAAGGAGATGACATTGCACTGATTTCTGATGCAGGAACTCCGCTAATTTCTGATCCGGGTTATCGGTTAGTTAAAACAGTCAGAGAGCACGGTATTAAAGTGGTGCCTGTTATTGGTGCCTGCGCTTTAGTGGGAGCGTTAAGTGTTTCCGGCTTGCCAACGGACAAGTTTCGGTTTGTTGGTTTTCTGCCCGCAAAAGGCTCGCAGCGATTACTGTCCTTGGCGGTATTGCAGGCAGAGTCGGCTACACTCGTGTTTTACGAGTCTAGTCACAGAATATTGGCATCTTTAAAGGATATGGCGACAACTTTTGGTGATAGGCCTGCTTGTATTGCTCGAGAGCTTACCAAAATGTATGAGACGGTTATTAATGGTACCTTGGCGGAGTTGGTTGAGGTGTTGGAGCAGGATCTGAACCAGCAGAAAGGTGAGTTTGTAGTGATGGTTCAAGGTGCACCGCAGCCCGATAAAAAACAGCTAGATGACGCAGACCTTAAAGTGCTCGATATTCTCCTTGAAGAGTTGTCGGTCAAGCAGGCCTCAGCGCTTGCCGCCAAGATTACGGGAAAGAAAAAACAGATGCTTTATCAGTATGCGCTTGAGTGTAAAGGTTCTTAGCTTATTCATATTCAAAATTTAGAAATAAAACTTGTCTGTATGATTGCTTGTGTTTACTCTGTCGCCAGAGTCAGCCGAGCAATCGCTGTTCTGCTATGACATATTATGTATGGACCTAGCAGAGTGGAGGAAAGTCCGGGCTCCGCAGGGCAGAGTGCCAGGTAACGCCTGGGAGGTGCAAACCTACGGCTAGTGCCACAGAGAATATACCGCCTAAGCAGCTAGCAATAGTTGCCGGTAAGGGTGAAAAGGTGCGGTAAGAGCGCACCGCGCGCATGGTGACATGTCGTGGCAGGGTAAACCCCACTCGGAGCAAGACCAAATAGGAATCCATAGGCGTGGCCCGCGCTGGATTCGGGTAGGTCGCTTGAGGTGCTTGGTGACAAGCATCCCAGATGAATGATTGTTCTCGACAGAACCCGGCTTACAGGCTGACTCTAATTTTATTTTCCCCTGCAGGATTTGTCTTATATTCCAAAAAGACATACTTCTTAAAGATATATTCCAAAAAAATTATATTCAAGCCTGCTTTATAGCAACAAAATCTTATATCTAACAAATCACTTTAAGTTGTGCTCCTCGTGCATTGTTTTCAATAAGAACTTGCCTCCTATGGGGCTGTTGTTGGCTGGATAAATACCGCTAAGTTATTGTCTTTAAAGGAATATTTATGACCTAGTAGCCCTGATTTCACCTTGACGCTAAAGCGTCTAGTTCCTATAGTGTGGGAATGTGGCGCCAAGTGGGTAAAAGTGGAATTAAATGGCGTTAAATACAAAAAGGGTGGGGTCGAGTGTCTCTGTTTCGAGGAGTTAATCAAATCAATCTGGATGCGAAGGGGCGTTTTGCTATGCCTACTCGTTATCGAGAGCGTTTGCTTGACCGAAGCGAAGGGCAGTTGGTGGTCACTATCGATCCGGAAGAGCGTTGCTTGTTGATTTATCCATTAACCGATTGGGAAGATATTGAGCAAAAAATTGAAGCGCTTCCCAGTTTTAATAAAGCGGCGAAGCGCGTGAAACGATTGTTGATCGGTCATGCCACGGATCTTGAATTAGATGGTAGTGGTCGTGTGTTATTGCCGCCACAGCTTAGAGAGCATGCAGAGCTGGATAAAAAAGTAGTTTTGATCGGGCAAGGTAAAAAGTTTGAGCTATGGAGTGAAGATCATTGGAATCGTAGTCGTGAGCTTTGGTTGGAAAACGAGGGTGATGACGAAAACATGCCTGATGAATTACTGAGTCTCTCCCTTTAGTTATGGCTGACTTAACTGAACACTCCGCCGTTTTGTTGTCTGAAGCGGTTGATGCGCTGATTACAAACCCATCTGGAGTTTATGTGGATGGAACCTTCGGAAGGGGAGGTCATTCTGCGTTGATACTTGAAAAGCTATCCGAACAGGGTCGGTTGATCGGCTTTGATAAAGACCCTGTTGCTATAAAGCATGCTGAAAAAGAATTTGGTGGCGATGGGCGATTTGATATTGCTCATGCCTCGTTTTCTTTGTTGGAAGAAGAGTTGGCTCGCAGAAATGTTACCTCCGTTGATGGTGTGTTGTTGGATTTAGGTGTTTCTTCTCCGCAGTTGGATCAGGCTGAACGGGGTTTTAGTTTTCTGCAAGATGGTCCGCTCGATATGCGGATGAATATTGAGTCTGGTCAGACTGCAGCGGAATGGATCGCTTCTGCGACGGAAAAAGAGATTGCCGATGTTTTGTACTATTACGGAGAAGAGAGGTTTTCGCGCCGTATGGCAAAGGCGGTTGTTGCTGAGCGAGAGCTGACTCCAATCACGCGAACTTTGCAGTTAGCTGAGATTATTAAAGCAGCAAACCCTCGATGGGAAAAAGGTAAGAACCCTGCTACACGAGCATTTCAAGCAATACGCATATTTATCAATAAAGAGCTCGAAGATGTCGAACATATTTTACCGCAAGCACTGGATGTGCTCGCTCCTGGAGGGCGTTTGGTCGTTATTAGTTTTCATTCGCTGGAAGATCGAATTGTTAAACGGTTTATCAAAAAACAAGAACAGGGTGAGCAGTTGCCAAAAGGTCTGCCAGTGATGGCTGCGGAAATAAATATTCGAATGAAGAAAGTTGGTAAAGCGATAAAGCCAAGTAAACAAGAGCAGGAAGAAAATCCGCGGGCTCGTAGTGCCATTATGCGGGTCGCAGAAAAAATAGCTTAACGAGGCTGACATTAAAATGGATATGCCAAGGAAGTCTATACAGTCTAAGTCAGCAAAATTCTGGCTGGTAATGCTTGCGTCGCTCTTGGTTGTGTCTGTTGTGTTTTCATCTATAGCTGTTATCTACGCCTCGCATTTGAGTCGGCAGCAATTTGTGAGTTTGCAGCGGGCGGGGCAGGCAAGAGATGGTCTGCAAGTGGAGTGGGGGCAGCTATTGTTGGAGCAAAGTACCTGGGCTTCACATGGACGCGTAGAGAAATATGCAAAAGATCATTTGGGTATGCATGTGCCAGAGCTGCAGGAAATGATAGTGATTGGTCAATGAATAAAAAAGTGCAAGTGGAATCATCTTACCTGTGGCGCTACCGCATTGTGGTTGCGCTATTTGTATTGATGACGCTTGTTGTAATTGGCCGTTTGATTTCTATGTATTGGGTTGATTTAGAATTTTTGCAGGGTCAGGGCGATGCAAGGGCTATTCGTACTGATCGTATTGCTGCGCACCGTGGAATGATAATGGATAGAAATGGTGAGCCGTTATCTATTAGTACTCCAGTTGTTTCAATATGGGTTAATCCTCGGGAAGCGATTGTTGGGGCTGAAACCTGGCCTCGATTAGCGAGAGCACTGGGTTATAAGCGTGGCGAATTGGAAAGAAAAATAACGAGCCGGTCGAAAAAATCTTTTGTGTATTTGCGTCGACATATGCCGCCGGCACAGGCTGACAAGATATTAGCGTTAAAAGTACCTGGCGTGTATGGGCAAAAAGAATATCGACGATACTATCCTGCGGGAGAGGTTGCTGCACATGTGGTTGGTTTTACTGATGTGGATGATGCTGGGCAGGAAGGTGTAGAGCTCGTCTTTGATGAGTGGTTGCGTGGGGAGCCTGGCAAAAAACGAGTGTTGAAAGATCGTTATGGGCGAGTAATTAGGGATCTTCAGGCTATTAAAACTGCATCGCCAGGAAAAAATCTACGGCTGACTATTGATTCTAGAATCCAGTATTTAGCCTATCGCCAGTTAAAAGAAGCGATTGCAAGGCATGGCGCCGCGTCAGGTTCAGTGGTGGTTGTAGAGGTGGGTACCGGCGAGATTTTGGCTATGGCTAATCAGCCTTCTTATAACCCTAATAATCGTTTGAGATTAAATGTTTCTCATTTAAGAAATCGCGCTGTTACTGATGTGTTTGAGCCAGGCTCTACTATGAAACCTTTGACTGTTGCCGCAGCTTTACTGCATAAAAAGGTAACTCCTCGAACTGTTATTGATACGAGTCCGGGTTATCTTAAAATAGGTAAAGCAACAATTCGTGATCACAGAAATTACGGAAAAATTGATGTTACTAAGATCATCACTAAATCAAGTAATGTTGGCGTGACTAAATTGGCTTTTTCTTTACCAGAAAATGCATTACGTAATCTCTTTTTTGGTGTTGGCTTAGGGCAATCTACTGGTGTTGAGTTTCCTGGTGAAAGTGTTGGTCTATTGCCTGAGCGAAGAAAGTGGCGTGAGATTGAGTTGGCATCTCTGTCATACGGCTATGGCTTGTCCGTAACGCCTTTGCAGCTTGCTCAAGCCTACTCGGTTATTGCAGATAACGGTAAAAAACAGCCTTTAACGTTAATCAAAGAAAATTCTTATCCCATAGAGGGTGAACAGGTGCTTCCTGCAAAGGTTTCTGCTCAAGTTCTTTCTATGTTGGAAACTGTGGTGGGCAAGGAAGGGACAGGACGTCGAGCCAGTGTAGATGCGTATTCGGTGGCAGGCAAAACGGGCACCGTGCATAAAGTTGGTCATGATGGGTATCAGGATGATGAGTACCTTGCTGTCTTTGCTGGCGTGGCTCCGGCAAGAAATCCAAAAATAGTCGCGGTTGTGGTTATTAATGAGCCGAAAGGGGATGAGTATTACGGTGGTGAGGTAGCTGCCCCCGTGTTTTCTGGCGTAGTAAGCGGAGCTCTTCGATTAATGAATGTTTCTCCCGATAAATTACATGTGGCGCAGCGATAAATGCTAAGCGCTGAAGGAATTGTAGTGACTAAAAAGCATCAAGGTAAAAAGCTAGGTGATTTTCTTAGCATTTCTTTGCCTGAAGCCTGTGAGGGCTTGATGATTTATGGTCTATCCCAGGATAGTCGCTTGGTGGGAGAGGGTGATCTTTATATTGCGATACCTGGATTGCATGTAGATGGTCGAGAGTTTATCGAAAATGCTTTCGATCGGGGTGCCGTAGTAGTGTTGGCTGAGGCAGAAGGGTTGGATGGATTTTCTGCCGCATCTCTTTTTAATAATGTCGTATCTGTTCCGCAGCTGGCTCAGCGGATTGGTGAAATATCCTCACGCTTTTTTGATAATCCAAGTAAAAAGGTGCATGTCACAGCGGTGACCGGTACCAACGGTAAGTCCACAGTGACACAGCTGCTGGCGCAAATTAATTCTTATCTAGGTTCAAAGTCTGCCGTAGTTGGTACTTTAGGGTATGGCTCAATCGGAGCCTTGGAGTCGACGGCTCATACAACGCCAACCGCTATTGAAATGCAAAGAATTTTGGCGGATCTTGTGGTCGACGGTTTTTCAGAAGTAGCCGTAGAGGCATCTTCTCATGGTCTAGAGCAAGAGCGGTTAAGTAGCGTTGATGTCGATATGGCAGTTTTCACTAATCTTTCGCAGGACCATTTGGATTACCACAAAAGTATTCAAGCTTATTTCAATGCGAAGAAAAAACTGTTTTTAAATCCCAATATAAAATATGGAGTTATCAACTGGGATGATTCATATGGCAAGCAATTATTCGCAGAAATTGAATCGATAGTTGGTGCGGTTTGGCGGTATAGCTGTGAAGACGCTAGCGCTGAATTGTTCGCAAAAAATATTGCTTACAGCGCTGGGGGTATAACGGCGGAAATTGTTTCGCCTGTCGGCGTGGGTATGTTGCAAGTGCCTCTCATTGGGCAGTTTAATTTGGAGAATGTTTTAGCTTGTGTTTCTGCCTTGTTGATTGGTGGGGCGGCATTGTCGGATGTGTTAAATGCTCTTCCTAAGCTAAAACCGGTACCGGGACGCATGGAAGTGCTGACAGGTTCAGAAAGCGCCACAGTTATCGTTGATTATGCTCATACGCCGGATGCGTTGAAGGTCGTATTAACAGCTTTGCGTAGGCACTGCGAGGGCGAGTTATGGTGCGTGTTTGGCTGCGGTGGGGATCGGGATAAAGGTAAGCGACCACAGATGGGTGAGGTAGCGATTCAATTAGCTGATCATATTATTGTGACAACGGATAATCCCCGCTCTGAAGATGCTGGCGACATTATTCGACAAGTTGTCGATAGTTTGGAAGAAAAAGACGAACTTCACGTTATTGAGGCGAGGGATCAGGCTATTACTAAAGCAATTGAGCAATCAAAGCCTGGTGATGTTGTGTTGATTGCTGGAAAAGGGCATGAAGATTATCAAGAAATAGACGGATGCCGTTTGCCTTTTAGTGATGTGAAATGTGCTCGACTAGCGCTAGCAAATGTTTTGAATAAACAGCGTAGTGATGGGGGTGCTGCTTGATTGGTGAAATGAACCTGTCGGAAGTCGCCGTTGCTTTGAATGCCGAGTTTATCGGTAATGATGTTTCTTTTACTCATGTCAGTACTGATACGCGTACGCTGCAACCAGGTGAATTGTTTGTTGCGTTGTCGGGGCCTAATTTTGATGCGCGTAGATTTTTATCCGTGGCTAAAAATAAAGGTGCTATTGCCGCTGTAGTTGATAAGAAGTCTGTTGCCCCTGTTGCAGATGAGCTGAACCTTGATAATGAGCTAAATATGTTACGTGTTTTTGATACACGTAAAGCTTTTGGGCGTCTTGCTGTAATAAATCGACAACGTTTTCAGCATTGTACGGTAGGCATTACAGGTAGCAGCGGAAAAACAACGGTTAAGAAAATGGTGGCAACAATTCTCCAAGAAGCCGGTGAAGTGTTAGCGACTAAGGGTAATCTAAATAATGATATAGGTGTGCCAATTACGCTCTTATCTATCGCAGATGAGCATAGGTATGCCGTTGTTGAGATGGGGGCCAGTGCGCCCGGTGATATTTCTTATCTGGCTCAGTTGGTGGCTCCCGATATTGCTCTGGTTACCAATGCGGGTAATGCCCATCTTGAAGGTTTCGGCTCAATAGATGCTATAGCGAAGGAGAAAGGCTCTTTATATAGCGCTTTATCTGCTAGCGGGGTTGCTGTTGTTAATTTGGATGATGTAAATGCACCTTCTTGGATATCGCAGGTAGAAGGTAAGCGCTGTTTTACCTTTTCTTTATCAAGCACTGATGCGGATGTATTTGCTTCGGATCTTGGCGTTAGTTCTGCTAAGGGGAATTCATTCAATCTGCATTATCAGGATGGTTTTGTTGAAATCACCTTGGCCATGCTTGGTCGGCATAATGTGCTTAATGGCTTAGCTGCGGCGACTGTTTCGTTAGCTGCAGGTGTGACGTTATCGCAGGTGCAGGTGGGCTTATCCAAAGTGGGTTCGGAAAAAGGTCGTCTTCACACCTTGTCGGCTGTGAATGGTGCCTTGCTGATTGATGATAGCTATAACGCTAATTCTGATTCAGTTAAAGCGGCCGTTAATGTGCTTAGCGAGTTTACGCAAAGTGAAACCATCTTAGTGTTAGGGGATTTGGCTGAGCTGGGAAAAACCGAAAGTGTTTTGCATCAAGAGCTAGGTGTTTATGCAAGAAATAATGGAGTGGACGCGTTGTTCTCATGCGGGGCTCTTTCAAAGTTTGCTAGCGACGGTTTTGGTGCTAATGCTCGGCACTTTGCGAACAAGCAAGATTTGATATTGGCTTTATCAGAGCGATTGCACGGAAATTGTGTTGTCTTGGTTAAAGGTTCACGTAGTGCTGCAATGGATGTTGTGGTTGATGCGTTAGTAGAGTGTGAGGACGCCTAAATATGTTGGTTTGGTTGGCGGAATATTTGGAAAGTATTTATAGCGGGTTTGCGGTATTTCAGTACCTAACCTTTCGTGGGATTTTGGGCACCTTGACGGCGCTGGGTATTTCTTTATTGGTTGGGCCAACGATGATTCGTCGTTTAAGTCACCATCAAATAGGGCAAGCCATTAGAGATGATGGCCCGCAGACTCATCTGAGTAAAGCGGGTACGCCTACCATGGGTGGGGCTCTCATTATTGTGGCAATTGCTGTGAGTTCACTGCTTTGGTCTGATCTTTCAAATAAATATGTTTGGGTTGTGCTGAGCGTTACTTTGCTGTTTGGTGCTGTAGGCTGGGTTGACGACTACCGTAAGGTGGTGGAAAAGGATTCTCGTGGTTTGCCAGCACGCTGGAAGTATTTATGGCAAACCATTTTTGGATTTGGCGCAGCAGTCTTCTTATTTAATACCGCAGCCACACCTGCAGAAACTGAGCTTATTGTTCCTTTCTTTAAAAATGTGTCTATTCAGCTAGGCGTTATGTTTGTACTGCTTACTTATTTTGTCATTGTAGGTACGAGTAATGCGGTTAATTTAACTGATGGTTTAGATGGTTTGGCAATTTTGCCGACGGTATTGGTTGGTGGTGCATTAGGTGTTTTTGCTTATCTGACAGGGCATATTAAGTTTGCTGAATATTTACATATTCCGTATATAGCGGGTGTCGGTGAACTGGTGGTTTTTTGTGGTGCTTTAGTTGGTGCGGGTTTAGGTTTTCTTTGGTTTAACACCTATCCCGCGCAAGTATTTATGGGCGATGTGGGTGCTTTGGCGTTGGGTGCGGCCTTGGGTGTTATTGCCGTAATTGTTCGTCAGGAGCTAGTGCTCTTTATTATGGGTGGTGTTTTTGTAATGGAGACTGTTTCTGTCATTCTGCAAGTCGCATCATTTAAATTAACAGGGCGTCGTATCTTTAGAATGGCACCGCTGCATCATCATTTTGAATTAAAAGGCTGGCCAGAGCCTCGAGTGATCGTCCGTTTTTGGATTATTACTGTAATTCTGGTGTTGATTGGATTGGCAACATTAAAAATTCGGTAAGGCTATTTCACGATAAATGATTGAGCAAGAAATGGTAGCTAATGTAGTTAATAAGGGAGCAGTGGTTGTGATCGGTCTGGGTAAGACTGGTTACTCCTGTGTTCGCTTCTTGAAGAGTAAAGGCAAGCATGTTGTTGTTTGCGATACTCGGGAATATCCGCCATTTTTAGGAAAATTACTGAAAGAGTTTGCTGATGTTGAGTTTGTTTCTGGCCAGTTATCGCAGTCGATATTGATGAGTGCGGATGAAATTGTCCTAAGCTCCGGGTTGTCGTTGCGGGAGCCTGCAATTCAGGCTGCACTGGGTTCTGGCGTAAGTGTGATAGGGGATATTGATCTTTTCTGTCGAGAGGTGTCGGCCCCGATTGTGGCAATCACAGGTTCGAACGCAAAAAGTACGGTGACTACGCTCGTGGGTGAGATGGCTCGTGCTGCAGGTGTTGATGTTGCTATAGGTGGCAATATAGGAACGCCTGTATTGGACTTAATAGAAGAAAGCCCCAAACAGCTATATGTGTTGGAGCTTTCTAGTTTTCAGCTGGAAACAACCCATGAATTAACTGCTGAAGCATCTACCGTGTTGAATATCTGTCCAGACCATATGGATAGGTATGAGAGTCTTGACGAATATACATCTTCAAAGTTAAAAATTTATCGAAAAGCAAAGAATATTATTTTCAGTGCCGAGGATGTCGCTACCCGGCCTGATGCTGTCAATGTTGAAGCGAGCGCTGTTTGTTTTGGTTTTGGACCGAAAGAGGCGAGTGATTTTTGGGTGCAAGGTGAGAAAAGCGAGTCAGTTTTTATGTTCAAAGACCAGCCGTTAATGGCTGTTCGTGACATGAAAATGAAAGGTCGGCATTCGGCGTTAAACGCTATGGCGGCCATGGCGCTAGCCAGAGCAGTCGGTATAGAGTTTTCTGCAGTTGTTGCCGTGTTAGAACAGTTTGCTGGATTAGAGCATCGTTGTCAGTGGGTGCGTGCAGTTGGTGATATCACTTTCTTTAACGATTCCAAGGGCACTAACGTCGGTGCCAGCATAGCCGCTATTGAAGGGCTGGGTTCTGACCTAGATGATAATGCCAAATTGATACTTATTGCAGGTGGTGACGGCAAAGGCGCTGACTTTAATCCCTTAAATCGGGTAGTTGCTAAATATGTTCGAGCTGTTGTTCTCATCGGTGTAGATGCATGGCAAATAAAGGCAGCGTTAAGTTCTTTGAAAGATGCTGTGTCTTTTGTTGAAGCTGACTCAATGGCTGACGCTGTAAAGCGAGCAGTTGGGTTGGCTAGACCGAAAGATGTTGTGCTTCTTTCGCCGGCATGCGCCAGCTTCGATATGTTTAAAAGCTTTGAGCATCGAGGTGATGAGTTCGTTAATGCTGTGGAGGCTATAGCTGCATGATTCAAGCGCTAAGATCGAAAGCAAAGAATACTACGGCGTCTGGATACGGTGGCAGAGTCGTTGATAGTTTTGATTCTGTGTTTGTCTTGACGGCAGCTTTTCTCCTGTTCTTCGGTTTGATTATGGTGACCTCGGCTTCGATGGAGGTGGTTAGTGAAAAGTTCGGTGATCCGCTTTTCCATTTTTATCGTCAGGGTGCATTTTTGGTGGCAGGAATCATAGGTTTCCTTATTACCTTGAAGATCCCTACGCGTTTTTGGCAGGAATTTGGTTGGGTATTGTTAGTGCTTGCTTTTCTTCTTTTGGTTGCTGTGTTAGTGCCAGGCATAGGGCGAGAAGTTAATGGTAGTAATCGTTGGATAGGGTTTGGGTCCATTAACTTGCAGGCATCAGAAATTGCGAAAATTTTTGTATTGATTTATTTGGCTGGATATCTAGTGAGACGACAAACTGAAGTTCGAAGTCAGTGGTCAGGCTTTTTAAAGCCGATGATAGTGTTGGCTCTAATGATTGTATTGTTATTGGCTGAGCCGGATTTTGGTGCTGTTGTTGTCTTGATGGGCGCATCTTTAGGGATGATATTTTTGGCAGGTGTTCGCTTGCAGCAGTTTATTATTCTTTTGTCGGGATGTTTAAGTGCTATGGCTATTATGGCTGTTTCTCAGTCATATCGTATGCAGCGCTTGGTTACCTTTACAGATCCATGGGCTGATCAATTTGGTTCTGGTTATCAGCTAACACAGTCTTTAATCGCATTTGGTCGAGGTGATCTTTTTGGTATGGGATTGGGAAATAGTGTGCAAAAGCTTTTCTATTTACCTGAAGCGCATACGGATTTTGTTTTTGCGGTAATTGCAGAAGAGTTTGGTGTTGTTGGTGCAGTATTTACTGTTTGTTTGTATTTGTTGTTGACCTTGAGAGCTTTGGAGATTGGCAGGTTCGCGAATATGGCGGGTCTTCAGTTTCAAGCATATCTAGCCTATGGCTTAGGGTTGTTGTTAGGTGGCCAGGCTCTTATTAATATTGGCGTAAATATTGGTTTGTTGCCTACTAAAGGTTTGACGCTGCCTTTGCTCAGTTATGGCGGGAGTAGTTTGTTAGCGGTGTGTTTTGTTGTTGGTCTGTTATTGCGGATTGACTATGAAACGCGTGAGAAAAAGCTCGCTTAACTAAGCGATTTTATGGATTAGAGCGCGTGGTAAGGAAGGCAAAAGTTTTAATTATGGCTGGAGGTACTGGAGGACATGTTTTTCCAGCACTGGCGACTGCGCAATATCTAATGGACCGTGGTGTGATTGTTGAGTGGTTAGGTACAAAAACTGGGATAGAGGCGGAGTTGGTGTCAAAGGCTGGTATTCCTATTTCGTTTATTGAAATAGCAGGGTTGCGAGGGAAGGGGGTGAGTAGTCTTCTTGTTGCACCTTTCAAATTATTGAAGGCTATGTTTCAGGCGATAAGTGTTGTAAGGAAAATAGCGCCAGATTGTGTCTTGGGTATGGGGGGATTTGCTAGTGGGCCCGGTGGTTTTGCCGCATGGATTTTAAGAGTCCCGCTTATTATTCATGAGCAAAATGCAATAGCAGGAATGACCAATAAAATACTTGCTCGATTTGCCAGGGTGGTCTTACAGGCATTTCCGGGAGCATTTGTTGGCAGCAAGGTGAAAGAAACTGGCAACCCGATACGTGCAGATATTTTTAACTTACCGGATCCTTTAACCAGAAGTGCTGACCGGAAAGAACTTAATGTTTTAGTGGTTGGTGGCAGTTTGGGGGCGGCCGCTATTAATGAGGCTATACCTGAAATGTTGCAACAGTTGGAAGTTAACGAAAGGCCCCGTGTTAAGCATCAAGTAGGCAAGCGAAATTACGATGAAGCTGTTGCTTTATACGAACAGCTAGGAGTGGAGGCAGAAGTGCTGCCATTTATTGATGATATGGCAGCAGCATATGGGTGGGCAGATTTAGTGATTTGTCGCGCAGGTGCTTTAACCGTCTCTGAAGTGGCTGCTGTTGGGGTTTCTGCGATATTTATTCCGTTTCCATTTGCGGTGGACGATCATCAGACAAAGAATGCTGGGTTTTTAGTAAACAATGGTGCGGCAATACTATTGCCTCAAAGTGAGGTAAGTGGAATACGTTTGGCAGCGTTAGTTAAGGGGTTTATCGGTGAACGTAACTCATTAATTGATA